>Ga0194063_10000023_pt1 | contig 118789 bp, 112 predicted proteins | sample SepL3720m_MetaG_FD_155459 | JGI IMG/M metagenome (GOLD analysis project Ga0194063, IMG submission 155459) | Anoxic zone freshwater microbial communities from boreal shield lake in IISD Experimental Lakes Area, Ontario, Canada - Sep2016-L373-20m | ecosystem: Environmental > Aquatic >... | reverse complement strand
ATTTGGGTGTACATAGATTTCATAGTGCCTCGGTTACAAAATGCTCTCTAACGGGTAACCGAAGGCAACCGGGAGGGTGCACTTATTTACACTCTCTCTATGCACATAGTAGCAGTGGAATTCAGAGGAACGGCTCATAAGGCGTGTACATTTATTGTACTCCACTTTCTTACCTCGTGTAGAGTATTCATCACATACCACGCCTCACACTATACCCCTAATACCCCTTGACTTGTAGAGCTTCCTATGCTATACTATGGGTCTTATGAATAACAACTTTTATCTCAAGTTCTTTCGAGGAAACGGCCTTACCCCACACGCAGACAGATTTAATATAGGTATATACTCAGACTCCATACAGTTGCTCTAATTGTATGAAGTCTGGGCTCATACCCCAGATGATTTGTCCAGTACCGAGAATAGCTCTCGACTACTTGGAAAATGCACTGTTTAGAAGTGATGAGGAGTCTCTTATCCAATAGCTGGATAAGGAATAAATACGACTACCCATCGCACTTTGAAAATTTGGGTTTAGGAACTTATTCACTAAAAAAGGAATGGTGAAAACCATTCTTCTATTGGCTGAATAAGTAGTATTACTTTTTAAGACAAAGTTTAAGTTTGTAAGTTTTATTTTGTGTTTTACTTCTATTTGGATTCCATAGTGAGGATGAGCCAGTCTACTCGTCTTTAGCATGGAATCCAAAGGAGGTATTCCATAAAAAACAAAAAAGGGAGTGTTTTCAACCCCTACTTCAACTGCAATCAGTTGAGATAATTCCAAGGTTAAGCAAACAAGCACAACCTAACGGAAAACGAATATCTGTTGACCAAAACACATTCAGACAAGGAGATTTCGAATGAACAGCAAGAAGAACAAGAACAGCAAGACCCTGAAGATTTTCCTGGCTATTTTAGCAGGGACTTTAGGCATCGTCGGCACGGTCGTCCTCACGTATGTAAACATTGATTTAGGAGCAATCCTAATCTGTTGCGCATTCGCGACTATGACCGGAAGTGTACTCGTCAACACGACGACTATCGAGAACGTTCCGACCGATTACAAGAAAGAAGAAAAGGAGAGCTAACATGAAACGCATATTCTTTGTCCTGATTTCCGCAGTTCTGATTCTCAGCGCCTGCACGGGAGGCCTCAAGGGCGGCTCGACTGCCCCCACCGCTTCTGTGCCCACCGCGCAACCCACCACCCAGCCAACGGCGATGCCGACCGCGCAACCCACAACTATGCCTACGGCTCAACCGACCCAGCAACCGACTTTAGCTCCGACTGTTGCACCTACTCAAGCACCCACACAGGTGCCAACGCAGGTTCCTACCGTTGCCGCTACTGCTCAGAGTGATCTGTATACTATGGTCCAGCCAATCGATCTCCACCAGTGCCAATCACTGAGTGCTGGAGCCCCGTTGGTTTTCAAGGACTACGTCCGCAGTCAGAAACTCGTCAAGATTTTCGCTCATGACGCAAAAGGGTCAGGCGAAATCTGCAGGGATGTCTTTGATTGGGGCTGGCGTGTTGTCTGGACCGGATTCAAGACGTATCTTGGCGCTCAGACTTATGCCCTGGAAGAGGCAGATCGCGTCAAAACAGCGGTCGACGCCAACCCGGCGAATCCACAAGGGGACACGGTCGTCAAGATCGAGGTCTACAATGGAGACGTTCTGGTCAAGACGATTGACATCCCCTAGCTCCCCATGGAGCCCAATGCGAGGCGTAGCCACCCGGTTACGCCTCGCCCTGGAGGACTTTTGTCCTCCTTGCAGCACCTTAAAAAGTGAATATTTCCCGCCTGAACTCAAATTGGTGGATGGTCTAAGGCATAGTCTTAGATGGCTTTTGGTGTTGTCCATGACAACCCCTTTAGTCTTCTTCGACTACACTCAATCCTTATTACCATCCACCTTTCCCCTATCCGCACAAACGCCGTTTGCGCTGAGAGGAGAATTATTTAAAAACAATATGAAATACACCCATCTTAATTCGTACAATTCGCCAAATACTCTCCTGGTAATTACCAGTATTCCTGCTGTGAAAAAAAATAATGAAATGAGAAAGGGCTTTAATGCTATTGGATGGCATAGTGAAAAAACACTCAAAAGCATCGCACAAAACAGAAAGATAGTGGTGTGTGCTGAAAAGAATGATGAAGCTTCTCACACAGAAGGAGAAATACGAATAGAGCGCATATGGACCAAAAGTAATCCTTTTTCTCTTTTTTCGGTCCTTTCTCTTATACAAGAGCTCCCTCAGATACAGAGTGTATTTGTGCCTTTTGAATTTAATGTATTCGGGGGCATTCTCCCCAACTTGGTTTTACTTGCAGTGCTCTTTATATTGCGCCTTATGAAAAAACAGGTGACAGTGGAAGTACACCAAGTGATTCTTGATATCGCAAAATTGGTAAAACACGTATCGATCACTAATCCCTCGCTTCAACTATTTTTTAACTTGAGTTTGCGTATATTTTATTGCAGCCTGGGGCTTGTAGCTAATTCTATTATTGTGTTTGAAGAAGAGCTTAAAAATCGCCTTCTCCCTTTTGTAAAAGCTGATAAAATACAGGTGCTTTCTCTTGCGATAGAACAAAAAAAGATTGTTTCTCAAAAACAAGCACAGAAAAAGCTCGGCATTCCACAAAATAAATTCGTCATAATGGTATTTGGATTTATTAATGGATATAAAGGGATAGATTGGCTTATCGATACGTTTAAACAGTATAAACAAAAAGACATCGTGCTTCTTATTGCTGGAGGAAAAAATCCTTACCTTGCACAGGACAAGCACTATCAACGATTCTATAACTCAATTATTAAGAGTATTGGCAAAGACAACCGCATTGTGCACACCGGATTTGTGCCGGACAAGGATGTAGCTACTTGTTTTTCAGCGTGTGATTTGGCTGTGCTTCCTTATGAGGTATTTATGTCTGCATCAGGCCCCTTTTCACTGGCACTGTCATACAAAAAACCAATCATTTTATCACAAGCACTTTCACTATACGCAAATTCACTCGACGTACAGAAGTGTCTTGAAATGGCAAAAATAACCTCTCAAGAGCTCTTCTTTCCTTTGGAAAAAGAGGGATTCTTTCAATTGGTTAACAAATATAAAACAAGTTCTTCTTTCCTTGCAAAACTTACTCAGTTTTCTAGCTTGCTTGGCACTGCAAGATCAATGAAGAGTGTAATAAAAAAATATGAGTATATTTTATTTCCTAACACGAGCACAGTGCTCTTCCCCGAAATAAAATCAGCACCGTGTTCTCTCGTTTTATCGTAAAATGATAGTATGAGGCGATATATTTTGTCACACTTAGCTCCTCTTTTTCTCATTTTCATCATTTGCCTCGTTGCATATACTAATTATGTCCCCGGCACGTACCTTGCCGGCTGGGATAATTATCAGACTGATCTTAACCCGTGGCTTGGAGTAACGAGAGCCTTTTTTTCTGTGTGGCAAGAGGGCCAAAGCTTTGGGCTGCTTGCAGGAATGGGACACGGGGCAGACTTGGTACGAGCTCTTGTAATTTGGCTTATGTCTGCAGTTATTCCTCAATCAATGCTCCGCTATGCTTTTCATATCTTCATGCTTATTGCAGGAACACTAGGAATGTATACACTCCTTAAGTCACTTGAATTCAATAATAAAAATAAAATCCTTGCGTTTGCGGGGTCCTTATTTTACCTCTTTAATTTTGGATCTATTCAAATACTTTTTATTCCTTTTGAATCTTTTAGCGTGATGTATGGGCTATTGCCTTGGGCATTGTGGACATTCATTCGAATGGTAAACACTAAACAAATAAAAAGAAATGATGTGCTCATGTTTATAGCTATTAACATCTTACTTACTCCTCAGGGGCTTTCTCAGCAACTTTTTGTGACATATCTTATGCTTCTTGGCGCCCTTTATCTTGGTATTCAAATACAACAAAGAAATGTGCATATTTTTCGAAATGCTATCATCGCTCTCTTACTTATTATTATTGTTAATTCATTCTGGTTTTTACCCCAACTCTATTTTCTCAAAACATCTGGATCTATTGTGCAAGAGGCAAAAGCAAATCAATTACATACGAGTAATATATTGAACCAGAATATCACCAAAGGGGATATCTCAGATTTTATTTTGATGCGAGGATTTCATTATGACCTCTTTGATTCGGGAAAACACGATGGTCTTTTCCAAGTGTGGAAGGACCATTTTAATACGCCTTTTGTTGCAGTTATTGCCTATATACTTGCTGCAGTTCCTCTTTGCGGCCTGTTTTCAAAACGTAAAAATCACCTTGCTTTTATACTCGCATATCTCGTTATGGCTGTTGCACTTCTTCTTGATACGTTTCCATTTTCTTTGATCAACCAACTCCTTCGCAGTAATAGTTTGTTTAACCAAATTTTCCGTTCGCCTTTCACTAAATTTATTATTCCCTATTCTGTAGTTGCTTCCTATCTGTTTACAGTTGGAGTAGAAAATATTATTTCACTCATAAAACTCAGAATAAAATATATACAAAGTATTGTCTGCACTGTACTTTGTCTTGCAATTCTTATATTTGCCGCCCCCGCACTTCAAGGATATTATTTTTCACCCATGTTAAAAGTGGCAATTCCACAAGATTATCTTGATGTCATTGAATACTTTAAACATGTTGATAAAAATAAACGGATTGCACTTTTACCTGACTATACTTTTTGGGGATGGTTTCAAAACAACTGGGGATACACGGGAAGTGGGTTTTTATGGTATGGAATTGAACAACCAATAATATCACGTACATTTGATGTGTGGTCCCTTGAAAGTGAGAGCTATTTTTGGCAAATAAAAAAGGCTGTGGAGTCGGAGCGTGTTGAGGACGTTGAAAATGTCCTTGAAAAATATAATGTGAGTTATTTAATAATGGATTATTCTTTGAAGGGATATGGTAGCGATCAAAAAGCATTACAGGTTGACAGAACTGAGGAACTTTTAAACAGTAGCAGTAAAATTCATCTCATTACAAAAAAGAGAGAGCTTGCACTCTATGCGTTTATTCCCACTGATACCCTCTCAAAAAACTTTATATCTGTTTCATCTGACATTCCCAACATTGGACCAGCTATAAAAATTACTGATTATGATATGGCCTATTCTACATATGGAACATACAAAACTAATCCTCAAAAGACATATCAAGCGTACTACCCTTTTTTAGGTATCTCCTCACAAACAAGAACAAAAGAACCCCTGTGGAATATAACTGAAAATGAAAATAGTATTAAACTTCATACTCAATTAACGAAAGGAGCACCCCTTAATACCTATAGCGACATACTACTAGGTCCCGATTCCCTCCTTGTTGATGCCACCAATGGTGGTGTTCTCCAATATAAAACTCCTGTTGCAATAGAAGTAAAAAATAACGAATTGACTGCAAGCTTCCCCAAACAGCAAATTGAACAGGTGGATATCCAAAATGGATCGGTGTCAAACTTTAACAACTTAGGCAATGTCTCGTTGGAAAAAGAAGACCAGTCGGTAATTATGAGTGGATATAACGGATCTCAACCAAACATATCGTATGAGACTTCCTCTCTTCCTCAAGAATATAGTTATTTGCTCAAAATTGATAATAAAATTATCTCAGGTGATCGCCCTTATTTAAATGTTTCCGACTTGAATAAACAACAGAGAATAATAGAGGATAAAATGCAAAATGATACTGAGTATTATATTCTCCCTCCTCATTATGAATATGGAATCGGCTATATGTATACACTCTACAACTACAGTTATCCCGGAATCCCAAAAAGAAATAAAATTAATGATGTATCTGTATATTTGTTCCCGTGGAAACTTCTTAAGGATCTAAAGTTTACCGATAACTCACAAATAAATAAAGCTCAAATGGAACCTCCAGTAAGCGTAGAAAAACGATCATACTATCGATATGATCTAAGTGACTTACAGCCTGCTTATAACAATATAATCCTTTGGCAAAGTTTTCACGAAGGATGGAAAGCCTATGAAATAAATAATGATAATTGGGTCCAAGCGAATTTTCCCTCTCTCTTTGGAACCGAAATAAAAAACCATGTCCATATAAATAATTGGGCTAATGGTTGGATTCTTGACAATCAAAAAACAATAATGCCCAACTCAAAAATCATTATCATATTCTGGCCACAGTATCTTGAATATGTTGGATTTATATTGCTTATTCTGACCGGAACATTCATTATATTAAAAAAAGAAAAATAAAATAGAAGTGATGATATAATAAAAAATATCTATGTTAGACGCAGGAATGAAAGATGCACCAATGCCACAAGCTGATTATGACGTGAGCCTTGCCAATGACCCTGCAATTACAAGGCACTTTCGAGATCTCCACAAAGAAGTTCTACGTGAACGCACTGGCATCCCGCCCATCGCCCCAACTGTTCTTCTTGCCCCACATGTTTATAAAGAAGATGCCGCACTTGTTGCTGCCAATATAAAAAATGCGGATGTATACGTACCCGAACTTTACGGATGGGAAGCACAAGATATTGATACATTCCAAAGAGTGTCTGCGGGACAAATGACCCCACAAGAAGCAGAGCCAACTACCATTATGCCCTTTGGCCAAGGAATACATGGAGCCATTTATAACTCTCATGTGCCAGTGATGATTGTGGACGCACCGGTAGAAGAACAACACAGATTTATGTATAAAGACACAGACTCGGAAACCTTTTTTCAACCAACCTGGGAAGAAACAGTCACCGCAGTGGAAGAAAACATGCGCCGCTTTGTGTGGCGAGAGAACTACATGTTAAACCATCTCGAGCCACAACTCCAACAAACGATGAAGGATAACCCTACCCTTATAGAGACAGCAAAACAGCGACCCCTCCGCGTGCTCTTTTCAATCGGCACAGACCACGTAAGCTTTGCAAGACGCCTTGCCGCCCAACAACAATCGCTCAACCAACCTGGTCCCCAAATAGTACAAGCAGACCCAGGGCTCTATGAGCAAAGCTCATTTGCTCAAGCGCTTGCACAGTTTGAGAAAGATGGAACAGTACCCGAAGAGCTGGCAGCACACGTGATACTTGAGAAAACAGCAGCACGACTGCAGACCAGACCTCCTGAGGAAATGCAAAAGATACTGAAACTCCTTACCCCTGCAGAAATAAAGGGGATGTTTGAAAGAGCGGTAAAACTATCTCACGGAAATACTGGCATGACCCGCGCATTTATGGAGAATGAGCTTTTTGGCGGAGAAGATGAAGCAGGGAAGCAGACGATAGGACTCATCGACAAAAAGCTTGCAGAACTACAGGCTAAAACCTCATAAGTGGTGACTGTTGCAACTCCGCTCTGGGGAGTTTGAGGAAGCTATACCAATTCTTTTAACTCAACACCAAGCGCATTCGCTATTCTGAAGAGCGTATAAACGCTGGGAGTATACCTGCCCACTTCTATATACCCGATATACGTGCGATGAAGCCCTGCCTTTTCCCCCAACTCTTCTTGAGAGAGCTTTTGCTTTTCACGGATTACCTTGATCTTCTTACCTATTGCCTGGGAAAGCTGCTTTTTATCCATGTACCCCATTGTAGAAAATGCAGAGCATTTATCAACAGAGTAAACATTGCAGCAGGGAGAGGGACCATAAAAAAAGCCGCCGGCGTGGGGAAAGCAAACCACACCAGCGGCAGTACCAAAACTGATAATTTCTGAGACCTACTTCCACACTCAAATAAAGCATGGAAATAAACTGATAATGATCTCATTCAAAGAAAGTGAAACTCGCAGCTAAAATAAATTCTTTTCTCTAAAGCTCGTAAAGCCTTTTTCTGTAATCACTAAGTGATCCAGTAGCTCAATCCCCAGTATGTCTCCCGCCTTTACCAATCGCTTGGTGACGGTGATATCATCATCTGATGGCGTTGGGTCCCCTGAGGGGTGATTGTGGGCAACAATTACCTGTGCTGTCCTATCTCCCACTGCCCGAGTAAACACTTCCCGTGGATGAACTATCGAGGAATTAAGAATGCCAAGAGACACCATCTCAACGAACTTAATCTTGTTCCTGCTGTCTAGGTGAAATACCCAGAAGTGCTCTTTATCTCGATCTATGGGGTCCTCAGCTTTCAGAAGATCTTTACATATCTTCCACACGGCTTGAGAATCTGAAATAATTTTGGTTGAGTCTTTTAAGTAAATAACCATAAAAGTGAAAATAAATAAAAATAATAAATACGTTGTGTTGGAGTGTTATTGCCTCACTGTTTGTTTATCGAGCCGCACGTATGCGCTCCACTACCGCATGCTGTGTGGGACAGTTGAGAAAAACGGGTATTTCTTTTTCCCCAACTATCTGGATAACCACATCAAAGCAAGAAAACTTCTCATTGAGATTTTTAGTTTGCACGTACTCGCGTATCGTCTCAATTGGCGCAACGAGATTTAAACAGGCATTGCCCCGTGAAGTGGAAGTGCTAAATACTTCTCCAATCTTAATTACTTCCCCATCTGTGCGAATGGGTAGGTCCCATCCTTCAAAAATAAGTGTTGAATCTTTGGGAGGAGAAAGATAAAACTGCTTGCGCTTCCCTCTTGGCTTAAACGTCACTCTTCCGTTCAACTCTCCCATTATCTCTATCTCTCGCTTGACGGTCATTGCCATCCACGGCGAGATTTCAAATATGGTTAGTTTGGATCCAGTTGTATATTTCATATGTATATAAATAAATGTTTAAATATCGTTATTTCTGTAACTTGTAATTTTTAATCGTTCTGAAATGAGCAGCTACATCTTCCTCATACCGCTCTATCTCTTTCTTTGAAACTCTGCTTTTGGAAGACACCATGCGATCTATGTTGTTTAAAACAATCTTGTACGTGTTCATGAAAATATAAGTGAAATGATAATAATGTGTAAAAATGGATGGGTGTGTTTGGGTCCCATATCAATAAAGAAGGCAGAGAAATGATAAAGCCATAAAGCTCGTTCTGTCCTTCGGAGTCAGGGGTTAAGGGGTAAAAAAAGGCAAGGAACCAAGCGTATAGGTTCCTGATTGTCAAAAGTTTTGACCGAAGTGAAGCGAAGGGAGAAAGGATATTTACGCCTGTCATAAAAATGCGTTGACCCTTAGTGCATTTTTATACAGGCTAAATACCCACCTTTTGACAAGCCTTTTTGCCCCTTATACTTGGGAAACAGGACAGAACGACCCCCCATGGAAGAAGGCACAGCCTGCTAAACCTCGTGTATTGAAGAGCGCACATTATTTCTTGTTTTTTGTTCGCTGTTTGTTCGAAGACGAGTTTGTATAAAAACGGCGCTATAGCGATACTGACTTTGTTTTCGGGGTCCAGGAATGAAGCGAAGAAACCAGTGGAAGGAGACGAAGAGGAAGCGACTAAAAGTGCCTCAAGATGCAAAAAGAAAGCCGGCAAAGAAAAACAAATACAAAACACATAGGTTAGCTCTGTGAAACACTGGTGCAAGCTGCCCCCGCGATTGGTTGAGATTTTGAATGCTAAAAGGAGGGAGCCGAGGTAGAGAGTAATAGAGGCTCCCGACCATAACTGGCGGGGTACTCCTTACGAAGCAACAACCAATAAGGGCAACGGAAGGTGACAATAGAGCCCCCGCCACAACGTGGTGATTACCCACGCCTTTTCCCACCTCGTAGAAGATGTGTTGCCTCCGGCTAAGGAGGCTGCCAAGACTTCACCCAAGCTCGTGCGGGATATAATAGCCGGGGGCAGCGAGCGACGAAAACAACTTAAGGCTTTAAAGTAAAAAGGCCAATGTAGGCAAGCAAGAACCAAACTGTAGAGCAGTGGGGGGAGCCGAAGGCGGGGGCGCGCCCCCACTAATCTGAGGAGCGAGCACCAGCCCCCTGACGTGAGAGGCAAGAGCCCAGGTGATTAGGTGTATAGGCGGATGTACTGCACATTTCCGAGACCCCTGCCCGAGGAAATGGGCATGCACCTTAAAGGGAGTAAAGCGAAGGAAGGGGGAAGAGCTAACCTTTGTGTTTTGGGTGGGTGGGCGCTAGTGCCATCATCCGTACCCACTCCGCTCCAGCACCGCTCCCAAGAGTGCTAAAAAAGTGGAAAAAAAGAGGGAGCGGTGCTGAATAAAGCAAAGGAGTGAAGCGGCGACTGTTGAAAATTGGAGCCGCTTATGTTCCCTTTTCCCGCAATAGGGCGTCGTAAAAAAAGCGTTTTTACGATGACCAGGTAAGGCCGACCTTAAGCACACGTCGTAAAAAAACTTTTTACGACTGTGTGCATAGATATGTTTGAGTATTATTGGCCGAACCGATATAAGGGAAAAATGCTCGAAGCGGAAGGAGGCATGGGGACGGGGGCTCCCCTTGCGACTGGAGCGGAGAGCATAATATATGTCGTATAAGAAATAAAAACGGCTTGGCCGACTGCGACCGAGCGAAGCGAGGGAGCACACAACACAGTACTGTTTCAAACGAGGAGAGCCGATACTGGTGCTCGGTTTCGTTTAATCACACCGTAGAGTGTATGGAGAGCAGCATAGTCTGCTCTCCTCTCATGCACAATGGAGGCGAGCGCAGCGAGCCGACACACAAAGGTTAGCAGTCCCCATTTCCCTTCTTCTGATTGACAAACAAAACAAAGAGCGGTAGTATGGTACTGAGGCCAAACACATCATGTCATTAACAGATTTGAAAGGCTTTATCGATTTGGGGGGAGTGTTTATTCTTGCAATGGTCTTGCTTAAAGTCTGGGGAGATCGACTTGAACACATAGAAGATAAAATGACTCGCGTTATCGTGCTTCTTTCTTTAGCGCTTAAAGATAAAGTTTCCGCTGAAACAATTTCAACTGTTCTTAACGAGAAAGAATTAAAAGTTGCAGAAACACTGAAATGATAGAAAACATCCTCCTTTTTCTTTTTATCGTTATTGTTGGCAGCCTTATCAAACGACCGACTTATTAATGTTTGGGATGGCACTGTTTTTATATAAAAGGATGGAAGAGGTTGGTGTGTTCACCGTCCGAGTTCATACACGATGACGTCAGCGCCGGAGTGTGGGAAGTGTTAAGCCGTTGTCGTGTTTGGACTGTATAGAGTTGCAGGTTGTTTCGTGGTTAGTTATATTATTTTTACCTATGGCACTGCTTATTGGCCCGATGATGTCGATGATTGCACGTGGCTCAATTGGTGAAGTATTGACTTTCAAATGTGGCCATATTGCCGCAAAGAAAAAGTTTAAAAATAATCTTCGCTCTTATGAGTTGTCTGAACAACAAAAGATTTTCCAGGATGGTGCGGAAGTGTGGAGCACAAAGTTATCTTTTGAGATAAAACAACTGTGGTGGGCAACGGGGGTTGGAGAATACTTTGACCTTCGATGTAATCCTCAGATTATGGCACTTCCCTTTGCTGCATGTTGGCCCATTCTGAATGCAACGCTTCTTATGGTTGGCCCTTATATGGTTTCCTGTCGAGGATATGATTTATGGATGTCTTGGTATTTAACACTGGGACCAAATGGATGGCCAAATTATCCACTTCCTCCTCCCGCAGGATGGGTGCCCTCGGAAACAAGAAAAGGCAAAACATATTCTGACCAATACTGGAAATATGTAAGGGAGAATGCATAAAAAGAAAATGGGGACGAGGCATAACAAATAAGTATGGTAAAAGTTGCAACGATGACCATTCCTCCTGAGTTTGAGAATCTCCTTGCTCGAATTCTTGCCCATTTTGATCAGATGTGTTATCCCACGTGGGCTTCTCGCATGTTTCATACAACAAGATCAGCAAAAGCACGAAATTTAGAAAAAACATACATTCCAGGAGTTCGAGCTGTATGGAGTACGTTTACCCTTGCTCAAAAAGCGGCGTGGAAAGCGGCTGCAGGATACACAGGATATTCGAATTATCAGCTTTTTACCGCCGATTACAGCTACCGAAAAAAACACAATCTTTCCCTTCCGGGGACCCCGTATACTACGCATCAGCTCTACGGGCTTAAAATGTCAAATCCACTTGGGACTTCTCCAATCCGCATCAGAATACACTTAAAGGACTTAGTGGGACCAATCCAAATTCAATTCAATTACAAAAAACAGGAGATACTGCCAACGGGTGGAGACCCCTTTTCATTTACCGCTACAGCGTATTATTTTGATGCCGGATTAAATCTTACTCACACGAAGATATGGACGGCTCCGGCCGGAAATGTTTCATGGGGAAGTGTGAGCGAGACTTTTGGAAATGCACAACGATCATATTTTCACTTAGTAATTGAAATAACACTTGATAACTATGCTGCTCATGTTTTTTTCGACAATTTTAGAGTATCTGATGGGGGTGGAGCATTCTACAGTGACAGCTTTAACAAAAAAGTGGGTGAGGAGTGGGATTATTACCCGTTCTACCGCAAGCAGGGCTGGGCTTTTGATCCAGCGTTTGCAGCACCGAACTTTGAAGTTGTATACTTGGATGAGTAAGCTCTTGAGGCACCCTTGAGTCTATGCCCGACCCCATTACATGGAACGAACTTGTGAAAGCGATTGGAGACCTCACCACAATCGCAGAGGAAATTGATGCCAAGATTTTGGCACATAATTTTGACCCATCTGCTCATGGCCAAAGTGACGAAGCTGTTTATAATCACCGCATTTCTTCAAGTTTAGATCATGTGTTTGGGTCTGTGGACCTGCGCCATTTAACCGCTGAACGATACTCAATTCTCTCTTGTTTTGAATCTCTTGACGGATGGCAGATAGTGGGATCAGTGATCCAACGAATCTTGAATACATATCTGCAAACGGGAGCAGTAAACAATAATTACGTGGTGATGTATATCAATGATGAGGATTACTCCCCCGTTATAGACTTCACAAAAAACCCCTTTTTCCAAACGACATTTTGGTGCTATGACGACACGCATCAACAAATATATGTTGTTGCAGGAATGGCCGGATATATAACGGATGGGGATTACTTTGGATTTAAGATTGTGAATGCAGCGCTATATGCCGTATGGGGAAAAAGTGGCGTTGAATATACGCAGGTAATTGCAGGAATAGATGTGATGGTAAAAAATACATACCGTGCTTTTATGAATACGGATGACGGAAACATAGTTTTTTATGTTAATGGAGTTTTGCAATATACAGCAACTACAAACCTACCTGAAACGGGAGGACAAGAGTATTTTGCCTATTACATTAAGACGACAACAAATGCGTATCGAAGATTATATTTAGTGGATTTTCTGTTTGAACAGGAAAGGTAAAACATATGAGAAGTTCAAAAGAAATGCTCGAAGCCGCCTATGCAATTCCCTTTTGCAGGCGGTGCAGAGTGAAGCTAACTGAGGAACAAATGAAAAAAGCTCGCAAACTAAACTTCTTGCCATTGTGTGATCCATGTGATACCATGATTCGTGAGGCCCTAAAGAAATGTATTCCTTTAATGCAGAAACTCAAGCTATAATCGGGTCTCAATATCCGCAGACAGTCGTCCCCCTCATTCAAGCGGCTACTACTAAAATTGACTTCATCATGTATGAGTGGAAATGGTACTCCCATGAACAAGCAGGCGGCATGGAAAAACTTAATCTTGCAGTTTTAGAGCGAGCACGATCCAAAGTACAAATTCGAGTGCTCCTTAACATCGAATCAATGGGACATGCAATAACAAAAATAAATTCTCGCACTGCCTCTTTTCTCCAACAGAGAGGGGTGATTGTGAAGTTTGGGCAGGTGGGGGTTGCAACACACGCAAAGATGGTGCTCATTGATGACCAGTGTGCAATCATCGGATCCCACAATTACTCAAAGGGATCATTCACCAGAAATCAGGAATGTTCTGTTTTGGTGAAAGGACCAGAGGCAATTCGCCCGTTTATCGACTACTTCAAACTTTTATGGGACCGCTTTTGAGAAGGTTATAACATTGTTTTCTTATGGTCAAACTTCGAGGACCACTCAACAACACGGGAGCGCGCGGATGGGTGGGGAAACTGTTATATCGCCAAAGAAAAGTTGTTGTTTCTCCCTACCCTATTTCGTTCCTCGGGAAAATATATATTCCCTATTCACTCCCTGCGTTTGCCGTAAATCCCTATAGTAGATTTATCGCTCAATACTACTCAGTGAAGGGATGGTGCTATCAACAGCGCCGGACTTGGCACGGATTGCAGCCAATGGCAATGCATCCGCCAGATCACAATGGTCCCTATTCGCCTGCTGCACTTGCCGGACAAGTGGCCATGAGCGAGGCCGTCTCCATTTGGCAGAGCATGACACAAGCAACAAAAGATATATATAATGTGTGGAGGCACCCGGTGAAAAGCAGTGGTTACAACAGATTTATCAGTTGGTATCTGTTACACACACCACATATGCCAATATACTGGGGAACACTACAACGAGCCTTAGGAGATCCCGAACTAATTCCCGCTGCAATTGATGATAAAATTGCCGCCCATACTGTAATTAAAACAGCTCATCATTCCAATAAAGCTGCGATTGTCTTGGATATTGATAACGGGGCTTCTGTTATCACAACAGGAATCAAAGCAGACATACGAATTCCGTTTGCATGCACAATAAAAAACTGGCAATTATTTGCCGATGTTGCCGGCGATATCGTGATTGATGTGTGGGGACAAACGTATGCAAATTTCCCACCGGTTGATGGGGACTCTATTTGTGCAGGACACGAGCCAACACTCTCGGGAGTGAATAAAAATAAAGATGATGCTGCAGTGGGGTTTTCCACTGCTCTTTTGGAAGGAGACGTACTGCGATTTAATGTTGACTCCGTTGCAACTGTTAAGCGGATCCATTTATCTATTGGAATAGAAATAACGTAAAGAATATGAGTACCTTTTTTCTGGATTATGTGAATGGAAATGATGCAAACAATGGGTCCTCCTGGGCGCTTGCTTGGAAGACTATAACATTGGGAGCACTTGCTGCCCGTGTTGCTCCTGGGGATTTAATAAAAATTGCAAAAACAGCTGCCCCCACAAGTTTAGGAATAAACGGTGCTTTTACAGATGGGTCAAAAACAATAACGCTTTCCGGTTCACTAACATATATGATTAGTGATTGTGATAGTGCATGGACAGCTGCCGCAAATATCACTCAAGCTGATGAAACATATTACTACAAAGAGGGCTCAAAATCTCGAAAAATTACCCCTGCTTCTTTGTTTGGTACGGGGCTGATGGCATACAAAGCGACCGGCACAATTAATCTTTCCGCATACAATAAAATTTCCTTTTGGGTTATGGCAAATGGAAGCTTTGCGGCCAATACATTAAAAGTAGTTTTGTGTTCTGATGTTGCTGGTGCGACTATTGTAAACACGGCCACAATTCCTTTTGCCATGCAATCGTACAAATGGTATCCGGTGACTATTTCAACTGGTGCCCTTGGTGCCGCCATTAAATCAGTGGCTTTATGGGCTATTTCGGACCCTGGTACAAATGCCGTGTATCTCGATAACATTATCGCTTGCACAACTTTAGACCTCACGACCATCGTAGGAAAAAATGCAGCGGGGGATCCATTCATGCCAATTCAATCAATCAATGGAACTACTTTGCGTGTTGGAGCTCCAGGGGACCAGGGAACGAGTGGATACGTATATCGTGGTACGACTGAAACTGTTACCCTTTATTCTCGGGAAACAATAAAGCTCGGTCCCACTGCTTCTTATTCAACGAATGTTGAAGTCCCTAATGAGAGCGGGTCTGTAGGGAACCTTGTTACTTTTGCTGGCGGGTATAATACTGCAACAGGAAACCAGGACGGGGAAACGTGGGTTGATGGATTGGTGGGCAATGGGTATGCATTTAATCTCTCAAACCTCGACTATATTAAATTGGATAGAATAGCTGCAATCAGATTTTACAATGCGCTGTATGTTTCCGATAATGCAACAGGGTGTCAGCTGGGAACTTTTGAAGGGAGTTTTGGCGCGCAATCTGGGGTCAATCTATATTCTAATTCTCCAAGTGCAACGCCTACTGATCACTGGACTATTGATGTTCTTCGAGCATTTGGTAACAGCTCGTATGGGTTATCTGCACAGTATTGTGACTTTCTTACTGTAAATACATGCCATGCACCGAGTAATGGGTACGGGTTCTTTGCAAATTATTGTAACGATCTTACTTTTAGTACTGTCACGTGTAATTGGGCTTCAAATTTTGGTGTATATATTTCAAGTGTCTATAACCTCGTGGGAGATACTATTGTCACGAACGATTGCGGGAATAGAGGAACCTATATACAACTCTCCCCTGGTGCTCAAATTACTAATCTTACTGCTCTTCGTAATGCATATAACGGGCTGTATCTTGGCGATAGTTCTGATTGTATACTCAGAACACTTGACATTGAAGATACGGGAAATTATGGAATTACGGCTAGTGGATGTATAAACCTTAAAATAATTGATCTTATTTCTAGTGGCAATTATGCTGCCGCTATTTGGCTTTCAAATTCTCAAATTTTCCTTAACAATCCGCTCTTTGATGATGATGCCCTCATTTATTTTGATGACTATAATACGTCTGGCATAAGTGAATTTGCCTCTGTGAAAAAATATAATCAAACTGCTGGGGACAACCGTATTTTTAATCGACAGGGTACTATTACTTCTGAAACGACAACCCGTCACACTGCCGCCGGCTTTGCCTGGAAAATGGCACCCCTTATTGCGAATCAAAAAATGCGGCTTCTTCCTAATAGTTTTAAAGCCGCGGTGTTGGCGAATAAAGAAGTGACGATAGGAGTGTACGTAAGAAAAAATGGTGATTATGCAGGTAATGCTCCTCGATTAGTTTTGGCTGGTAATGTATTAGCGGGGGTTACCAATGATGTTACCGATGCTCTCACGGTAGCAGCGGATAATTGGGAACTCCTCGAAGTAATAGGAACACCAACAGAAGACGGAGTGCTTGAATTTTATGTAGATTGTGACGGTGTCGCTGGCGCTGTTTTCGTTGATGACTTTTCGATTGTGCAAGCCGCATAGTTAAATATAAAGTGTTTTATTTTATTTACCAATGGCACAAGTAAATACACAAAATTTAGATGTTGAAAGCTGGGGGTCCCCGGCTCAATTCCTATATAACAAAGATACGAGACCGAATGTTGATACTCGGATACTGGACTTTGAGAGCTGGGGAATGCCAGCACAATTCTTATTTTTCTATGAAGTTCCAACTGCTTCACCTGAGAGAAGACGCGCATATATTTTTGGCTTCCCTTCCTAATTTTTTTGAGAGTTAATAACCGTATAGTATATTGTTCCATACTCATATCCGCACAGTTAATAACCCTATAGTATATTGACAAATAGGAATAAACTGTTCTATACTCTGTTACATGAAAGGAGGTGAACAAAAACTATGGTCAAAGTAACAGGTCCATTCTTGTCATTAGATGCCCGAGGAACTCTTGCTGATACTCTCACAGGTTCGTTCTGGAGAGGGATCAACTACATCAGAACTCGTGTTGTCCCCCACAATCCGAAATCTGCTCAACAAACGGCGGTTCGCTCGACTATGACAGATGGCGTAAGCAAGTGGAGATTCAGCGTTGTATCCCAACTTCAAAAGAATTTCTGGAATACATACGCAAAGGGATTAGGAGAATCAGGATTCAACAGATATATCAGACGATATATTCAATCGAATTTTGATGGCACTAACAAAGTGACTCCACAGGTTATGCCAACCCCAGTGTAAAAAATAACCCATCAAATCTATGCCTATACATCACTTTAGAATACATGGTAACCAATGGTACATCGGAAACCCTTCATCGAAGGAAAATCCTGCTGTTATGGCGGAAGCACTCGCTGAAGAAGCAAAAAATCTCAAAGCTCCCTTTATTCTCTCCCCCGTTTATTTCTCAAAAGACAAAAAAATATATTTTCACGGTGGCGACTTTCTCCCCTACACTCACCTTCCCATGCCGTGGGCGGATAACCAAGATTGGATCAATCAATATCCTGAAATGCGAGAAGTAGGTTTTGTTCCCCTGTACAACATCCTTATTTCCGATGACTTATATAGAAAACTCAAACTCCCTGAATACTTTGGCGACAACATCATTGATCATGCTGATTTTGTTATGCAAGCAAAAGAGCTGGGTGCAAAATGCTATGTTACCCCAAAAGTAAAAATAGTTTATGAAAACGCTTACAACCCCTCAATGGGAAAACAAAGATTTACCACAACTGTTGAAAAAGATTTGCAAAAGTTCGTAAAGAAATGGAAGACCACGCTTGACAGAAGATTTAAGCTGCCAATAGTTCTTCATTCCATTATGTCCTATGGAGGCGGATATAACTTGCATGCATATAACGTAGCAAAGGAATTATTTGAAGCAGGAATAAAAGTAGTGTACCAATTTATCGGAGGCACTAATGAAGATGAAGGAGCAAGTGACTGCCCGTTTGCGGATGATTTCAAAAGTGTATACGGATCAAATAAACTTCCTCAAATTACTATCTGTCATGGAGTCAATAATTTCAAAAACTCAGGAGGATACAAAATTGCATTTACTACAACCGAGGTTGACGGGGTCCCAAAAGATTGGGTGCAGTGTATGAATGAAATGGATGAGGTGTGGATGACATCAGAGTTCTCCATGAAGTCTTTCAAGGATAGTGGAGTAAAGGTCCCCATGTACATGATTGGCGAAGGAGTTGACCCCAATTATTTTCATCCTGAAATAATCCCCTTCCACAATCCCCCTAAAGAAAAATTCCGTTTCATGAGTAACTTTGCGTGGGGCAGACGAAAAGGAGTTGATGTACTCTTTGAAGCATTTCGGAGAGAATTTGATGAGACGGAAGACGTTTGTTTAATGCTCAAAACCTTGCCTTCCTATTGGGGACACAATATAAAGAATGAATTGAAATTACTGTATGAGCGGAAAGGTTCCGCAAAAGTTTACCTCTATGACGTTGAAATGCCCAAGTGGGAACTGGGGCGTTTTTACACAATGGCCAATGCCTTTGTGTGGCCATCAAGAGGTGAAGGATATGGTTTGCCTGCTTTAGAGGCGTTAGCCTGTGGGTTACCGGTAATTGCCTCAAACCACTCGGCCCATTTAGAGTTTCTAACTAAGGCGGGCAAACCACGTCCTGGGGTGGAATTAGTGGAAGGAAAATTGTCGATCTACGACAAAGGAGATTCCATTTATTACCCTGGCTTTCACTGGTTTGATCCTTCGGTGAGCGACCTGCAAAAGAAAATGCGGCTTGTATATACCAACTATCAAAAATATAAAGATGATGCAATGAAATCGTCTCATGAAATACGAAAAGAGTTTAACTGGAAAGTAAGTACAAGCAAAATAGTTGAGAGATTGGAAGATATTTATAAAACAAAATTTCACCATAAAATATAATGTTAAACGCACTACAGTACCCAATGACTCGCAAAACCGATAGAGATTTAGAGATCCCAAACATTATTGCTTTTGCGAGAGAGCATAAAATGCAATATGAATCGCTTCTTGACGTGGGATGCCATTATACAGCTGATTACTATGCAAATAATTTACGACTCTATGCCAAAAAATATCATGGGCTTGACCCTGGGATTGATGAGGCAGTTGAGAAAATAGTAGATAAATATATTCAAGAAGACTTTTTAAAGTGGCAGCAAGAACAATATGATTTTGTCCTCTGTTGCAGCACGATTGAACATGTGGGAATGTACCCGATTGTGTATGAGGATCGCAAAAAGATTCGTGACATTTTCTTTACAAAACTTCTTGCTACTGCAAATAAATTTGTGTGGTTTTCGTTCCCCGTAGGACTGGCACATGAGATTCCTGGCGAGATGAGTATTATTCCGCCTGATCAATGCGAAGGATGGCTTGAACAGATAAAGAATTACAAAGTGACGGCAGGATTCTTTCATACGGAAGGCGCCCAAGCGGGCTTCTCGTGGGAACTCTCCACAAAAGAAAAATGTTATGCGCAGCCCTATATTGAAACATTAGGCACACAGTCCGTATGTATTTTAGAAATAGAAAAATGAACCTATTATATTTATCCTGCCACAGCATTTTAGAGTATGACGAGTTGCGTATTTTTGACGAGTTAGGAATTGATGTATTTTCCCATGGAGCATATCATAACCCACAAAACATTGATGATAAAAAGCGGCCACCTCTTGATTTGCCTTTTCATAAGCAGTTTTCTGACAATACCTTACTCTATCCAAAAGAAAATCTTGATCCTGCGGTAGTTGAGTGGGCTGATACGGTAATTTGTATGCATGTTTCTGACTGGCTTATTAACAACTGGAAAAAGCTGAAAGGAAAACGAGTAATACTGCGAACAATAGGACAAAACACTATTGAAGATGAGAACAAAGCAAAATGGATGAGGCGGGAAGGACTGGAAATAGTGCGGTGCTCCCCTCGCGAAGAAACAATCCCCGGATATTTGGAATCGGACGAGATGATTCGCTTTGCAAAAAAGCCCGATGAATTTGGTCCCTGGATAGGACAAAAAATGCAGGTGATCACTGTTGCCCAATCATTTATACAGAGGGACTTTAGTTGTAATTATTCCATCTTTGAAAAAGCCACATTGAATTATCCAAGAAAAGTATTTGGTCCTCATAATGAAGGACTGGGCGACACTTACGGCGGCTGCCCCAATTATGCAGATTTACGTGAAGAACTCGCGGGAGCGTTCCTGTATTTTTACACAGGAACGTACCCCGCAAGCTATACCCTGAACTTTATCGAAGCTGCAATGACGGGACTTCCTATGGTAGCGCTTGGCGACTTCCTTGGAAACGGGACAGATTTTGCAGCCCAGCAAACATATGAAGTAGCTGAATTGCTCAATAAATACGATGCGGGATTAACAGGCAATACTGTTGCAGAACTTCGAGCTGGAGTAGATGTGCTCTTTAGCCAACCCGACTTACGAAAGAAATTTTCCAAAAATATCAGAGAGATGGCTATTGAAAACTTTGGCTTTGACAGAATAAAGGAACAATGGAAACAATTTTTACGTGTTTAGCTCTATTACAATTTTGCAGAAATAAGTATGAGTGATCTAGAACGATCAATCAAACCAGATGTGGTGATGGTATGGCCTTCGGGATGTGATTATCCATTATGTCGGTGGCAACTTGAGACATACAAGTCATACTTTGACAGAATCATTATTACGACCTACGACCATGGGCAACCAGATATGCGAGAGTTTTTGAAACAGGCTATGCCAAAAGTGATATTCAAGGATGCAGGAGTCGATTCGGAAAGTTGGAGGGAGCGGTGTACTCTTCTTGCTCTTTCAGAAAGCAGGTCTGAGTGGGTCCTCTTTACTGAACAGGATTTTATGTGGAAAGATGATCATTTTCTTCACAAGGTATTTGAGGAAGCAAAAACACATGATGTGATTGGTATTCGGCAAGGTACCCGCCTTCACCCGGCTTTCCTCCTGGTTAAAAAAAGCGTCTTGAATCAAACAAAAAAAGATTTTTCAGTTAATGGAGAAGGGAAAGACCACTTTTGGAATGTAAGCCAGGAGCTATTGAAAATAGGAAACTTCAAAGACATTCGAGATATGGGGTTATACGAGGGTACCGACTGGTATCACTTTTCTTCGCTTACTTGGAATTTATTTCGCATAAAAGACGGAGATGTTTTGGAGTTTCACGAAGTGGCAGAATTTCTCATATACAACAGTCTTTCCCGAACAAAGCGAGTTATACAGGATGCCCGCTGGATTGCATTTACTTATTATGCCGAAACCTTGCTGACACGGTTTGGCAAATTTATGAACTACTAACTATGTACCAAAAAACATATCAAGGATACCCCGCCCCAAATGGCGTTTGGAGAGACTTTTTCTTTAGAGAAAATACAAACGATGAAAACACAGTGCAAGCAGTATTTAAGGAAGATGAATACCATTTAGCGAGCTTACCTGTACGAGACAATGGAGTAATAATTGACATTGGAGGACATATAGGAACCTTTTCTGTCCTTGCGGCCACTCTGTTTCCTACCGCAAAAGTATATGCCTATGAACCAGCTGCGGAAAACTATGAATTATTTCAAGAAACAATTAAGAGAAATAAATTAGAGGGACAAATACAAGCGAATTTGAAAGCAGTGTGGGGAAAGGCGGAACAAGTAATCACCATATATTTTGGCGACGAAACCGCCTTTGGGATGCAACACCGGTTTAACTGTTCACACTTTCAAGGATGGGGAAAAACAGATGTGGATAAAAAGTTTGATATAGAAACGGAGTCGTTGCACTCAATCCTTACTAAAAACAAAATTGATAAGGTGGATATTTTGAAGATTGACTGCGAAGGGTCCGAATATGAAATCTTCAAGAAATCCTCCAAAAAAGACCTTCAAAAGATAGATTATATTATTGGCGAGTATCACAACACACAGAAGCCCCCTTTGCAGGATCCACGAAAAGAATTGCTGAGTTGCCTGCAGGGATTATTTGAGGATATTTCAGAAAAACAGTATGTAGATATTGTTATGCCGAAGTTATTGCCCGATATTCCCTATCATGGGGACTTTATTTTTAAGAGGAAAGTATAAAGCGTATGGAAATAAACAATCGACCGCTTGTATTTACCGAATGGCATCATGGGGGATTGTTTCACTCGATGGCTATGCTATTTGAGGACCGGCTCGGCGGCACTCTTGTTGGACCGGTGGGGTATGAATGGGCAACTGAGGGAATATGGAAGCTATCAAAACTCCCCGAAACAATCAAACAATATCTTAATCCCGACGTGTGTATTAATGGATCTGATGGATTCCATTATTGGCTTGATCAAGCAGAAGCGTACCCACAAAAAAGAATGACCTTTCAAGAATTCAAGAATACAAAGTTTGATATTATCCTTTGTACTCTTCAAGAGCATGAATATACGTTTCGAGAACTTTGGCAAAAATATCAGCCACAAGCAAAATATATTCGTCTTTGTGGAAATGTGGGAGAACAAGTGAATTGGGATAATTTTAATAACTTTATCGACACGACAAAATTATATCGACCTCCCGCTTCATGCAATACGGTAACAATTCATCAGGAATTCCCGGTAGATCAATTCTTTTATACTGACCCTGTAAACCATCAAAGAATTAGTAACTTTATGAATAATCTCCGTGAAGCCGAAGCACTTCCCATTTGGGAAACAATGAAGTCAAAATTATTAGACTTTTCTTTCAAAATGCATGGATCATTGGGGGATGATGGAATTATTAATGGCCTCCCTCAATTGGCTCAAGCAATGCGGGACAGTGCTTTCATATTCCAAGTAAAACACCAGGGGGAAGGGTTTGGACACGTGATACATAACGCATACGCAGTGGGTCGGCCGGTAATTGCCTTAAAGGAATTCTATATTGGAAAATGGGCAGAACACTTTCTAATCGATGACTATTCGGCGATACTCATTGATGATAAAGATTGGGATACGCTCATTAAGAAAATACGGTACTGGTCAAAGCCGGAAAACCATAAAAAAATGTGCAAGAACGCTCGTTCACTCTTTGAAAAGTATGTGAACTTTAATGACGACGAAAAAAAGTTTAGAAAGTTTATGTTACGCCTTAAATAGGAGGAAACAATTATTTCTTTCTTTGTGTTCCTTCTAAGGCTTTTAATATATCCGTTAAATTGCCCCTCAAACTTTCTACTTGCGCGGAAAATGAACGGCTCTGAGTATTAATCTTACGCATTATTTCATCTAATCTCTTTTTGTACGTTTCATTGTACTTACGAGAGAGCAGATAAAAAACAGCAACCGCCACTATGCCGCTTGTTAGTACCGATGTTAAAATGACGTCTAACACAATGTACTTAATCATGTAAATTAATAATATCAATGAGCACTCTCTCATTGTTTAATGTAAAGTTATTGAGCTTCATAGTTTTACTATCATTATTCACGATCCGATTAACAATTTTACTAAATATTTTCTTAAATTCCACAAAAGAAGTCAAGTCTCCTTTTGTAGTATCTAGGCTTTTGAGCTGTGCTAAATCCTGATCTATTCCTTGGTAGTATCGCTCTGATTGACTCTTTAATGCTTCAAACAATTTTGAGCTGAATTCATTGATGGCATTTTTAACCATTACGTAATTGAAACGAGAATCCTCATCCAGCTTAAAGTTCTTTATTGCCTCTTCAACAGCGCTGATGAATACTTTCGGATCCACCTGGCTACGGATAAAGGGATGTCTCATCATTCCCTTTTTCACAAACTCATCTGCAATATGGATATAGATCATTGTGGACTTGATATCCTTATGGCCAAGTACAAGCTGAACTAGCCCCAAATCTTTTGTTGCCAGATATAAATTTGTCCCATAGGTATGGCGAAACAGATGAGGATGAACTCGTTTTGTGACTCCCGCCAGTTGAGCGGCATACCGCAAATCTTTACTGAAATCTGTAGCGTGGAATTTCTTTCCCTTCAAATTGGTGAAAACAAAGTTTGTCTTTTCTTTTCCCGCTATGAGCTTTTCAAGTCGCGTCGTAAGAGGAGTTGTAATGTATAGGTTTCGGCTGGTGCCATTTTTGGTGTGGTCCAAGACCACCTTTCCATTCGTGATATCAAGGTTTTTCACAGGGAGTGAAGCAGCTTCCTCATACCTGCAACCGGTATAGGCAAGAAACATACGGAATGTTTTGAGAACATATTGATGCCATTCTAAACGGTCACTTCGGCTTTTTTTCAACGTACTCATATTTATGATCTTTTCTACTTCGTCTTGAGTGAGGATAAAGATAGGCGGGCGATATTTCTTGAAGGACTTGAACCCACCAAAGAAGTCACTGATGATTCCTCTGTCTTTCAGATAATTATCATATTGGCGAAGAGCAAAGACGTATGTATTGAGTGTGTTGTTATTTCTTCCTTGCTGTTTTAGGTCATAAAAAAACTCTTCTGCAGATTCTTTGTTTAACTCCTTTTTATTTTCTTTTAACCATAGTAAAAATAATTTTTGACGACTAAGACAATGCCTTATACTATTTTTCGATAAGGATGTTTTGGTAGATATGTATCGCTCAAAATCCTGACCGTCCATATTTTTGGCTCAGCCTATAGCCGTTTGTAATGCTCCATACAACTATTACCTCGATGTAGGGAAACTACTAATTAAAAATATAATCTTTAAAACACCACTTGACAATAGTTATTAACAGTGCTTACAATAAAAAGTGTAAACAGGTATGTGCACCTTTGAAGTTTTTTAAGAAGCGGTAAATATTTTCGAAGTTAAGCTCACTTTTTCCTCAGGAAAGCCGGGATGTCAAATTCATTTCCCTCATCTGGTATCTCATCAGAGGTAGATAAATCAACGGGGGTATTGCTTTTTACATCATCTTTTGCTGATCGATCCTCTACTGCTTTTGCATAAGAAGGCTGTGAATCATCTATCAGTTCAGTTGATTTTTTAAAATTAAATAGTTTAATCTTATTTTCATCAAATTTTGTTGCAACAAGAGTAACCTTTATTTGATCCATCATTTGATCATCAATCACGGCTCCAAAAATTATATCTGCATCTGGATCAACACTTTTTGTGATGATAGAAGCTGCCTCATCTATCTCTGCCATTGTTAAATCTGGTCCTCCCATAACGTTAAAAAGGACGCCCCTCGCCCCTTCGATAGAAGTATCAAGGAGAGGTGAAGAAATAGCCATTTTGATTGCGGTTATCGCTCTCTTATCTCCGCTACCTATCCCAACTCCCATGAGGGCGGTGCCGGCATTTGACATAATAGTACGTACATCTGCAAAATCTACATTAATAAGTCCAGGAACCGTAATAAGCTCTGCAATTCCCCTCACTCCTTGATGAAGAACGGAGTCTATTTTTCTAAATGCTTCCATTACAGGAGTTTTCCTGTCCACTACTTGCAGTATTTTTTGATTAGGAACTACGATGAGAGTATCCACCTTTTCCTTCAAGCGTTGAATGCCTTCATCGGCTGAAAATTTTCTGCGTGATCCTTCAAATTCAAATGGCTTTGTGACAACTGCAATGGTAAGCGCTCCTGATTCTTTAGCAATTTCTGCAATGATAGGAGCTGCTCCTGTACCAGTGCCTCCTCCTTCGCCGCACGTAATAAATACCATATCACATCCCGCTATTTCCTCTTTGAGCCGTTCTCTTGATTCCTCAGCTGCCTTCTTTCCCATCTCAGGATCGCCTCCGGACCCAAGTCCGCGTGTGACATTTTCTCCAATTTGCACCTTTACAGCTGCTTTATTATGAAGAAGTGCTTGAGCATCGGTATTCACTGCAACAAACTCAACTCCCGCAATTCCTCCCTCGCTTATCATAGAAGAAAGAGCATTTCCTCCTCCGCCACCGACACCAATAACTTTGATACGAGCTGGTTGACCTGCACTGGGTTTGATTAACATAATCTTTTTAGTTAAAAGTTTGTAAAGTTTATAAAGTTTATAAAGTGCCTTGCTTTATGAACTTGATTAACTTTATATCTTTATAACCTTATAACTTTATGAACTTTATAACTCCTATGGTATAAACTGTTTGAAAAAATTCTTAAGCTTACCTACTTGTCCATTAACTGAAACTCCCTTGAACATTGAGCCAAAGTCGCTAAAGGAAGCGTCTTTTGATTTATGAACTTGTTTTTGTCCATAGAGAATAAGTCCAACTGTGGCAGCAAACTGCGGATCAAGAATTTCATCGATAAGGCCAGTTACTCCGCCCGGAATTCCAATCCGTACAGGAAGACCTATTACCTTTTTCCCCATTTCGCTCACCCCAACGGTGAGTGCCCCTCCTCCGGTAACGACGAGACCCGAGGGGATCTCCTCAAAATATGTGCTCTTCATGATTTCGTCCCCTACAAGTTTGAATAATTCTTCCAAACGAGGACCGATAATGCCATCAACAATTGTTTTTACAGAGATATGTTCAAGCGATTCTTCAATATTTAGCTCATGCAACGGAATTTTTTCAGCATTTATCTTCTGTCTATCTGATGACTTGAGATGTTTACTCAAAAACAGTTTAATCTTCTCTGCGGAGTCAAGAGATACACGCGTACCTACTGCAATATCATTAGTGATGTGTCTAGCGCCGATTGGAAGGGAACTTGAATATGACAGGGCGCCATCTACATACAATGCGATATCTGTTTTGCCTCCTCCAATATCCACACACGCTACCCCTAATTCTTTTTCTGTGTCAGTTAAGACCGACTCTGCAGATGCCAGGCCCGCAAATAGAAATCCATCATTTTTTACCCCTAAGTCTTCTATACAGCGTTCTATATTTTTCAAATTAATTTGTGAAGCAGTGATGATATGTGTGTCTACCTCTAAACGAACGCCACTCATTCCGATTGGGTTACGAATCCCCTCCTGCCCATCAACAATAAAATCTCTTGGAGTTACTTCTATAATCTGTTTTGTGGAAGAAAGAGAGATGGCTCGAGCAGCCTCAACAACGCGATCAATGTCTTCTTGTGTAATTTCTCCCTGAGTATTAGCAACTGCGACAACTCCCCTTGAGTTGAGAGATGCAATATGAGGTCCTCCCACTGAAACATACGCATGATTTATTTTTTGTCCGGCCATACGCTCGGCACGTTCTAAGCTTTCTTCAATTGCTCCTGCTACTTTTTCAATATCGACAATTAGTCCTTTTTTTATACCCTTTGATGGAGCACTGTTAAAGCCTATTATTCTAAGTTCATCACTGTCTTTTGTTTCAATGCCGACGATCGTAGCTATTTTTGAACTCCCTATATCTATTGCGGTGATTATTCGTTCATTCATAGATCATTTTTTTGGCAATTGTACAACGGGCTTCTCAAATCTTAAATCAAGACGTTCTACTTGCAAGGCTCCAACCTTAATCTGGCGAATAATTTGCCTTACTTCATGTATCTGTAAATCGACAGGTCTTGTTTGAGAAAATGCGATCTCAAACCCCTTCGTCTTACATGCTATCATATCGACACTGTCAATAGCAACTGTTTCCACTCTATATCCCTCACCCTCCAACAGAGAAATAAATATAAGCGCCCTATTGATTGCTGCAAATCCCATATGGTGCCCCATTTGATATTCCGAATGAGAGAGTGATTGATAAAATATAAGTGAGGGACTAGGTATAGTCTCTGTACGCTCTTTCATGATGATTGATCCGCTCTTTGAAAGGGCGATATATCCCTTATCTGTTTTAAGATATGCTAATGGCTTTTCTTTTTCTATAGCAATGATGAGTGAATTTGGATAGTGAATGGCGACTTCCCCAACAATCATCGTAGGGTAGCGAGAATTTATCATTTTTTTAATCTCAGGTTGTTGAATGGTAAGTGATGATAATCCCTTCAATGTATAAATAAGATTGTTCTTTTCTTCCAGAGATACTCCGCTCATTTCTATCTTACTTATACGAAATGTTGTGTCTATATAAAATAATAGAAAACCTCCCAGTAGTGCCCCAGCTAGAAATAAAACACTAGGAATGAAGTATTTTTTGAACAAGTGTTTGTGTAGCATCTCGTTTTAGTTGAAGTGGTAATGATTGAAAAGCATGTGTATAACGAATTATATTTTTATGTAATACTTGTACGGTGGAAAGAAGCTCATTGCTATCATTTTTTTGGTCAAATACTTCGCCAATCCCATGCTCCTTAAAAAATTCTGCATGTGCCTTTTGCTCGCCGTGGGCAGACCAAGGTAAGGGGATAAAAAGCGCAGGCTTTTGGAGAGCTATGAGCTCAAAAAATGTATTTGCTCCGGATCTGCCAATGATAAACTCTGCCTCCTTGTATACCGATCCAATCTCATTTTCGACTATATGAGCTACGGGGATATATCTGTCAGGGTACATTTTTTGAAACTGTCTTTTGAGCTTTTGCGCATTATCTAGATCGCCGTATTCCTTCACATCGCCCACTTGATGGATGACGGCGAATGAGGGAAGTAATTTCTCAAGAAGTGAAAAAATGTGCACATTAATACTGTGAGAACCTAAGGACCCGCCGGTAATATACAGGAGAGGAACTGAAGGATCTACTTGAAAAGAAAGTTTATTTTGAATAAAAACAACATCACGCACTGGATTTCCTACCCATTCTGTCTTATGCATTGGGAAATAAGAAACTACCGATTCAAATGCAACAAATATTTTTTTTGAAAAAAATCCAATCCATTTATTTGCCGCCCCAGGCTTCATTGTTTGTTCATGAGTAAAAACGGGAATCTGAAATATCCATGCCCAAAATGCAATGGGAAGCGCTATATATCCCCCAAAAGAAATAACTGTATTTGGTTTTTCTTTGAGTAGTATAAAAAGCGCCTGAACAAATCCATAGGGCACACGCACTATATTAAGAATGCTGGATTTAGTGATGATGCGTGTAATTCTCCCCGCATGCAACTCATGAAAAAGTATTTTTCTATCCATGCATCCCTTATACTCATAAGATAAGGTGCGCTCCGATTCTATCGCATACTTTCTTCCAACAAATACGAGTGAAATTTCTGGATGATTTTTTCGTAGCTCATCAATCACCGCTAGAGCAGGAGTAGGATGTCCGCCACAGATAAGAATCTTCTTCATACCCAGATTATACAGGTTATTTTTTGCTTGTTTGTCTTGAGATTATCTAAGGATTGTTTTAAACTTTCAGCTTTCAACTTTAATCTTTTAGCCCTAATCAATCCTCGTTTGTCGTGCGACATTTAATAAAATTCCCATCAACGAAAAACAAAGAAGTAGATTTGATCCTCCATAAGAAATAAAGGGTAGGGGAACTCCCGTAAGGGGGATAATATTCACCATAGAACCCAGGTTCACCAACGTTTGTATACCAAAAAATGCAAAGATGCTTCCCGCAAGTAAGCGGCCAAATCTATCGGGAGCTTTCTCCGCAATACGGAATATATAGAGAATAAGAAGAATAAAAGCGCAAATAAATAATACTGTACCGATAAATCCAACCTCTTCTCCAACTATGGCAAAAATTGAGTCTGTATGAGCCTCAGGGAGATAGAGATGCTTTTGTTTTGATGCGCCAAACCCCCTACCAAAAATCCCTCCGTTGGAAAGAGAAATGAGAATTTGATTTATGTGATATGAAATCCCCAGTGGATCCGCTTTTGGATCAAAAAAAGCAGTAAGACGTTTCAATCTGTACGGAGCCACTTGTGCAAGAGTGATAAATCCAAGAATTGCCGTAGGAATAAGAAATAGCAGATATTTTAAGTCAACTCCCGCTAAGAAATAAATAATGACACTTATGCCAAAAATAATAGTTGCTGTGCCCATATCCGGTTGCATCATGATAAGAAACATGAGAAGTCCAAGGAGAAGTACAAATGAAAAAAACCGCTTTCTTTCTTTCGTAAGGAACCACGAACATAAATAGATGATGGTCGAAATCTTGGCGAGTTCAGATGGTTGAAAGCCGAAAATCCATCTCCGTGCCCCTCCCACTGAAGATCCAATTCCCGGAATAAGCACTAAAAAAAGCAAGCCTAAGGATCCAAGCATCGCATAAAAAGCTAAGTAATACCATTTATGATAGTCGAACAAGGAAAGAAGGAACATGACACACCCTCCCAAAACAATCCACATTGCCTGAACTTTTAGATAGTGAAAGCTATCGCCATATTCGCCAAATGCCCGAATATAGGAAGCTTCAAAAACAAAGAAAAGCCCACTTATTGCGAGTAGAAATGGCATGGCAATGAGAGTATTAATTATCTTGCTTCGCCGAGGAGCGGTTGCTTCACGAATAACGCTTTTTTTCATGAGATCCCGAGTAATTTTACATATTTTTGAAATAAATCTCCCTTTTCCTCAAAATTTTTCCACAACGAATAGCTTGGAGATGCTGTTGAAAGTAAACAAATGTTTTTCTGAGGACAGTGATCATATGCAAAAGACACCGCCTCTTTCATATCGGAAGTTTCTAGAATTGTAGGATTATATCCTTCTATTGTGTTAAGCTCTTCCTTTATACGAAGTCCTGTTTCTGGAAATAAGACGAGAGATTTAATTTGTTTTTCTTTAAGTATTTTTACCAGCTGGGAGAAATCATACCCTCGGTCTTTACCTCCAAGAAAAAGAGTACCAACTGGGCTCAAGCTCTGTAATGCTGCGATAGTTGATTCAGGAGTGGTAGAGATTGCATCATCATAAAAGGTGATGTTTTTATATATTCCCACCTTTTGAAGTCTATGGGGAAGAGGTATAAATGAATATACTGCAACCTGAGCCTCCTGGTCGGTAACTCCAAATAATCGTGCGACGGTAAGGGCCCCTTGGATGTTTCGTCTATTGTGTGGACCGATGAGCGGAACTTTTCCCTCATCAAAAGGAAATTCGCCTATATAGGGAAGCGCTTGTGCCTTCGTTAAACTGACCCATCCGACAACTTCTTTTTCATTTGGATCAAATATAAAACAATCTTCTTCTTTTTGGAATAAAATACTATTTTGTTTTGCTTGTTTATATGCTTCAAACGAACCATGAAAATCCTTATGCTCCGGATACCAGTTTACAACAAGCGCAATATGAGGTGAGTAATTAATATCGGCGAGTTGATAGCTGGAAAGCTCCACCACCGCCACAGTATCTTTTGTGGCTGTTTCTAACTCATCAAGCATCGGAGATCCGATATTCCCTATGAGTCGCACATCGTTTATTTTTTGCTGTAGCATAGCCGCGGTGAGCGCCGCTGTTGTACTTTTTCCCTTTGTCCCAGTAACCCCCACAATAACACCCGGAAAATTTCCAAAAAAAATATTGGTTGCCGTTGTCCACTTTTTCAGAATATATTCAATCTTAACTCCAGGTGAACGAACAACCAGATCTGCTTCTTTTTGTTTTAATAAATAGTCGTCCCCGTCTTTTTCATCAGCAGTCAACAGAACCGATTGAGGAGTATTTTTTTTTAAAAACTGTTCCACAGACTTCCCCTCCTTGCCATAGCCAAGGATGAGTATTTTTTTGAATGTTTGAAGTTCCTGAATTTTCATAAATATTTCTCCTTGTCATTCTGAGTGACACAAATTGCATACGAAGAATCTTTTTTATTAGATTCTTCACATATATATGAGTCGTTCAGAATGACAGATGGCAATTAAACTCTCCCTTTTTCTCTATCATCTGCAATGCCTCTCTTGACTCCGCAAACGTCCCTACACAATCAAACGGCTTCATACTCCCTCGCCCCATAAGATCGCGAAACAAACCAGTTAGCTTCTTTTCTTCTAACATATTTTTTCCAAACATCTCAACTACTTCTTTTTTAGAAAGATGTGCAGCAAACAAAAGGAATGAAAATGCACATTTTGCGCACTCTCCACACCATCTCTTATCTTGCAATAAGTGTGTCACAGAAAAATTACGATTACAACTGGATACTACAGGAAGATACTGAGGATAGGTGACGAACTCTTTTACGATTTCCAGTTCTGTCATATTCCGAAGTGGCGAGTAATATAAAATGGAAGGAGAAATTGTTTCATGAATATACTGTGAAAATAAATCTTCAAATTCCTTTGTCTTGCTCCATTGATGATTGATCTGTATTCCATACATTTCGGTATTTCCCTCCTCTGCACTTTTTTCATTTGATACCACAAAGGCTTTATAGTCAAAAACGATTGTAACAAATATTCCTATCCATGCATAAATCATTGAAATAGGCACATGTCCGTTTCTATACATCGCATTATCCTTTCCGTCTATAAGCTTTGCGTCCATTTCTCTGCGTACACGAAGGGCTGTGATACTTCCTACCGTAAGAAGTTCGTTAATAGACTCATATTTCTTTTGTGTTTCAATAATAAGACCAATGGCAGAAACATTGTTTTTCTTTAATCGCTCCCATGTCACGATTGAATCCTTTCCTCCTCCAATTCCTACTAGTTCCCGATTAAGGAATGTGAGTTCTTTCGGATGAGAAATAACTCCATCAGTAACAGGAAATGAGACAAGACTTCTAAAATCAATGTTGTTTCGGAAAAAGAATTCACCCAATCCTTTTGTATAAACAACGTTCCAAAACTGAGCTTGTTCTCTGCTCAATTTTCCGCTGTGTATCTCCATTTTTGGGATACATCTCATCTTCCAATAGGAAACTCCTAATGCAAGGTGAAGATTAAAAAGAAGTGTATCTAAAATCTCGGAATCGATGGTTTCTGAGACAGGTTTAGGGAGAAATATCTTTTCCTCAAATCGCTCAGTTCCGGCCAAATAGACGAAAGACAAAGCGGTCCGCGTGGCGTCCAAAGAGTATGAATCAAATATAAACGATTCCATAGTCATATTATACTATTTTCAAAGCTCCATGCTAATGATATCGGGTAAGAACTTGAGGAGAAGGGATGAATATTTTTTGTTGGGTGTGATCACCTTAAGAAGTTTATTTTTTTCTTTGAGATATTCAATGAGAGGATAGAAGTCTCCGTCCCCTGAAACAATGATTGCCTTGTCATAATGGGGGAACTCTATCATGGTATGAAGTACTAAATCTGCATCAATATTGCCCTTTGTAGCAATATCTTTATCTTTATATTCAATTACCTTCTTGTATACGCAAATATATCCCGATCTTTTTAAATAGTCATAGAGAACTTTGTTTTCTTCTACATACCCGATAAAAAGGAAGGCTTTTGTTACGCCATGTTTCAATTTCAGATACTGTCGAAATTTTTTAAAGTCTAATTTCCCTCCTTGACTTAACACACCCTGATTTAAATTTTGACTATCGACAAATGCATATACTTCTGGAATACGTGCCGAAGGAGACCGACGAAGAGTATGGCGAATCACCCTTCTTCTGTAGGGATACACTGGCCGAGGGCGTGACCTTAAAGGTCGCGGGTTTTCAGGCCCACCTGCCAAGCCTGCCCCGTTGGCAGCTGCGGCGGCTGCCGAAGGGGCAACGCTCTTTGCGACAACTTTTGGTTTTTTAAATAATGATTTCAACGGATTAAACATAATAGTGTTTTACTTTTTCAAACCATGAACAAAACTGACACTCTTCATTTGGCGCAGGCATCGGCCCTTGTAATACTTCTATTGCTTTCAGTATTCTATCATTTACGTGCTCCGGATGCGCATCAAGTCGCACTATATGCTTAATCATGGGGAATCCATCCTTAATTTCAGTTGCAAGATCAGGATAAAAATAGATGAGAAATCCATATCCTGCAGGCTCCTTTCTATCATGCTGAAGTAAAAAGGCATATGCGTCAATTTGATTTTGATACGCGCTCAAGATGTCTTTTTCTCTCGGGTCGCTGCTTGCCGTTTTAAAATCAATGGGGATATATTTTCCGTCATGAATAAGGCATTCATCAAGTTTTCCTAAAAAACCAAACTGTTCATTCACTGTATGAAAATAGGTCTCTTTAAAGGGGTTTTGTAGTTCTCCTTTTAGCGTATCCGCAACAAATGGAGGGAGTGTGCCCTTTTTCCGATAAATATCAAAGTACGACTTAAGTATTGTATCGAATCTATTTGCAAGACGGGATTGAATGCCTTCTGGATGATATATTTTATGATTATATTGTAAATAAAAACACTTCCGACAGCGATTCATTCCCTCTATCCCCGAGTGTGAAAGCCATATCTTTTTCTTTTTTTCAGGAAGTACAAAAAGCGATTCGTTTTGAATTTTCTTTTTCATCAGTTGTTGACAAATTTTAAGAATTCATCCAGACTTGTTTTAAATGTATCGTTAAACACAATCCCCTTCCATGCTTTATCAGGGGGCACAATGTTAACGACAACAGTATCCGCATTATTAAACACAGCTGACTGAAATTCGCGAGTATCAATTCCTCCAGCGGCGCCCAGCGTTATATCCCACTTCCCCTTTATTTTTGCGATTTCTTTGTACTGAAGAATCTTTCCATAGGCGTTCTCCTCATCTCTTCCTTTATGAATAAATACTGCGTCGGGAACAACTCCACTTTTCCATAACGTCCTCATGGGGTTTTCAACATTCATCATATCAATGATGGACTTTACCCCACTTTTTTTACACGTATTTACAAAAAGGGTGAGTGTTTCTTTAGTAGTGTTTCCCATTGCAGTTACAGATGTTGCGCCAGCTTGAGCTGCCATATATACCTCCTCTACAGCTCCATCTATTATCTTCATGTCTGCACAAATCTCCCCTGCCCAATAACGCCGAATTTCGGAGACTGCTTGGATGCCAAACTGCTTTATCAATGGAGTTCCTGCCTCTATAATAATAGAGTCAGTTATGGGGATATAATTAATCACAGAATAAAAGTCGTTCAAGCTTGAATTAAAAGCGAGCTGCATGCGACATTTTCTCATGGTTATTTTTTCCCTCCAAATGCCTCAAAAAAGGTATTTGGAATCGTCATGATTATTTTTTCTGATGGATCTGCTGATATTTCTTTTAATGTTTGAAGCGTTCTCAATTCCAATGCTCCTTTTGCTCCAGATAATATGGTCGCTGCCTCAGCAAGTTTTACCGACGCTTCCTTTTCTCCCTCTGCTTTAATGATACGGGCCTTCTTATCTCTTTCAGCTTCTGCTTGTTGAGCCATTGCGCGTTTCATATCTGCGGGAATTTCAATATTCTGAATCTCGATGGCTAGGATATCGACTCCCCATTGATCCGCCGCTTCATCTACGATGGATTTTATATGCACTGCAATTTGTGCTCGTTTTGAAAGAACTTCATCAAGGGAAATACTCCCGATAACATCTCGAAGTGCAGTTTGAGCTTTCGCCGAAATCTGGCTGGAAAAATTTTGAACTTTAAAAAGTGCTACTGAGGGATTCACCACTTTGAATCGCACAATGCCATCAACCATGCAAGATACATTGTCTCCCGTTATAGCCTCTTGAGTAGGAATATCCATTACTTGTTCTCGAATGTCTACCATGGACACAGCTTCAAGGGGTACCAGAATAATATTAAGTCCTGGTTCAATAGTCCTTGAGTACTTGCCAAAAAAAACAACGAGTCCCTTATACCCTTCTGGAACTACGCGAAAGAATTTAATGAGAAAAACAATAGCTACTACTAAAAGAGGGACAATAAAATATTCCATAGTTGAAGTTTATAAAATATAGTAATGATGAAAGTATACAAGAAACTATTTCATGAATGCAATCATAAGTCCAAGCACCGCAAAAAGCATCGCCAATATCCAAAGACGCATCACTACCTTCGGCTCTTCCCATCCTCTATGTTGCAAAAAAAGATGGAGTGGCGCCACGGTAAATACTTTCTTTTTTCTAAATTTCTTACTGAGAAGTTGAATAAGAGATGTGGTGATTTCTAGTACAAACACTCCCCCAATAATGGGGAGTGCAAATGCCTTACCTAAAACGAGTCCGATCACAGCAAATGTGGCACCAAATGAAAGAGCTCCCGTGTCTCCAAGCATAATACGCGCAGGCCAAATATTAAAATAGAGGAAAGCAACTAATCCCCCCAGCCATACAGCAATGAAAAGAGATGTAGGCATATCGATAATAGAGCGGGCAATTGCCCAGAAAGCCATTAAAGCAAAGATTAATACTCCAGAGGCAAGACCATCCAAGCCATCGGTAATATTTACTGCGTTAGAAAAGGCAACAATGATAAAAGCGGCAAAAGGAATATACCACCACCCCATATTGTAGACGCCCAAAAATGGAATGTGCATTATGTCTATTTTTAACTCAGTAAATAGCCAATAGGCCGCAACAACAGAAAGAATAATTTCAAGAATAAGTTTATGACGCATACGCAGTCCAAAAAACTGTGTTTTTTGCCATTGAAACATCTTTGAAAAATCATCATATAGCCCTAAAGCCGCAAATCCAATAAAAGTGAAGAGGATGATTTTAATCACCGATCCAAATGCAGGATAATTTGCTAAAAATGGCTTACGAATAATAAATGCTAATACAAGAGAAAGTGCATACAATATGATACTGGTAACTACAAGAAGAATACCTCCACCAACAGGAGTTCCCTGTTTATGATTATGAAGCTTATCAAAAATAGGTGTTGGCTTATCAAAAGCATCTTTTGTTTGTTGATCTCTTCTTTGAATCTTAAGTTTATAGAGAAGATTGATATATGGAACTATAAGAAAGAAGTTGACGATAAATGCCACAAACATTACGAAAAGGTAAAGTGCCATATGTTATGAGAATAGATGAATAACTCGAGGAACAAATATAAACAGCGCTAATACTGTTGCGCCGATTGCGAAAATAAGCATGGCAGCGGCAGCTGTATCTTTTGCAATTTTAATATCAGGTCTTATAGCTTCATCGATTGCATCACATGTTTCTTCAATTGCGGTGTTGATTGTCTCAATCACTAATCCAACAGTAATAAGAACACCGATAATGAGAAACTCCTCATACCGTATTTGAAAATATATCCCCGCTCCAAGAGAAAGAAGTGAAAGGAAAAAATGAATGCGATAGTTTGGTTGGGTGGAAAAAGCCGTAACTAGACCGTCGAACGCGTGTTTGAATGAAATAGTGTGTTTTCGTATCATAATATATTAGAGTAATGTCATAATAGCATCCGCAAGCCTCTTGCTGTGATGACGCAAAATACTTCGCGCATACGCTGATATTTTATCTGCCTTATCTGACTCAATAATGGTGTTATCTGCGATATCTACTCTCAACACTCGACTATCATCTTGCATATCATCAGCTACTTTATGTTCATTGTGAGATGCGTACCACTCAATAATATTCTTATCTATTACTCCATTATGCATGATTATTGAGTCAAGTGGACGCCCAATATATTTTTCTATATCTTTTACATGGTCGTGGGCAGTGTAGCGAAATGTTTGACCGCTCTTTGTCATGAGATTCACAACATATACTAATTTAGCTTTTGTGTTTTGAAGTGCTTCTTTCATTCCTTTTACTAAAAAAAGAGGAATAATACTTGTGTAAAGGTCCCCAGGACCAATTACAATAACATCTGATTCTAGAATGCGACTTATCGCTGATGGATAGGCAGCGACTTCAGGCTCCAAAAATGCATTTTTAATCTTGCTTTCTTCATGAAGATTCTCATCGATAGATGCTTCCTCCTTGAGAATTTTTCCATTTTCATATTCAACACATAAATGTGTTTTTTCATGGGTTACTGGAAGCACCTTCCCTTTTGTTTTGAGGACAAATCCTGCAGTTTCAAGTACTTCGTCGTAATTTTTTGATACTTTTTCAAGAGCGGAGATAAAGATATTCCCAAAATTATGCCCTTCCAGGTCTCCACTTTCAAATCGATAGAGAAATAAACGGCGCCAAAGGTCTGGAGCCTCAGAAAGGGCAACAAAACATTGTCGTATATCTCCGGGAGGAAGTACTCCCAGCTGTACGCGAAGACGCCCAGTTGAGCCGCCTGAGTCCATCATGTTTACGATAACTCCTAAATCAACATCATGTTGTTTAAGTCCGCTTAATACAACAAATGTTCCCGTTCCTCCACCCATTGATGTGATTTTTTTCATAGTTATTTATCTTTTTTTATTATTTCGCCTGGCAAGACCATTGCTCCAGGACTTAACTTTACGCCTGGATAAGTACATGAATTAACCCCTATTTTTACCGCTTTCCCTGCAATCAATCCAAACTTCTCTTTTTGAGAATCGATCATTGTGCCCTTTATAGGAGTTTGAATTGTTTTTGCATCAAAACGATAATTTGCAGTTACAGCCCCCGCCCCCATGGAAACATCTGCTGAAAGAACCGAATCTCCCACATAATTTCTATGCAACATGACGCCTGAATCCAAGTACGACCGAGCAATTTCACATCCAGAACCAACAAGCGCTTTATTACCAATCGTACTGTGGCGAATTAAAGAATGGTCACCGATCGTTGTATTATCTCCTATATAACAAGGCCCAGATATTTTTACATAAGCACCTACCTTTACGTTTTTTCCTATGTACACATTTCCCTCAATAGTAGCTGTTTTATGAATTGTTGCAGATGAATCTATCATATTCTGAAGACTATTCTTAAAGAAATATTCTTGCATGGAAAGAATATGCCAAGAATATTTTAAAGTAGCCCAATCGCCCTCATATTTTATACATGTGGCTGGTTTCTGTTTCATAAGGGCGCTTAATGCCTTCTCAAACTGATCGTCCGATGAGGAAAGCTTCTCCAATTCAGCGATAAATAGTGATGCATCTGGAAAATAGTCAGCTACAAGATTGCAATAGTCTGAGGGTCTATTTTCAGGAAGAGGTTTCTCAATAATTTCAACGGCACTCTCTCCCTCAAATCGTACATATCCACCTGGGAAATATGAGTTCATGTGCTTTGCGGCCATACCAACGAGACTCGTATCCTGTTTTGTTTTTTCTATTATTTTACTGAGAATAGAAAAGTCGAATACATCATTGCCATTTAAAATTAATACATCCTTTGTCAGATATTGCTTTGCCGCACCTACTGCATCAGCCATCCCCCCCTCATCTTTTGTTTGAACTGCGAATTTGACTTTATACTGTGTTAGGTCTGATGAAATTAATGTTTTGTTTGTCTCATTCGTCACAATCACCACTTCTTCAGCCAACTCTAACACAGACCCTACAATATGTTGTAAAACGGTTTTACCATTAAATGTAAACCTCATTTTTTGCTCAAGCGGATAAAATCGGTCGCCATCCCCACCAGCCAAGATTAAGATTGTTTTTATACGCATATTTAATTTAGCTTTTAGCTTTTAGCTTTTAGCTTTTAGCTTTTAGCTTTTAGCTTTTAGCTTTTAGCTAATAAATTATAACCGTTTTATCTCCCCCCCTAATTTAATAACTTTTTCAACAAATCGTTCATACCCTCTTTCTAAAATGGAAACGCCATTCACGATGCTTTCTCCAGGGACTAAGAGCGCAGCTATCGCAAGAGTGGCCCCTGCACGCAAATCTGTTACGGTGAGCACTCCACTATGAAGTTGTTGAGGACCAAATATTTTTATGGCTTGATGGTAAGTTTTTTCTTCATTGTAGGTGAAGTGATAATAATCCTTAGGATTGACAACAGGAGTATTATCAAACTCTATCTGTGCGCCGAGTTTTTGTAGCTCGCTGACAAATGCAAATCTATTTTCAAACACTCGTTCATGAACGGTAGATATTCCTTCAGCTTGAGTCATTAATACAACCCAATTTTGCTGCCAATCGGTCATAAAGCCGGGATGCGGCTCCGTTTCGATGTGAGTAGCTTTCATGGGACCATAATAATAAAAGCGAACGTTGTCTTCTCCCAAGATCTCTACTCCTCCTCCACATTTTTTTACTGTGGAAATAAAGACATCAAGAAGCTGGGGATTGATGGGACCAACTGTGACATCACCCTTCGTAATGAGCCCCAATACGGCAAACGTTACTGCCTCATTTCTATCAGATACGATTGTATATGGTTTTTCTTGAGTGAGCGAAGTTACCCCTTCAACCAAAATAGAAGTTCCTTCGCGATGTATTTTTGCTCCCCCTTCGTTAAAGAAAGAAATTAAATCATCGATCTCAGGTTCAAGAGCTGCATTATGAATACGAACCGTTCCCCCTGAAAACAAGGAAAGCATAATCATAAACTCAGTTCCCGTGTGAGAGGGCTTTTCAAATGTATAGGTTCCATGAGTTTTTGAGGGAAGCTTTGCATGATAATAGCCCGTTTCGTGATCATACTCAACAATTCCCCCTAATTCTTTTAATCCATTCATGATGCGATCAATCGGACGAGCACCAATGCGACATCCTCCGGGATTGGGGATATGAGCCTGCCCAAACTTTTTGAGAAGAGGGGCAAACAAAAGAAAGGTTGATCGTATTTTTGAGCCATGGAGAAGATCTACTGTATTGCTTTTCAATCCAGATCCGTCAATTACTACTGTATTTTCACCAATAAACTCCGCTGTTGCACCCAGTTCTGTAAAAAGATGTAACAGCTCATCTAAATCTCGTATGCGCGGGACGTTTTTTAACGTTACTTTTCCCTCAAACATAAGAGCTCCTATCACCATTTTAAGGGCGGCATTTTTGGCACCAGAGAGCTTCACTTCACCGGCGAGTTTTTTTCCACCTTGTATTCTATATGCGTCCTCCATAACAATTATTATAAACTCAAAATTTTCACTGTAGTCATCCTGAACGACTCAAGTATATGTGAAGGATCTAGAAATGAAGTGATGTGCTTCTCTGCTCATTTCACTCGCTAGATTCTTCGTGTATATACTTTATCACTCTGAATGACCTTTTTTACACAATTTCTACCTCTTCCTTCAGTATAATCCCAAATTGGTCTTTTACTTTAGATTTAATTTTTTCAACTAATAAAATGAGATCTTCAGGCTTTGCATCTCCTCCTGTATTGATGATAAAATTTGCATGGACGTCCGATACTTTAAAGCTCCCTCTTTGCATACCCTTCATGCCTGATTTATCGATAAGATATCCTGCAGATTTTGTGGGAAGATTATGTATTTTTTGTTCCTCAGCTGTAATATTACGGAAAAAGCATCCACATGTAGCCGCTCCGCTTGGTTGTGTTTTTTTTCGATACTCTATTGACTCATCAGCCCGTTGCAAAACAACTTCACTATCATTTTTCAATAAACGAAAAACAACGCTTATAAGCAGTTCATGAGTTTCCTGCAAAATACTAAAATCGTAGTCAAATTTAAAGTAATCTTGAGTTACTTTCTTTTCTTTACCTTCTCTATCAATTATGATTGCAGAAATAAGTCTGTCTCCCACATAACACACCGGGTGAAGCCATTTTGAATTCATATACACCGCGCCTCCAACAGTTCCAGGCAATCCTTTGTGATATTCCAATCCAGACAGTCCCTGTTCGACCACGTTTTGTACGAGAACTGCCATATTCGTCCCAGACCCTACTTCGATATCCACTGTAGTATCTGTAGCTCCAAGCGCTTGGATGGAAGAATAGCTGTTTTTTAATACAATGCCTTTCACTTGTGAATTTTGAAAAACAGCATTACTCCCACCTCCTAACACGATGAGAGGAATGGCGAGCGTATGAGCTGCTTGAACAGCTTGAAAGAGTTCTTCTTTTGTTTTTGCCTCAAAAAAATACTGAGCTATGGAGTGAAGCCGCATGGAAAGATAGGGGAATACATCGACCTGTTCCCGTACTTTTCCTTGTCCTAATAAGCCATCAAATGGATTGTTCATTGAGAATACCAATTATATCATCTTTTAGCTTGTAAATATCCCCCGCACCAAGCGTGAGCACAACGTCCCCCGGGCGCCATTTATTCTTTAAATGAGCCAATAGGCTTGATTTATCGTCAAACGCCAATACTGTGTTATTTCCCTTTCTCATTGCAATGAGGGAAAGCTCGGCTGAGGTGATACGAAATTGAGCTACATCCTCCCGCGCTGAGGCAAAAATAGGAAGCAAGTAGACAAAGTCAGCCTGGGACAGCTCCACCACAAACTCGTTTTTAAGCTCTTCAGTACGTGAAAAAGTATGTGGTTGAAATAATACATGAAGCCTCTTACCTGGAAATCTACTGCGAAGAGCGGTGAGCGTGGCTGCAATCTCTGCCGGATGGTGCCCGTAGTCATCAATTAAATAAGAATTTGTGTCGGTCCACAGAGTCTCCATACGACGTTTTGCACCTGAGAATCCCGCAATTGCAGTACGCACTTCATGAGCTGAAAATCCCAGTTCAAGGAGCGTTGCCACTACTCCTGCACAGTTATAGATATTTTTTTCTCCAAAAAGAACCGAAGTAAATATTCCTTGGGATATGCCAAGCTTTTTCATTTCAAAAGAAATACCCACAGTATTTGCTTCTTGATTCACTATTTGATAATCACAATCATCGGTTGTTCCATACACACGAAGCCTCCTATTTGCAAGGCTCGGCAGAAGTGCTCGTATGTTTCGATCATCCCCAAAGACAATGAGTTTTTGTGCCTGGGAAAAAAATTGTACAAATGTCTTTATTGTCGCTTCCAAGTTTTCATATACGTCTGGATGATCAAAATCTATATTCATACATAATGCAATATATGGATGGAGAAATAACAATTTTGGCGTTTTGTCTTTTGGAGGATGAACTCCATACTCGTCAGCTTCCACCACGAAATAATCTGAGTCTGTTATTTTTCCCCCGCCCCCTCCATCAAAGAGCGGTGCTCCAATAAGGAATCCCGGATTCTTCCCTAACTTTGCCAGTGCCCATGCAAGAAGCGAAGAAGTTGTTGTTTTTCCATGACACCCGGCCACCGCAAGAGAGAGAGGATGCTTTTCTACAAATTCCGCAATTAATTGAGGTTGAGAAACAAGAAGCTTTCCTTTTTTTTGAGCTTCCAGAATGAGTGGATTCTCGCTTCCCCCATGTGCGGCAGAGTAGACGAATACATCATATTGGTCAAGCGATGAAAAGTCTAGGAAGTTTGTGCTGTATTCTATTTGGTTCTTTATTAGGGAGCTATCAGTAATAAATTCCTCTTCAACATCCACCCCACTCACTTTCTTGCCCATGTCTTTTAACATCACTGCGATGTTTGCCATAGCACTCCCCTTGATACCAAGGAGAAAAAAGGAGGTTTTATCAAGAATCATATTAGCATTATATCTTAAAATTTAATTGGATCGATTACCACAACATCCTAGTATGGCTCCCAATCGCAGGTCATAGCAAGGAGATTAAACATTTCAATTTCATCGTTACCGCCTCGTTTCAATTTTGTCGTTAACATTTTTACTGCGGCAAGCGGCTTAACATATTTAATTAATTTGTCTGACTTATTTTTTTTCATATCATTTCCCTAATATAATTGTAAGACGATAACTTTGAAGAGTCAATGCCCTTTTCCTTTTCAAATAAGCTTATTTTAAATCCTAAACAGGGACCAGGACACTGACCTTCTCTTAATCCAAAAAAGGGGCATTTTTTACATTTAGAAAGAACGTATTCTTTGTGTTGTTTTTTATGAAGACTTTCATACTCCTTATTAATTTTTTCAAAACTGGAATCAGCTTTAATAATAGATCTATTACGGGACGACAATGGGTAACAAACAAAAGTTTCAAGTTGTGGTGTGATAGAAAAATGAAATCGCTCTTCTTTTGGGTGGCAATGATACGATTTTAAGTATCCTTTACTTTTTAAATATTTCCTTTGTTCCTCCGTAAACATACAGGGAGTTAGTGACTTAGCGAAAATTATTGCTTTTGGTTTTTTTGCCTCTACATATTTAAATACTGTAAAGAAATTGTTCCCCATGGTGGGAAATTGATCAATACCCGCATATGCCTTCTCTCCTGCAACAACTCCTTCTACACCGAGACGTACGGTACATTTTTTAATTGTTTCATCGTCAATCAAGTTTATTATTATTTTTGCGTCTTCAGATGAAAGGAATTTACTTGTTACAATTAGTGAAACTTTAGATGCGGCCCCCGCAAACTTCCTAATTCTTTTAATGACTTTTGCTCTAGTGACCTTATTAAACACAAATCCCGGAGTTGAAATATTAAAATATAAGGCGATTCTATGTCTGTACCTGAACATATATTTTTCAGTTTCATCTGTAAATAGTCCTCCTGTATTTATGGGAACATGGAAAAAATTCTGTAAGGTCATTTTTAACAGTTCGGGGAATTTAGAATGAAGGGTTGGCTCACCTCCGGATAAGGCAGGAGAAAATCCCGCTTCCTTGCATTTGTTTACTACCATTGCATACTCTCTTAAGTCAAACTCCTTTTTTGAAGATGATTTCATTTCTTTACTCGCAAAACAGAAGTTGCAACTATGGTTGCAAAAATCAGTTGCTAATATATTCACTATAGATAATAAATTTGGCATAGGAAATTAGATTGATAATTCATTACTTCTAAAGGCAATGCAGGGACCTGGACACTTCCCCACTTCAATTCCAAAAAAGGGGCACGCAATACATTTTATAAGCTGTATTTTCTTCTGATATTCTACTCTTTTTAAAAGAAGTAGGGCGCTTGTTTTAGTAAGATTATTTTTCTCGCCATCAATACGATATGTTTCTGAAAGAGGAAAGCAATGAAACGCTTTATTCTCTGTACTTATATCCATACTACTTTTTTTACCAAAACACCCAAATCCAAAGAGGTCCACTCTATTCTGCATCAAGTATGTATATTGTAATTCAGTAAACATACACCGAGTAAGCCCACAATTGAGTGATAATATACCCTTATAATTTTTTCTTTTTAAAGCATTTGTAATTTCGTAGATTTTGCCTCCTATTTTTGGGAAATCTTCAAATCGATACATATTCTTTTCACCCTGCATGGGATTTGCCAGCCCAAGTCGAATTATCTGAACCTTTGAAAGAATGTCATCAGGAATAGATGATAATAAAACGGTAGTATTTATAAATGGATCGATCGTACATGAAAGAGTAATTTTATTTTTTCCTGCAAGCTGGGAGATTCTTTTCACTACTAAATTTCTTATCTTCTTTTGGAGAATATAGCCAGGCGTAGTCACATTGAATGTTATCCCAACCCGTTGGGAGTGATGTAACAAATACTTCTCAATTTGGATAGAATACATACCATTGGTAAATAGCTGAACTCGTTTACATTTCTTTAATGAGAGCTCAAGTATCTCTATAAATTTACTATGAAGTGTGGGCTCTCCTCCTAATAATTTTACAGTGTCGACTCCCTCTCTTTTCATTCTATTAAGAATTAGGGAAAATGTTTTTATACTCATTTCCTTTTTATATTCATTTTTTGACATCTCCAATCCCGCAAAACAAAACGGACAGTTCTGGTTGCAAAAATTGGTAATAATGAGATTGGGAGGAAATATCATATAAGGTGATTTAGTTCAGTGTAAATAACCTTTGATGGTTTGTCAAAAGACTTTTATTACGATTTAAATGCACTTTAGTTTCTTGGCAAAATGTTTCTTTACTGCCTTAATTCTTTTTATATTTAATGATGAATTTGTTAAGTCGAAAAAAAGAGGCTGAAGTTGGAGTGAGCTGATTTTACCAATTTGATATTTAATTTTATTATAACAAGATGGAGTAATGTTCAAATGTGTAAAGAATATATTTTTTTCTCTAAGAGTTTTATAAATGTCTTTTAGGTTACATTTCTTTTTTATTTCTTTTTTATATGTGATTATTTCGTTATTATCTGAAAAATAGAGGTTGCAAAAAGTTTTATAGGTAATGAGCGGTTTAGGATTTATTAGTTTTTTTGTACCTATATCAATAAACTTGTTTGTTTTTAAAATTAAATCTAGTAGCGATTCTTCAATGGCTCCTTCAATTGCGATCAATTTACTCATATTTGACTTAATGCCAACTGTAAGGGTGCGTTTCTGATTTGTCTTTTGTGAAAGTTCGATAATACAAGCGGTAAATGTAGGAATGCCTAAATCATTAGTGATATCGAATATCTCAAGTGAATATCCTATTTGTCTTAATGTGTCTACGATTCTTCTAAATGAAGCAGAATACTGTACATTGAGGAGTCGAGGTGGATGAATACCGTTCATAAATCCTGTCATAAATGCATCTCTTTCAATAAGCTCGTAAAGTCCATTCGAAATCACTTGTGCTGAGTTAAATCCAGCGGCAGCTCCACTTCCTATTAACTCCTTATCTGAAAGTTTATGTAAACGTAAACATATTCTTTCCATGAGTTCTCCAACACATTTTATTTGTGCGAGCGATTTAGATTTTACAGACACACCATAACTTATTACTTTCTTTACTTCTCCACCATCACTTCTGACTTCGCCTTCCCCTCGGAAAACATATACTCCCCTTACCTCTTTCTGATTAACAGGAAAAAGGCTAGATAAAAATTTATGCTCCCATGCAATTTTAATTACTTTTAATGTTTGACTACACAGATTTAATTCTTTTTTCATTTTATTGATAAAATTGAATTATCGAGTCGACTGAGAGATTGGTCTTGTGGTAAAAATCTTCTCCAATCACCTATCATGCATTCTAAACTCTTTTTGGGATCGTTACATTTAGACAAATTCCAAGCATTTAACTCATGTATTATTGCTTCGAAAATACCCTTACTATTTAAGTCTGCATCAATAATGAGTAGTGGTAATTTTATTTTTTTTGTCACGAGTATCAGCCTTTCTAATGCAGTAATGCCTCCTAAATCATTTTTCCTTTTAAGGATCAAAAGATCCCGACGCAACTGCCACTCATTACGAATCACTGCGTGATTTTTATCTTTACCTTTGGGGTAGTCATTAAGATATTTATCCACTATGTTATGCTTAACAAGATGCAGAGCTATATTATTTTTTTTTCTGTTTACATGTATGTGTTTTATAAGTTCTTGCAAACTTTTACTATAATTTTTTTCTCTGTAAAGCTGTATCGCCTGGTGAAATTTGGAAACTGTCTCTCCATGCTTTACTCTCTCTCCAATTCCAAACACAGAAATAATAGATTCAGAGACACCGTCAATTTTGAGAAGATTTTCTAGCTTCTCTTCAAAGGCAGCCCCAATGGGACAGATAGCGGCTCCCTCAGTTACCGCATTAAGACAAAAATTTTGCCCCATATGGCCGCATTCCAACAAAATATATCGATAAGCCCGTTCTCCGTATTTAAGAAATGTTCTTCCAAAGACCGCGGTAACAACAATAAGTCCTGCTATTGCGGTTATGTTCTGTACGATATACTCAGTTGGATTTATGACTTTTTGAGCAATTTGCTCAAATTGATTCTTTTCAGGAGAATAATGATATATTCCCGATGGCAGCTCGGTATTTGTCGAAATGAAATATACTTCAAGGGGATATTTTGCTCCAGCTGAAGGATAATATCTCTTGGCTGTGTTTATATTTATGCCACAAGAATAGTGAAATATATTTGAAATTTTTTGAAGTGTGAGTTTTTTAGTAGAAAATATTCTTTCTGATGTTCGTTGAGAAAGAGTCGATCTAAATGAGTCTTTTCGATACGTACTTGGATGCGGAATTAACAATTTTTTATGTCTCCCGTACTTCTTCAGCCTATCTTGGATGTCTAGCATATTAGAGCTCCGATACAATCCATTCAATGGTTTATTGCTTATTTTTATTTGATATTTTTTATGATAGGACAATGCATCCGAAGAATTCAACTTGAATATAGTTTCTTTCTTTATTTTACTATTCTTTGTATAAACGGACATGAGAGTATTTTACATCACTCCACAGGATTGAGTGCTATAATATCACTGATTGTATGCAAAAAGAAAGAGTATTACTCTGTACGATAACCCCTCAAGAGCCCTATATACAGCTCGGATTATATAATCTTAAAGTTTATGTAGAAAAATATAGTGTGCATTCTCCCCGCATAGATATCTTAGAGATTCACACACATATATATCCTACAGATACCAAAACAAGCTATCCTTCATTATCGGATTCACTACTTTTTGAACAGGCTATGAAAATTGTTCAAAAAAAAGTAACTATCATTGGATTTTCATGCTTTATGTGGAACATTGAGCCTACACTGCGATTATGCGAAATAATCAAACGAATTAGCCCCCTCTCTATAATCATCCTAGGTGGTCCAGAAGTATCCACTAATACTGAGCAATTATTAAAAAGGAATAAATGTATCGACATCATTTGCCGCGATGAGGGGGAACAAACATTTCTTGAAATTATTTCGCTGCATAGAAGAGAGATTGAGATTACGAAAATAATGGGAATTTCCTATCGTGCTAATGGAAGTATTTATCGCAATGGTGACCGTAAACCCCTCGATTTGAAGCTTATACCATCCCCATATCTTGCAGGATTGATAAAAATTAAAAAAAATACATTAGTCTCAATAGAAACATCTCGAGGTTGTCCTTTTAATTGTTCCTATTGCACCTACAGTGTGCGCATGTACCATAATTTAAGATTCTTTCCCCTAGACAGAGCAAAAAGAGAATTGGAATATATCTTTAAGTATAAACCTAAGGAAATTTCAATAAACGATGATAATTTTAATATTTACCCCAAAAGATCGGCCGCTTTATTAAGATTTATTAATAAACTAAAATCAAAAACTATTGTGCAGATCTTTATTAATGCTTCAATGTGGAAAATAGATAGAAAATTCATACTCTTGTTAAAACAGGGAAAAATACATTCTGCGATTGGAGTCCAGTCAATACACAAGGACACATTGGAAAATATACATCGCAAAAATGTTATACCTATACTTGAGCACAATCTGCGAGAGCTAGATAGAAATAAAGTTCCTTATCGACTTCATTTAATTATGGGTCTTCCTGGCGATACATACGAAAAACTTATGAAAAGTATTGATTGGGTTGGGCAGTTTAATGCTGAAGAAATATATATATTCCCTCTTCTCGTACTTCGAGACACAAAACTTTTTAGTGATACAAAGAAATTCGGTATTACGTTTAATAGAGCTTCAAAGCATATTATTAGTAAAACCAAAAACCTTTCCCATAAAGAGTTTTTAAAAGCAATGAAGATTGCCTACACACTCCATAGTCTATATAATACAGGAAAAATGAAAGATAAAATCCTTGCATCTACTCATACATTAAATATGAAATTAAGCGAAGTTCTAGAACATTTAATATAAATTATGCTTACTACTTCTGTCATAGTCCCAACTGTAGGACGAAAGCGACTACTTACTGCTTGTCTCAATTCAGTACTTAACCAGACAGTTTCTCCAAATGAGGTTATCGTTGTGGACAACACTAAGAACAAAGAGATGAAATCTGTCGCATCGATAATGCAAAATAAAACCACAATTCCCATTCGCTATTATCACGAGGCTATACCATCAGCTTCTTTGGCTCGTAATGTAGGTATAAAACATGCAAAATATTCTATTCTTGCTTTTATCGATGACGACTGCTTTGCCTCAAAAAAATGGTTAGCAGAGTTACTATCACCATTTCAAAAGAACAGTTCATGTGTAGTTGTTAAAGGATGCAATCGGAATGCCTTGCCAAATAATATATATTCTTCTGCTGAATATTATAATGATGAATTATTCTTTCAAACACATCTTTTAATAAAAAATGGAGTAATGTTTTCTCAGTGGATTGACTCAAAAAACTTTGCAATTAAGGCAAGTCTTCTTAAGAAAACTAAAGTGCGATTTAGTAAACGTTACCGCTCGTTTGATGATTTAGCATTTTCAATGGATTTAAAAAAAAAGGACGTTCTTTTCCAATTTAGTAACAAAGCAGAGGTATTTCATCATGGTTGCACTACTTTTTTGAAACTTTTTTTTAGAAACATCTGCATTGGTATAGATAGAAAAAAAATTGAGGCAAGAGTTGGTAAGAAAAAAGATTCCATACAACTCTCACGCATCGAAAAAGACTTTTTCTTGACATATAGGGTTGCCAAGGACACAGAAAATGTAAAACAATCAATTCTTCGAAAAGTACTTTCCCATAAAGGAGTCACCTTTTCTTTTGCGTTTACCATTGTGAGTTATATCTCAGAAATAACAATTAAACTTTCATATAGACTAACGAGGGACTCTCTATAAGTAATATGGTATGATCTAATAATCATTATATGAAAAAATACCACAAGGTAAAAAGAAATAGTAAGCTTATTGCCCGGATGATTGAGTCTGAATACACCATTCTTAATCCAACTTCAGGCAAGCTGTATCAGCTCAATCAAACAGCCTCATTTATTTGGAAATTACTTTGGCACCCTTTGACCTGCGATGAAATAACAAAAAAAATATCTGACAAGTTTGACTATCCCACAGATAAAATAAAGAGGGATGTCTCTGACTTCATTGCCTTGTCGCTTATCAACGAACTTCTTAAGGCGACTTAACACTCCTTAAAAGCCTCATAAAACTGCTATTTTTCTGAAAGTATAGCAATGATGTTGGCACTCTCCGAATAAGCAGATTCGTCCATTCAAATAAATTTTTATTATTGATAAATGCATAAGGAGCTATTCCATCCCTCGTCAATTTTCTTAAATACATATAACAAAAATTACTCCTTAATAAAATATTCTTTACTTTTTCTTCAGAACATTTTTCCAAATACGTTTTATCAGATTTTTTGAGAATATATATATTGTTTAAATTCTTTTTTATACAAGTTATTTTAGGTGCCTTTGTCCGATCAAAGGATGAAGGATAGATGACATATTCTCTCTTCTCTTTTTTTAGGACCACACAATCGTCAGCAAGAATTGAGGTTGGAGGAATAAAAGATGTTATTGTCGACTTCCCAGCACCAGAAGGACCGAGAAAAATATGTCCAGAGTTATCTACAACAATAGCAGAAGCATGAAGAAGAATAATATTGTGTTTTAGGCTTAAAAACTGAACTAATGTGAGAAAAAAGAAGTTGAGTGCGTGATAATCAATTGACTTCCTTTTTTTTCCTACACATATTATCCCTGTGCTAGGTGATTTAATCTGAATATATATTGGCTTTTCACTGTTAGTTACTTCTATTTCAATAGAAAAAATTGGCTTACTAGACTTCTCAGTTGTACGTAGATTCCGCATGAATTTTTTGGATAATCGTCCATATTCATCTATTTTGAGACTGATCAATTTATCAGCAAGGGGAATGTACAAAATCATATAAATCTAAGCTTAATTCGTATTTTGATATACCAGCGTACAAAGATAAACCAAATACGCTGAAATGTGATTTCTTTAGGCAGAAAAGGCTGTATATTACTATTACGAAATCCTTTTTCATAAATACTATTAATTGGAATCTTATGTAGATAGATATAAGTCCAAATATCTAACTCAGTAAAATGAAAAAGAGGATATATATAGAGAGCACCATTTTTCTTTATCATAAAGCTATCTTGATTATTACCGAAATCTTGAATACGTGTGCCCCAAAGAATTGCTTTTATGTTCTCTTTTATTATTTGTCTTTGCAATATTTTTTCAAAAGAGTTTTGTAGCGCTTCTTTTATAAAATACTTGTCTCTACTAGTTTGGAATGCTTTTAAGTCATTCTTAGTCAAAAGAGAGTTTATATGCACATTAAACTTCCATAGCTTTGATATAGATATTATATATGAGGTGTGCGATGGAATCTCAAGGCGAGACTCTCCAAAATCTACTGCAAAAGGAATTTTGTTTCCATACATCTGATAGATAATATGAAGGAGTACCGTAGAATCTTTTCCACCACTCCATGCTATATGAACTGATTTTCTACCTTTCTTTTCAGCTAGGCCGATATAAGTTTGAGCTATAAATATTTTACTATCAAGAGAGTTCATGTGAATCTCATTATAGCAATACCCTTATTTTCGAATAACAATGGAGGATTGAGTAGGAGCAAAGTTTTTTATATTGAACTGTTCGGTAATGGTGACCATGTCACCTTCTTTTAAATCTGAAAAGGTTAATTTGGTAGCGTTGCTCTCTTTTTGTATTGTTATATTTTCAGTCTCAATTTTTGAATATATCACCCTTAAGGGTTCTTTTCTTCCTTGAATAGTCAGTGTTAAAGACTCTTCATATGGGTAAATCGCACTCAACTGCCCCTTCTTATGCTCTAGTTTGCTAATTATTCCACTAACAGTATTTGTTAATATCGACGATTGATATGTAGAATCTTTTTTTGCCACGATACTAATTACGTTTGCCAAAAAATCAACCTTTTCCACAGGCATACCTTGAAGATTATTTATAATACGTGTTATGTTTTTATCGATTGATGTCTTCGTTTGGTCGAATGAAATTGAAAGATATGGCAGAGAATTTCGTTGTTGAAGAAGGTAATATATGATGGATTGGATAATAACTACAATCATAAGAAAAACGATTACTGCTGTAAGGATTTTTTTATTTCCCATATGAATATATTTTATAGTACATCAAAATATTTTTTCCTGCAATAGGCTTTTTGAAATAGATTGTATATACTATCATAATGAAATATAAGATTAATAAAAACCATATTCTTCAAAAAATAGATAATTCACTCGTTGGGTTTGATACCGATAAGTCTTTTCTTTATACATTCAATGAGACTGCAGAATATATTTTTAAAAAGCTAAAACTGGGATGGGAAGAAGATAAAATTGGTGAGGCATTGGCAAAAAAATACGATGCACCATTACCACTTCTAAAAAAAGATGTAAAGGCCATCATCAAAAGCATGATAAAAAACAATATTATTGCATAATATATCCCATCATCTCTCCAAACTTCTCCGGGTGTTTTTTATATTGTCGACGATAGGAATAAAAACGCTTACTATCGCACGATGTGCAAAAGGGAAAAAAGTCTATGTGGCTTTTTTGAATGCCGTTTTCTAGGGCTAACTCATAATTCAATCGGGTAAGATTTAAACGAAATCCTCCTCCATGAGGACGAAAAATAAGCTTTTCAAACCGCTCCATGTTTTCCATAAAGAGGATATACCTATCCATATCTACGATATAGCAACATTCGCCAATTGCGGGACCAAGTACTATACGAATATTTGAGGTATGAGCTCCCAAAGACTCCATTTTTTGTATCATGTGTTTTATGAGGTTTTTTTCGCTTCCCCTCCATCCGTTATGCGAGGCGCCAATAACTCTTGCCACGGGATCGTGAAAAAGAACAGGAACACAGTCTGCAACCCGTACCACCAACAAGGCGCCTTCCTCATTTGTCACCACTCCATCTGACTCTTCCATAATTTCTACGTCCCCCAAATGAAGATAGTCGGGAATAGCTACATTTACTGAGTGGATTTGCTCAAGTAGTACTGTTTTGCGTGCACTCAGTTCTCGTTCTATGAGAAAATCTTTCACTATTTGAATTTTTCGCATATCTCCAGCATTCGACGTAGTAAAACCAGATACGCATTGGATATAGGAAGAGGAGACTTTATTTAGCTCACGATAATGTTGAAACATAGTTTTTTACGCATTCAATGTCGCTCCATGGGTATTCAACCGTACCTCGACACAGGCTTTTTTCGTGTCCCTTTCCGGTGATGATTACCACATCATTTGGCTGTGCTAAATCGATGGCTAAATGAATTGCTTTTTCTCTATTCAGCTCGGTAAAATACTGTTTTTTCCCAAATCCTGCGCCTATTTCATCTGCAATCTTTTGCGGGTCCTCAGTGCGATAGTCTTCCTCGGTGATATACGAAATATCTGCATAACGAGCACTCGCCTCTCCCATGGCAAACCGCTTTGTATGGTCCCTCAAGCCAGCGGAACTAAATACGTGAATAAGTTTTCCCTCGCCGTGAACATATTGTTTCTTTACTGTCTCCAAAATACGTGCAATTCCATTTGGAGTGTGTGCAAAATCAACAATAATCATAAACTTTTTTTGGTACACGATGTCAATTCGACCGGCAGGAAGAACATATGAAGGAAGTGCTGCTCTAATCTCTTTGTCTGATAATCCAAGCTCTCTGCACGCTGCATATGCTCCCAAATAGTTGTAGGCATTAAAATCTGCCAACTGGGCTAGCTCCTTCCTAAAATCGATCGAATAATCAGCTGTAGACTCTAGACCATACGTTTTTAAGCTTTTAACTTTTAGCTTTAAGCTTTTAGCTAGTTCACTGATGATGGTATCATCCCCGTTCACCACCGCCACCTGCGCCATTTCTACCAACTTCCACTTCGTTCTGGAATATTCCTCTATTGACTTGTGATAATCAAGATGCTCATGAGTGATATTTGTGAGTACTGCAACAGCAATTCGAACTCCCCAAATTCTATTTTGGTCAAGTGCATGAGAAGTGGTTTCTAGAATAAAATATTCGTCCCCATTCTGAACAGCCTTTCGAATAAGTTGTTGAACAAGAAAAGAATCGGGGGTTGTTACATGAAACCCCGTATCAAGCTCTTTTCCTCCAACTTTTGCATAAATGGTTGAAAGCATTGAAACTTTTTTTCCAGAGCTTTGAAGGATGTGATATAAAAGATGTGTTGTTGTTGTTTTGCCATCCGTTCCGGTAACGCCAATAACTTTAATTTTGTGGCTTGGAAATCCATAGACGATATTTGCAACAATCGCCTGAAGTAAGTGATAAATATTTTTTAGTTTTTGTTTCATAGTCTACTCCGGAGAAACATTATAATACACTATAAGCTCTTTTGCGATTTCAAAAAAGATGGGCGCAGCCGTTTCTGAACCCCATTGAGATGATTTTGGCTCCTTTACGATAACAAGGCCTATGAATTGGGGATTTTTAATAGGGGAAAAACCAATGAAGGAGGCGATTGTCTTTGTTGCATCATAATGTCCCTCAATAGGGATCTGTGCTGTGCCAGTTTTTCCGCCAATTTGATATCCTTTTGGCTTAAGAAATTTTGTTTCTCCATTTTCAATAGTTGAGAGGAGCATCTGTTTTACGAGATCGCTCGTTTTTTTACTGATTAATTGCTTTTTAAATATGGGGTCTATTTTTTGTATATTCTCCCCTCGCAGCTCCTTCACAACATAGGGCTTCATAAGCCTCCCTCCATTTATGATGGATGAAAATGCTGTAATCATTTGGATCGGAGTCACCGCAAGTCCCTGACCGAAAGTAGCTGTGGCATAATCTATTGGATACCATTCGCTTTTTTGCTTAAGAAAACCTGGTGACTCTCCTTCAAGATCTATGTTTGTTTCCGCGCCGAATCCATAGTGCTGAATAGCATCGTATAGTCGCTTATCACCTAATTTAGATCCAACAAACACCATTCCTACGTTACTTGACTTTTCCAAGGCTCTCGTAAGAGTTATTTTGCCTTCATAGGTATTGTTCCATGTGCGAATCGTGTATTCTCCTATGGTAACGGGGCCATCTTCATTAAATTGCGTATCCGGCTTCACCAGACCTGCGTCAATTGCCGTGGCCATGATAAGCGGTTTAAATGTGGAACCTGGCTCATAAGCATCCGCTATTGCTGCATTTCGAAATACATTATTACTAAATTGATAATAAGTATCAGGATCATAATCAGGTAAGCAGCTGAGAGCGAGAATTTCCATCGTATTGGGGTTCGCTATGATTGCACATCCTTCTTTTGCGCCTGTTTTTTCGAGTCCTGCAGCTAGCTTTTCTTTTACGAGCATTTGTACAGATTTATCAATGGTGAGATAAATATCACGCCCATTCTCCGGATCTATTCGCTCTTGAGTACCTAAAAATATGGGCCTCCCTTGAAGATCTAAGTCGGAGCGAATAAGTCCTGGCAGACCTCCTAAATCTTTATCATAAAACCCCTCTACTCCAGATCTGCCCACATCTATTCCCTCATCATTTTTTCCTACGAACCCTGCTAAATGAGCAGCTATTGAGGCGTCTGGATAGTAACGACTCCACTGTTCATCAAACCCCATACCGGGAAGATTCAATTTGAGAATCGCATCTCTATCCTGTTTTGATATGCCTCCCCATACGGAAGTCCACGTTTTTGTTGTATCTATTCGAGCTGAGATACTTGCGTCGCTTATCTTGAGGATTTCAGAAACGGCAGACGATGTTTTCTCTTTATTCTGTATCAGTTGCGGCTCAAAAAAAAGATGATAGAGGATTTGATTCATCACGATTGGTTGCCCATTTCTATCATATATTTTCCCGCGCTCAGGCTGAAGTTTTCGTGTCGACAGATAGTCGTGTTGGAGGTCCGGGTGGAGCACTTGAATATAAAATAATCTCAGAATGATAATAAAAAAAACAGCAAGAAAGCCAAAAAACAAAAAACGCAGTTTTGTCATGCTATAGTTATCTTTTTGTATTTAACGCCATGGGCAAATCACTCACATAGATAGGCTTAGTAGATCTTTCAAATCCCCATTTGATTTGATACTCTTTTGCGTGTAAAAATGAATCTGAGTCTGCCATTTCTTTTTCTAGTTGAATATTTTCTTGTGCAAGTACAAATGTTTTTTGTTCAAATGAATGAATTTCGGTGCTCAACTTCATGCTTGAAATAAATATTGAAATATTTCCTATTACAGCAATTACAAATATGCCAAATAGTATCTCTCTATAATATGTTTTCATATATGAAATACACGCAGCACAGCGGATCGCTCAAACCGAAGCTCACTATCTCCAAAAACAGGTTTTTTGCCTATTTGCACATATCCATTTGAACGGATAAAGCGCTTCACAATCCTGTCTTCAAGCGAATGAAAACTAATAACGGCGATTTTCCCATTAAGATTAAATAGGGAGATGGCTCCCTTGAGTGCCATTTCGAGATTCTCAAACTCACTATTTACTTCTATACGAAGAGATTGAAATACTCTCGTCAGAGTAGGACGAGGATTATTTTTTGCGACAGAGTTGACCACCGCAACCAACCACCCTACGGTAAGGGTGCTAACGCCTACTCGCTGTAGTGCAATTCGCTTCGCCAGTTCAATAGCGAGGATTTCCTCAGAGTTATGCATAAACATGTGAATAAGATCCTTTTCGCTATATTGTCGAAGAATTGTCTCAGCATCAATTTCACAGTCTTCATCAAGTCGCATATCCAGTCGCTCATCAAGATTTTTATATGACAGGCCCTTGCCCCCAGAACGAAGCTGTTCATTTGAGAGCCCCAAATCAAGAAGAATGCCGTCCACTGGAAAGAAGTTCTCCGATTTGGCAATCTCTACAATATCTTTAAAATTTCCCTGTCTTAAGATGAGCTTTTGGCCTTCAACTTTTAGCTTTTGGCTTTCTATCTGCTTGATGTCTCTGTCAATGGCGAGTACCGAAGCTCCTTTTTCAAGCAGTGCTCTGGTATGACCGCCCTCTCCGTATGTGGCATCAATTATTTTCTTGCCAGGAGCAGCCCCGAGCATTTCTACAACTTCTTTTAATAAAACGGGTGTATGCATAATTAGCTACTAGCCTTTAGCTGTAATTGGTAATTACTCCACTTCTCAGGATTCCAAAGCTCAAAATGATCTCCCACCCCAATAATAAGGACCTTGTCTTTCAAGTCTGCAAATTGTAAAAGAGGCTTAGGAATAACAAATCTTCCCTGGCCATCAATCTCAATATGCATTGTTGAGGAAAATAGAATTCTTCTTTTTTCTATATCTGTTCTATCAAGTAATGACACGCTTATGAGCTCTTTTGAACGAGACTCCCAGTCCTGCTTGTCATATCCTGCGAGACAATAATCAAATCCTTTTGTTACAATGAAACTGTCCCCTTTTACTAGTTCCCTGATTTTTTTTGGAATAACAACGCGGCCTGGTGCAGTGAATGAAACTAGATATTCACCAAAAAAAACCATATATAACCATTTAACACCAATAAGATTTAAAAGTCAACGTGATATTCTTAAGATATGAATAAGTTAATTCAACAAACGCGCAATTTATTTTTAGGGGCTCAAGGGGGTATGTTTTCCTCTGCAATGATCTTGAGCTTTATGATTATAATTTCACGAATATTTGGATTCGTTCGTTATAGAACATTAGCTGGCTACTTTACCAAGGACCAACTTGACATTTTTTTTGCATCATTTCGTATTCCGGATCTAGTATTTGAATTATTGATTACGGGGGCGCTTACTTCTTCTCTTATCCCTATATACATTAAGTATCAGAAAAATGAAAAGGAGCGCAGAGAAATCACCTATTCTATCTTTAATTTCATTTCACTGATGCTTACTGTATCCATTGTGATTCTCCTTCCGTTTCTTCATCTTATTATTCCGCTTATCACTCCAGGGTTTCAAGGAGACAAGTTAAACGAAGTGGTAGTCTTTTCACGAATTCTTCTCTTAGGTCAACTTCCTTTTCTTGTGCTTGGAAATTTCTTTACGGGGATAGCTCAGGCGCGAAAGCTCTTCTTAGCAACCTCTATTCCTCCTATTATCTATAATCTTTCTGTAATCATTGCTACCTGGCTATTTGCTCCACAATATGGGCTCTATGCTCCAATAATTGGCATAAATGTGGGTGCTATTATTTTTGCCATTATGCAGTTTCCCGTTGTCTGGGATGAAATAGTAAATTGGCGGCCTGTCTTAGTATTTCATACAGGAGTCAAGGAATTTTTTCGAATGGTGGGGCCACGACTCCTTACTATTTTGGTTGCGCAAATTGATGCGACAATTGATTTAACTCTCACCACGCTGCTAGGATCTGGAGCTTATACTATTTTTTATTTTGCTCAACACCTACAGCTTCTTCCTGTATCTGTGATCGGCATGGCTTTTGGTCAAGCTTCATTGCCTTATCTTACGGAAATGATTGAGTCTGGAAAAAAAGAGAATTTTGCCAAAATAATCACGGAGTCCATACTTAATGTTCTCTTTATGACGATACCTATTGCCGTCTATTTTATCTTTGCTCGAACGCCATTGGTGCGTGTTTTTTTTGGAGGTGAGAAATTTGATTGGGATGCAACGGTTCAAACCGCCTTTCTTCTCTCTTATTTTGCTATTTCAATACCTTTTCACTCTATTTACTATTTATTGACACGATGTTTTTATGCTCTTCTTGATAGTAAAACCCCCTTTTATTCAAGTGTTGTGGGTGTGATTATTAATACGCTCTTATCCCTCGTTGCCATATTAGTTTTGCACCTTCCCGTCTGGTCACTTGGTATTTCTTTTTCTTTTTCTATCGCTCTGCAGGTAAGCTTGCTTTTTTTTCTTCTTCAAAGAAGAGCTTTATTTAGTTTTATGCCCTTTTTTATATCTTTAGGCAAAATATCAATAGCGGCTCTCATTGCAGCACCCATTCCATATGTCTTGATTAAGCTTATGGATAATCTTTTACTCGACACAACTCGTACTATAAATATAGTATCTCTTCTTCTAGTAAGTTCCTTTGTATACTTTTTGCTATACTTATTTGTAGCGTGGTTTATTGGCGTTCAAGAGCTCTCCATAATCGCTCGCTTAACCATCAAGGCAAAAGAGTTCCAAAAGAAAGTTACAGAAATGAATACCTCATATGATTAATAATGGTCAAAAAAAAGCGGTGCAATCTATTCAAAAAGAATTGCTCGGTAAAAAGCTTGCGTACAACGAGATATACAACCTTATGGATCAGATTTCACGGAGGAGCTTGAGCGATATACTTACTACTTATTTTGTTGCTGCATCATTCAAAAAAGGGTATGGACATGAAGAGTTATATCATTTTACTAAGGCGATGGTAGAAACAGGAAATCGGCTTCACTTCAAAGGTATAGTTGCGGATAAACATTCGGTTGGAGGAGTATCTGGAACACGAGCAACCATGATCCTTGTCCCCATTGTAGCTGCTGCAGGGTTTAAGATTCCCAAAATATCCTCTCGAGCCATCACCACTCCAGCCGGCACAGCTGATGCAATGGAGGTTTTTGCGGGAGTTGAATTTAGCATTGAGCAAGTCGAGCATATTGTAAATACTGTCGGGGGATGTGTTTGTTGGAATGGACGATTGGGCATAGCCCCCGCTGATGATATTTTAATTCATATCGAAGAACCACTTGCTTTTGAGTCATTTGATAAAATAATCATCTCTGTGATGGCAAAAAAAATAGCTGCTGGAACTACTCATCTAGTATTAGATATCCCCATTGGAAAAACAATGAAAATTGTTCATGAAAAAGACGCTCAAATTGTTGCACATAAATTTAAGATGTTGGGAAAAAAGTTTGGTATGGAAGTTGTAGCTACTATTAATAAAACGCGTGAGCCAGCTGGATATGGTGTGGGACCTGCTCTTGAAGCGCGTGATGTACTTAAGGTGCTTGAGCAAACAGAGGATAGACCAAAGGAGTTAGAGGAGCGGGCGCTTTATCTTGCGGCAACACTTCTTGATATGTGCTATAAAGAAGCAAAAATAAATAAACAGGGTATGAAAGAGGCTCGACTCATCCTGCAATCTGGAGCGGCTTTATCAAAATTCAAAGAAATAGTAAAGGCACAGGGAGGATCAGAACATATCTCTTCTTCAACAATGAAGCTCATGCATAAAAAACACGTTATTTACAGCGATAGAACAGGTTATGTGAAAGATATTAATAATCACAATTTGAATAGTATTGCAAAAATGTTGGGTGCCCCTGAGGATAAGTATGCAGGAATAATGTTGCTTAAGAAAATTGGAGATACTGTGGCTTTTAGAGAACCTATTGCTGAATTTTACACAAAAAATATATACATACTTAAAGAAGCAGTCTCATCGTTACAAATGTTTCCAATACACACATTGGACACTCACCTATGAAGAAATTTAAAATTCTTTTTTTTGCGGTGGCTCTTATTATTCTTAGCATGTATTTTCTGTATGTCGAAGGTTCGCTTCCTGTGGATAAAAATAATACCGGCTCAACTATTTTCGTTATTCAAAAAGGGGAGGGATTAAATTCGATAATAAAAAGACTCGCCTCTGAAAATCTTATTCGCAATAAATTAGTTTTTTATACAATAGCTCTTCAAAAGGGAATCGAAAGACAAGTACAGGCTGGGGATTTTAAATTATCAAAAAACATGCCCGCTCAAACGATAGCCGAGGTAATTACCCATGGAAAACTGGATGAATGGGTAACAATTATTGAGGGTTGGAGAAAGGAAGAGGTAGCTCAAAAACTCTCACAACAGTTTACTTTTTCGGAAATTGACTTTATAGAACTCGCAAAAGAAGGTCAACTCTTTCCTGATACCTATTTAATTCCTAAGGCTGCAAGTATAGATACTATAATCAAGCTTATGGAGACAAACTTTCAAAATAAAATGGCTGAAGCGAGAAAAGAGTATCCCTATGAAAAACGATCGGATCGAGATATTCTTATTCTTGCTTCTCTTGTTGAGAGAGAGGCTAAGTTTGCAGATGATAGACGCACTGTCGCAAGCATCATCTTAAAAAGAGCCCAAAGCGATTGGCCATTACAGCTTGACGCAACCGTCCAGTATGGGCTTGGATTTCAAAGAAAGGACAATGCTTGGTGGAAGCGCGATTTAACTGAAGAAGATTTGAGGGTGGACAATACATATAATACTTATACAAGAAAGGGGTTCCCACCCGCCCCCATTTGCAATCCTGGACTTGATTCTATTAAGGCAGCTTTTGCCGCCGATCCAAACACACCCTATTGGTACTATGTGAATGATAAAAAGGGACGTATTCAAGTTGCAACAACTCTTGAGGGACATAATGAGAATATAAAGAAATTTGTGCAGTAAAAAAATGAGCGACTTTACCATTCTTTTTATCCATGGGTATACCGCTTCATCGAAAGCCGATTTCTATCCTTCTTTAACGCCGCTTTTGGATACAGGAGGAGTGGACTATGTTATTCCAGATTTGCCAGGAGGTAAGTACCCTCAAGCAAAGGTATGGCTTGAGAACATACATAAAGTGATAAAGAGGAATTCAAAACCACTAATAATCGTGGGGCATAGCCTAGGGACAAGAGCAGCTTTGCTGTATATTGAGAAATATCAACCAAAAGTTGAGAATTTATTTCTTATCGCTGCATTTGCAAACAATCTTGAAAATGCAAAAAGAAAAGGTGGAGAAGTATACCCAGATTTTTTCATGCATAAGATTAATGCAGAGATCATAAAAGATCTCGTCACACATTCATATGTCCTCCATTCAAAAGACGATAGCTCTATTCCCTTTGAACAAGGGGAAGATATTGCTCGTGAAATAAACGCAGAGCTTATTATTTCGGCTGATAGAGATCATTTTTGTGAACTCTCCAACGCCCCCTACATTTATTCTGTATTAAAGAAAAAAATAGGATTTTAGCTACTATCAAGAGTTCATTTAAATTTATAAATGAACTCTCAAAATCCTTGAGCTTCTTGCTCTTCAAGTCTTCGCTTAAATTTTCCAGAATTCTTCCAATTACCGAAGGATACTCCTGGTGTGAAGAATGAACTAACCCATTGATCAAGCGTTTTTTGAATTTCTTTCTTTGAAGAGATAGTGGAAAGGCAGTGTTTAATATGACTGCTTTTATCGAGAAGAAAGGCATATTTTGCAATCGTTGCCCTTGATACTTTTACTACATCACAGATAGTCCAATAATCGATTCCAATAAATAACACATACATAACGAGGAGTCGTTTTCCTATCATTAACCTTTCAACAGGAGAAAATATATCGCTTAAAGTGAGAGTGAATATTTCTCTATTGCTTTCCCTTCCCAAAATTTCAAACAACAATTCACTCATCTTAATTACCACCGACTGTTTTACGATATATTGTGACATTCGTACCATAGTTCATTTATTTAAATAAATGAACTAATAAAACGCAACGGCTTCTAAGCCGCATTTAAGGTGTAAAATAACACTCTAACAATCTAATTACCGGTATTATCGGTATTAGTAATTGAGCATGGGATTTGCTATATATTTTGGTTCAAGTAGATTATTCACAAAGGAACCTCTTCCGTTACTTCTGCTGAGGCAGTGTATTTCAGGATTTCGCGTTGCTTTCAGCTCTCCGTTGTCGACACCATATAACTTATTACATCCACTCCAGTCAATTGTAGTGATAGTCCACTTGATATTATGTGAGCTATAAAAAGGATATCTAAGTTTTGGTTACGCTAGAACTGCATAATGTAAATATCAGGAAGTTTATGCAGTAATTAAATGGAGATATGATACGATAAGAAGATGAAACGCCTTCTTGGGTTTATTGGAATAACCGCTCTCACTACGGGTATTACTCTCTTTTTCAGTAGATATGGGGTTGATCCACATCATGATGGCATCTTTCTGAAACCTGCAGTTGATATGCTTCATGGACAGCGACTGTTTACTGACAGCTTTTCCATTTATGGCCCCCTCACTTCTGTAGTTCACTATTTATCGTTAAGAATGTTTGGTGAATTTCTTATTATTCCCAAAATTATCACTGCGATTACCTATGGTTTGATTGCAGGCCTGCTCTTTCTCATCTCATCTTCTCTCCTTCCCTTCGGATATGCCTTGCTGAGCATATTAATATGGATTGCTATGGCGCCTTACTATGAAGTAGGGGTGACTTTCTATATTTGGCCCTCTGTGTTTTCTCTTCTGTTTCAACTTCTTTCTGTATTATTTCTTACCTACTGGATAAAGAATAAAAAGGTTCTATTTCTTATCTTAGGGGGGTTGTGCGCTGGAATAACATTTTGGTTTCGTCAGCCCGTAGGTGCGCTCCTTTATGCGTCCGTCATATTGTTTTTTATAATAAGGAGAAAGAATATACCTTTTAGAACGACCCTTCCCTTTCATATTTCTTTCTTTATGACGCATCTTATTGCACTTGTTACCATGACATGCTTTGGCGTCCTAAAAGATTGGTTTTTTCAATCGGTTATTTTTATTTCTTGGTGGCATAAAGCAGTTTCAGGAAATAAAATATATCCCCTTTTTGTCTTAGAAAAGCTCTTTCCCCTTTCCTTTAATGCTATCTCTATTTGGGTGGTACTCCCTGCAAGCGCCTTCTACGTCCTCTGGAAGAAAATTAAAAAACCAGAGCTAATATTACTTGCACTTGTTTCTCTAGCATCATGGGCTCAGTACTATCCGATGAGTGATATTCATCACAACTACTGGGCAGCAACGCCTCTCTTTCCCCTTATCATTGCAGTTGGATATTATCAATCTACTAATAGTAAAAAGAGATTGCTTATTATGTTATTTATTTGCATATTATTTTTTCCCGATTGTTACAATAGGCTGCGCATGGCGCGAAAAAAAGTAATGGCAAGCTATGTTTCTATCCAACATCCCTCTCTGTTAAAGGGAATGCTAGTTGAAAAATCAAAATATGAAGAAATACAAACTATTGAGAAAAAAATACAAGAATATGAAAAGAAGAATCCTACGGGTCTTGTTATTACCAATGGTCAACGAGCTTTATATCCCCTATTTGCAAAAAATAAAACGAATTGTCATCCCTTTACTTCAAACTGGGGTTGGGATGTATATAATCACCGTTTTTATCTTGAATACATAAAAACAATTGAAGCGTGTAGACGTGCGGGGGCACTTATTCTCAAGTAGATTACAACGGAGCTTCATCCGTTACATCAGATGATGAAGTTCGTTTCATAATCTCTCTCGGTTTGCCACTTCCCGTTGCAGGTCCTATATATCCTGCCACTTCCATTTCATCAATGATTGCAGCTGCCCGTGAATAGCCAATTTTGAGCTTTCTTTGAAGAAATGATGTGGACGCCTTGCCCGATTGCATTACAATTTCCAATGCTTGATTGAAAAGTGTATCTTTACCAGAATCTCCTCCTATACTCCCTCCGGGGATTCCTCCAACAGATATTCCCGGATCTGTCTCCATTATTTCTTCAGTGTAATGAACTTCTGGAGACTGAGCCCTAATAAATTTGGTAAGCTCCGTCACTTCTCTTTCGGTAATGAAGGGGCCTTGAATACGTTTTGGTTTTGCCTGATCTGGGGGAAGAAATAACATATCTCCCTTTCCTAACAACTTTTCGGCTCCCGGCATATCGATAATAACACGAGAATCAATCATAGAGGAAACGTTGAATGCAAGACGTGCAGGAATGTTCGCCTTCATGAGACCTGTAATAACATCCACTGATGGTCGTTGGGTTGCAAGCACTAAATGAATGCCCGTAGCGCGAGCGAGTTGTGCAATCCGAGTAATGAGTGTTTCTACATCATTTCCTGCAAACATCATAAGGTCAGCTAATTCATCAATCATAAAAACAATAAAGGGCTTTTTTTCTATCCCAGGAATAAGATTGTAGCTATCTAAATTTCGTGCATGAACAGCTGCAAATTGCTTATAACGCTCTTGCATCTCGTTCACAGTCCATCGCAACGCTCTCAAAGTAACTTCTGGTTCATTGATAACAGGAGTTAGTAGATGAGGAATATTGTTATATGCTGCCATTTCTACTCGTTTTGGATCTACAAGAATGAGACGTAACTCCTCAGGGCGTGTACGAAAAAGCATAGTGCTAATCCATGCATTGACGATGACTGATTTTCCAGAACCAGTGGTACCTGCAATAAGGCAATGAGGCATCTTTCCAATACTTGCTGCTATTGGCTGACCAGAAACATCAAGACCTAAGGGCATAAGAAGTGGATCGGGATTTTTTGTGAAGATGTCATGTTCAAGAAGACTTTTGAGAGTAACAATCTGAGATCGAACATTAGGAATTTCTATGCCCACCATAGCGCGTCCGGGAATAGGAGCTTCAATACGTACCTGCCCAGTTGGAGCAGCAATGGCAAGAGCGAGATCGTTGGCAAGGGCTGTGATACGAGAAAGTCGAGTTCCACTTTTAATTTCTATACAATACTGGGTGACTGCAGGGCCTTTGTTTTGTTCGGCAACTCGAGCCGAAATACCGAAGCTATCCAATGTCTTTTCGATAGTCATGGCAATATAATTTACATCCCCTCGATCTGCCTCAGCCTGCTTTACCGTACTTAATAGATTAAGAGGTGGAAAAATCCATGTAGATCCGCCTTGAGTAAGAGGTTTTATGTAAAGATCTTGAGTCGAGCTTACTTTGTTAGATTCGTTCTGCGCAGTTGGCTTCTCATTTTTTTTCCTGTCTTCAACATACTCAATGAGAGGTTCTTCTTTTTTCTTTATCTCCTCTTTTTTTTCTGTAATAAACTCGCCCTTTTGTGCTGTAGCCTGAGGTCTATGAAGAGCTGGGTCGATAGTTGATTTAATAGACCTAAAAAAACTCACCATTGCTTGTGTCACAGCGGATAAAATAACATCAAATGAAGTATCAAGAAATAAAATTACACCAATCCCCAACAAGGTAAGAAAAAAAAGGTTTGCACCAATAAATGAAATATTGTCCTTTAAAAGAGTATAAAGATTCAATCCATAATTCCCAGATTTAAGGAGTCCTCCAAGGGCAATAAAAATAAAAGAAAGCCCGATTGTGATATTGAGCTTTATTAATGGTTTTTTTGAATTGGTCATGATCTGAAGAGCGATGAGGATAATAAGTGCGGGTACAAAAAAGGAGACAAGTCCAAAATTATCTACGAGGTATTGGCGAATTGATGAAAGGAGGATACCATCAATTGCTGTTCCTAAAGGAAAGAGCGAAAGAACTAATAAAAGCCCCCCTAAAAAAAGGATAAGTCCAAAAAGGAGAAATACCGTTCTGGCATTCACCTTCATTTTGGTAAAAGGGATTTTAATGATGCTTTTTTTTCGTGCCATATCAACTCATTTTAGTACATTGAGTACATTCAAGTCAACACGGCTTACGTTCCTCCACAGCTCATGTCTTAGGACATGAGCTCTTTCAGAAAGTCATCTTCAACTGGAGGCGCTTGTCTTCGATTATTTCCCATAGGTGGTCGTTCATTTCTATCACTTCTGGTGTATCGTGGTCGAAGTCCTCCTGGGCCTCCTGGTCGATTGTAGGATGGGCGTGGTCGAGATTCATAACGAGGAGCTGCGGAAGGACCTGGTCCTCCTTGGCTTGGTGCTCCCGGCTGTGGCTCTTTTCCATCTTCTCCAAACATTTGAAGATTGATTCTTCCCATGTTGTCAATTTCCATAACTTTTACCTTTACTTTTTGACCGACTGAGACCACTTCTGCTGGGTCTTTGACGAATCCTCGTCCCATTTTTGAAACGTGTACCAGTCCGTCTTTGCCAGGAATACATTCAACAAATGCGCCAAATGGAGCAATTCGTTTTACTTCTCCTTCAAATATTTCACCGACTTGAATTTCACGAGTCATATTCTCAATCATTTTTGCTGCCATCTCCACATTTGCCTTGTCGATGCCACTGATTGTTACTCTTCCGTCATCTCCTACATTGATATCTGTATTTGTTTGAGCGATAAGAGCACGAATATTCTTTCCTCCAGGCCCAATGATTTCACCAATCTTGTCTGGTGGTGGGGTAATCACAATGACTTTTGGAGCAAATTGAGAAACAGTATCTCGTGGTTTTGCGATAGCTGCTTTCATGTTCTCTAAAATTTTCATGCGTGCTGCTGTTGCTCGCACAATCGCTTCATGCATCATAGGTGTTGTAAGACCCATGTTTTTTACATCAAGTTGGATTGCAGTAACTCCGGTTTCTGTTCCAGCAATCTTAAAGTCCATTTCTCCTGAAAAATCTTCCACACCGAGAATGTCTGTCAAGACAACGAAATCATCATCTGTTTTTGAAACGATTCCCATGGCAATTCCAGCAACAAGTGCTTTGATTGGAACTCCCGCATCCATAAGAGCTAATGTGGAAGCGCATGTAGAAGCTTGAGAAGTCGATCCATTTGAGGAAAGAACTTCACTTACTACGCGAATTGTGTAAGGAAAATCCTTCTGGGATGGAAGTACTGGTTCAAGTGCTTTTTCAGCAAGTGCACCATGTCCAATTTCTCGTCGGGAAGAAAATCCAAAACGTCCTGTTTCTCCAACTGAGTATGGAGGCATGTTGTAGTGATGAATATATCTTTTTGACTCTTCACCGTCTGGACTTTCAATAAGTTGCTCTAAGCTTGGAGCTCCAAGGGTGACGATTGAAAGTACCTGTGTATCTCCTCGTGAAAATAATGCTGATCCATGAATTCTTGGAATCATGCTTACTTCTGAAGAAAGTTCTCGAACTTCATCAATTCCACGTCCATCAACTCGTTTTTTGAGTAAAATGTTGTCTCGAATTACTTGTTTTGTCATGTAATCAACACCTTTTGCGATGGTTTTTTTATCAAAATCATCAGGATGCTTTTCAGAAACGGCATTTACTACTTCATCAACGGCTGCCTTGTCTTCAAATTCTTTTTTTGCCTTTTGAGCAACAAGTGCTTCTATCTCTTTCTTAAACTCTGTTTTTAATATTGCGAGAAGCTTCTCATCTACGAGTGAATCAGATGCTGAATCTCTTGTATTTCCTACTGCTTTTGCAAACTCCATGATGAAAGCGATAAGTTTTTTGTTTTCAACTTTTGCAATTTCAATTCCTTTTTCGATAATATCTTCTTTCAATTCTTCTGCACGTGTCTCAATCATGACAACCTTTTCTTCAGATGAAGAAACCACGAGGTCAAGGACTGAGAATTTTTGATCATCTTCAGTTGGATTAACTATGAAGGTCACCTCTCCATTTTTCACAGCACCCACTCTGGATGTTGCAATAGGTCCCTTGAAAGGAATGGTTGATGCTTGAAGAGCTGCTGAAACGGTGAGAGCAGATAAAATATCTGGTGAGTTCACTCCATCTACTGACATTAATGTGATGATAATCTGCACATTCTTCTTGTACCCTTTTGGAAACAAAGGTCGAATGGAACGGTCAATGAGTCTGCCATTTAAAACGGCTTCATCAGATGGTCGTCCTTCTCGTTTAACCCAACGAGATCCTTTAATTCTTCCACCTGCATATAATTTTTCTGCATACTCCACTTGAAGAGGAAAATAATCCAAATCTTCTCGCTCTGCTCCGGCTACGATGGTAACTAATACACTTGTGTCGCCCATGCGACCAAGGACTGCGATTGTTGCAGCTTTTGCTAATTTTCCTGTCTGAAATGACAGAGTTCTTTTTGCTTGATCGTTTCCGAGTTCAAGACTTTTTTCTATGATTTTCATAGGTTCTATAAATGAATAAATAAATGAGTGATAATTACAAGATAATGTGAATAAACTCTATACTTGTATCATTCTGAGTGACATATTCTACATACGAAGAATCTTTTCGCTTCGCTAGATCCTTCGCTTTGCTCAGGATGACAAGTTAGATATTGAAATAAAATTGATATTACTAATGATACTATACACTACGAGGAGTATTGAAGGGGAAAGTAATTTGCCCCGTACTTTATTTTTTAAGTCCAATTTGTTCGATGAGTTTTTTATATCGTTTTTCGTCTAGTTTCTGCAAATAGTTAAGAATTCTTCTTCTTTTTGCAATGACTTTTAATAGACCGCGTCGTGAATGATTGTCTTTGTTATTTTCTGTTAAATGTTCTGTTAATCTAAGGATTTTATGTGTAAGAAGGGCTGACTGTACTTCTGGAGATCCGGTGTCGCCATCTTTCTGTGCAAACATCTCGATGAGCTTCTGTTTATCGTCTGGTAGTTTTTTCATAAGAACACATTATAATAAATGAATCATGAAGTTTCAACATCTAATTCTCCCGCTTGTTTTGTGGCTCTTAGTAGGTCTCTGTTTTGTCTATTTTGTGCCTACAACCCCTCTAATTGTTGGGGGAGTTATCTTGCTGATTTCGCTTGCGACTTACTTTTCGGCAAGAATTGCCACTCATGGGAAGCTGTCATTTATCATTACCTGTGGTGTTTCTGTCTTTCTCCTTTCCAGCATTCTATCGGGCTTTAATCCGATAAACCTCCTCCTTATTGCCGCCATCAGCACCCTCATCTCCCTCCTCATCAAAAATAAATAACTATCCGACCAATTCAACCAATTTAACTGATTTAACTAATTCAACTGATTTCCCCTGCTATAATATACTGTATGCCAACTAAAAAATATATCACGACTACTCTTCCTTATGTTAACTCGGATCCACACATTGGCTTTGCCCTTGAGATAGTTCAGGCAGATGTCATTGCGCGCACCTGGAGACAGGAGGGCTTTGAGGTAGTGTTTAATACGGGAACAGATGAACATGGCCAGAAAATCTATCAAAAGGCGCTAGAAGCAAACAAAGATGTTCAAATATATTGTGATGAGTATGCTCAGAAATTCAATAATTTAAAGGGTACCCTAAATCTATCCTACACTCATTTCATTCGTACAACTGATAAACATCATGTTGCAGCAGCACAAGAATTTTGGTTGAGGTGTTTGAAAAATGGAGATATTTACAAAAAAAACTACCAGACAAAATATTGCGTTGGGTGTGAACTTGAGAAAACAGATTCCGATTTAGTCAATGGACAATGTCCTCTCCATTCAAAAAATATCATAGAGCTAAGAGATGAAGAAAACTACTTCTTTGCTTTTTCCAAATATCAGAAACCTCTTCTTGAGCTGTACAAAAAACAGCCAGATTTTGTTATTCCTGAATCAAAGTTCAATGAAATAAAACAGTTTGTTTCAGGAGGTCTTCAAGACTTTAGTATTTCACGACTCAAAGAAAAAATGCCTTGGGGTATTCCCGTTCCTGGCGATGAAAACCATGTGATGTATGTATGGTTTGATGCTTTGATAAATTATATTTCTACAATAAAATGGCCTGCTGATGAAAAAGAATTTCATACATGGTGGCCCGGTATTCAAGTAGCAGGAAAAGATAACCTTCGTCAGCAAAGTGCGATGTGGCAAGCAATGCTTCTCTCTGCTCAACTTCCCTTTTCCAAACAAATTATTATTCATGGTTTTATCACTTCAAATGGGCAGAAAATGAGCAAAAGTCTGGGCAATGTAGTTGACCCATATGAAATGATAAAGAAATATGGAACCGATGCTGTTCGCTATTATCTATTGCGAGAAATCCCCACGCTTGATGATGGTGATTTTTCAGAAGTGCGCATGAAGGAGCTGTATAACTCAGACCTTGCAAATGAACTTGGAAACTGCGTATCTCGAGTCACCACTCTTGCAGAAAAAGATGCCCTTGTTATAGAGGTAAAACCATACACTCACTCAACTGAGCATGTTAAGCAAATTGAGTCTTTTCATATGAATGAAGCGCTCGTTTCTATTTGGGAAGAGGTTAAAAAGCTCAATAAACAGATGAACGAACAAACTCCTTGGAGCAAGACTCCCGAAGAACGACGCGATTTTTTGATAGACTCATTGCAAGTATTGCATAATGTGGGAAACAGGCTCTATCCTTTTCTCCCTGCTACAAGTGAAATAATTATTAAAGGAACCACAGGACTCATTAAAAAAACACCACCCCTGTTTCCTCGTTTGTCAAAATGAAAAAATATATACGTTTTACATCTATTTCACTCAAAAAACGACTTTTTATTTTAACTACTTTTCTTTTTATTGTCGCCGGTGGTTTATCTTTTTGTATTTATTTTTTTATATTTAAAAACCTTCCCACTGCATCTTCACTCAAAAACCTAAATGCAATCCCCTTTTCAACTCACATGTATGACCGCAATGGAAAAATGTTGTATGAGATATATCGCGATCAAAATAGAACACCCGTAAAAATAAAGGATTTGAAACCCTATATTTATCAAGCTTCCATTGCCATAGAGGACAAGGATTTCTATAAACATAAAGGTATCTCTCTCACTTCTGGAATTTTGCGAGCAATGAAGGAGCTCGTACTCAGACAAAGCCTACAAGGAGGCTCTACTATCACACAACAATTGGTTAAGAATGCTCTTCTTACATCGGAGAGAACACTTACCAGAAAAATACGAGAAATGATTCTTGCCGTAAGCGTTGAAAAACAATTTTCAAAACAGGAGATTATCGAAATGTATATGAACCAAGTGCCATATGGTGGTTCTGCATATGGCATAGAAGAAGCGGCAAAAACATTTTTTGGAAAAAAAGCAAAGGATTTAAAATTAGAAGAAGCGGCACTTCTTGCAGGTCTTCCCCAAGCTCCTTCATTATATTCCCCCTATGTAAATCCTATCCTCACCAAACAAAGAAGAGACGAGGTACTTCAAAAAATGATGGAGCAAAAATATATTACTGAAACTCAAAAAAAAGCGGCAATCGCAACAACAATTGACATTGTGCCAATGAAAACGGTGATGTATGCTCCTCACTTTGTCTTTTATGTAAAATCACTTCTTGAAAAAGAATACGGGGTGGATCTTGTTGAGCAAGGAGGACTTAAAGTAACGACAACTCTTGATTTAGACATTCAACAGCAGGCAGAAAAAATCCTTAGGGATGAATTGGAAAAAATACAAGACTTAGATGTATCGAATGGTGCGGTTCTTATCACAAGACCTCCCACAGGAGAGATACTAGCGATGTTGGGATCTGTAGACTATTATGCAACTGGTTCAGGAGCATTTAATGTAACTACTGCTTTGCGACAACCGGGAAGCTCGATAAAACCATTGAATTTTGCAGTGGGAATTGATAAAAAACTAGTTACTGCCGGCACTGTCTTTCTCGACATTCCTACGTGTTTCACCGCAGGCGGTCAACCCGGTTCTTATTGTCCAGTAAATTATGATGGACAGTTTCATGGTCCAACTCAACTCAGATTTGCTCTCGGAAATTCATATAATATTCCTGCGGTTAAAATGCTTGCCGTGAATGGAGTAAGTAACTTTATTGCTTCGGCCTCTGCGTTTACCATCTCCACTTTTGAAGATCCTAAGAGATATGGTCTTTCCCTTACTCTTGGTGGCGGTGAAGTACGTATGACGGAAATGGCTCAAGCGTTTTCTGCTTTTGCGAATCAGGGCATCCCACGCAAATTAAATCAGATTCTTAAAGTAGAAGACCGCTATGGAAAAGTGCTCTATAAATTTGAAGATCCTAATATTGCCCCAGATGTAAAAAAAGCAGTCCCGGCTCCTTCAGCTCTTTCCATTCCGGGAAAACATGCCATATCAAGAGAAACGGCATATATTATTTCTCATATTCTGCTTGATGACAATGCACGAAGCGCTGCATTTGGAGCAAATAGTTTTCTGGTAGTTTCTGGAAAAGCTGTGTCGGTAAAAACAGGAACAACAGATGATAAAAAAGACAACTGGACCATTGGATATACACCGAACTTTCTAACTGCAGTATGGGTGGGAAATAATGATAGTAGCCCTATGAATCAGTACCTAACATCTGGAGTAACCGGCGCCGCCCCTATTTGGAATAAAATAATGAAAGTGCTTCTTAAAGATCAACCAGACCTCTGGCCGATAAAACCGGAAACAGTTATTGGAAGGCAAATATGCAATGATAATGGAGGAGCAATGTCAAAAGATGGAGATGGGAAAGAAAGTTGCGGAGCACGATATGAATACTTCATCAAAGGAACGGAGCCACAAGGAGGAGGGAGTTATAAACAGTCTGTTCCCATTAACAAGGATACCGACAAGCTCGCTAGTCCAACCGATACAAATGTAGAAAATCGAGATAAGACTATGATTAAAGATATGTTCTCCGAATATTGTGTAGATTGTAACCACGACAAAGATCCATACTCGATTGTGAGATTGTAATTTAATTACACCTTAAACAACGTCCCCACAAAGTAGGCGACTATTGCTGCAGTCCCCCCTAGGAAAAGTGTTTCTCCCACGCTGCGGAAGAATCCTTGTTTTCCTACTTTCCATCGCAGAACTCCTAATAATGCCAACGCTGCGGCAGTTGTGCAGCTGGACATAAAGAATAATTCTGTTCCCCTAAAAAATACGTAAGGAATGAGAGGAATAAATCCAAAGGTAATAAATGAAAAGAATGTTGCGAGCGCCATAAGAAAAGGATTGTCCCCTTCTGGATTGGGAAGCTCAAGTTCTTGATTCATCATGAAATCTACCCAGTAATCGCTATTGGTCATATAAATATCAATTAAGTTTTCAGCTTGTTTTCTCGTAAAACCTTTTTTGACCAAAATCTCTATTGATTCAAGCTGCTCTAATTTTGTATTATGAACAATTTCATGTGCTTCTTTTCCCTTTTCGTTATTATAAACATCTTTTTCAGAACGGATAGAAAGGAAGTTTCCCAGAGCCATCGATACGCCATCAGCAAATAAATTTGCGAATCCAAATAATAGAACGGTAAGAATGGGCATTTGTGTTGCAACATTCGCCTGTGCTCCCGCAAATCCAGCAACGACTGCGAATGTGGTAACGATGCCGTCATTGCCCCCATACACGATTTCTTTTAGATATACGGTGAGAGCAGTCATCTTATGCTCTTCTGCAAGATGCTTTTGAAGATTGAAGGGATGTTTAGTTGTCATACACAAAAGTATATACCATAAACACAGTTTAGGAGATATATTTAGACTTTTCTGTGTCATTCCCTCATTTCTTCTGTCATTCCCGCGAAGGCGGGAATCCAGACTCTAATCACAATATAAAAAAGCAAATATGGAAATCATAGACTGGATCCCCGCCTTCGCGGGGATGACATTGCTATTGTGGGGCTAAAATGAATATAATTACAGTTGACAAAATACTAGTATACTAGTATACTTATATCCATGAACACTCGTTATTACAATTCATTGGTCGAAGCTTTTACGTCCCTCAAAACAAAAAAGGATGTGAAAGTATTTCTTGATGGAATTCTTACGCCAAAAGAACGGGAAGAAATTCCCCTCCGTCTTGAAATAGTAAAGCTCCTTAAAAAAGGTGTTCCTCAACATGAAATAGCTTCAAAGTTAGGCGTTGGCGTTGCTACGGTAACTCGCGGGTCTAAAGAAATTGCAAAAGGTAACTTCTCACTCTGGCGATAAGCCACTACTCCCCATTCATCACTAACCTCGTTCACCCTGAGCTTGTCGAAGGGTAATTTACAATTTACATTTTATATTTATGGACATTTATAATAAACCAAACAGTGAGGGATTTTTCGGAGAATATGGTGGAGCATTTGTTCCCGAACCATTAAAAAAACCACTTGATATTCTAACAAAAGAATATTTGAATGCACGAGATGACAAAGAGTTTCAAAAAGAACTTCAAGTGCTCTATCGAACATATGCAAATCGTCCGAGTCTCCTCTACTATGCAAAAAATCTAACCGAGTTTGCTGGTGGAGCAAAAATATATTTAAAACGAGAAGATCTGAATCATACAGGCGCTCATAAAATAAATAATACTCTGGGACAGGCTCTTATCGCAAAGCGATTGGGTAAGAAAAAGCTCATTGCAGAAACGGGAGCGGGCCAACATGGTGTAGCTGTTGCGACAGTTGCAGCACTTTTCGGTATGGAATGTGATATCTATATGGGTAAACGAGACATAGAACATGAAAAACCTAATGTCTACCGTATGAAAATTCTGGGAGCAAAAGTAATTGAAGTCACACAGGGACAAGGAACACTCAAAGATGCTGTGGATGCCGCCCTTACTGCGTATGTGTTGGATCCAACTGTCTATTACCTGTTGGGTTCTGTAGTTGGTCCACATCCATATCCAATGATGGTACGTGACTTCCAAAAAATAATTGGGGAAGAAATAAAAATACAAACGTTGGAACAAGAAAAAAAACTTCCTAATTACGTTGTGGCATGTGTTGGTGGAGGAAGTAATGCGATGGGTGCATTTTATGCATTTATTAATGAGAAGCAAACAAAACTTATCGCTGTTGAACCAGCGGGAAAAGGGGCATATACAAAAAAACATGGACTTGCATTAGGTAAAGGTACGGTCGATGTGATTCATGGATTCAAAACTCTTGTGATTCATGATGATAAGGGTTTAATTGGTGAATCATATAGTGCCGCATCAGGGCTTGATTATCCAGGAGTAGGGCCAGAGATGTCCTATCTGAAAGATAGTGGACGAATCACCCTCGCATCTGCGACAGACAAAGAGGCTATTGATGCATTTTCCCTTTTGTCAAAAAAGGAAGGAATCATACCAGCCCTTGAAAGCGCTCATGCAGTAGCATATGGAGTTCAACTAGCCAAATCTTTGTCAAAAGATAAGATAGTCGTTATCAATTTATCAGGGCGGGGCGATAAGGATGTAGAATACCTGTATAAAGAATATTTTGCATTATAATTATCCTATGAATAATAACACATCTATTAAACGTGTCTTTTCTGGTATCCGTGCTACGGGACGTTTGCATTTGGGCAACTATCTTGGAGCTGTCAAAGGAATGCTTGAAATCCAAAACTCAGGAGAGTACGAGATGGTTTATTGTGTTGTTGATGTACACACGATAACAACGCCGTTTGATGCAATTAAACTCCGAGAAAACAAAAGAGAAATAATCATAGATTATTTGGCAGCGGGACTTGATCCAAAAAAAAGCATGATTATTTATCAATCCGATGTTCCTCAGCATATGGAGATGGCTTTTTATTTTTCCTCAATCATGACGATTGCGCGGATGCAACACCTCCCCACTTTCAAAGATAAAGTAAAACAGCATCCACAACACAATATGATGGCCTTGTTAAACTATCCTATTCTTATGGCCGCTGATATTTTGATTTATAAAGCGGGCCTTGTCCCAGTAGGTATCGATCAAGAACCACATTTGGAAGTGGCACGAGAAGTAGCGCGAAAGATGAATGAGCAATATGGAATGGACTTCCCAGAACCTGTTCGATTTGCTACAAAAGGAGAGTATGTTCCATCACTAAAAGGTGAAGGAAAAATGAGTAAATCTGTTGAAGGTAGCTATATCAATCTCACAGACTCAGCAGAGGAAATAAAAAAGAAAGTCCGCTCAATTCCCACGGCAACTGAAGCAGGAGGTGAAATGAGTAATGGACTAAAAACATTATTTACCTATGCAAAGCTCTACATTCCTCAAGATGTTGCAAAATATGAAGAGCAGTTTCAAAATGGTTCGCTTAAATTTGTAGAGATAAAAGATGCAATTGCAGATGCTATCTATGCTGATCTTAAGCCGATACAAGAGAAACGAAAAGAGTTGGAGGCCAATCCAGATTATGTTGACTCTGTTATTCGAGAAGGAGCAGAAAAGGCCAGAGCAATCGCACAAAAAACAGTTGATGAAGTTAAACAAAAAATGGGATTGGGCTGATGTTATGATTCCACTCGCAGAACAACTAAGACCGAAAACACTCGATGAAGTAATGGGGCAATCTCATCTCGTGGGAAAAGGGAAACCTCTGCGCAAAATGTTGGAAAGTGGCAAAGTAGGATCAATGATTTTGTGGGGCCCTCCTGGATGCGGAAAGACAACCCTTGCTCGACTCGTTGCAAAATATGTAGAAGCGGATTTTATTCAGTTTTCTGCGGTCACTGGGGGTGTTGCTGAAATTCGTGAAATAATTAAAAAAGCAAAGGATGAACAGCAACTCTTCAAAAAACAAACCGTCCTTTTTGTTGATGAAATTCATCGCTTCAACAAAGGACAACAGGATGCGTTTTTACCTCATGTAGAAGATGGCTCGATTATTTTGATTGGCGCAACAACAGAAAATCCCGGATTTGAAGTAAATGCTCCCCTGATCTCGCGCACACAAGTATACAAACTTGAACAACTTACGGATAAAGAGATGGAAAAAATTGTAGCGCGAGCAATAGAAGAATATAAAGGAAGAAAGTGGGAAAAAGAAGCAGTTTCTCATATAATAAAAAGCAGTAATGGCGATGCACGCACCGCAATAAATGCAATAGAGCTTGCTCAGTCGCTCGGAAGAACGATTACGCTAAAACTTGCTGAGGAAGCAATTCAAAGAAAGGCTATTTATTATGATAAAAAAGGCGACTGGCATTACGATACTATTTCTGCATTTATAAAAAGTATGCGGGGAAGCAAGCCCGATGCAGCTCTTCATTATCTTTCTCGAATGATAAAAGCGGGAGAGGATCCTGTATTTATCGCCCGCAGAATGGTAGTATTCGCAAGCGAAGACATTGGAAATGCACAGCCCACAGCTCTCGTGGTGGCCACTGCCTGCATGCAGGCCGTTCACATGATTGGTATGCCAGAATCTGGCCTTATTCTTGCCCAGACAGCCACCTATCTTGCAACGGCAAAGAAGTCCATCGCTTCCTCAACAGGATTGTGGTCCGCAATGTCAGATATTGATTCAGAAAATTTAGATCCTATTCCTCTTCATCTAAGAAATGCATCAAACAAAGTGATGAAACAGTTTGAATATGGAAAGGGACATGTTCGTTACCCCTGGCTTGTGGAAAAAGAAAGTGGAGTTAAAATTGAACAAGAATATCTTCCTAAAAATCTTAGGGACAGAAAATACTACAAAAAAGACTGGGAATAAGTGTTATTTATAGACCTCTAATTTCTCCGCCCGTTGATGCCTCTTTGGATACAACAGTATTGGTAAAGGGTTGGAACGTATCTGTTTGAGTAACAGGAAGCTGCTCAGTTTTATCAAACACTACCTCTCCCAACTTATCCCATGTACCTTCTTTATATGAGGTTACTCCTGTATCGGAAACGATATAGAAATAGTCATTTAGATAAAGTCCTCGTTTTACAACGGGGGACTCAAGCGCTTTTACGAGAGAAAGTGAATTGCCCTCATATGAAACAATGTATCCTCCTCTACTTCCCGGAATAAAGATTACTTTATATTTTGGATCCTGCAAAAAAGCATGGTGATTGTCCATAGCTTCACTCCAATACTCTCCTGAAAGCTCATAGGTTGACACTTCCTTTGGAGTTCGTGGATCAGATACATCAAACAGTGACAGCTTCACTTGATTATCTCGTCCCACTCCCAAAACAAGATGAGTACTTATGGGATGAAGATATGACGAATATCCAGGGATTTTCAGCTCGCCCTTTAATTGAGGTGAGTTGCCGTTTGTAAGATCTAATACATAAAATGGATCCGTCTGTCGGAAAGTTACAACATATCCTCTATCTTCTATAAATCTCACAGAATATATTCGTTCTGTCTTACCCAAATCTTTTACTGAACCTTTTATTTCAAGATTTTTATCAAGTACATAGACGTCGCTCACCTGTTCGGCTGTACTATTTGTTCCCAAGGAGAAGGTGCTTCTTCCTCCCACAGTTGTTGCTACACGCAGGTCTCCTTTCCACTCATCAAAAGAAAATTGATTAAGTGTCGCGCCGGGTACTTTTCCTGTTGCTTGAACCGTAAGATCGTCATTTTTTATTTTAATTATCCCCGTATATTCAAATGATCTTTTATATTTACTAAAAAAACGAGCAAATGAATTTTTTAATTGGTTTTCTTGTTTTAGCCTTTCGCTCTCATCCATTCCATATAAATATTGAGAAAGAAGTGAGTTGATTTCTATTTCTTTTGTAGATTGAGAAAGATCATATCCCTGGAGTTTTTTTATTTTATCCTCTATGTAGGAAGGGAGTACTCCCTGATTTTCCGCTACAAATTGATTAAGAATATTTATGATATTTCCCTCTATCTGATAGCTTAAATAAAGAAAACTCTCGGACATGTACACCGTATTTTCACCTTGCTGTCCCACAAATGACATTGTTTTTTCTACCTTCCCTGTCTCCGGAGTTATTTTTAGGATGGAATAGACCGAATTGCTATTAGGTTTACTTGATGGAGAATAAACGTCGGTACACCGTATGGTCATATTTATTTTGCCCCCAATAAGCGGCATGGGGCAGGGTCGAGGAAGGGTAGGAAACGTAGCCGTTACCAGATAAATAGTTTTTTTATAAAGACGAGCAGCAACCTTTTGTGATTTAGATGAAAAAGGAAGTTCCCATAATTTCTTTGGATTTGTTGGGTTTGCGATGGAGTAGCCAACCAATTGAAGAGACCCATTTGTAGTATCATTTGAGAAGATCACAAGAGTCTTGTCTGAAATTAACATATCTCCATTTTGAGAAATTGTGCTTTGTACCTTCATTCCAGTCGGCGGCATCGCTCCAATTGCAAGTACTTCATTCACAGGTTGATTGCGAGGAGGCATTATCTGAGCCGACGTACCTTGCAATTTTAAACCCGGTGGAAGAGCATCGTTGGTAAAGTAGTTATACTGCCCTATTTTGGAAAAATAGAGAGAAGAACTATCTGTTTTTACAATATCTGGCTCATCTATGTTCACTACTTGAATGTTAGTGCTTGATGAACGATCAACCGACTCAGCAGATGTACTCAATTGAGGGGCACTGCTTGTTTTCATCATGGCATCCCCTATTGCATTTATGGACATTCCTCGATATCCCGCATTCTGTCCTTCTCTCATTGCACTAGTGAAGTCCGCATCTGAAGCGAATTTCTTTATTTCGTCTTTCTTAAAAAATGAAGTGTCATAAGAAGCAATGGGAGTCGTGGTCTGAATAATTTTCTGATCGGGCTTTTTTGATTTTATGATGAAGCCGATGATAGCGAGCAAAACGATAAAAAGAGCAAAATAGATGAGAGGATAGTGTTTTTTTTCCATATACTTTTCATAGTACACTACTTTTTACCCCTTTTCCACTTCCCAAAATGAAGCGCCGATCGCGTCCCATTTAAGTCTTCTTTCGTCAGCGTCGGTGAGATTAAATTGGTTATTTACAAAATAGAGGATGCTTCCGGCTTTTTTAGCAACATTTACCACGCCGTGTGCTACTCCTCGAGGCACTACTACGAGTTTTGATGTACCATTTCCCATTACTACCTTCATTGTCTTTCCTTTTGTCGTTGAACCTTCTCGCGTGTCCCATAACCCTAAAATCATGTGATCTTCTGGTGCAATATACCATACGTCCTCTTGTTTAAAATGAAGATGCCATGCTTTGATGGATCCGGGAAGTAGTTTTGATCTATTAATTTGTCTTACCTGTATTTCGGGGAATAATTCCATGTGTCCTGTTTCGTTTAATCGAAGAAGATCCTCAAATGTTCCATCCTCTCCTGCCATTCTCTTTACTTCGACAATCTTCACTCCTTCAAACACAGGTTTTTTTGAATAATCTTGGACGAATACATCCTTTTGTAAATCATTGGAAATGTCTGTCAGCATTAAGTCTTTCATAATGAAATATATTATTTATAATCGTTTAATTCTAATTCGCTAGAAAAATTATAACCTATTTCTTTTTTTTATGTCACGGTCTATCCATTTTCCACTTAATACCTTTGCTTCCTCTTCGGAAAATAAAGAGGTATTTTGTATCCTTCTTTTATAGCTTATCCAGTGGGCAACCACCCCTACTGTGACAGACAAATTGAGACTATCGACAAATCCATACATAGGAATGTATATAAGAGTATCGGCCATTTTTTTTGCGATATCGGTAATGCCAAACCCTTCATTGCCAAACACGAAGGCCATTTTTTGTTTAGGTAATTCAAATGTATCAAAAGATTGGGCATTCTTATCAATTGCCGTTGCAGCAATGTGGAATCCTTCCTTTTTTAAGGAGGTAAAACATTCACTAGCGGTTGTCCACGTTTTAATCTCTAACCACTTATTTGCCGAGGCTGAGGTGAGCTTGCCAAGCTTTTCAGGATTAAACATCTTTTCCGTCTCAAAAATGACGTGTACTGTTTGAATGCCAAATGCATCGCAATTGCGCAGTGCTGCTGCTGCATTATGGGGGTCATGGATGTTTTCAAGGACAACTACATCATGAAGTCTATGGGAAGCGACTGTTTTGAGCCTGTGTATCCGTTCTTCTGTAGGCATGAATTTAGTTTATAAAGTTTATAAAGTTATAAAGTTCATAAAGATATTACAATTCCGTCAATTCCTTGCTTACTTTATAAACTTTAAGACTTTATGAACTTTTGACTTTTGTTGAGGGTGTCAGCAGCAGGATTCGGACCTGCGACCTTACGCTTATGAAACGTGTGCTCTACCACTGAGCTATGCTGACTAAATACTTCATGTCATTGCGAGCCAAATGCATTATAGCGAAGCAATCCCTTTAAAAGAGATTGCCGCGTCGCCAAAAGCTCCTCGCAATGACACCTTCCTAATCAACTACTAAGCAACTACTAAACAGCTTCTAGACAATATGATTTGGTATAATTATACATTATGACGCCAAAAAATCTTGACCTCTCTATTGTAATCGTCAATTTTAACACGAGAAAAATCACCCATCAGTGTCTTGAAGCTATTTTTAAGTCATTTCGAAGCTATAAATCAGAAAATACCCCCAGCTTTGAGATTATTCTTATTGATAATGCATCGGTAAAAGATGACTCGGCTCCCTACTTGGCTGAATATTCAAAAAAACATAAAAATATTGTTTTTGTCTCAAATCCCACAAATACAGGGTTTGGGCCAGCAAATAACCAAGGAGTGAAACTTGCTCAAGGAAAATATGTGTTTTTATTGAATTCAGACACCATCGTCCTGAAAGATGCCATTCAAAAGCTTTTTGCGTTTTATATAAAAAATGAAAGTACAAAGCATTTTGTGGGACCAAAACTACTCAACAAAGACACAACGCCTCAAGCTTCTGCCGCTCCTTTCTACACGCTTCCCGTTATCATTGGAGCTTTGTTCCTGAGAGGAGATTACTGGGGCCTGACTCGCTCCTCACCAAAAGAAATGAGAAGAGTCGACTGGGTATCAGGAGCAGCTATAATGACCAAAAAGGAATATTTTGAAAAGGCGGGCGGATTTGATGAGACGATATTTATGTATATGGAAGAAGTGGATCTCCTCTATCGGGCAAAAAAATTAGGAATGAATACGTTTTTCTATCCAAAAGTGAAAATCATTCATCTCGGATCAGCCTCAAGCAATGGAAAAACATTCCCTATAATTCAAGTATATAAGGGGTTTCTTTTCTTCTACAAAAAACATTATTCCAAACCATCCCTTCTTTGTTTACGATTTCTGTTACGATTAAAAGCAGCAATGGCTTGGTTTCTGGGATTCGTGATTAATAATCATTATTTGAAGACAACCTATGAAGAAGCTTTTCACGTGGCTGGACAGTAACATTCTAAAAATACTACTGGTTGGATATATATTTTTCATTCCTCTGTATCCCAAAATCCCCTTTAAGATGGTCGATTACACCTATATTGCCATTCGACTTGAAGATCTCTACGTTGCGCTCGTCTATTTTGTTTTCGTTATTCAGCTTCTGCGAAGAAAGGTTACACTTAACCGCACATATCTTATTCTTTTTATTATCTTTTGGATTTCAGTTTTCGTTTCATTTTACTTGGGATACTTTGTCCAACACACCATCGTAGTAAAAAATGTCGGCTTACTGAATGCTTTACGAAGGGTGGAATACATGTCAATTTTCTTTGTTTTTGCCGCATCCATAAAATCGAGAAAAGATTTTGTATTTTACCTTCGCTTTATTTTATCAACGATACTTATTGTGACTATATATGGTTTGGGACAAAAATACCTAGGATGGCCCGCAGTGCAGACAATGAACCCAGAATATGCAAAAGGCTATATTCTTGTGCTGGACTCATGGGCACGTATTTCTTCAACATTTGGAGGGCACTATGATCTTTCCGCCTTCCTCATTTTCTTCATGCCCCTCCTTCTTGCCCTTACCGTAAAAGCGAATAAATGGTTTTATCTTCTTTTTATTCTTGCACTTTCTAATCTTGTTTTGGGTGCCTCGCGCGTATCATATGGAGCATATGTACTAAGCGTATTTCCTTTTTTGCTCTTCTATCGAAAATGGAAGTTGTTGGTAATTACAATACTGCTCACTCTTGGATTTACATCACTCTCAGGTAATCTCACCCAACGAATTAATAGATCGTTCCAAACAAGACAGATATTTATTGATCAAACAACTGGGCAAACAACTGTGCCAAGAAAATTACAAGCAGATGATCTGCCCATTGGAGATTATATTGTAGACAAACAGGGAGCTAATGACCGTGCAGTGAGCGTAAGTACAGCAACTCTCAATGATAAAGATGTAAAACAGGCAAAACTAAACTTACTTGAAGATATTCGCCAAAGAGCAAAAAAAGCGGGTAAAGTTCTTACAGCCGAGGAAGAGATACAGCAGCTAAATGAGGCGTTTAACAATATGAAGGTCGTCACAGCTGTTATTCCCGACATTTCTGTCGCAACGCGTCTTCAAGTAGAATGGCCCCGCGCCCTCGCGGCATTTTTAAAATATCCATTCTTTGGAAAAGGCCCTTCTTCCATCACCGAGGCAACTGATAATGATTACCTGAGGTGGTTAGGAGAGTTTGGTATAGTAGGAACAGGAATCTTTATATTTATATTGGCAAAATTATTTCTATCCCTCTTTTTTGCGGTAAGGAAGAATACTCCAGATAAACTAATAATCGCGGGTATTCTCTGCGGTTATTTTGGTTTGTTGATAAATGCAGTAATGATAGACATCTTTGAGGCATCAAAAGTTGCATTTATGTTTTGGATGGTAATGGGTATGACTGTTGGGTATTTAACAAATCAAAAATTAGCAATCAGAGACAAGAAAATAGTATGAAAAAGAAAGATTTTATTATTCTTGGACTTATCCTCGTTGTTGCATTTGTTGTGCGCTTGTACAAAATAGATGCACCTCTTGCAGACTTTCATTCATGGCGCCAAGCAGATACGGCCGCAGTTGCACGCAACCTTGAAAGGACTGGATTTAATCTCATGATGCCCACCTATGATGATCTTTCCAATTTGCAGTCGGGAGTTGATAATCCAAAAGGGCTCCGATTCGTTGAATTTCCTATCTACAATGCTTCTTTCGCTTGGCTCCATATGATGGTGCCTTTCTTTACATTGGAAACGTGGGCGCGTGTTGTGGCGGTTCTCTTTTCACTTCTCTGTATTGCGTCTTTATATTATATTGCTTTAGTGGAAGCCGGAAGAACTGCTGCTATTTTTACCGCTATCACCTATTCAGTCATGCCATTTTTTGTCTATTTCTCTCGTGTTATCTTGCCGGAAACGCCTGCTGTATCTCTTGCGGTATTCTCCATTTTTATCCTCCATCTCTATACCAACGAAAAAAAGAAGTCTCTCAGGATTGTTTGGTTTATTCTGTCTCTTGTAGCGTTTGCGACCTCACTCCTTATCAAGCCTACAACTGTATTTTATGGACTTCCTCTCCTAGTTCTCTTCATCAGGAAATATAAATATTCCATCCCCAAGCAGCTTCATGTATCCCTCTATTTTCTACTTGCAGCCGCCCCCCTTCTCATGTGGCGCTATTACATCACTAAGTATCCAGAAGGAATCCCTGCAAGCAACTGGCTCTTTACCATGGTAAATACTTCAGAAGGACAGAAAGAAATATTTATGAGGCCTGCATTTTTTAGATGGATTTTTTTTGAAAGACTCAACAATATTATAATGGGTGGGTATTTGACTGGCTTTTTCCTACTGGGTCTCCTTCGAAAACAGAAAACATATCTTCCATTAAGTATCATTGCTGCGGGATTTATCTATATTTTTGTTTTTCAAGGGGGCAACGTTCAACATGAGTACTATCAAGTCATCGCTTTTCCCGCAATTGCTCTTGCAGTGGGACTGGGAGTAGGTCTTATTATAGAGTCGACAAAAACATTTTTGCATCCAGTCATTACAACTCCTGTCATTATTCTATTATTTTCTGCATCTTTGCTTTTTTCTTGGTATAAGGTAAATGGATATTATGTGATTCCTCAAGACTTGCTTCTTATGGCGAACATCATCCAAACATTTACAAAACCCACTGATAAAGTGATTGCTGATCGGATGGGAGATACTACCCTTCTTTATCTCGCAGATAGAAAAGGAGCACCTCTCTTATACCGAGAACCAATGGAAATGAAGAAAATGGGATATCAATATATCTTGACTGACAAACGAGAAATAATCGAAAAGCTCTCTCTCCTTGAGTTTAAAAAACTGTTTGAAAACAGCCAGTTTGCTCTGTTTGCGCTATGAAAATTTTGATGCTGACGCCGTATGTTCCCTACCCTCCCGCTTCTGGTGGGCAAATTCGCACGCTGAATTTACTAAAATACTTAAGTAAGAATAATGAGATAACTCTTATATCTCTGTATAAAAATGATAAGGATAAGCAATATATTCCTGCGTTAAAAAATTATTGTAAAAATATCATTCTGTGTAAAAGGCCTGAGAAGCCATGGCAGATTCGAACCATTTGGAAAGCTCTCACTTCTCCAGATCCCTTTCTTATCGTGAGAAACTATTCAAGCGAAGCAAGAAAGGCTGTGGATACTGTGTTAAAAAACGAAGTGTTCGATGTTATCCATGCAGAAACGTTCTACATCATGCCTCATATAAAAAATACTTCTATTCCTATTTTTTTAGTAGAACAAACTATTGAGTATAAAGTCTATCAACATTTCGTAAACTCCCTTCCTTTTTTCCTGCGTCCTTTATTTATGTTGGATATAATGAAGTTGAAGCGTGCAGAGCGATATTATTGGAAAAAGGCTCTGCTCGTTGGAGGAGTCTCAGAAGCTGATCGAAAGGAGATTCGCTCGCTTGAACCCTCCATTAATCCAGTAATAATTCCCAATTGCGCAGGGGATGAGATGTTTGTAGACAAGCTTACTCCAAAAAATCTTTCTAAACCCACCATCCTTTTTATAGGTAATTTTGACTGGCTCCAAAATACTGAAGCAGTGAAGATCTTAGCAGAAAAAATTGCACCTATAATTAAAAAGCGAATTCCAGAAGCAACGATTCTTGTTGCGGGACAAAATGCTCATAAAAAACTTCCCTTAAAAAGTAATGGAAATATAGAAGTTATTAGTCTTGCTCAAGACGACTCTGAGACGGTGCTGCGCCTCTATAAAAATAGTACGTTATTTATCGCTCCCATATTTGGCCCGGGAGGTACACGTTTAAAAATACTTGCGGCAATGGCTAGCGGGCTTCCTGTTATCTCATCTCAAACAGGCGTTGAGGGTCTTAATCTAGATGATAATAAACATGTTCTTATAGCAAATACCCCTGAGGAATTTGTAGAACAAACAATTCGAATACTCAAAGATGAAAAATTATATGAATCTATACGAAAGTGTTCATATGATCTTGCGGTAAAGGAATATAGCTGGAAATATATTGCAAATAAGTTAGAGATCGTCTATAAACAAATAAAAAAATCATGAATATTGGCATTGATATTTCACAAGTTGTTTATGAGGGTACGGGTGTAGGACGATTTACCAAGGGACTTGTCGAAACTATTCTTCATCACGATAAAATAAATAAATGGACTTTCTTCTTTTCTGCATTTCGTGGAAAGATGGATGAAAAACTCCTTAAGGAAATTAAATCTTCTCCTCATAGATTTGTACAACTCCCCTTTTCACCACAGATGCTTTCTTTTATATGGAATACTCTCCATATAATTCCTATTGAAACTTTTACAGGCCCCCTTGATGTCTTTATTTGTTCTGATTGGACGGAGCCTCCTGCACAGTGTAAAAAAGCAACAATTGTGCATGACTTTACATACCTTCGCTATCCTGAAACCGTCGATTCTCTTATTCTCGAAACACAAAAAAAACGAATGAACTGGGTAAAGAAAGAGTCCTCATATATTATTACCCCGTCATACGCAACTCAGCACGATGTTGCAGATTTTTTTTCAATACCTCTTGAAAAAATATCACCCCTCTACTCTGGAGTTGTCATAGAGAACCCATCAAAAGAAATCCTTTCAGATGTAACAAAGAAGTTTGATCTTACAAAACCATTTATATTATCGGTTGGGAAAATTGAACCCAGAAAAAACATTTCCCGATTGATGGACGCATTCGTGCAAACGAATAAACCTGATTGGGATTTGGTCATTGTTGGCCCTCAAGGATGGGGAGAAGGAAAAGGGGAAAGTAAAAGTAATTCAATAAAATGTACCGGTTTTGTGACAGAAACAGAACTTCATGCGCTTTATGAACTGTGTCAATTCTTTGTTCTTCCTTCGCTCTGGGAAGGATTCGGCTATCCAGTACTAGAAGCTATGATGCATAATAAGGCAGTAGCCGCTTCTAATAATTCCTCTCTCAAAGAATTAGTAGAAGGATATGGACTTTTGTTTGATCCAACATCGACACAAGAAATTTCCTCTGTATTAACAACATATATGGATAGTGAAAAGGAACGTTCTACTCTGGCTCAAAAAGGACATGAATTCTCTAAGCAATTTACATGGGAAAGGTATTTTGAAGGATTAATGAAAGTGCTCTCTAGTAACTTGTAGCTTTATACGAGTGTATAGTTTCAAGTTTCAAGTTTCAAGTTTCAAGTTTCAAGTTTCAAGTTTCAAGTTTCAAGTTTCAAGTTTGAATACATGCAATGATTATAGGAATTGATGGAAATGAAGCAAACGTCCAACATAAGGTTGGCGTGTCGGTTTATACAATAAACCTACTCACCTATTTTCACTCACAAGCATCGAAAGAGCTGCAGTTTATTGTATATCTAAGAAAACCTCCCCAGGCTGATCTCCCTCCATCAACGGACTATTTTTCCTATAAAGTTGTTTGGGGTCCCATTCTTTGGTCTCAAGTACTTCTCCCTCTCCACCTATGGATATATAAAATTATGGGAAAAAAATTACAGGTATTTTTTTCTCCTGCTCATTATATCCCTCGGTTCTGCCCATTCCCAACAGTAGTAACAATTCATGACTTGTCTTATCTTTATTTTCCTAATGAATTTCTAAAAAAAGACCTCTATCAACTAAAAAATTGGACAGAATATGCACTAAATAAATCTGTCCAGATAATTGCAGTGTCTAAAACAACAAAGAAAGATATCATGCACGAATATTCTATCCTCGATAAAAAAATTGAGGTTGTTTATAACGGATACGAACACTTAAAAGAGCCAACCACTCACCACCGGCCACTCACAACCAATCCCTATTTTCTATACATCGGAACTATTCAGCCAAGAAAAAATATTGGACTATTGATAACTGCTTTCTCACAATTTAAAAAAACACACCCAAAATATAAACTTACCCTTGCGGGTAAAAAAGGATGGCTCTATGAAGATATTTTTTCACAGGTGAAACATTTAGAATTGGAGGATTCGGTAGTATTCCCAGGATTCGTCTCAGAAGAAGAAAAGAATAATTTATATAAGGGAGCTACAGCATTTATTCTCCCCTCTTTATATGAGGGATTTGGCATCCCTCTTTTGGAAGCTATGGCTCATAACTGTCCTGTTCTATCTTCATTTAGCTCAAGCCTTCCTGAAGTGGGGGGCGAGGCCTGTCTCTATTTTGATCCAAAAAATAACGATGATTTGATAGAAAAATTAAATTTAATTACCACTGATACAGACTTAGTACAGAAGCTTATTGCGGCGGGAAAAAAGCGTATTGAAACATTTTCTTGGGAGGAATCAGGAAAAAAAACTCTTCACATTTTACAATCAATACACGAATGAGAAAACTGAGAATTGCTATGTTTATGTCGTCTCACCCCGCTCAAGCAGGTGGTGTGCAAGAGCATGTATTATATTTAAGTAAGGAGCTCAGAAAAAATGGACATTCTGTAACTATATTTGGACCTAAGCCAAAAAAAAATATCTACACCCATTACAGAGCAATGGGAGAAAAGGTGTATTTTCCACTTCCGACCGGCAACCATGGCAATGTACATATTTTAAGCGACTCTGATTTGCCAGAAGTAATATTTACTCAGAAAAAATTTGACCTTGTCCATATTCATGAGCCCTACATTCCATTCGCAGCATGGAATGTATTAGAAAAAGCTAAGATTCCTAAAATAGGCACGTTCCATACTGTATGGGACAATGATTCTGCTTTTAATATGCTTAATCCCTTTATCCCTCTTTTTAAAGAAAGATTTTCTTCCTACACTCAAGGAGCCATCTTTGTCTCAAAGATAACGCAGGAAAAATGGAGCGCCCTGTGCGATAGATCAATGGTAAAAAGCATAATACCCAATGCAGTAGATACTTCTCTTTTTGAGCCTGAAGAGAAACATAATAAAACAGTAAAACTATTATTTGTTGCAAGAGTTGTATTTAGAAAAGGCCTTCACCGTCTCCTAAAAGCCACTGCCCTTTTAAAAGAGCAAAACATTAATTTCACTCTCACCATTATTGGTGATGGAGATGAAAAAAAGCTTGATATGGACTATGTAAAATTACATAAGCTGAGTAAACATGTTAAATTCTTAGGAGAAATAAGAGGGGAAAAAAGGGTGGCATATTTTAAAGATTCTGATATATTTTGTGCGCCTTACGTAAATGAGGCGGCTTCTATATCGGTGCTTGAGGCAGTGAGCTCAGGTCTTCCGGTGGTTGGATTCAATATCCCAATCTTTTCTGATTTACTCAAAGATTATCCTGGTAAAGAATTGCTTGTTGAAAAGTCGGAATATGCACTAGCAAATGCTTTGGAGAATATTATAAAAAACACTGCATTAGCTCAATCTATTAAAAATTGGTGCCTTCTCAAAAGAGAGGTGTTTTCATGGACTACCGTAGCAAAACAAACAGAAGAACTTTATTTGAAAGTTTTACAGAAATATGAGGAAAAAAATATTTAAATTATTTTTTTTGTTGTTTGGCTTTAACTCTATCAAGATAGAGGGCAATAAAAAAGGAACTATTATTGTTTTAATCGACGGGCTAAGCTTTAAGGCATTGCACTATGCAATCAATAAAAAATATTGTCCAACACTAAAAAAACTCAGTGCAACTTATTCCTTAAGTAGCTATTACTGTGGCTTGCCAGCGGCAACCACCGCTACAGAAGCACTCTTGTTTTATGGAAATAATGACAATATCCCAGGATTCACGTGGTATGATCGACAGTTAAAAAAGTTTGTGCGGGGTAACAGAAGTTTAGAATTGACGGAGTTTGAAGATAGTCTGAAAAAAAAGAGAAACTTATTGAAAGATGGCTCGGTTATTATGGGTGTTTATACGGGAGGGGCTACTGAACTCACTATATCCGGGCGGAATCTTACATTTTCTCGTTCTGCTAATCTACTCAGAACTGCTCATTATTTTTTGATGGCTCTTCTTTATCCAGTACAGCTAACGCGCACCATATATTTGACGTTAAAAACACTTGCTTTGTATCGTGGATCACATCGTCACTCAGCACATGAAACCTTCTCAACAATTGTACTCGGACAGTTTTCCTGCTTCATGGCGGAAATTGAAATTATGAGAAATACAGAAAAAATATTTGTAGATTTCCTTCTCTATGACGAATATGCACACGAATATGGCCCCACTCATTCAAACACACTCTCCACCCTTCGCCTGATCGACAGATATGTAAAACGTATTATCGCTACTGCAAAAAAAACAGATCGGCGCTACGAAATTATCCTCATGTCAGACCATGGACAGACTGAGTCAATCCCCTTTGATTTTCCAATTGTGAGAAGTATTCCCGATATTAAAAAGGCTCTTAATGACCAATCCTTTGAAGTGATAAAGACGTATGGAGGGACTATCCCCACAAAAGAAAGAAATGAACTCTATGTGGTTCCTGCTGGATCCACGCTGCAACTCTATTTTTCACATAGATTAGATACAGGATTTACGGAATCGGAGATTAATACGCAATTTCCTCAATTTATTCAAAATCTTCTTACATATGCAGAGTTTGGATGGATTCTAGTGAGGCAGGACAATAATTCTTCTGTGTTGTATGGAAAAAATGGTTCCGTATTATTTAACACTCATACCTCTCCCTTAGTAAAAGGGACTCCCTTTGCAGACGACGCTTTAGAACGGCAAAGAATACTGGATGCATTTCAAAGATATTCAACCTTTCCAAATAATGGAGACATCGTATTGTTTGGAAATGTGATGAGTAATAAAAAAGTTTATAGTTTTGAAAAACATAAAGGGACCCATGGAGGATTCTATGGGCCAATGACTAAACCGTTTATCATGACAAAAAATCCTCATGTGAAAGGTAATTCTATGGCGACATTGTTTGATACAATAGCAGTAACACTATGAATTCTATAAGTAAAACAAATCAAAATGAATTGGCACTTCACCCTATGCAGACAGGGGAATGGGGCGAAGCACGAGAACGAGTGGGAGTAAAGGTAGAAAAAATTGTCGATGATCATGCTATTTTTCAGTTTACTATTCACCCCATCCCTCTTACTCCCTATTCTGTGGGATATCTTCCTCGCTCAGTAAAACCAACAGAATCGGTGCTCAAGCAACTTTTTGAATATGGTAAAAAAAATAATCTTCTACTTATAAAGCTTGAACCATACATTCCCTTTGAGTCAAGCTTTCAGCATTCAACTTTAAACTTTCAGCTCGTCAAATCCCCTCACCCCCTCTTCCCCGAATGGACTCAGATACTTGACGTAACACAAAGTGAGGAAAATCTATTAAAAAACATGAAGTCAAAGACGCGCTATAACATTAAACTGGCTGAAAAAAAGGGCGTAGTGATTAAGGAGATGTCAACTGATGAAGGATATCTTCTATTTGAAAATTTGTATTTTGAAACATGTAAAAGACAAAAGTATCATGGTCATACGCGTTCCTACCATAAAGCCATGTGGGATTCATTAAAGGGTTCTCAAGCCCATATCTTAGGAGCGTTTCTTGGAGAAACCCCCCTTGCAGCCTATGAACTTCTCTATTTCAAAAAAAGATTTTACTATTTATATGGCGGTTCATCTCTACTTCATAAAAACGTCATGGCCCCAAATCTTTTGATGTGGGAAGCTATAAAACTGGGAAAAAAATTAGGAGCCGAGGAGTTTGATATGTGGGGATCTCTTCCTCCTACGTATCCAGAGTCTCACCCATGGGCGGGGTTTACAAGGTTTAAAGAAGGATATGGGACAAAGTTTACCCATTTATCTGCAAGCTATGACCTTGTAGTAAATCCGCTTCTTTATAAGATGTATAATCTAATATACAAAATGCGAGAACGACTACTTTAACTGAAGCTTTCAATATATTAATATACGAAAATACCTATTCACCGTAGAAATGTGATTTGTTCCCGTCTTTACAAAAAAATCAGACTTTATTGACAAGTGCGATAGGAAATACTTCATCAGCTTGTTCAACAAAGAAAAAAGTAAGTTTGCTTTTTACATTTTCTGGAATATCTTCCAAATCTTTCTTGTTTTCTTTTGGCAGAATAATAGTTTTTACTCCTGCAGTTTGTGCTGCAATTACCTTTTCTTTTACTCCTCCAATTTCAAGCGCTCGCCCACGAAGAGTCACCTCTCCTGTCATGGCAACATCTCTCTTAAACGGATTTTTGGTGAGAGCAGAAACCATTGCTGTTGTGATGGCAAGACCCGCTGATGGACCATCTTTTGGCACGGCTCCTTCAGGCACATGAACATGGATGTCTATTTTTGAATAAAAATCTTGCTCCAAACCGAACTTATCCCATCGAGATCTAACATATGATAGGGCGGCTTGACACGATTCTTTCATAACATCTCCTAATTGTCCGGTGAGGGTGAGCCCCCCTTTTCCTGGCATTATTGCAACTTCAATAAAGAGCACATCTCCTCCCGCCTGTGTCCAAGCAAGCCCAGTTGATATGCCAATCGTGTTTTTTTCTTCAAGTACGGAGTTAGAATATTTAAAGGGACCAAGGTAGGTAGCAAGCTTCTCAACGTTGACGATCGGAACTATTTTCATTTTTTCCACTATTTCACGTGCTCGTTTTCTAAAGACTGTGGCAACTTGGCGTTCAAGTTCTCGTACTCCCGCTTCTCGCGTATATCGACTAATCATAAGCTTGAGGGCACTGTCATTTATTGAGCCTTCTTTAGAACTGATGCTGTGTGCCTCCTGTTGTTTGGTTACTAAATATTGTTTTGCAATATGAAACTTTTCCTCTACCGTGTATCCAGGGAAATGAATTATTTCCAATCTATCTCGCAGGGCATCTGGAATGGTATCCAGCATATTTGCTGTGGTGATAAAAAAGACATCTGACAAATCATAAGGAACCTCTAGGTAATGGTCTGAAAATGCATGATTTTGTTCTGGATCAAGGGCTTCAAGAAGAGCTGCAGATGCATCTCCTCTATAGTCTCTCCCGATTTTATCAATTTCATCAAGCATGAAGAGTGGATTTTTTGTGCCCGCTTGTTTAATACCTTGAATGATTCGTCCTGGCATTGCTCCCACATAGGTTCTTCTGTGTCCACGAATCTCTGCTTCATCACGCACACCACCTAAGGATACTTTTACAAACTTTCTCCCCAAAGCCCGCGCAATTGACTTTCCTAGAGAGGTCTTTCCAACTCCAGGAGGCCCTGCAAAACAGATTATGGTTGGCTGAAAGCTTTGCTTTTTTGCATCCTTGGTTTTTTCTTTTCCTTCCTCTTTTGTTCTGCGCAGTTCAAGCACAGCTAAGTACTCAAGAATGCGCTCTTTTATTTTCTTTAGACCATAATGGTCTTCATTAAGTATTTTCTCCGCTGCTTTTACATCAATAGAGTTTCCCACATCATTTTTCCAAGGAAGTTCAACGAGCCAATCAAGATAGTTTCGAACGTAGGATGTTTCTGGATTAAACTGAGACATACCTGCAAGGCGTTTTAACTCTTTGAGAGCCTTCTTCTCTACCTCAGGAGGCATTCCTGCCTTTTTTATTTTACCTTCATATTCTTTAGAATCTTTTGTTTCGTCTCCTCCTCCCAGCTCCTCCTCTATTGTTTTCATTTTTTCTTTAAGAAAGGTTTCCTTCATACCTCGTTCAAATTTTTTTTGTGTTTTAGCAGAAATATTTTGTTCAATCTCCAGTATTTTAACCTCACGATTAATATACTCAACTTCAAGTGTAAGTCTTTTTTTTAGGTTGACTTCCTCAAGGAGCTTTTGTCTTTCATCTTCTTTAAGTTCCAATACCGCAGCGATTTGATAGGAAAAATCACCAGGAGTTGAAACGTTGAGAATGTTCATGAGAAATACAAAGTCAACAGCCTTCCCGTGATTTATGGCTATTTTCATCTGCTGTGAAATGTACTTAACCATTGCATTTATCTCGTCTCCTGACTCAGTAATGTCAATAACTGGCTCTGTTTTTGCTTCAAAATAGGGAACCTCTTTTGTATATTCTAAAATTTTTACTTTTTGAATTCCCTTTACCATTGCGTTCACTTCCCCTTTTTCTCCGATTATGGTTTTCTCAATGGAAACAAGGACTCCCACTGTCAATAGGTCTTCTTTTTTTGGATCCTCCTCATTTACATTCTTCTGCATAATGAGAACCATCTTCTTATCTCGTTTTAATGTTTCGTTTATAGTTGCGATGCTTTTCGATCGACCAAATACTAATACATTTTCCGTTTTGGGAAATACGATTCCGTCTCGAACTGCAATAATAGGATAGATTGATGTTGATGTTTGAGGTCCCATGAGAAATACCATAAATTAATCTTTATATAAATTCGTAAAACTATTTTAAACTGTAATTAGCAATATAACAGACCGCTTGCTAATTGTCAATTAGTGCGTTATAAGAATTCTTCAACAAGTGCATCAAAGTCTTGAAATCGAGGCTGATTTATGAGAGAAATTGCATTATCAGCGACAGCTTCTTGATGATATGCCTTTCGATTTGACTCATAAATTACTCCTAAGGGAAATTTCTCTTCACTTATTTCAAATGCTTTTTCCAGCGCTCCTAATTTATTGGTAGCATCATAGCTGGTATCTAGTTTATATATATGTTTCATATAATATTGATAGGTACTTTTCTTTTCAAACGTCACACAGGGCTGGAGCACGTTTACTACTGCAAAACCTGTGTGCTGGAATGCTTTTTGTATTGTTTCTGTCATGTGTTTTATGTCGCCAGCGAATGTTTGCGCGACAAATGTAGCCCCTTGAGTAATGGCAAGAGCTATAGGATCTACAGGAACTTCAATAATGCCAGTGGGAGTCGATTTTGATATCTGACCTTTTTCGGCTGTAGGAGCCACTTGACCTGTGGTTAATCCATATACTCTATTATCATGAATAATCACTTTCACATCATGATTACCACGACATGCATGAAGAAAATGATTGCCTCCTTCTCCGTAACAGTCGCCATCCCCCACAACTGCACATACGGGAAGGTTATGGTTAGCAAGTTTCATACCAATTGCAGTGGCAATTGCTCTCCCGTGAAGACCATGCATAGCATACGCGTTGATGAAGTCGTTCATATTGCCAGAGCACCCAATACCAAAAGAGAGGAGTATGGACGAGGGACTGAGCCCCATCTCAGCAAAAGCTGTTTTAAGAGCCATTCCAATGCCCCAATTCCCACACCCTGGGCACCAGGTTGGTTTATATCCAGTAAAGTCTTGTACGGTACTCATATTTTTTCTAATAATTGTTCAACTACAAGCGCTCGTCCATCATAGCGTACTATTTTTTGTTCAAGAGATATACCCACTTCCATTTGAAGCAATTTACCCAGCTGTCCCTCTGCATTATTTTCCACAAGAATATATTTTTTTGTGGTGTCAGCAAATGTTTTTTGAATGACCTCTTTGTTAAGAGGAAATAGGTGAGTGAAATGAATGTATGCAATTTCTTTTCCCTGTGATTTTGCTTTTTTTACCGCTTCGCTAGCTACTCCCTTTGTTGATCCCCATCCCACAAATACCGTTGTTGCTTTTTCAATATCCCCAACGACAAGGGGGGGCACAAAGTGATTTGACAGGTAGGTGTTTACTTTCCGTGCACGCTTATCAACCTGCTTTATTCGTTCAACATCACTTTCTGTAGTATGCCCATTTTCTAAATGTTCATACGAATTTGTTTGATAAAACGTTCGTTTTTCTCCCGGCACAAGTCGAGGCGACACCCCATCATCTGTTACTGCATAGCGCAGATAGGTTTCATCAGCAGATGTAATCAATTTTCCTCTGTTGGGAACATATTTTTTTATCATTGATTGTGTTTTTTCATACGAGATAGACATGTGAACCTCGGAAAGAAGCATGTCTGACATAACAATGACGGGCACTTGGTAGATGTCTGCTAAATCAAATGCTTTCATAGTGAGCTCGATCATCTCAGAGTGATCTCCCGGAGCAAGGACTATTTTTTGAAACTCTCCATGTCCTGCATGTACAGCAAAAAGCAGATCTCCTTGTTCAGTCCATGTAGGCATTCCGGTTGCAGGCCCTGGTCTTTGAGAAAGAAAAATAACAATCGGTAACTCTGTAATGCCAGACATAGAGATTGCCTCTACCATTAACGCAAACCCTCCTCCGGATGAGCCCACTGCTGAGCGTGCTCCGGCAAATGATGCGCCAAGCGCTGAGTTGATCACCGCTATTTCATCCTCTGCATGACGCACAACCATACCTGTTTTCTTTCCCCATGCCGCAAGAGTGGAAAGAACGGTCGATGCAGGAGTCATAGGATATGCACAATAAAATCGACAATCAGCCGCGACTGCTCCATAGGAAAATGCTTCATTCCCATTTATGACGAGTTTTTTCTCGTGATCTTTCTCCCCAAGAATTGGAACTATATGCTCTTTATTTACTTGTGCTACTGTATCGAATCCTTTTTGTGCAAACTGCTGGTTCAATACTATAACAGCCTCACCTTTCTTTGCAAATTGTTTTGAAAATATTGAATTAAGCTCTCTTAAATCTGCTCCCATTATGGCAAGAGATGCTCCAAGTGCAATGGTATTTTTCATAATCACCTGTCCTGATAATTCTTTGAGAATTGCAGTAAAGGGGACAGGAATACAAATAATATCGCCTTCAGGAGTGAATACTTCAGGATCAAAAATAATCTTTGCTTGAGGAGAAAGACGATGTTTGTGTAAGTCAAACGTTTCTTTATTAAGACAGACCAAAACATCAATCTCTTTTTTGAGTGCAGAAACTGATTCATCTGAGATTACAACTTCATATGCATTATGCCCACCGCGGATAAGAGATGGATACTCCACAAAGTCAAAAATATCATATCCTCTCCGTGCTGCTATTTTAGAAAATAACAACCCAGTGGTCATTATACCAAAGCCAGCCTCACCGCCAATCTTCCATGTATACTGCATATTTTTCTATATTAACCAATTCAACCAATTTAACTAATTAAACCAATTAAACTGCTTACTCTGGAAATATTTTTTTCCCTGTTTCATCAGTGATAATGATTGCGGCTACAGGACAAGCCTTTGCTGATTCAATGATTGTATCTGGTAATTCTTGTTGAGCTGAAGAAAGGATGATTGCTTTTGCTTCTGAATCAAGAATATACGTTTTCGGAGCAACTGCGATACATGTTGCGGCTCCGATACACAAATCACGATCAACATACATTTTCAATTTCCCGATAACTACTGGACCTGAGGGATTTTTTGGATCTAATAACAAATCTGCCATAAGACTATTTTAAAATTTATAAATATTGTAACTATTATTCCTCAATCGCTTTATGCAATGCTTCTAAGGGAAGCAAGGCACACTTTAAACGGTTGGGGCCAAGCTCGATTCCCAACATCTTTATCATACTAACTTTATCCCATTTTCTCAACTCGGAAATGGCTTTTCCCTGGGCGGCATCGGTAAGTAGTGAAGCTGAAGCTTTAGAAATAGCACAGCCCTTACCAGTAAACCTTACATGAATCGCCACTCCATCCTGTACTTCAACTTCCATCTGGATTTTATCTCCGCATAAAGGATTATCAAGTACTATTTTATGGGTTGCACTTGGCAGCCGGCCAAAGTTGTGAGGGTGTGTCGCATGTTGTAATATTCTTTCTTGATAGAGTGAGTTCATAGGGTAATTATTTCATTTGATTAAATACATGAAGCGCTTTCTGTAAAGACATAATGAGTTTTTTTACATCTTCTTTTGAATTGTACAGATAAAAGCTAGCCCGTACCGATGCTTCTATACCTAATTGAGTATGGAGCGGCATAGTGCAATGATGTCCTGCCCGCACTGCGATTCCGTCCTCATTAAGAAGCTGCGCGACATCATGAGCATGTACATCCTTCATCACAAAGGCAACAATTCCCGATTCTCTTTTTGGGGGGCCAATCAAGAGTATCTTTTCTCTAAACGTGCTCTTGAGTGTGTCATAACAAAGTTGTGCAAGGCCAACTTCATGACGGTGAATACGTGCTAAGCCGACCTTTTCAAGATAGCGAATAGCTTCTTTTAATGCGATAACGCCTGAAATATGAGGAGTGCCCGCTTCAAATCGATGGGGTAAATCTGCAAACTGTGTTTCTTCAATTGAAACAGATCGAATCATGTCTCCTCCAAATTGATAGGGGGCTAGCTTTTCAAGAAGATTCTTTTTTACCCATAAGACCCCCACCCCCGTTGGACCCAACATCTTATGACTAGAAAAAACGAATGCATCGCACCCTAACTCCTGAATATCGACTTGTGTATGAGGAACCGCTTGAGCTCCATCAACAAGAATGATGATGTTTGGGTTCATTCTTCTTGCCTCCTGAATAATTTCTTTTATCGGATTTACTGTCCCTAATACATTTGAAGTATGAGTAATAGCTAATACTTTTGTTTTTTTTGTAACATGGAGATTGATGTGATGAACCTCTTCATTTTGAATAACGGTAAATTTCAGTGTATGATTCTTTGCCAGTTGTTGCCATGGTACAAAATTAGAGTGATGCTCAGTTACTGTTGTAACAATTTCATCGCCTTCTTTGAAAGTGTCTCTGATCCCATTCACAAATAAATTTATTGACTCCGTTGTGTTGCGAGTAAAGACTATCTCTTCTTCATAAAATGCATTAATAAATTCTTTTATGACCCCTCTTGTTTCTTCATACTCAGCAGTTGCTCGTTCAGATATGTCGTAAACGCCCCGAAAAATATTTGCTGAATATTCTCTGTAATACTCCGTTATTTTATCTATTACGCTCTGAGGTTTGAGAGAAGTCGCGGTTGAGTCTAAATACACTAAATGAGGATGCTCCTTAAATATGGGAAATTCTTTTTTAATTTTTTCACTGTCAATCATGTGTTTTTTTAGCTTTTAGCTTTCGACTTTTAACTTTTAGCTTTTCTAACCTGTTATAAACCAGGCTTTTAAGGCCATCTATAGATGCCTTTTCAGCAGCCAGTTTAGTAAGTCCTTTTGTTTGTAAATAGTATAGTTGATCCTTTGAGAGCGGACCAGTGGTTGAGCCGTGAGTACAAAATACATCATCTGCTAATATCTCAAGAATGGGTCGTGAGTCAACAAATCCACCCTTCGAAAGAAGAACGTTTTGGTTTTTTTGATATGCATGAGTATGTTGAGCATTTTTTTCTATTCGGATAAGCCCTGAAAATGTAAACGATGATATATCCTTTATGAGAGAGAGAATATATAAATCTGAAAATGAATGAGGGGACTCATGGATTTGTTCTGTCTGAATTGTATATTTATCTGTATTTTTTATATCATAGAGACCAATCATATAAAGCTCCACTTTTTCGGAGGTGATTTTGCAGGATATTTTTCCAGAAATATTAGAAAAAAATACCACATATGTTCCCGGCTTATCAAAAAGAAGCTTTGAATTCTCGCTTTTTATTTCTATCAATTGAGTATTCATCCGATACTTCCCTCCATTTCAAGCCTAATCAACCTATTAAGCTCCACTGAGTACTCCAGTGGGATCTCCTTCACAACTGGCTCAATAAAGCCGTTTACAAAAGCCGTTTCTGCGTCAATCTTTGAAAGACCCCGAGTCATTAGATAGAATAGTTTTTCTTCTCCAATTTTCTCAACCGTTGCCTCATGTTGTATAGTACTTTCGTTATTTTTTATTCTCATTGTGGGATAGGTGTCAGAACGAGAAACTTCATCTAGCAGCAAAGCATCACAAGAAACAAAGACCGATGAGTTAAGTGCCCCCGGCATCACTTGTACAAGACCCCTATAACTTGTTCTTCCTCCTTCTTTTGAAATTGACTTTGAAACGATGCGAGAAGTTGTGTTTGGCGCAAAATGAATCATCTTTGCTCCAGCATCTTGATGCTGGCCTTCCCCTGCAAATGCAATTGAAAGCACCTCTCCCCGTGCCCCTTCTCCCATTAAATATACAGCTGGATACTTCATGGTTATTTGACTCCCTAAATTACAGTCAATCCATTCCATAGTGGCATTTTTATCGGCGCGTGCTCGTTTGGTTACCAAGTTATATACATTTTTACTCCAATTTTGGACAGTAGTATAGCGAACCTTGGCGCCTGTTTTTACAAATATCTCCACAACAGCACTATGAAGAGAATCTCGTGCATAAATAGGAGCGGTGCACCCTTCAATATAATGAACTGATGAACCTTCCTCCGCTATGATGAGCGTTCTTTCAAACTGCCCGAACGCTTGTGCATTCATACGAAAATATGCCTGAAGGGGCAACATTACTTTTACTCCTTTGGGAATATAAACGAACGAGCCACCAGACCAAACGCTCGTGTTGAGTGCAGCAAATTTATTATCAGAATAAGGTATGAGTGTTCCAAAATATTCTCTTACTATTTTTGGATATTTTTTGAGGGCCGTGTCCATATCACAAAAGATGACGCCCTGTTTTACTAATACTTCTTGAACTTTTTCATACACGACTTCACTTTCATACTGTGCACTCACCCCAGAAAGAAATTTTTTCTCTGCTTCCGGTACTCCGATTCTATCATAAGTGTCCTTAATCTCAGCGGGGAGATCGTCCCATGAGTTGACCTGACTATTGGTTGAACGAATAAAGTAAGTGATAGCATCGAAGTTTATCGAAGACAAATCAGCGCCCCATTCTGGCATCTTTTCTTTTAAGAAGAAATTGTATGCTTGCAATCGCTTCTCAAGCATCCACTTTGGCTCCCCTTTCATCTGTGATATCATACGAACTTTTTCTTCAGAAAGTCCTTTTTCTGCCGTAAAAACATTCTTACTTTTTACAGAAAATCCGTACTTGTAGTCAAACGTTAATTTTTTTGTTTTCATATAATGAGCTTTAGTATCAAAGTTACCGTCATTCCCGCGAAGGCGGGAATCCAGACTCTCATTTCAATTTAAAATGCCTCGTACCCCATTTTCTCAATCGTAGAAATTAATTCTGCTCCGCCTTTTTTTACCAATCTTCCCTCCTTCATTACGAGCGTCTCATCAGGCGTGAGATAAGAAAATATTTTGCTGTAATGAGTGATGAAGATATAAGTCTTATCCTTCCTATATTTCTTCAGAAAGGAAAAAATTGTCTTCAAGCTGTCTACATCAACTCCTGTATCTATCTCATCAAAAAAGATAACAGATGGATTGAGAATAGCCATCTGCAGAACCTCTAATTTTTTTCTTTCTCCTCCTGAAGCTCCTTCATTTAATGGCCTTTCAAGTAACTCTTTTTTTATTTTTAGTTCTCGTGCGATTTTTTCAATATCATCATAGAGTTTTATTACATCTGTGTCTTTAAGAGCAAGTCTCAGTAATTGAAATACGCTAATGCCACTCAGTGATAAAGGAGATTGAAAGGTGACACCAATTCCCAATTGGGCACGCTTATCAGGACTTAGTTTATTGAGTTTTTTTGTATTAAAGGTAAGGGAAGATTGCGCAGAAAGAGAGTAGAGAGGATTGCCAATAATTGTTTGGACAAGAGTGGATTTACCAGAACCGTTAGGCCCCATAATGGCGTATATTTTGCCCCGCTCAAATAGATGAGAAAAATCGTGAATGATGCGTTTTCCACCTGCAGTTACTTGAATATGGTTTAGGGAGAGCATGATCTTTAGGTGAATAAGTCAGACAACTTTATCTTTTTTAAGTCATCCAAAATTACTTTTTGAAGTTTGCATATTATGGAGTCCTTGTGTTTGCAGATCTTCTCAAAAACACATTTTTCACTAGAATCTTGGCATCCGGTCATTTTTAAATCATTTTCAAATACACACAAAAAGTCATATATGGAAAGGTGGGGAAATCTTTTTCCTAATTTGTATCCGCCAATTCGTCCTTCTCTACTCTGGAGAATATCATGATGTGCAAGGATAGCACTTATTCGTGCAAGAAAACGAAGGGGAAGCTTTGTGTGCTCAACAAGTTTTGATAAGGGTACAAAATCTTGCGCATTTAAAAGCTTGGAAACTATGAGAAGTCCGTAATCAGATTTTTTACTGAGTTTTAACATATACTTTGATAGTATCAGTTTAAACTACTTTTTAATCAATTGCAAGACTAAATTATCTGCATACGAGGCTGCCTGTCTACCTCTGGTGAAAATTGTTTCATTTCTGCTCTTTTCCAAGCGGCAATGCCTATCATTGCTGCGTTATCTCCCGTAAGCGATTTCATCGTTGGAAAATATACCCGGCCCTTATATTTTTTTACTAAAGATCTTACTCTCTTTCGTAAGTATGCATTTGCAGATACACCTCCCCCAATGACCATATGCCTAATGCCCGTTTGCTGTATCGCTTTTTCAGCTTTAAAAAGAATTGTGTCAAAAACAGCCTCTTGAAATGAGCTGGCAAGCTCTGCTATTTTTTTTTGTTTTTCTCCTTCTGAAATAGTTTTGAGATAATAGTAAAAGCTTGTTTTAAGTCCCGCAAATGAAAATTGTAAGTCCCCGCTTCTGAGCATTGGACGAGGAAAGTGATATTCATCTCGATGATCTACCTTTTCTGAAAGTCGCTCAAGTACCGCTCCAGCGGGATAGCCCAGTCCCAATAATTTACCCGCTTTGTCCAGCGCCTCCCCCGCAGCATCATCGAGCGTTGCTCCAAGTAGTGCATATTCGAGATGATTTTTCCATAAGACAAACTCAGTGTGTCCTCCTGAAATAATCATACTGAGAAAGGGAAATGTCATATCTCTTTTTGGATTTCCTTTGCTGTTTTGCGCAAATACAGAGTAGAGGTGCCCTTCAAGATGATTTATTCCTATGAGTGGTATATGATACTCTTCTGCAAGAGTCTTTGCTTTTTGAATTCCAACACCCAGTGCTATAGCAAGTCCTGGTCCTTGAGTAACAGCGATCGCACTAATATTACTCCAAGAAATGTGTGCTTTTTGAATTGCACGATCAACTACTTCATCAATCCGCTCTTCATGGGCTCGCTTCGCCAATAGGGGGACCACCCCTCCCCATTTTTTATGTAGAAGCACTTGAGAATAGATTACGTTTGATAAGATGCGCCGTCCATTGGTAACTGCCGCTGCAGTCTCGTCGCAAGAAGTGTCGATTGCAAGAATATTCATAATTCGTTAATAATAATTTCCCGCTCTTTTTCAGTTTTATAGTTCATTTCAATTGCAACGACATGGGCTCGTTCTTTAATTGTTTTAAACAAAGGACCCATTCTCTCTCCCCATTCAATACAAAGTACCGTTCCCGATTTAAGATAATCTTCAAAACCTAGATGGGAAAACTCTTCTGGTTCATCGATATTATAGAGGTCTGCATGAAGAAACATATGTATATTATTTTTATTTACTGGATATTCATAGTAAATAACATAGGTGGGTGACACTATTTTTTCAGCCCCTAAATACTCACCAAGCCCCTGTGCAAATACTGTTTTTCCCACTCCCATTTCTCCCTTAAGGATAAATACGAGAGGTTTTTTATTCAAGTTAAGTATATGTTTTTCAATCACATATGTTGCTATTTTTTTTGTTTCTTGAGCGCTGCTGGAATTAAAACTCTGCTTTGATAGAGGAAGAATGTCTCCCTGTCTCAATAAGGTAAGTGAGCTTCCTGTTAGATCGATAATAGTAGAGGGTTTATTTCGAGATAACACTCCCCCATCCTCAACAAAGTCGATCATGCTTCGTTTCTCTTTTGAGAGTGCTTTCATAAATCCATGAGGCTCATAGTGGGGAGATCGCCCTGAAATATTTGCAGATGTTGCGGTAAGCGGCTTTCCATAGGAATGAACTACGTCCTGGATCCACGCAGATGTTGTAAGTCGTACTCCAAGCGTGTTCCGTTCTGATTCAAGGAGGGAACAGACTTTATTTTTTGAGGGCAAAATAATAGTAAAGGGGCCAGGAAGAAGGCTTTTAAGAAGCGCTTCATGATCTTTTACTTGAACGATAGACTTCATCATTTCGAAACTATCGACAAAAACAGATATGGGCTTCCCCCATGGTCTATTTTTTACTGCAATAAGCTTTTTTACAGCTTCCTCATTTGTAGCATCACAAATCAATCCATACACAGTATCCGACGGTGCAACAATAAGCCCTCCATTTCGAAGTATCTTGATACAACGCTTTAAATCCTCATTTTTCTCCATGCTCTATTGTACCATTTTAGTAGATAGTAGTTAGTAGTTAGGAACTTCATCTATCATCTATTAAGACTATATCTACCAACTATCAACTACCAACTACCAATCACCCACCACTCACTACAACCTCTTTTCTGCTACAATAGGCACATGGTAAACAAAAAAACAACAAAAAAAATAACCCAATTTAAGCTCGAATTAAACATGAGAAACATTTTTATCATTGGCTTTATTCTTCTTTTTGGATATCTTGCAATTCGCTCCATAAATAATGAAATTAAACAAACGGTTCCAGAAAAATCAATTAATGCAATTGTAGAGGATATTCGAGCCCAAAAAGTAAAGAAAGCGGAGATTATTGATAATAAAATATTGATCTCATACAAGGACAGTACTTTTGCGCAAACTTATAAGGAGCCAAACGATAGTTTCATCAAAATGCTGAGAGATGCAAATGTGGATCCAGCGAAATCTAAAACAGAAATTTCTATTAAAGATACTCAAGGATCATCTGGGGTGATGAATCTCCTGAGCAATCTTATTCCGACCATTCTCATGGTAGCGTTTTTTATATTTTTGTTCAGACAAGCAAGAGGTGCTCAGGAAAACGTATTTTCATTTGGCCAGTCCAGAGCAAAAAAATTTAATAAAGATCTTCCCAAGACGTCGTTTAAAGATGTTGCTGGGGTAAATGAGGCAAAAAAAGAGCTTGAAGAGATTGTAGACTTTCTCAAAAAACCTGAAAAATATAAAAAATTGGGGGCCCGCACTCCAAAAGGTGTGTTACTGGTTGGGCCTGCAGGCTGTGGCAAGACTCTTCTTGCGCGAGCAGTGGCTGGGGAAGCAAGCGTGCCCTTTTTCTCTATTGCAGGAAGTGAGTTTATGGAAATGTTAGTCGGAATTGGAGCAGCGCGGGTGAGAGATTTATTCGTAACTGCTAAAAAAAGTGCTCCCTCTATCATTTTTATTGATGAAATTGATGCAATTGGAAGATCTCGCTCCGTTGGTATGATGCCAGCTCACGATGAACGAGAACAAACATTGAATCAGATATTGGTAGAAATGGATGGATTTAATCCTAATGAACAAGTAATAGTCATGGCCGCAACAAACAGAGGAGATCTTCTTGATAGCGCGCTACTACGACCCGGTCGTTTTGATAGACGTATCGTCGTTGACTATCCAGATGTAGAGGGGAGAAAAGATATCCTTAAAATTCATGCAATCGGAAAGCCTTTCCATACAGATGTAAATTGGGATAAAGTAGCTCAAAGAACTGTTGGTTTTTCGGGAGCGGATTTGGAAAATATGCTGAACGAAGCAGCAATCACAGCTGCCAGAAATGCAAAAACGGAGGTTTCTTTTGATGATATTGAGGATGCTGCAATGAAGGTAAAAATGGGGCCAACAAAAAAACGTATGCAAACGGATGAGGATAAGAATATCACTGCCTATCACGAAGCAGGACATGCTATTCTTACTCATTTTCAAAATAAGACCGATGCGGTACATCGGATTTCTATCGTGTCGCGTGGTATGGCCCTGGGATACACTCTCATTCCACCTAAAAAAGATGTTATTCATGAAACAAAGAAACATCTGCTACAGCGTATTGCAGTCATGATGGGAGGACGCGCTGCAGAGGAGCTCGTATTTGATGAGATGACCACAGGAGCTTCAAATGATATTGAACAGGCCACAAACATTGCGCGTGCTATGGTGGTTGACTTCGGTATGAGTGATTTGGGCCCCATAAACTATGGAAATGATGAGAAAAACTACTATGGACAAAGTCAAATTTCTCAAGAAATGATGGCAAAAATAGATGTGGAAATGCACGCAATTCTTGAGTTGGCTTATAAACAAGCAGTGGCTATGATTACAGAAAAACGAGAGCTACTCGATAAAGTTGCACAAGCACTCATGGTTAAGGAAAGCCTTGACCAGGAGCAATTTGAGGCTATCGTCGGACCGAAACCAGCAACCCTGAATGACAAAGCGCCAATAGTAAATCAGTCATAAATCGTAACATTTCCTATGAATACCCTTCTTATTGTTGATGGTAATGGTCTTATGCATCGGGCATTTCATGCTCTGCCACCCTTCAAAACGGCTAAGGGCGTACCCACACAGGTTGTATATGGTTTTTTTTCGATTTTATATAAGTCGATTGCAGACTTTCAGCCCACCCATGTACTTGTTTGTTTTGATACGCCAGGCCCAACTTTTCGAAATAAACTGCATGCAGAATATCAATCTCAAAGACCAAAAATAGCGGATGATTTTATCACTCAAATTCCTATGGTCAAACAAGCCCTTGATGCCGCTCAGATAGTGCATGTGGAGCTAGACGGCTACGAAGGAGATGATGTAATTGGCACTGCTGCAAAGAAGGCAGAGGAACAAGGATTTAGCGTTCTTATTCTCTCTGGAGATAAAGATATGATGCAACTCGTGAATGAACATGTGTCCACTGTCACTCCGGATATTGGTTTTTCAACAACAAAAGTGTACACACCCGCTGCAGTTCTTGAAAAAATGGGTGTTCTACCCGAAAAAATCATTGCATATAAGGCTCTTGCAGGAGATTCATCTGATAACTATAAAGGAGCAGATGGAATAGGCCCAAAAACAGCAAAAAAACTTCTTGATGAGTTTGGGACGTTGGAAGGCATCCTTGAAAATATTGATAAACTTCCTGAAGGGAAAATAAAGGAAAGTATAAAAAATAACATTGAAAATATTAAAGTGGGGAAATTACTCGCAACAATCATGACCTCGGCTCCGGTTGAAATTCCCTTGGAAAATACAAAATGGATAGGCTTCATCGAACCACTCAGACAAAAATTGCTAGAATTTGAAATGTACTCGCTCATCGCCCGATTGTTTCCTAAAAAAAAGAAAGAGATAGAAATAAAGAAAAAGAAAGAAGCGGAAACAAATAAAGATCAAATTAGTATGTTTTGAGAGTTCGTAGTGCGTAGCCCTCCCATGTCATTGCGAGGAGCGAAGCGACGTGGCAATCTTAATGTATAGATTGCTTCGCCATAAATTGTTTGGCTCGCAATGACATTAAATATTAAAAAATAATTAAAGCTTTAATCTTTTAGCTTTCAGCTTTTAACTTAAAAATATGTCAATTACACCCGACCTCAAACAGAATATTGCCTATACCGTCTTTTTTACCGTCACTCACAACCTTCCTGTTTTTATCTATGGCACAGGAATAGCTGTATTTGCTCTATTGGCAATACTCAAACCAAGAAGATCCTTTATTTTTTTTCTCCTCGGATTCATTATTCTTCTTTTTTCATTTGAATATGAAAAACATATGTTGGAGGGAATAAAAGAACAAACCATCAATGCACTAATTACTATTCAAGAACATAATACTGTGCGAAGGATAATAAATATTGTATTGGTAAAGGCGCTTCCTTTATTACTACCTCTCTCTGGTTGGAGTTTTATTTTGGGAGGAGTCTTTTTGTTTAATCGGGAGCAAAAAACTACAAAGGTAAAGTGAAGGTGAATATTGACCCTTTTCCCAACTCAGATTCAACAGAAATAGTGCCTTTATGCATTTCAATAATTTGTTTTGTAATATAAAGTCCTAGTCCTGTACCGGTTGCATTGGTGGTCTTTGAATAAGAATTTCCCATTAAACCAAATTTCTTAAAGAGCTTCGATTTATCCTCTTCCGACATCCCAGGTCCCGTATCTTTTACCGACACCTTTACCTCTTTCCCATGTGTTTTTGCTGAAACGATTATTTCACCATTTGGTTGCGTGAATTTTAATGAATTACCCACTAGGTTCATTACAACTTCGTGTAATTTTCCCTTATCTCCTGTAATATAAATTGGCGTTTTAGGAACATCTAGTTTGAGCTTAATTTTCCCTTCATGCGCCTTGATTATCACTTCAGCAAAGACATCCTTTATCATGTCTTGTAGTTCAAGTTTCGAAATATCAAGTTCTAATCTTTTCCCCTCAATACGAGAGATGGTAAGCATGTTAGCGACCAGTTTAATAAGCCTGTCAGTGGAGATTGAAGCAATGTTTAAATACTCTTTTATTTTCGGGTCCATATCTTTCGCCTTATTGAGCGCCATCCATAAATAGCTTTTTATTGCGGTCATCGGGGTACGGAGCTCATGAGACGCAATGGACACAAATTCGTCCTTCAGCTTGTCAAGCTCTTTTAATCGTAAATTGGCTTTTTTAAGCTTAGCAGTGGCATCCTCTAATTTTGAATATAACTGTGACGAATTGATTGCGATTCCTGCAATATCCGGAAAGCTGGAAATGAGGTCTTTTTCCACAGCAGATATTTGTGATGACTCTTTTGAAAGACTAAAGATCATCACCCCAATCGTTTTTCCTTTTACGTTCACGGGGTATACAATACTTGTTTTAATTCCTACTTTTTCTTGAATTAAATTTACTAAATCAGGGTTTAAAGGAGGAGATAGCACATCAGCCCACCTATGAGTGGTCTTTGGTGCATTCTTCTTAAATGCTTGAATACAAATATTATTATCTGCAGAAAGAGGAATAGCTATTTCTTTAAAAGGTATGGGAGAATCGGATATCGCTTTTTTTGCTTCATCGGTTTGAGAAATGGCGACTCTTCGGAGTACTTTTTTTTCCTCATCAATCAATGAAAGAACAATAATTTTATATCCCAATTTAAGAAATCCAAGCTCAGAAAATACGCTGTCTACCGTTTTTTGAACAACATCCTCAATATGAAGAGTGTCTAGAATTACTTTTTCCAATCGCCAAATTGCTTTTACAGTATCGTGATATTTAGGAGTAGTATTCTTTTCCATTATAGAAAATTATATACTATTTTGCCCTTGAGATTCAAACTATTTGATAAGAAGTCTAAGTATTTGTTTATCGGTTAAAAAGCCTCTTTGATCTTGTTGTTTTGCCGCTGACAAAACCCGTTCTACTTGGGCCTGAGTGGGTTCGGGTAGTTCGTTTACAAAACACCATAACCGTACATTTGCTTCACCAGCCTGTTGTCCTATATTTGTTGAATGAGATGGTTTTATACCCATTTTTTTAGCGTAATCAAATGCCAAATATACACCACTTGCTCCGTCAACATTCTTCCTTAATGCTTTTAAAACTGATGCCGCGTGCACTCCTGAAGTCATAGTAAGGGAATCTTTTCCAACTCCTGGCTCATCGTCTGGAATGGGTATTCCCAAAGCTTCGCTCGCTGCAAATGCATATGCTGGGAGTATCTTTAAGTTGTGATTTTCCCCCATTCCCAATCTATCCATCTGCAACAATACAGGAATTAACGATGCATTCCCAGCTCTTTCGCCGACCCCAAAAATAGTTGCATGTCCTCTGTCAGCTCCTGCTCGAAGAGCCTCAATGGTATTTGGAACAGCACCGAATGAATCATTATGTGCATGAAAATCAATACCCACATCTTTAAATCCATGTGAATCGAGCAGCTTTCTCATCCATCGTACTCCTCGAGCTATCTCAAAAGGAAGTTGTACACCTGTTGTGTCGCATAAACAAACTCTATTTGCTCCTGCGTTTAAAGCTGCCAGATATATTTGTCTGACAGTATTGGGGATTCTTTCAATGCCGATGAAAGAGGTTTCTGTAACTATCATCGTTGGAACTCCATGTTCAACTGCATATCTGGTCGTATCCTCTACATTTTTAACCATTTGTGCTAGAGACCACCCTTCGGCTTTGATTCTATCTGGATCGGTTCCAATGAATGTATCCGCTCCTACCTTACTCCCAATTTGTTGAGAAATCTCAATGATAGGGGTTATATCTCCTGGCATTGTTCGTGCAGCACAGCTTACTTCCATTGGGGACCCCCCCTCTTGAAGATTAAGTTTGGCAACTTCAAGTACACGAGCTCGAGTCAATGGATTGGAATTTGCAAATCCTATATCTGCCTTTTCAATACCTGAACTTTTCATCAATGCAAACAATATAAGTGATTGCTCTATGCTTGGTTGAAGTACTTTTGGCGATTGTAACCCATCTCTGAGAGTTTCGTCAGTAATTGTATATCGTCGTTGTTCAGGCGCTCTTGCTGTCATGGTTATAACGCTAGTTGGAGAGCGTAATTTGCATCAGCTCCACTTAAATATGTGATAATTATTTTCCGTAAAGTGAGTGGATCAACATTATATTCTTCGATAGATTTTAAAAATGCTAAAAATGCCTGATCTTGAGTATGTGTAGTACCTGCTATACCTTCTTTAGATATACGCATTTTTAAAAGTTGTGCTATTGTCTCAATTGGAACACATCCGTCCCTTGCTGCGGTCATATCTGCAACATTGATGATTGCCCAAGATCCTTTAACCTCTTTCCTTTTTGGTTCATCCGTAAGCAATAAGGACACGCCAACTTTCCTTGCTTCTTGGATTGCATCTTTTCTTTCAGTAATCTCAGGGTGTCCATGCTCATTAAGGGTTGTCACTGCAAAATAATCTCCCATAGCAAATAATCTATCTCTTATTTCAACAAGCTCTGGATGACCTGCAACAAAAAAATTTTGCACGTATGCTATTCCATCCTTATAGCTGAGAAGCCGTGAAGGGAATTGTGAAGCGGCCTCAGGCGTGATAGGGGCTCTTAGGTGACATATTAATCCCAATGTTTGCTCGAGTTCCGTTGGGTTTTGTAAAATCTGATGAAGCTCTTTTGGAACCAGTTGTAAATCTATTGCACCACAAAAAACTTCTGTGGGTAACATTGCACTAAAAGGCCTATCTGAAGTTTCATCTTGCTTTGCATGTAAAATAAAGTCAATTGCATTTTGATTTGCTGCATTTGCAAGATACCCATAGTTATTCCATAATTGAGTAACAACAGGCTGACCTAAATGAACTGCCCTTACCACTTTATCTACTAATCCAATACCTTTTAATGATTGTACCTCGAGAGTGGTGGTTGTTCGACGTTCAGCTACCATAATTTATTGTATTAACCCTTCTGAGCAGGCTTTTATAACGCTATTAACACTTCCCAATATCACATGAGAATTTTCACCTTTTCCCATTCTTCCAGGAAAATTTCTATTTGTAGTACTGAAAACAGTTTCATTTGGCCCTTCCACTCCTCCTGGTCCCATGCCGAGACATGCTCCACAGCCTGGCAACAATACGTGTGCCCCAAACGCTTCTAGTATACCAATATATCCCATTTTTTGAGCTGCTTCTAGAATTTCTAATGAGGATGGTTGAACAACAAGAGGAATTGCAGACTTGGCTCCCTGTGGAAGACGCGCAATCATCTGTACAGCATTTTCAATATCGGTAAAATTTCCACCCGTGCAACTACCAATATATGCCTTTGTAACAGGTATCGGCTTAATGAGTGATGAAATTGCCACTGCCTGTCGAGGATTATCATCAATTGCAATCATTGGAGTCATTTGTGCTAAGTCCAACTCTATTGAAAATGCATATTTTGCATCCTCATCAGGCTTGATTGCTTCAAATTGCGAGCGAATATCAGATTCTGATACATGATGTTTTTTGCTCAAGTGTTCTACGACATGCACATTTGGCTCAACTACAATCCCCGTAGTAGCTCCTCCCTCAACTGCCATATTGGTCAAGACTGATAAATCGTCCATTGGGGTATTACGTATTCCATCGCCAGAATATTCTAATACGCAATCGATGCCTTCACCATTTTTTATACGAGAGTCGGAAAGTATTTTCAACATTACATCTTTCATTGTGCAGTTGGATGGAAGCTCTCCCTTGAGTGAGACACGTATTGATTCTGGAACTTTAAGCGTGGTGTCTCCGAAATATGCATCATTTCCAATGCTTATTGCTCCATCCCCAATTGCAAGCGCTCCCGTTACTCCGCTTGTTGGCGTGTGAGAGTCGCTTCCCTTAATAATTGTCCCAGGAAGTTGAGGGTCAATATCACGATAATGAGTATGACAAATCGCTTCTGTGGTATCTACTCCCTCTCCTCCACCCTGAATGGGAATGCCATATCTCTGAGCAATTTCCCTCTGCACAGCTCTTAATCTTCGATATTCTGGATTTTGTGAAGAAACGGTATGATCTTGAAATAATATTAGACGCCCGGTGCTCAATTGAGCTCTAATTTCATCTTCTGAGAAATATTTTTCAAGCTCAGCAATCATTATTTCTGTCTGTAGTTCGTATCCAAAAGTTATATCCACAGGAAGAACAACAGTATCTCCAGGTTTTACGACTTTAACACTTCTCGGTGCATAATTAGTAGCCTTACTAGCAATTATTTTTTCAGCTGCTGTTTGAGGTCTTGAAGAAGTGTTGTTTAATTCAAACTGCTCACGTCGGATTTCTCCATTGTTTCGTTTTATATTGAACTCGGTGATTCCCCCAGCTTGTAGAATGAGCTTATCTAAAGTAGAGTAATTTGAGTTTATTAGTTCATCCAATTGACCTTCGTTTAGCTGTTTAAGTGCCTTTTGTATTGCTTCAGGGCTCCCCATAACGCCAAATACCATCAATCCAATTGCTCGTGCATTTTCTTTAAAAATCCTCTCTGCTTCTCCTTGTTTATCCGGTGAGCTTCCTACAACGAGAATATAATCTACACTTTCATGTAATGCTATTGGAGCGTGCACTCGTGAGGAACCACAACCAAAATCCGGTCCTGCTACTATCACCGCGCCTTTTTGCAACGCAGATATTTGTCCTTCCTTAATATTTTTTAATCCAGTCATTGCATGACCTGCCATTACGGATGCAGTGGGATCTAAACATTTCTTAGCCGGAATTATGCCATCGGTTGAAACACCACCGAGAAAAGAGGATGGCTCAAGTAAGGAGGGGTCTTGTAAATAGACTTCTATGGGAACATAAGCAAGAGGAAATGGCTCTCCTTCAGGCGCTTGAGGACCGTGATATCGTTTTAATAGGGGGAATACCTTCATGCCATTCTCTTTCATATGGCTTATAGTATATATTATTTGAGGCTATTTAACAAGGGAAATGATGTATGTATACAGTATGTATAGCTTAATCCAATTTATTTCTCCACTGTTCTTCAATTTTTTTGGATTTACTTAAAATATCTGCAGTTGAAACAAACCCCATTGAAAGCCGTAAATGAGCCCTATCACAGTCTCCTCCTTCAGGGCCAAAGACTTCGCTAGGAGCTCCCCCAATTCCGAGTTTTTTTAGAACATCAAAAGCAGATACCCCTTCCTTTAACCTCAACCATAAATAGAGAGGGACGTCTTGCTCGAGCGAATCTGCATTTCGTTCTTTTTCATCTCCTGGAATCACTATTCTTTCTGTTTCTTCATCAAAATAGATATGGTCTGGATCAATCTCTCGGATAACATCAAGAAAAGCTCTTTGACGCTGCCTTAACAGCGCTGAAAGATCATTATAGGTGGAATCTGGAATTATGCTTTTGTCTGATAGGGCCTGATAGAGTGTATCCAAATCTCCCGACCAGCTTGGCTCATGAGTCATGGTGTCAGCATGCATAATTGCGTGCAAATCCATACGATCCCTGATGGCCCCATCCGATACAATGGCGGCGGCAATGCGGGTACCTGGCCTTCCCATTTTCTTCGACTCAGAAACAACAAAAACTGCCTGCTTATCCGCCCCAGTTTCCTTTATGACATCCATAATACGAAGTGCTTTTTCTCTTGGGATAGTCCACATATATGCCATGTCAAATAGGAACACAACTCCTTTGTTTTTTTCAAGCATTGTTTCAATCACTCCTCTTAACATTTCTGGATTGTTGGACTGTGCTGTGGGATTATTGGCAGGAGTAAGAAGCATCATATCAGGAACAGAAGCTCCTTGATCGAAGTGTGTTTGCAATCGCTCAGCCGTTAGCTCATCACCAGGTAAATCTGATGTGGGAACAAAGTCTATATGTGGACCATGCTGATGTGCTGAGTTCATTGCCATCGTAAAACCAACTGAGGCAGAAAGTAATAGAGGAGTTTTGCGTTCGTTACCATTAGTCTTGTTTTCAAGATGAGTAGTCACGGCTCGCGCAGTTCTTTGAATTATATCCATACCTCCGTAGCCCATCCATACGTCTTTCGCCTCCACAACCAATCCGAGCTGACCAACCTCTTCCGTCATGAAAGCCCGCGCCTCTGTTGATCCTCTTCCCCCTTCGGGATAATATCTCGAAGGAACCCACGTCGGTTCCTGCGACTCAACTCTTGTTTTTTTATATCTCACGTCAACCTCCTTTTGTTTTTCCCGTATCTGGTCGTATATCCCTCCTTCTTTCTCCGGATCAAGACCCAATCTTTCTGAAAGATCTGTAAATCTTCCCTGTTCAAAAGGATCTTGTTCGCCTCTTGAATTAAGCCCAATAGCCCATGGGTCAATATCCCCAATTGTTGCTTGAAGAGGATAAAAGTCTTTTCCCAGACCTTCTTCTTTCAATTTTGCATAGAGCCCCAACATACATTGATTTACTGCTCTGATCTTACTGGGAGAATGAGGGAGTCTATTCTTCACGAAGTCGTCAACGAAAGAGTATATTATTTGTCCCGCTCTTTGTTTCGGGGAAATTTCAGCCATATCGTCAATTATATCATCACAAGGCTCTTAATATGCAAGATTTCAATCTTAAAATTTTCATTGAAATAAAACAATCTAATTATCATTGAAATTTGATCCTTTTTTGTCCTATACTAATGACTATATGTTTGCGTCATTTATAAATTCCTTTTTAAAAGGAGATAATAATACTATGATTACACTTGAAAATGCCAAAAAAGCGCTTGAAGCTTCTGAAAATAAAGCAAAGGAGCTGGGAGTAAAGGTTACTACAACAGTGGTGGATGAACATGGAGTTGTTATCGCAACCAGCAAGATGGATGATGCTCTTGTTATCAGTCCTGATTTTGCTTTTTCTAAAGCATATACCGCAGCAGTGTTAAAGATGCCCACGGAAGGAGTAGCTCCTTATGCAGTATCAGAAAAACCATACTACGGTTTGAATATGTTGCTTGCTGGAAAAATGACTACAATTGCCGGAGGAGTACCTGTAACAATGCATGGTAAAGTTGTGGGAGGAGTCGGAGTGGGAGGATCAGCAGATACAGCTCAAGACGCTCTTTGTGCACAAGAAGCCGTAAAAGCACTTGCATAATAATACAAAATTAAGCCAAAAAAAATCCTCAGAAATGAGGATTTTTTTGTTAATTCGTATCATTACTTAAAAAAGGTTTTTACTTTTTTTTGAAATTCTTCTGGGTTCAAATCACTCTTAATCATATAGGAATACCCCAGCTTTGTTACCTTTTGCACCATTTCGTTTCGATCAAGATTTGTCAAGAAAACAATATTTTTCTTCCCTGCTTCCGGATGCTCCAATTTGAGCCTTTCCACTACCTCAACGCCACTCATTTTAGGAAGTATGATGTCAAGAAGTATTAAATCCAAATCTTTATTCTGGATTTTTTGATATGCTTGATCTCCATCCATTGCCACATCAAGATTATAGAGATCTTTCAATAAATCAGTATAAAGAGTACGAAGAAATTCGTCATCTTCCACCAATAGCACATTCTTTTTTTTCATAGTAAATAAAAATAACTTATGATTTATGAACTACCGTTTCAATTTTTGACATAAGAAGATTAAAGTCAAAGTCTGCCTTGTTTACAAAATCAATTGCTCCCATCGCTATGGCTTTCTGAATATTCTCTTCCTGACCTAGGGTGGAGAAAACAATGAATGGTGTGGATGGCAATATTCCATTTTCTTTTGCATGTTGAAGTACATCAAATCCATTTTTTTTGGGCATAATAATATCCAAAAGAACACAGTCATATTTTTTTGCTGTCATTCGAGCAATCGCATCTTCCCCATCATTCGCAAAATCCACCAATACCAATTTCTCTCTCAATTTATCTATACATAATTTTTGAAAGAACGTGTCATCCTCGACAACTAATATGCTCAGCTGTTTATTTTTTATTTCTTCTAATAACTTTTGCATCATAAGGATATCTTTGGAGAGAGATATCTCTTCGTTGGTTTTATCTATATTATCCAAATCTTCTAGAAATATTTTTGGTGAAGGTAGTGAACTTACCAACTCACCAACAAATGGAATTTTACTATCACTGAGCGTTCTGCAAAATGTTTCAATTAAAAGTGATAATGAAGCAATATTATTATACCCCATAGCTAAACTTTGCCCTTTTAACGAATGAAATATTCTCAAGAGATTTTGAGTGGCAAACTGCGTTTCAGATGTAGATTTTATATCGGTATATTCCTCAATAAGCTTACGGCCTGTTTCAAGATAGAGTGCTTTGTAAGCTGTAATATTTATCGTCATAGCATATAGTAACAAAACTATAGCTACAAATGCAAGTCTAGAGAAAGAAAAGAAATACCCCCCTCTGTTTTTGAGGGGGGTAAATACTAACCGAAACGTGTCTTATCGAGTGACAGTTACTGTTTCACCATTTATTACGACAGGTGAAGATACAGTAATTCTGTTTTGAGCATCACGAGTAATCTGGTATCCAGTATCGTACGTTGTACAATCTGTGATCGCAGCAGAATTAAGGGATGGATCTGTTGGCAAAGCTGGAATGTAGTTTGGCATCAAACTTGCACAAAGATCTACTCCTGCATTACTTAAGTTTGTTGGGGTAGCTACTGTAAGTCCACTTAAGTTTGGTGGTAATTGACCTTTATTTTCTGCTACATATTGATGAATTGCATTGAGAATTTGGAGAACATCGCTTCTCTTGCGTGTGTTGTTTGCTTGACCGAATTGTCGAGCTGGGTTGATGGCGATTAATGTAATAGCCAAAAGAATCGCCAAGATTCCGATGACAACAAGAAGCTCGATAAGAGTAAAACCTTTTTTAAGTTTTATCATAGGGGGTAAAATAATAATTAATAAGTACTATTCTCAGAGTAATGAAAAACAACTTGCTTGTCAAGGGGATGAATGAACTTATCTCACCAATATGATAATGTCATACTTACCACGACGAAAATGTCACCCCACCTGGGGGTAAGTAAAAAGATATGATGGGGTTTCCCCTCTATCAATTTATCTTTCCCCAACTATGAAGGAGCGA
>Ga0194063_10000022_pt1 | contig 121486 bp, 109 predicted proteins | sample SepL3720m_MetaG_FD_155459 | JGI IMG/M metagenome (GOLD analysis project Ga0194063, IMG submission 155459) | Anoxic zone freshwater microbial communities from boreal shield lake in IISD Experimental Lakes Area, Ontario, Canada - Sep2016-L373-20m | ecosystem: Environmental > Aquatic >... | reverse complement strand
ACTTTACTTTCGCCTTGATTTTCCCGCCCCCTTCCTTTAATATTGAAAAGTAAGCTTTTGATTGGAGATGTTCGAATGATTCAAAAATTCAAGAATGCCCTTGCGGGAAACAGAAGGGAATACACATTATTTGTGATTGCTAGCGTATTTGTGGGCATCGGCCTTGCCGTAAACGACACTTCGTTTGCGAACAGGCTTAAGGAAGATCTAAACTTCGATATTTTCACTAGAATGGCACTCGAGTTTCCGAGAGAATTGCCAGGGTTCTTAGTGGTGTTTGTTGTGGGTGCGCTTCTGCTCCTTGGGGATGTAAGGGCGGCACTTTTTGCTAATATCTTTGCGGGGCTTGGAATGCTAGCTTTTGGGTGGCTAAAATCGCCGTTCGCGATAATTATTTTTAGTATATTTTTATTTAGTAGCGGACAGCACTTTTACATGCCGTTGGTAAATTCTATTGGAATGTCCTTTGCCAAAAAAGGAGAAGAGGGTCGGGTGTTGGGGCGACTGGCGTCCATTCAAAATTTTGTCGTTCTCATTGCTGCTGCGACACTTTTCCTTCTATATAAATTCGCAAAAATGCCATTTGTCGTATCCTTTACACTTGGTGCGATTGCATTTTTTGCAGCAGCGTTTGTGCTCTTTTTCATGAACAACCATCGCATCAAACAGACGACTAAGCGTTTTGTATTCAAAAAGGAATTCAAACTTTTTTACGCACTAAGCATAATCAACGGGCTCAGAAAGCAATATGTAATAACGTTTGCACCGTGGGTGCTGATATTCTATTTCCACTGCGACGTGGTAGTGATTACTGGGCTATACTTTTTGGTAACGGCACTCGGAGTTCTATTAAGACCGGTTGCCGGCAGACTTATTGACCGCCTCGGCGAACGCATTGTGTTAATGGCGGAAGCCTCTATCCTTTTTGTGCTTTGTTTCGGCTACATTTTCTCTGGCAACTTATCAACGGACTTCTTTGGTATTTCGCTCCCAGTAGTGGTGTTTGCTATATGTTTCGTTCTCGATAATTCAATTACTTTTGTAGGAATGGCGCGTGCGACTTACGCAAAAAAAATAGCGCCAACGCCCGAAGATGTGTCCCCGACATTGGCACTAGGTATTACTCTTGACCATGTTATTGCGATGATACTTCCTGTTTGCGCGGGACTTCTTTGGATTCAAATGGGCTCAGAAGGATATAAGTTCGTATTCATGAGTGCTGCATTTGTGTCAATCGCAAACTTCTTAATCGCTATGAGAATTCGAATTCCAAAGACTATCCACGAATAATTTCGAGGGTTTCGTCAATTTGCTCCATTACATTGAGGCCGTTTGGGCAACGTGTTTCGCAGATGCCACATTTCTCGCATCTTTCAAGTTTGTATCCGTCTCCATACCATTTTGACATCGTAATAAGTTGCTGTTTTGCGCTGTCCATTTTGAGAATTTTGTAGAAGTTCTTCATCTTAAACATTTCTGGAAAATCAAGCTCCACTGGGCAAGGCTTACAATAGCCGCACTGTGTGCATGCGTTTTCGAATCCAGAGAATAAATTATTGAATAAATCCGAAACCTGCAAAGCCTGCTCACGCGTCCACTTCGGTTTCGACAGATATTTAATATCAGATTTGGCTTGCTCCAAAGTAGAGACCCCACAAAGCGCCGTCATCCCAAACGCTTCCACAAATTTCAAAGCAAGTTCTGTAGCGTTTTCGAGAGAAAGACCAATTTTGTCTAGTCCGGGAATTTCTAGTTCGGTATTATTGCCAAGCATTCCGGCATTTAGTGGGTTCATCGCGTTTACGATTATTCCTTTCGCTAGCGCATACTCGATGCCTTCGAGTCGAGACGTGTTCATTATATGAAATGGCACAGTCATTATTTCAAAGATACCTTCGTCCGCCCAACGCTTTATCATGGGTGACTCGGGATGTCCCGTGATCCCTAAATGCTTGAAGAGCCCTTCATCCTTCGCCTTCATAACTCCCTCGAGCCATCCGCCCTTTTTGAAAGCAGATTCGTAAACAAGTTCATTTGAAACTGTCCACATCTGATAACAATCGAAGTAGTCAACTCCGAGCCTTGTCAGCGATTGGTCGATTGTGCTTCGCACCTGATCAGAAGTTTGGTTTGAGAAGCCTCTAAGCGGATCCCACTCATCTATCCCCATGCCGCCGTTACCCGGCGAACATTTTGCCGAAAGAATAACCTTATCGCGAATTCCCTTGATGCCGCGACCAACCCAAGTCTCGGAATTCTCAGTCTCACTATTATAGCAATACATTGGTGATGTATCTAAATAAAGCGCACCGTGATTGACACATTCCTGAATAATATCCCCTACATTTTCTGGTCCTGCCCATCTCATACATCCTATTGTCATTGTTGAAAGCGGCTTTCCTGCTAACGACTTTCCTGTGTTATTAATTGCCATTATTTTTCCCTCCAGACTAAATATAAATATATTGTATCAAATAGTCCTCGATATTCCAATAAAGTCGACAATATTAGTTAATTTCAAATAATTTCTAATTATATCTAATTTTTCTGTTGACATTTTTCGACAATATCTTTATTATGAATATATTGAATATAGACTTGAAGTCTAAAACCATTTTGAAGGAGGATAATTATGAAGTCAACAGGAATAGTAAGAAGAGTCGATGAGTTAGGAAGAGTAGTGCTTCCAATCGAATTGAGAAGAACATTAGACATCAATGAAAAAGACGCTTTAGAGATTTACGTTGAAGGCAACACAGTTATTTTGAAGAAATACGAACCAGCATGTATTTACTGTCAAGATGCAAGAGATGTTAAAAATTTTAAAGGCAAATTAATTTGCAAAAACTGCGTTGAAGAAATTAAAAAAGCTTAAGATCTTCTATAAGATGATAAAAAATGACTGCCAATATGGTTAGTCTTTTTTTATTAGCGCTGAATATATTTCCCTCTTATGCAAGCCCCTATCCTTCGCAACCAATTTCATAGCATCGTTTCTATCCATTCCCTGCTCGATATACATCTCAAAGTGGTTTCGCACAGTCATTTCTTCCCATTTCTGAATCCTCTCAGAATTAGAAACCCCTGGATTTTCGCCTTCAATTATTAGCACAAATTCCCCTTTTGGATCATTTGCCTCAAAGTGCTCTACTCCCTCTTCCAGAGTCATTTGTCGAACTTCTTCAAACTTTTTTGTCAACTCACGCGCAAATGCAAATCTCCGATTCCCCAGTGTTTTCAGAAGGTCAGCAAGAGTCCGCTTAATTCTGTGGGGCGCCTCATATAGAATGATTGTGTGTGTTTCGCGAGAAATTGACAACAACTTTTCATCTCTAATCTTCTTTTTGGTCGGCAAAAAACCTTCAAAAAGAAAGCTTGTCGCATCAAGCCCAGAAAGTACAAGCCCCATGATGCCTGCTACAGGACCTGGAATGAGAGTCACCCCTAATCCAGCTAAGTTTGCAAGTTTCACTAGTTCCTCACCAGGATCTGAAATTCCAGGAGTTCCCGCATCGCTTACCAACGCAACCTTCTTGCCATCAAGCATCAACTGAATCAACTTCGGCCCCTTCTCGTTCATGTTGTGCTGGTGGTAGCTCTCAAGTTTGCACTTAATCTCGAAATGATTCAGAAGTTTCACCGTGTGGCGAGTATCCTCGCACGCTATAATATCTGCCTCTTTGAGCACCCGAACCGCTCTAAAGCTCATATCTTCAAGATTCCCAATCGGCGTTCCCACTAGAAAAAGCATCGGCTCTCTATTCATTTGGCGCCTCCCCAATATATAAATTCTCAAGAACCTTCAATTCTTTTTTTCCAAATTTCGTGCCTTGCACCACTACAAGGGACGGCACATCGCCAACATTAGCGCTCACGAACCGAATCGTCTTTGGCTCAATTCCGTTCGCACGAAACGCTTCAAACAAATCAACCAATCTATGCGGGCGATAAATCATTGCGAGTCGCCCGTTCGGCCTGAGCACGCCAGCGGCTGCAGCCACGACATCTTGAAGTGTGCACTTAATCTCATGCCTTGCTATTGAGACGGAATCGGATGAATTTTTCAAACCGCTCATTCCTTCGATATACGGAGGATTTGAAACCACCAGATCGAATTTCGCTTTTCCAAAAAGGGACTCCCAATCTTTGATGTCCCCCTGAATTATCGAAATTTGCTTTTCTTGGGCGTTTCGGGCGACCGAACGCGCTGCCATTTCTGCGAATTCTTCTTGAATTTCTAACCCTGTGATGTGCCTCGCTTGGGTCTTCGCAGCAAGCAATATTGGTATTATCCCCGTCCCCGTCCCAATATCTAGTACAACATCGCCCTTTTTTACCTGCACAAAATTCGAGAGTAGCACTGCGTCCACCCCGAATCTGAAGCCTTTTTTCTTTTGTAAAATCGTAAGACCCCCAAGCTGGAGGTCTTCAATTGTTTCATTTAAAACCATTTTCACTTTTCCAACTCTTACTCAGCTTTAGGAGCGTCTACTGGACAAACGTCAGCGCACGCGCCACAGTCTATGCAAGAATCTCCATCGATTACATAAATGTCGCCAGCAGTAATACATTCAACTGGGCATTCTGGTTCGCACGCACCGCATGCTGTGCAAGAACTATCGATTACATATGCCATTAAAATACACCTCCAAAAAATTTCTAACTACCTAGATATAATAACATCTCACTCAAGCTTTTTCAATTCCTGAATGTTTGACGAATCATCTTTGCGTCGTGGTCTTTTTACGACCTCTAGATCATCAGCCATATACACCCGAATATCTGTCGCGTCTTTATCGTCGTCGAGACGCACCTTTACTTTTTCTTTGAGAAGGCTTACTCCCACGACAGTGCCTGGGCCATTTGGAGTCTTAACAATCGCATCCATCGCTGGTACGCGCGCAAGCAAATCCTCGTATGCCTCCTGCTCATATTTCAAACAGCACATTAGACGACCGCAGTTCCCCGAAATTTTCGTCGGGTTGAGCGAAAGCCCCTGTTCTTTTGCCATTTTAATTGAAACCGGATGAAACTCGTTTAAAAACGTGCTACAACACAGTGACTGCCCGCAAATTCCTAGCCCTCCAAGCATTTTCGCTTCATCGCGAACACCTATCTGGCGCAACTCTATTCGCGTCTTAAACACACCCGCGAGATCCTTGACCAATTCCCTAAAATCAACGCGCCCCTCTGAAGTGAAGTAGAAAAGAATTTTGCTACCGTCGAATGTAAATTCCACATCGACTAGCTTCATATCAATTTTATGCTTATTAATCTTCTCTTCGCACGTCTTCAAAGCCTGCGCCTCTTTGTCCTTATTCTCCTGTTGGCGCCTTGTGTCAGCCTCTGTCGCAATTCGCACCACTGGTTTTAACGGCGAAATAACCTTATCTTCCTCAATCTCAACAATTCCAGTCACGGCCTCGCCATATTCGTTTCCACGAGCTGTCTCAACCACGACAAAATCGCCGATTTTCACTTCGTGTTTGCCGGGGTCAAAAAAATATGATTTGCCTCCGCTTTTAAATTTAACTGACACTACTTTTGTCATTTATTACATTCCTCCTGAATATATAACGCCAACACCTGTGCGGTGTTTGAAAAATTCGCATTTTGCGCCAGAGCCCGTCTGCCGAATTCTACTCTCGCAATCGCATTGAGTAAAGCACTTTGCGCCCAACCATTCGAACCTTGTAATATAATATCCTTTTTGTCTCCATTTATCAACCTATCTGGACTCCCGCCCGCGTTTGCCACAAGCAAATCCCGAAAGTACGCCTCCAGTAAATCCAAAACCAATCCGACCCGCTCCTTCTCAGCCTCCAAAAAAGCCGCAAGTTTAACATACCCGACATTTGAGCTCTTGCATTCCGAAATTATTTCAATCAACTTCTCAGAAATTTCATTTGTTTCGTCCGAATCATCACTTTCAAAGGCTCTCTTAAAATCCAATCTCACTACCCGTGAACGCACCGTCTCCCTGAGCGCCATCGGATTGACCGCATTTAGAATTATGACCGCGTATTCAGGCGGCTCTTCGAGCGTCTTAAGCAAACAATTCTGCGCCTCCTCAGTCATGGTCTCGGCCTTTTTAATTAAGTACACCTTGCGCCTAGAATACTGCGGTCTGAGAATAATGTGCTTCTGCAAATCTCGGATTACGTCGATAGAAATGCTATTTTTCTCCTCATCCACAATGATAAAATCAATACCAATACTTTCGTCAAACATATAACATGCTTTGCATACTCCGCAAGCTTCATGCGCAATTGGTGCCGTGCAAAGCAGCGACTTCAATAGCAGCATAGAAAACTCGCCCTTGCCAATGCCTTCGGGTCCAACAAAAAGAAATGCATGCCCCAAATGCCCAGTTGAAAGGTTGTTTTCAAAATAAGTCTTTATGCTTTCTTGACCAATAAAACTACTGAATATCAAATTAATTCCCCAATCTATTTCATCTCCAGAAGTCCGTCAATTAGTGCTCGAACTTCTGTCGCAACTTCATCAATACTTCTGCGCGCATCGATAACTTTTATTCTTTCAGGTTCCGATGCCGCCAACACCTTGTACCCGTTATAAACATCAATGTGAAACTGCTCGGGCTCAAGTTCAAGCCTGTCGGCGCTCGTCGCACTTAGTCGCCGCGCCAAGGCTTCTTGCGGGCTTATGTCAAAAAACAAAGTCATCTGCGGCATGACTCCCGCAATTGCGTGTCTGTTTGCATCGCGCACTGCATCAATTCCTAGGCCCCGAGCAAAACTCTGGTACGCGTACGACGAGTCAACAAATCTATCGCAAACCACAGTTTTTCCTTCAGAAAGCCCCGGCAATATCACTTCATGCATAAGTTGCGCCCTAGCCGCCGCGTAAAGTAGCATCTCCGTAGTCGCGGACATTCCCTTATTTCCAACATCTAAAATAATGTCTCTAATTTTCTCGCTAATCTCAGTGCCGCCAGGCTCGCGCAAGAAAATCGAATCAACTTTTTTCGCCGCCAAATATTCTTTGAGCAACTCAATTTGGGTCGATTTTCCTGAACCGTCCGTGCCTTCTATTGAAATGAAAATTCCTTTAGTCATCGTTGCCTCCTGAAAAGATAATGCTATAATACTTTAACATTTTCTAAATAATAATTCCATTGTTCAGCACCCGCGGAACCCCCGGAGGGAATTCGTTCATGTAAGTGGAATCTGCTCGCTTTGCAATTCCACCACATTCATTCAAAGCCTGCGCCAATGCAATCAGACCGTGTTCGTCGCCTGGAACTGCGATGCAAACCAAATAGTTTGAATTTGAGAATTCTACTTGAATTCCAAAATCATCGCGAAGCGCCGCCGACACTTGGTTTCCGTTCAAATCGCCAGTCGTAATTACGACGCGCGTCGGATCCTGATTTCTCGATACCTCAAGTCCGCTAAATGGCGCATTTATGCTGCTCCAAAACAGCTCAATCGCACTAGTCAGCGCCTCGTATCTCGGATGTCCCTCGCTCTCTAACCACGCACGCGAGTAGTCTAATGAAGCAAGCAATGGATATGAAGGGCTTGTCGTCTGGACCTTTGAAAGCGCCTTGCCAATTTTCTCTGCTGAAAGAATTCCGCCCGCTACATGCAAAAACGCAGTCTGATTTAGCGCACCTAAAGTCTTATGCGCACTTTGCGCCACCCCATCTGCGCCTAGTTTTAGCGCCGACTTCGGCAATTTATAATGAAATCCAAAATGTGTACCGTGTGCTTCATCAACAATCAAAAACCTTCCCACTTCGTGCAACGCATCAGCAAGCCATTCAATCTCGGGGGCGCATCCAAAATAATTCGGGCGCGTAATGAAAACCCCTGCAGCACTGTGTTTTGCAGCAGCTTCTGCAAAACACTCAAGCGGCGCAAGCATTGGAATTCCTTTTTCAAAAATCGGTTCGACAAGAACAACCTGCACTTGCGCAATTTCGCATGCGTTGAACGCCGCCACATGGCTCCCCCGGTCCATAACCAGCACGTCCCCAGCATTACAGCTTCCCAGAATCAATGCCAAAATTGCCGCGGTTGATCCATTCACTGAAAAGAATGTTTGGCTCGCGCCAAACGCCTTCGCAGCAAGTTTTTGCGACTCCAAAATGACGCCCATCGGACTGTGCAAATCATCAAGCCCCGGCAACTCGGTGAAATCCCATGCATTGAAATCACTCGGCAGAAGCTCCTCGTGATTCATGCTCGCGCGCGAACCTGTGTGGAACTTTATGTAGTTTTTAGCGCTATGCTCCGAAAGCGCACTGCATATTGGGGTTATCATTTTTCTCACCTCTCGCTAAACAATGTTGTTCCAGCGTGTTCCATCAAAATCCTATCCACTCTTTCCTGCTCATAAATCTTGTTTTCGATACAGTAGCCCATTATCACGTCGAGTTTTAGGCTCTTCGACATAGTATAACCTTTAGTACTAAGTAGATTTCTCGCTTCTGAATAGTCTAGTTCTAGTGTCATAATTATTTTGTATAGAGTTTCTTTAGATGGGGTATATTCCTTGTTATACGAAAGAATGTTTGCGAATAGCTGCCTGCTTATCCCCGCCTTGTTGTAAAAATCAGAAAGTTTATCCTGGTATCCTTTTTCCTCAAGTAACTGAAATAGTTTATTTTGAAAGTCGTCTGCAACATAGTTTAGTAAAACTTCCTTTGGAACTTCAATTTGCTTCGGGGCCGAAATATTGGCTTCAGGCTCTATACGAAGAGCGTATTCTTGGGGCATTTCGCATAGATCATCTGATATACTTTTATTGTATGCTGGCCTTTTTTTGTTGCTAAAATAAAACTGTGGCTGCTGACTTTCTCTAGAAAAAACACCTGGGAATACATCCTCCAAGACATGTCTCGAATAATCAATTACTTGCTTACCTTCGAATATAGTATAAAACAATTCATTAATCAATTCGCCACCACCTTCATTTAACTTGCCATTATTATATCAGTTTTTTTGCAAAAAATTTGTCAATTTCAAATTGACATAATTATTCTTTCTTTCAATTATGATAAAGGCAATCGAGAGTGCTTATAAAGCTCTCAAAGAAATGGAGGCGGTAGTATGAAGACAGAAATATTTTTTATTTTAGACAGGAGTGGTTCAATGGGAGGTGTCGAGAGTGATACCATTGGAGGGTACAATGCTTTTTTGAGAAAGCAAAAAAAAGACAAGGAGTTAACTACGATTACTACAGTGTTGTTCGACGATAATTATGAGTTGCTTCACAACGGCATCGACATATTAAATGTCGATTTTATTACAAGCAAAGATTACTTTGTGCGAGGATCAACTGCTCTTTTAGATGCAATTGGTAAGACAATTGCAAATGCAAAAAGAAGAGTTACTAACTCAAAAAAGAGCGAAGAAACTACAAATGTAATCTTTGTAATTATCACCGATGGCATGGAAAATGCAAGCCAAGAGTATTCCTTCAGGTCGATTAAAAAATTAATTGATCAGCAAAAAGAAGCCGGCTGGGAATTTGTTTTTCTCGGTGCAGATCTTACTAACTCAGAAGATGCCGAAAAATTAGGCTTAAGACGTGAAAAGCAGGCGTATTACAGTAAAGAAAATACTGTGCAAGCCTTTAATGCCATGTCAGATAGCGTATCAATGTTTAAGATTAAAGGAAAACTCGATGTAGATTGGGCAAATGACATCGACGAGAACAAAAAATAGGAATATTTATATGTTTTTCAATCATAGGGCGTAGCTGAAAAGCTGCGCCCTATTTCCAAAGAATTTCTCGAGATTGCTGATTTCTCATCTTTTTTAAAAAAATCTCAAAAAAAAGCCTACTGAAATAATCTTTTTTTATGTAATTCAAAAAAAAGGCGAAACTCAGTTCGTTTCACCCATCAAAATTAAATATTTCTCGGTGTTTTGTTCCGAAATACACTAAAATGCTTTTGTCCATTTTGAAAAATCGCCTTTTTTTGCCAAAATCTTTGAAAAAGCTAACAATTCGCCATTCTCGACCTCATTTGGAGAATTTTTTGGGTAACTAGTGTTTTATGCCCGACGAATAATACCTAATGGCGTCTGTTGAGAGCCTTGGCCAAGCGGATTGTCCTTGAGAATCCCAACAATCGAATCTCTATCCATCCACTCGCCTGCGCCAGGAGAGCCAGCAGCGCCAGCAGTGCCAGCAGTACCAGCCGCGACAGCAGCGCCAGTTTCAGACTTAGTTCCTGCGGCGCCGCTTCCGCCGAATGAAGCTCCAAGAACTTTACCACCGAGGTCGTTGATGTCTACTATGGCCACGGGCGCGCCAATTTTTGCAGCGATAACCTTGGCAACTTTATCTGGATCTTTTGGACCAAGCGTGACGCACTTGTTGTAAGGCGCAATAGTATAAGGCGTAGGTCCATCGATTGACGCAGCCTTGTCGCCTGCAACCCTATAGAAGTCGCCTTTGCGACCGAGTAGTTTTCCTACCGCACCTACGCATGAGGCGGCCAAAATTTTCGGCAGGCCACATTCTTGGATAGCCATTTCCATGGTTTCAGGCATGCCGAGGCCTATGCCGTGAGGCGTCCTGGTGACGTATTTGGAGAGACGCTTAGCCCAGAAGCCAGGCTTGATTTCAGTTAACGGGATTGAACGCCCTTGCGAACATGCAACAGCCTTCTCGCTAATAAATACTAAATCGCCCGCCTCAAGTTTGCCGGCCACGAATTCTGCTACCACTGACGCAATGTCGTCCCCTGTAACAATAACTTTAGTCTTGACTGGGATACGTTGGTACTGGATGCCATTGTACTCTATTATTAGTTGTTTTTCTTCACTCATTAAAATTCCTCCAATTAGTGTCTTATATTATCACTACTTATATCGTTACTTCAAGCCATCAAGGACTCTTTTAGGGATAAATTTCTTCAATCGATGAGGAATCATTTCCAAATCAATTTTCTTAAAGCCTTTGAAGGCAACCATTGCGCCAAGAAAAGTCACTCCCCCTGCGATAACAGAAATAATAAAAGGAATTAAAACAGCAAAATAGCCGCCAGATCCTGTTTTTCCGAAGATTGCACTTGTTAAAGCATAGAAAATCGCATACACAATTGCAACCACAAAGCCCATAATCATTGCGGATGAAAATGGCTTATATACAAAAGGCATAATCTTTGGTGGCTTTTCACCAGTGATTCTGAATTTTTTACGAAGTTGCGCACGAATGTATCTATTGTTGAGATATACAGGAATCATGTAGCAGACAATGCTGCCGATAATTGCGCCGTTGACATTTATGAACGGGATTGCTATAAGCACGTAGTTCACCAAAATCTTTGCGGCGATCCCCGCCAACAAAAAGCCCGCGAGCAAATACATTTTGCTCAGTCCTTGAAGCACGGACGACTGAATCTGGGAAACAGCCATCAGCACAGTGACCACAGAACCAATCATCAAAAGTTCAGAACCTTTCCCTAAATGAATTGTTGAAAAAATTTGAGAACTTAATACTGCCATCAATATAGTTGAGGGGATTGCGATGATAAAACACCAGCGATAAGCATAAGACAAGGAAGATTTGAATTTTGAAGTGTCATCAATAGCGTGAAAACCTGACAAGTTCGGGAGAATTGTCGAAGCGAGACCAATAATAATGATTAACGGAACATAAATCAACTGCTGATACTTCGCCAAATAACCAAACATCTCGGTTGCGACATCAGGAGAAAAACCGGCGACCAACAGTCGCGACTTGGTGTTCCACATATCTACAATGCTCCCCGCATATTGAAGCCCCGCAGCCATTGTGATTGGAATGCTGTATCGAAAAAAAGTTGCAAGCGCCTTTTTGCGAAATTCTTTCTCAGAAAGTGCCACGCTTTCAGGCGTTGCATCCCATGTTTTTCTCGAAATTGAAAACGCTTTGCGGACAGGTTCCTCTCCAGGCAGGCAAGTGGTTTGAACTGCGATTTCTTTTTCGTGTTTTTTTGAAAATCGAACGAGATAAACGAGCGATGCAAGGGCTGCTACAGTGGTTCCAGCGTTTGCGCCAGCGACGGCCATCAAAATACCGTCTCTTCCGAAGCCGAAAATCGCGACTCCCAGAAGCGCTAATCCAATTGATGCAACTAGGTTTACTGACTGCTCAAGTACTTGCGACACCGCGCGCGGCCTGAAATTATTCATACCCTGATAATATCCACGATAGCTGGATACAATCGCAGTGAGAAAAGCCGAAGGCGCGATTACGATTATGGATAACGAAATTTCTGGAAAGCGGACGGCATTGGCAATGGGTTGAGAAAGAATTATTAGCAACAAGGTGATTATCCCGCCAATTGCGGCTAGCGCCAAACGCGAGACTTTAAAAGCCTTTTGAGCGTCAGTATTTGCCATAAGACGCCCAGAGGCTACGCCGTCTTGATGTTCGCCGCGCGCGACGTATTCAGATGTCATTTTTGTAATAGCATTTAGTGTTCCAGAGTTCGTCAGCACGTAGGCAAACACAAAAATTTGCGCAGCCGCCTGATAAAAACCGTTGCCCTTTTCGCCGATTATTGAAAGCAGAAGTGGAATATAAAGAAGTGAAATTATTTTGATAATAATTCCGGATACCGACAGAATCGCAAAACCCTTTTGGACGGAGTGTTTCTTCATAATAGGTTCTCCCACTCTCTTTTCTTGTAAATCACTCTCAAAATAACAACCGTTTGTCTTTCATCCACAACCAAATAAAAAATAATAAAATTTCCTGCAAGAATTTTTCTGATTTCACGATTAATAAATCCGATTTCCTCAATGACGGGATTCCTTTTCGGCAAAATACTTAAAGAAAAAACCTGCTTAAGAATTCCTTCAATTGTGTTCTTTCCAAATACCGGTTCGTGCAATGTTTCAGAAATATAAGTTTCTATATTTATAAGGTCAGATTTTGAATGTTCAGTCATAATAATTATATATGTCATCTGTCTTTGAATTCTTTCTTAAAATATTCCGAAACTTCTTCAGCTGCCACAACCTTGCCATTATTATAATCGTCGATTCCTTCAGAAAGCAATCGAAATAATTCTATCCTTCCGACAATTTTTTCATACGCCTCTATACTCATCACAGCAAGATCTCCCTGTCCGTTCTTAGTAATAAAGATAGGTTCATCATACTTATGACAAAACTCAGATATCTCATTATAGTTATTTCTTATTGCGGAACTTGGTCTAATGCTTGGCATTTTCGCACCCCCTTCAATTAATATATACATATTATATCAAAACGTTTGTATAATGCAACAAAAAAAGACGCAGCAGGAAACTCTCCTGCCGCGCCATTTCGCGTTTAAATTATTAGATCCTTGCTACTCCCGACTTTCTTGCCGCTTCCGCAACCGCCTCAGCAACTGCAGGCCCGACGCGTTTATCGAACGGTGCAGGAATAATGTATTCCGGACGCAGCTCGTCCTCAGAAATCAAGTCTGCAATCGCGTATGCTGCAGCAATCTTCATTTCGTCATTAATATCGCTGGCGCGAACATCCAATGCGCCTCTGAAAATTCCAGGAAACGCGAGTACATTGTTAATTTGGTTGTCAAAATCGCTACGACCCGTGCCCATTACCTTTGCACCCGCTGCGAATGCATCGGCAGGGAAAATCTCAGGCGTTGGATTTGCCATTGCAAAAAGGATAGGATCTGGCGCCATTGAACGCACCATGTCTTGAGTCACTTGTCCTGGTGCCGAAAGACCAATAAATATGTCCGCACCAATCATAACATCTGCTAAAGAGCCTTTTTTCAAGTGAAGGTTTGAAATTTTCGCCATTTCAGCCTTTTCCTCATTCAGACCTTCTCGGCCTGCATAAATTGCACCTTGGCGATCGCACAGAATTACTTTTTTTAGTCCCATGCTCATAAGAAGCTTTGTAACCGCAATTCCTGCAGCCCCAGAGCCATTAACTACTACTTCCATATCTTTTAATTCTTTTTTTACAAATTTTAACGCATTTATCATTGCTGCAACAGTTACAACTGCTGTACCATGCTGGTCATCGTGAAAAATTGGAATGTCTGACACTTCTTTTAGTCGTCTCTCAATTTCAAAACAGCGAGGAGCTGAAATATCTTCGAGATTTATTCCTCCAAAACTACCGAGCAAAAGCTGAACAGTATTAACAATTTCATCTACGCTCTTTGATCTAATGCATAAAGGGAAAGCATCCACATCACCAAAGACCTTGAATAGCACGCATTTGCCTTCCATTACAGGCATTCCAGCTTCTGGGCCTATGTCGCCAAGTCCAAGAACTGCCGTACCATCCGTAATTACCGCAACTAAATTATGTCTTCTTGTGTATTTGTACGAAAGATCAACATCCTTTGAAATCTCTAGACAAGGCTCTGCGACCCCTGGTGTGTATGCGATGGAAAGATCATCTTTGTTATTTACCTCACATCTACTTACAACTTCAATCTTACCAGCCCACTCCGTATGAGCTTGAATAGCTTTTTCTTTTACTGTCATATGATTTGCCTCCAATATCGTTCTCGTTAAAAAAATAACCAACAGAAATTATACCACGAACTACCCGTTTGCAACAGAGAATTTGTCGATAACCTTATCATCAATCGACACGACTTCAACGTTTGTGGCAGTGGCGCCAACATCAATAATTGCGTAATGAAAAACAGCTGTTGGTGGCACTACAATTCCTTTTTTACTTGTATAAGCAGGATTCGGTGAAAGTGCGCCCGCAGCGCCTGCAATTACTTGATTTACAGAACGTTTGAAAAGCGGACTAAAACTCGGATCCACTATGCGACGCGAATAAATATGTTCGTGACCGCAAAAAAGTCCCATATAATTATCGTTATCGATTACCTGCCAAAATTTATCTCGAGCCTCTGGATACGTATCCAAAGCCGACCCCACATGACCGCCAGTAGGATACGGCGGTGAATGCAAAAAAGCAATTTTAACTTTCGGCGCGCCGCCAACGTTTGCGGAAGCAGTTTTGAACCATTCAAATTGCTTGTCAATAATTTGGCTATCCTCTCCGACATGATATGAGTTCAAAATCACTAAACGTGCATCGTTTACGTCTTTATAGTATACAGTGCGATTAAAACCATCAAGTTCATTTGTTGGTTGGAATTTTGAAAAGGCTTCTCCAAATAATTTCTCATGAGTTAGATCGTTTGTGCTGCTATATTCTTCGTGATTCCCGAAAACCGGCAGAAGTTTTTCCAGCGGAAAGTATTCTTTAAATACACGTTTGAACTTCTCAAGCTGAGCCTTATACTCTTTTACTTTTAAACTTCCCGTCACAAGATCTCCGCCAAAAACGATGTATTCTGGCTGCACATCGAGTTTCTTGATTTTTAAAAGAAGATCAGAAAGAACTCGTTCGTTAACACCGCCATCAGGCCCTCTACTGTCGGCTAAAAATACTATTCGTGTGTCCTTTTTCTCTGAAATAGGTTCTGGCGCCTTCTTTGTAACACCAAAATATAGCACAGTTACAAGCGAAAATATTAATACTATTGCGAAAAGTGAAACAATTAACTTCTTCATGCCATTACCCCACAGTAACTCGATTTTTACCAGCCACTTTACTCTTATACATAAGCATATCAGCACGTTTTACAATGCTATCAACTGTATCCTCGTATTGAACTTCTGTAACCCCGATAGAAACTGTGACTTTCACTTCCGATGCGTCTGAATTTCTTACGCTCGATTGTTCTACAAGTACGCGTATCCGTTCCGCAGCCTGAGTGATATCTTCGCTCCCGATATTTGAAAGCAATGCCACAAATTCTTCGCCGCCCCAACGACCAATCACATCGTGTTTTCTGGCATTTCCGTCAATAGTCTTTGTTACCATTTTTATGACTTCATCACCCACATCATGACCGAACTCATCATTTACATGCTTGAAATTATCAATATCATTAACGCCAACGCGAAAGGAATCTTCATTGTCTCAAACTCATACAACCTAGAGTTTAAAAGAATCTCCAAGTTCCTGCGATTAGCAATTCCAGTCAAAGCATCTTCAGTAGCCTCTTTTCGATATTGCTCCATCTTATTTAATATTTGAATTTTATTTCCGTCATCGATAAATATCTCTATTGCGCCAATGATTTTTTCATTTTCGTCATACATAGGCATTGTTTTAACCAAAACTGGCACCCGATGTCCTTTTGCATGGTGTAAAAAAACCCTTGTCTCACGAGCCACCCCGTCTTGCATTGTATGATGCAAAGGGCATCCCCCATCACAAAGTTTATTGCCACAGTCATCCATATGATTCAAAGTATTTGAAAAACACTTCCGTGACACTACCTCCGATGCCTTGAATCCCGTTATTTTTTCAGCACCCTTGTTCCACGAAGTAATCGTGCGGTCCAAATCAACAAAAAATATGCCCTCATATAGGAGCTCCAACATCTCTAAATAATACTTATCGTTTTGCATTAAATCCACTTCCTTTAGCACAATTTTATCACATTTCAGCCATTATTTGCAATGCAATTTCAACTTCTAAAAGTTTGTTCCCATTTTCTATCACAAATTCAAGTTCGCGTTTCGCTTGCGCGATACTCCCCATACCCTTGTAAGCTCTAGCTAATAATAGTCGCGTCCGAACTAATACGCTCCGCCTGACCTCGAATTCGAGCACAGATTTTAACTTATCTTCAATGCCCTCAAACTTCCCGAGCATGACATCAATTTCACATTGATTAATGACAACCGCATGAGTTATTCTCTTTTTTTCAACCTGTCCGAATGGTTTTGCTTGCGCTAACGCTTCAGCCTTTTTCATCCAATCTTCGGCTTGCGAGATTTCATGTTTAGCCACACAAAGCGTAGAAAAGCTAACTGAAAATGTTGCTCGAAGCCCCACTGGCAATTTTTCATCAAACTTTGATTCCATAACATTTTGAGTCTTCCCAGCATCCTCGAGTTTTCCATTAGCTATTTGCCCGATTAAAACCCAGTTCAAAAAATTCAATTGCATTTTCTTGTCGTTCTCAGCTGCAGCAAATGCAAGCGCCTCGTTCAAAAATTTCTCAGGTGAACACTCTTCAAATAGTATCTTCAAAGTACCTCTCATTAAAAACGATTTTAAAAATGAAATAACGCCAAAGCCTACAAAGCCAACAATAATTAATATTGTAAACCACACACTTGATTGTGTGTGGTTTGTTATTGAAAAAAATGCAATCGGTGCTAAGATTAAAAATAGCAGCCCATAAGAAACAAATTTAAAATATTTAATCAAAACAATCCTCATCAGTTACCTCACGTCAAATGCAAAAATATTTACTTTCTCATCTCCCCATGTAGCCTTGGCTACAAACCTTACTGCCGAGGCAAAAACATCCATTTTTACTCTCACAAGTCTTTGATAGTTTCCTTTGATATCTGCTACCTTAGTCCAACCGCCTGATTCATCAAAAACCTCAATCGTAAAGTCTTTGACCATCTGTGGCTGCACAACATATCTATCTTCATTCAACAAATGAACGCTTTGAACATTCATTACTTTTCTGTTTAAATTACTGTCAAATATTAACCTGACCTCTTTTATTTTTTCATTCTTTTCAAAATTATAAACTACTCTGTCCCCAATGTTTCCTGTCCACGAATTTGTAGCATCGCCAACTGGCCTATCAATACCATTTCTAAGCATATCTGCATCTCCTTTTGGCACAAAAAGACTTGCATTTCGAGAAAGTTTTGGGATTTCTCGCTTTTGACCTGGCAAATAACAATCTGCCTCCTTCAAAAGTTTCTGTAGTTCACGTATTTCCTTCTGATAAACTCCCCGTGGAGTTAATTTTCTTCTTACAGCAATTGAGGCCGCAACACCAACTGCCTGACCTATTACCGAACAAGTTCCCATGACTCTTGTTGAACTCATAGCCGAATGTGTCGCACTAATGTTTCGCCCCGCGAAAAAAAGGTTTTCAATATTTTTCGAATATAAACTCCTATAAGGAATTCCATACGGTGAAGGAGCAAAGTGAAACAAAGTCGGATAACCGCCCTTGTAATTCATTCCAGCAGGGAAGTGGTCGTCCATACTCCACCCGCCATATGCAACGATATCATCGAATTTCCCACCATCTTCAATATCATTTTGAGTAATAACATGGTCGCCAATATACCTACGACTCTCTCTCTTGCCGGGTAAAAAGCCAATCCAATCAATCACGTAATTATCCGCCTCATGGTCTCCATGGTTTTTTATGTGATCCCAAACTCCAAATACTATCTTCAAAAGTTCATCACGTATCTCTTCAGTATCACTAATTGAATCTTTGTCTCCACCAAGTTCTATCCACCAGAAGTTTGTCTTAAAGTGATGCTCACGTTCCGGAAAGTCAGAATCATTAATATATTTGTTTGCCCAAGACGGTGGTGTAAATTTCTGGGGACGATCAGTCTCGCGTACCTGGAACAAGCAACTAATTCCCATGGTCTTTTTATCGGAAACCTTAGGAGCAATGGACTCCTTGTACTCTTTTGAAGCCTCTCGGCCAACACGAAACTCCGCACCCGATAGGGGCGCTAAAATTGAGTCACCCGAACAATCAGAAAACACCTTTGCACTGACTGAATGCCATGTCTCAGTCGTCATTTGCCACCCTTTTATCGATTTGATTTTCTTTTCATAACCTTCAACCGCACTGCCTTCATCGCACATTTCGACTTCTGTGCACGAACAATTTAGCAAGAGCGTTATATTCTTTTGAAAACGCACTTTTTCATACACGATGCTATCCCAAATTGAATAGTTACACGTATTGTTTCTATATAAATTCTCAAGTTGCATTTCCTCGAGGATTCCAGTCTCACGATTATTTGGACCGTGCGCTCCACATATCCACATTCTAATTTCTGAAGAAGCATTTCCGCCAAGTACTGGTCGGTCTTGCAGCAGAACAACTTTAACTCCCTTGCGAGCTGCAGCAATCGCAGCACACACGCCGGCCATTCCACCACCAACCACACAAAAATCAACTTCATGATGTACTTCTCGCATATACTTTCCCCGCCTGTTTACTTAGAAGAAAAAACTAATTAATTTGAACTTTGATGTTGTCAAAGGCATCTTTTCCGCCGCCATTTTTCCACCAATCATTAATCTCATTTGTGCAATCTAAGCCGCCATTAGAATTAAAATAGTTTACCCATTCTGTGAAGCCTTGCTCCAGAGCTAAATCACCTCTAACAATTTTAGTGAAATATTGGTTGCTTATATTGTATAAGTCTGGTCCTTTTGAAATCCAAGTCGCCGTCTCAGGTCCCCAGCCTCTATCAGGATAAACCCACATATTCTTTCTAATGAAATTATTTGTTTCATATGAACCACCCGGTTTATCGATCGCCCAAAGTCTCCAACCGTAAACATCCTTATTATTTACCCATTTATTCATTTTGTCTATTACTCCCAATTGCTCTCCGGTCAATTTAGAAAAGTCACCAGTTTTTTTTGCTTTAGCGATAACTTCAGCGTTATTCACTCTTGGATACAACATCCCCATAAACGGATAAAAGAACGAATCATAATTATTATTATCAGAACCCACAAAATCATGATATTTCCTATATGATATTCCTACACCTTGCATTAAATCTTGATATATATTAGCAATTAACATTAGCGCTTCTGGGTTCTTAGAGTTCTTATTAACACAATTAAACCCTTGAATTCGTGTTTCAACTTGAACTAATGCTGGGTTTCCGCTTGTATCATATATTGGATACTGTTGCCACACAGCATTATTATCTCTTTGGACTGAATTGTAAAGAGTTCCATCAGGTGCAGTCGCATCGCCAAAATAGATACCATATTGCTCTCTCGACATCGCAGCATCAATATCAGTACCATTCTGCAAAGAAAAGTCCGGATTCAATTTCTCAGCAGCAAACAAATCAGCAAGAATTTGCAAAGCAGGTTTCCACTTTTCCGACGTTATCATCTTCACCACAACCTGTAAGTAAGAAAGTTAAACCGACCACAAACGTGAACAACAGTAATGCTATTTTCTTCATAATCATAAATATCATTCCTTTCACAACTATGTTACTTTTCAAAAGGTATTATGTCAATACATTTCTCTTTAGTTTTTTTGTTTGTAAAATTAACTTTATTTGGAAAACAAAAAGCTATTGAACCACAATAGTCCCCTTCATTGAAGGATGAATACCGCAACTGTAATCATATGTACCCGCTGAATTAAACATTTGTGAAAAAGTCCCGCCAGCAGCAAATGTCGGACTGACTAAATTTAAAGATGAGATTGCGATGTTGTGACCAACGCTATCGTTGTTTGTCCATATAACCGTTTCGCCAACCTTTATCGTCAATGACGCAGGATCAAACGCAAAATTACTTATTGAAACTACTTTTCCGGCTTGCACAGGAACGTTAGATGGCGCTGCCGTCGGATTGGTGTTTGAATAGCCGCCTGATGAGCTCGAATTACAGGAGCTAAAGCCTAATACCGCAGTTACTACCAAACCTAAAATCAGAAATCTCTTAAACATAAAAACCCCTCTTTTCTTCATTAAGCTATCCATCCTTGAAAGAATGCAAAGCCAGCAAACCCATGTATTAGAGCAAGAATAAGTATCAATACCGCCGTTCCTTTGTGGCAGTTAATCGGCACTTTAATAACTCTCATCCCATTCAAAACTTGAAAGATTATTAATAAAAGCAACAAAAGTCCGCCCCAGGCAAACAAAGGCATTCCAAGCAGAGTTGGCAAAATCAATGGTAATTTCATAATTCGCACCTCATATTCTTATTTGAATTTAACATTCGCTCCGCCTTTAATCTCAACACTTTCATTATCCACTGATATCCAAACCGCTTGTGCCGACGGATTGTACACTATGTCGCGGTTTACCGAGAACTTCAAATTTCTCATTGCGGTCACGTAATCGAAAATTTCTATATTAGTAGCATACCACACATTTTCGTTACCAGAAAGTTTTTCGCAAATACCTTCGATTAATTCCCAGTTATCTTGCCGGTCAAATTCATAACTATGTCCCCAGATGTATAGCAACGAAGACTTTTCCCAATTATCGCATGTCAAAAAACGATCAAGGAGCTCAGGTGTAGCGCCGTTGTGATGACATGTTGGAAACCATTCAAGAAATTTTTCGGGCAAATCAAAGTTGTTAGTTTGTTCCACAGGTCTTGAATACTCGATGCCAAGTTTCTCAAGCATCCCCAAAACCTCTTCGCTGTAAGTTCCATAAGGATAGGACATTCCGCGTACTGGGTAACCAGCCAATTCCTCAAGTTTTCGTCGATCTTCGAGGATTTCGAAAATCAATTCTTCTCGCGACAACGTCTCTAAAAACGGATGGGTATACGAGTGGGCCGAAATCTCATGGCCCGCATAAACCTTTGAAAACTCAGATGAATGAATTCTGCCAAAGCTGCTTGGAATATCCGCGATACCTGAATTAAGATGAAAAGTTCCTTTGATTTTATGTCTATTAAAAATCTCAATTAAGCGAACGTCCTGCGTTACTCCATCATCGTAGCTCATTGTAAGTGATTTGTGTTTTCCGCCAGGAAATCGATTGAAGCGAATTTTCATATTTGCGCCGCCCTTTAAAATATTATTGTTACTATTTTTTTCTCTTCAAGTGAGTTTTTTACGTCAACTATTCGCTGGTTTTCCGAGCCCCGAAACCTCAGCATCAAGCTCCTTTGCGAAAGCACAAACGGCCCGTCAACTAGCACGTCAGAATTCTCGAGCAAATCGCGCCAACCCGGATTCGCATCCGCTTCAGCGACGATTTTTTCAAAAGTATACCCTGAGTATGTGATTACATTCAAACCCTTTTCTTTCGCGGCTTTCGCCAACACTGCGCATTCCTTCGCCTGCTGAAAAGGTTCACCCCCGCTCAACGTGATTCCGTCGAGCAGAGGATTCTTATCTATCATCCCAAGAATTTTTCTTACACTAATCAAGGAACCCCCATCTTTCGAGTGGGACTCTGGGTTATGGCACCCCTCACAATTGTGAGTGCAGCCTTGTACAAAAACTGTCAAGCGAATTCCTGGTCCATCAACGATTGATTCATCTACAATTCCGGCAATTCTAATCTCTGTACTCATAGCTCCTCCTTAGTGATTACAACTAAAGTGTTTGACGCGATCCCTTTCTTCTGAGCGTTTTGCGTCGTTGAATCTATCTAAAGTTCCGACTAAGTAACCAGTAATTCTTCTTATTCTTTCAAACCCGTGTGTCTCTTCAGCGCGGCCGCATTTCGGGCAATTGTCTCCGATAATGCCTGTATAACCACATTCTGGGTCGCGATCGACTGGATGATTTATTGAGCCATACCCGATTCCTGCTTCCTTCATGGTGCGCACGATTTTCTCAAACGCATCGATGTTTTGTGAGACGTCGCCGTCAAGTTCAACGTAGCTAATATGCCCTGCATTAGTCAACTCGTGATATGGTGCCTCGATTTTGATCTTCTCAAACGCATTGATTTTGTAATAAACCGGCACGTGGAAACTATTTGTATAATATTCTCTATCTGTTACTCCTTTAATATCTCCGAATTCTTTGCGATCCATCTTTACAAACCGCCCAGCTGTTCCTTCAGCCGGCGTCGCGATTAGAGTAAAGTTCAACTTATAAAACGCGCTCGCATCATCCATGCGTTTGCGCATATGTGCGATAATCTCATAACCCAACTTCTGTGCCTCTTCCGACTCGCCATGATGTGAGTCCAAAATCGCATAAAGCGCTTCCGCCAAACCGATAAAGCCCATTGACAAGGTACCGTGCTTGATTACCTCGCGAATTTCTTCATCCCAACCAAGTTTGTCGGAGTCAATCCAGATGCCTTGGCCCATAAGGAATGGGAAATTTTTGACCTTTTTGCGCGCCTGAATTTCAAATCTTTCAAGGAGTTGCTCGATTACCAAGTCAATTCTGTCATCAAGGATTTCTAGAAACTTCTTCTTATCGCCTTTTGAGTCTAGTGCGATTTTTGGTAAATTCACGGTCGTGAAGCTCAAGTTTCCTCTTCCGTAAATTACTTCTCTTTCTGGGTCGTTTATGTTTCCAATAACGCGGGTTCTGCAGCCCATGTATGCGATTTCTGTTTCGGGCTTGCCCGGAACATAATACTTGAGATTAAACGGTGCGTCCAAGAATGAGAAATTCGGGAACAAACGTTTCGCGCTAACGCGGCATGCAAGCTTGAAAAGGTCGTAGTTTGGCTCGCCAGGGTTGTAGTTTACCCCTTCTTTAACCTTGAAAATGTGAATTGGAAAAATCGGAGTCTCTCCATTGCCAAGACCCGCCTCAGTCGCGAGCAGAAGGTTCTTGATTACCATTCTACCCTCGTCGGTTGTGTCCATGCCATAGTTTATAGAGCTAAACGGAATTTGTGCGCCCGCTCGGCTGTGCATTGTATTTAAATTGTGGACAAACGCCTCCATTGCCTGGTACGTCTTTTTGTCCGTCTCAAGAATTGCCTTTTTGGTAGCAAACACCTGCGCCTTGGCAATCAGCGTCAAATCATCAATAATGGTTGCTAACTTCTCAGCTTCAATTGCGCAATAGTCTTCAATTCCTTTGATTGTCGGCACGACATTGTCAACTGTCTCCAACTCATTCAAAACAGCTTTCGCCTTAATATCTAACTCAGGATCGTCTACAAGAAGCTCCAAAGTCTTGAGTAAATTCTGTCTGTAAAGTTTCGCAAACGATTTTGCAACGCCCTTCGCCATGCCATAGTCAAAATTCGGAATACTCTGGCCTCCATGTTGGTCGTTTTGGTTAGATTGAATCGCGATGCACGCCAACGCGCTATACGTATTAATATCATTCGGCTCTCTGAGGAATCCGTGCCCTGTGCTAAACCCGCCTTCGAAAAGTTTGTCGATATCAATCTGACAGCAAGTCGTGGTCAAAGTCAAAAAGTCCATGTCGTGAATATGAATCTCGCCTTTTTTGTGCGCTCTCGCATGTTCATTCTTTAGAATAAACATCTCATAAAACTGCTTCGCGCCCTCAGAACCATACTTTAGCATAGTTCCCATAGCCGTATCGCCATCTATATTTGCATTTTCTCTTTTTAAGTCATTATCCTGAGACTCCTTAAACGTCAAGTCTTCAAAAACTCGCATCAGGCGTGTGTTCATTTCGCGATTCCGCGTACGCTCTGCACGGTAAAGAATGTAGTTCTTCGCAGTCGTCGCGTAGCCCTCTTCAATAAGTACTCTTTCCACGGCGTCCTGAACTTCTTCCACCTCAGGCACCTTTTTCACATACTTTTCGCCAATATAATCAGCAACCTTCTCCGCCAACTCCATAGACAAATTGTAATCGCTTCCGCCAACAATTGCTGCTGCTTTGTAAATCGCATTTGCTATCTTCTCGATGTTAAACGGCACTTCTCTTCCGTCTCTTTTTTTGATTTTAGTAATCATTTTATCCAACATCCTTTCAAAAACTGCTTATCTCGTGTACTTTGCCCCAATAATTAAAACACTATATTTTGTGGTTTCTCTTGGTAATAGTTATACTATCACGCACAATATATAGTGTCAACTGTTTTTTTCGTATTTTTTACAACTTTTTTACACAACTCAGTCCTGATTTTCGTCGCGCCCAATTATGAAATACAAAATCGGTCCAATAATATTTACGCACACAGCAATTACAATCCAAAGCGGCTTGTTGCCAACCTTAAACGTCGAACTCCTTAAGATACTCACTAGCGCAGCAATCATTAATCCAAGCTGAATCAAAATAATCGGAATAAAGATCGGCAAATACTTCATAATCAAATCAAACGCATCCATACATACCCTCCAAAAGTTTTTCTCCCGTACTAGTCTTAAAATATTTATCTCGAATCGCCTTAATTTGGGGTGCTGCGAGCTCGTCCTCAAATATGTTGACCAGGAAGTCAGCTTCGACTAGAATCTGAAAATCGAGACCGTCGATTTTTCCATAAGTGTGGTGGTGTCCAACCAAAAAGCAAACGCGCTCCGCCGTTTCGGCCGAGACTCCAAGTGCGCCCAAAATAACAGCCGCAATTGCCGGCCCCTCGATTTCCTGGTGCTTGCCAGCGGATGATTGGTACTTTCGTTCAGCCTCATGAATTCCAATGTCATGCAAAATCGCCGAAAGTTCAATTATTTCAAGCGCCTTCACATCGACAACCCCCCCTCCCGAAGCGATTGCCTTTGCAAATCCGTATACTTTAAGCGCGTGGTTTATCCGCCGCGTGTCTGCCCCAAAATATTCAATCATTTTCAACAGAGCCTGGTCAGCCGTTTTCATCCTATAGCCTCCTGCACAATCTTCAAAAAATACTCATGCACCCGCGTGTCCAAAGTCAGTTCCGGGTGAAATGAAGTCACAAGCATGTTCCCTTGCCTTGCGGCAACAATTCTCTCGTCCACTATGCACAGCGACTCGACAGCCTTGCCCGCGTCCTCTATCCAAGGAGCGCGGATAAATACCAAAGGTATTTTTGGCCCCGCCGAGCTAATTTCTGGAATAGCGACCTCTGTAGAAAAGCTTGCAATTTGCCTGCCGAAAGCGTTTCGCTTGACGCGAACATCCATTAAACCAAGATGCGGTGCTTCCCCAACAACTTCCTTCGCCAAGAGAATCATCCCAGCACAGGTGCCCCAAACAGGCATGCCTGAAGATATTCGCGCCTTGAGCGGTTCAAAAATGTCGAAGTCCTTGAGCAGTTTGCCAATCGTAGTGCTTTCGCCGCCCGGGATAATGAGTCCATCGACCGCCGCGAGTTGCGCTGGTGTCTTAACCTCCACTACCCCTACCACGCCGTATGCGCCGCCATCGCTGAGTAAACTGAGCATTTTTGAGTGCTCAATTACTGAGCCCTGTAGCGCCAAAATACCTATCTTCATTCTTACCAACCTCTGCCTGCAAGTAAGTTTTCGGGAGGAATATCTTTGATTTCAAGACTTTTCATTGGTTCGCCGATTGTCTGGCTAACTTCCACGAGGACTGCTGGGTCGTTGTAGAAAGTTGTTGCTTTAACAATTGCTTTTGCCATGCTGAGTGGATCTGATGATTTGAAAATACCCGATCCAACAAAAACACCCTCACTACCGAGTTGCATCATCAACGCTGCATCTGCAGGTGTTGCGATTCCGCCGGCAGCGAAGTTTACTACTGGTAATTTGCCGTTTTCAGCAACCCAAACTACTAGGTCGTACGGAGCGCCAATGTCTCGAGCATAGCTCATGAGCTCTTCTTTTGGCATGTTTGCGACTAGCCGAATTTCAGCGGACATAGTACGCATATGTCTGACAGCCTCGACAACGTTTCCCGTGCCGGCCTCGCCCTTTGTTCTGATCATCGCTGCACCTTCACCGATACGTCTCAACGCCTCGCCGAGGTTTCGCGCGCCGCAAACGAAAGGCACTTTGAAATCATCTTTGAAAATATGATACGCCTCATCAGCTGGAGTCAAAACTTCGCTCTCGTCAATATAGTCGATCTCGAGGCTTTCAAGAATTTGAGCCTCAACAAAATGCCCGATTCTCGCCTTCGCCATAACCGGAATCGAAACTGCCGCCTGAATTTCCTTTATCATCTTTGGATTGCTCATTCTCGCAACTCCGCCGTCTCTGCGAATATCAGATGGCACTCGCTCTAACGCCATAACCGCAACAGCACCTGCCTCCTGCGCAATCGTCGCCTCCGCCGCGTTTGTAACATCCATAATAACGCCGCCCTTAAGCATCTGCGCCAAGTTTTTGTTTAATTCTTTTCTTTTTGCTAAATCTGCACTCATTTTTATTCCTCCAAATTGTTTAATTTAATGACATTCTACCCTCAATCTGATATTATTGAAATGGTCAGTTTTCGACATATTTACAAGGTCAGAATGGATTTCGAAATGGATACTTTCACATTAAACTTTAAGCCAAGTGGCGCGCCGCTTTACATACAGCTCTATAACTATATTTCAACCGAAATAAAGGAAGGCCGACTCGCGTCAAACGAAAAACTCCCTTCCAAGCGCCGACTCGCGGAACATTTGAAAATTAGTCAAATCACAATTGAGACGGCCTACGAACAGCTGATTGCCGAGGGCTACGCCTACTCGAAGCCCCGATCCGGATACTTCGTTTCTCAAATCGAGGGGCTGTTCGGTGCGGTGGGCCGAACGCCGAAGGCGCCGGCGCCCCAAGCGCGTGAAGGCGCCACTGGGCTCTCGGAGAGGCTTTGTGTGCGGCGCGAGCCGGAGCGATCTGATTATCGATTTGATTTTAAGACAAACACGGTTGACACGCGATACTTTCCGTTTGCGACGTGGGCGAAGTTGTCAAAGGCCGTGATGCAGACGCAAAACAAGGAATTGCTTGAGGCGGGGCCGGCGCAAGGTGACTCAGCGCTACGTGAGAGCATTGCGAAGTACTTGCTCGAATTTCGGGGGGTGGCGTGCGAAGCGGAGCAAATAATTGTGGGAGCGGGGACCGAGTACTTGCTGGGCGTGTTGGCGCAACTTTTGGGTCGAGATTCGATTTTTGCGGTTGAAAACCCGGGCTATGCCAAGACCTCAAAGGTGCTTGCGCGAAACGGGTTTGCGGTAAAGTTCATTAGCCTTGACGCCGACGGAGTTCGGATTGGCGACCTTGAGTCTTCAGGCGCAAACATCGTATACGTGACTCCATCCCATCATTTTCCGCTTGGGATTGTTATGCCGATAAACCGTCGCTTGCAGCTTCTGACCTGGGCAAATGCGCACTCTAGCCGCTTCATCATCGAGGACGATTACGACAGCGAATTTCGTTATAGTGGCGCGCCTATTGCGCCTCTCGAAGGGCTAGATCGCGAGCAGAAAGTCATATATCTAAGTACTTTTTCTAAAAGCCTTGCTCCTTCAATGCGAATTAGTTACATGGTTTTGCCAACGTCGCTTCTCGCGCGCTACATGGATGCTAATACTTTTTATGCCGCGAGTGTTTCGCGTTTTGAGCAGCAGACACTCGCGCGCTTTATTTCCGGGGGCTATTATGAGCGACACCTAAATCGCATGCGAAATCTTTATCGTCTCCGAAACATCAAGTTCATCGAGGAGCTTCGCAAAATTGGCCCACTCGAAATAAGTGGTGAGCACGCGGGAATGCACCTGTTGGTCACTGTGCAAAATGGCATGAGCGAAGGCGCCCTAATAGAAAAAGCCGCCGCACAAGGAGTCAAAGTGCAAGGGCTTTCGGAGTTTGATACCGACACCTCCGAGGTTGCAGGAAGGTCGGAGGTTGCAGGAAGGTCGGAGGTTGCAGGAGGGTCGGAGGTTGCAGGAGGGTCGGAGGTTGCAGCAGGGTCGGAGGTTGCAGCAAGGTCGGAGGTTGCTGTACTCAAACCCGCGACAGTAGTGCTAGGGTATTCAAACTTTGAACTATCTGAGCTCGAAGAAGCGGTCAAGCTGCTGGGCGTCGCTTGGTTTTAAAGCAAAAAGGATGCGAGTTTTTAACACACTCAGTCCTCGTATAAATCTCTAGACTTTAGTAATCCAATTCCGTTTTCAGACAAAACCTTAATTGCCGCATCATTATCTTCAACACGAATAATAACGTGCGCACTTTTATGCGGTCGTCCGATAAACGCGTACATGTATTCGATTCCAATTCCACCGTAATTAAGCGCCTTGAGCGCGACCTCGAGGCCGCCGGGTTTGTCGGAAATTTCGATTGCTATTACCTCTGTCAATGAGACCGTCATTCCTGACTCCTGCAACACCTGCTCTGCCAGATTGGGTTTGTTTACGATTAATCGTAGTATCCCAAAATTCGTTGTGTCGGCAATTGAGAGTGCCCTGATGTCAATGTCGTTTTCGGCCAAAGTTTCAGCAATTTGTGCAAGTCTACCCGATTTGTTCTCCACAAAAATGGAAAGTTGCTTGATAATCATACCAATTCCCCCTCGCTATAACCTAATTCAAAAGCGTCTATGTTCATTTTCAAAAACTTCTCTGCGACCGTTTCAGCGATTGCTGTGAGCCAGATTTGCTTATCAATTCCAGATTTTTTTGCTAATACCCCAATTAATACGGTGTTTATGGTTTTCGAAGACCCTGCTTCAAGTGCCAGGCAGTGCGCCGCAACTTCATTCACTTTTGCGCCAGCGGACTTCATTTTAGCGATAATATCATCTGGGTATTTTTCTTTTCCGATAATTACAGGCATCGGATCGATTCGACCAGTCGAAACAATAATCTCGCCGTCATTTTTCAAATACGAAAAGTAACGAAACGCCTCGAGTTCCTCAAATGCCACGATGAAATCAGCTTCGCCCTTTTCAACTATTGGGGAATGCACCTTATCTCCGTACTTCACGTATGTAACAACAGAGCCGCCGCGTTGGGACATTCCGTGTATTTCAGAAACCTTTACATCAAAATTTTGCGACATTAGCACATTTCCAATTATGCGACTCGCCAAAAGGGTTCCCTGACCCCCGACGCCCACGAACATAATACTCTTAACACTATTCACACCCATGACTTTTGCCCTCCCCAGAAATCGCGTCGAATTTGCACACTTTTTTGCATACTCCGCAGCCAGTGCAAATTGTTTCGACTATTGTCAAAACGCCGTCAGAGTTTTTAATTGCTGGGCAGCCCATCTTTTGGCACTGTCCACATTGGCGACATTTTTCGTTATCTATATATAGAGTTGGCAATATTTTGACCGACTTCAATAGCGCACAAGGTCTGCGAGCAATAATGACAGAAGGCTCCTTCGCTGCAAGTTCCTCTTTGAGAACACGTTCGCAGCCTGCGATATCAAAAGGATCTACGACGACCACTCGATTAATCCCAATCGCGTTACACAGCGCCTCCAAATCAACCGCATTCGCAGCGTCTCCTTTAAGTGTATACCCCGTTGTGGGATTGTGCTGATGACCCGTCATCCCAGTAATGCTGTTGTCGAGAATCACAACGACCGAATTGCTGCCGTTGTATGCGATGTCGATGAGGCCGGTAATTCCAGAATGAATGAAGGTCGAATCCCCGATTACACCCACCGACTTGCCCTCCGACTTCTCGCCGCGCGCCTTATTAAAACCATGAAGTGCAGAGACGGAAGCACCCATACAAATTGTTGTGTCCATCGCATTAATCGGAGCTTGCGCTGCCAACGTATAGCAACCGATATCCCCGCTTACAAAAAGTTTCATTTTTGACATCACATAAAAAATCCCTCTATGCGGACAGCCCGCACAAAGCACTGGCGGCCTCACGGGAACATGTTCTTCGATAACTCGAAATTCAGTGTGTTTGCCTAATATCTGCTTCGCTATTTCAGTCGAAGTATATTCTCCAAGAAGAGAAAAAATCTCTTTGCCCGTCACCGAAATGCCAAGCGTTTTACAATGATTTTCGATTATTGGGTCGAGTTCCTCGATAACATAAACTTTTTTAAACTTCGCAGCAAAATCGCGAATCAAATCTTCGGGAAGTGGATTTACCATGCCAAGTTTCAAATATGAAGCCTTGTCTCCAAGCGCCTCTTTTGCATATTGATATGAAACACCCGAAGTAATAATTCCGATATCCCCTCCCATTTCAACGGAATTGATATCTGAAACTTCAGCCATTTCAATGAGTTTTTTTGTTCGTGCCTCGACAAAGATATGTCTTTGTCTTGCAGCGCCGGGCATCATTACATATTTGCTAGGATTTTTTTCATATGGCTTTTGTGAAAATTCCTGACGCTCGGACAAGTTAACCACACTTTGAGAATGAGAAATTCGCGTTGAAAGCCTCACAATTACAGGCGTATCGAATTCTTCCGAGAGTTCAAAAGCGCGCTTTGTGTATTCAATACACTCTGCTGAGTCCGCGGGCTCAAGCATTGGAACTTTTGACGCAATCGCATAGTATCTTGAATCCTGCTCGTTTTGAGAAGAATGCATTCCAGGATCATCTGCAACAGCGATTACAAGACCGCCATTTATACCTGTATATGATGCAGTAAACAATAAATCTGCAGCTACATTAAGTCCTACGTGTTTCATCCCACAAAAGGCTCTACTACCTGCAAGTGCTGCCCCAAATGCGACTTCTGCAGAAACTTTTTCATTAGGTGCCCATTCCGCAAAAATTTCTTCGTAAAGTGCAGCGTATTCAGTAATTTCAGTACTAGGTGTACCGGGATAACTAGAAACAAGAGTGCATCCAGCTTCGTAAAGTCCTCTTGCAATTGCCTCGTTTCCCAACATTAGCTTCTTCATATTAAAAATATTCCCTCTCTCATTCGTTTCTTAAGTCAATAACTCTTTTCGCCTTGCCGACATAGCGCTCAATCGATCTTGGATCTGCAAGTATTACTTTGCAATCAATTCCTAACACGGTACGAAGTTTGTGTTTGATAGTCTTTTGAAGATTTTCTAATTCTGAGTATTTATCTAACAAAGAACCATCAATTAGTTCCACCTTAACTTCTAAATTGTCCAAGTAATTTTCCCGCCTCAAAGTTAATTGATAGTGCGGGCCTATGTGTTCCGTGGTAACGAGAACGCTCTCGATTTGCGAAGGAAACACATTTACTCCCTTGATTTTAAACATATCATCACTTCGGCCCATTACTTTTGCCATTCTCACATGCGTTCTGCCGCAATCACAAGTATCGTAGTTGAGGCGCGTAATGTCCTTTGTGCGATATCGAAGTAGCGGAATTCCTTCCTTAGTCAGCGTAGTTATTACTAGTTCACCTGTCTCGCCGCGATCAAGAGTCTCACAAGTATCACTATTTATTATCTCAGGATAGAAGTGGTCTTCAGCGATGTGCATTCCTTTTCTCAAGTGGCATTCTCCCGAAACTCCAGGACCCACCAGTTCGCTTAAACCATAGTTATCAGTTGCAATAATCCCCATACTCTCTTCAATAGCGTTTCGCATTTCTTCGGTGCATCCTTCAGAACCAAAAAGACCTAGCCGAAGCTTTGTATCGCTGCGAGAAACACCCAAGTCCTTGGCCATTTCACCGATGTACATTGCATATGAAGGGGTACTAATCAATACCGTTACGCCAAAATCCTTAAGCAAAAGCACTTGTTTTTCAGTATTTCCACTTGAAACAGGAACAACAGATGCTCCGATTTTTTCCAGCCCATAATGAAGGCCCAAAGCGCCTGTAAATAATCCGTACCCAAATGAAATCTGTGCGACATCATCTTCCGTCGCGCCCGCTTCAACACAGACCCGGGCAACCACATCTGTCCACATATTTAAGTCGTTTCGAGTATAACCGACGACCGTTGGCTTGCCAGTAGTCCCTGACGACGCATGAATGCGAACGATTTTCTTCATAGGCACCGCAAATAAACCATACGGATAATTATCTCTAATATCTTCTTTTGTTGTAACCGGTATATATTCAATATCCTTGAGTGTCTTGATTTTATCGACATTAAAGCCGCAATCATCAAAACGCTTGTTGTAAAAGGGCACGTTGTTGTAACAGTAAGTCGCGATCCGCTTCAATCTTTCCAACTGAAGACTTTCGAGTTCACTTCTTCTCATGGTTTCAATATCTTTTTGCCAAAACATCAAATTTTCCTCCTGTCCGTCACTCTTTTTGCCTTCCCCTCGGAGCGCGGCACAGTCTTTGGTTCGACCAGCCTCACGGAAACACTAACTCCGAGAGCAGACTCGATTTCGTGTTTAAGATTACTCTCAACGGCTTCAATTTTCCTGACCTCATCACTGAAAAATTGCTGTGTCATCTCGATTTGAACTTCCATCACGTCAAGGTTATCAATTCTATCAATATAAATCATATAATGTGGTTCAACTTCGCAACATTGCAACAAAACACTTTCGATTTGCGATGGAAAAACGTTTACTCCGCGTATGATAAGCATGTCGTCGGATCTTCCTGTTACTTTTTCCATTCTAGAATTTGTTCTGCCGCAAGCGCATTTCTCGTTTGAGAGTTTTGATAAGTCACGAGTCCTATATCTTATTAACGGAAGTGCTTCCTTAGTAATGCAAGTGAAAACTAATTCTCCCGTCTCACCATCTGGAAGGACTTCCCCTGTTTCAGTATCAATTATTTCTGGAATAAAGTGATCATCCGCTACATGGAGTCCGTTTCCGAATTCACACGCCATCGAAACGCCAGGTCCAACAATTTCACTCAAGCCATATATGTCATATGCCTTGATTCCAAGACGACTCTCGATTTCCTTGCGCATTTCCTCGCTCCAAGGCTCGGCCCCAAAAATTCCAATTTTAAGTTTTAAATCAGATATTGAAACCCCGTGCTCCTTCATTTCGTCAGCGATATAAAGCGCATATGAAGGCGTACAGCACAAAACAGTCGCCCCAAAGTCCTGAATCAACTGAATCTGCCGGCTTGTGTTTCCTCCGGAAACGGGAATGACTGTAGCTCCCGCCAACTCTCCGCCGTAGTGGAGTCCCAATCCTCCCGTAAACAATCCGTATCCGTAAGCGACATGAATTACGTCTTTTTTTGTAACGCCGGCGACGGTAAGTGCCCTCGCAACACACTCAGACCACATATCAATGTCGTTTTTTGTATAGCCTACGACCGTCTGTTTGCCAGTAGTCCCCGAGGACGCATGCACTCGAATTACGTCCTCAAGTGGGACCGCAAATGTTCCGAAAGGATAGTTTTCCCTCAAATCAGATTTATAGGTAAACGGCAATTTGTATAGGTCGTCGACACCTTTTATATCTTCAGGTGTCACGCCCACTTGACGCATCTTTTCTGCATAATAAGGAACATTTTCATAGACTCTTTTAACAGTATTAATAAGTCGTTCGCTCTGGATTTTTTTCTTGTCATCCCTGCTTGCGACCTCAACTTCATTCCAAATCAACATCTTATTCCTCTTTTCGTTTAGGTGGTTTCAGGAAGAAAATAATCACAGCTCCAAAAAACGCCGCTATTGAAGCAATAATGAAAGACGTTGAGAATCCTTGGTTTAAATCTTTAAAATACCCAGCAATCGCAGAGAATACAACTGCTCCAGTACTAAACCCAAACATAACTAAGCCGTAATTCACACCCATGTTCTTTGTGCCAAAATAGTCAGCTGTAAGCGAAGGGAATACTCCAAGAAGTCCACCAAATGAAAATGCTATTACGCCGATTAAAGTCAACATTACGTATTGTTGTGCCGCCGAAACAAATAATATAGTAACACCAACAATCAGCATCAAAGTAATAAGTGTATTTTTTCTGCCAATTTTGTCTGAAATATATCCCCAAACCAGTCTGCCTAAAGAATTAAAAACAGAAATTATCATAACCGCTAATGCAGTTGTTCCAGGTGATATTCCGCCTTGCTTTGCAAGTACCTTCGCAAAAGGGATTACCATAAATCCAGCAGCACAAGCTGTCATAAATGCTAAGGCTATCATATAATATTGAGGGGTCTTTAAAACTTCAAGTGGTTTAAATTGTTGAACTGGAATAGATTTCTCCGTAGCTTGTGGAGTCACCCAACCTTCAGGCTTGTAATCAGCTGGTGGGTTTTTCATGATAAGCGCTGCAATCACACCTACTACAACAAAAATAGCTCCAAACCAAATGAACGTCTGCATTACACCAACGCTTTTATTTGCGATTAAAGTAGTAGCAAGTGGGGTAAAAACTAATCCACCTGCGCCTAATGCCGCAACAATAAGTCCTGAAATAATTCCTCTTTTATCTGGGAACCATTTCTGACAAACTGCAATAACTGTAGTATAACTTGCGCCCATTCCTAGTCCGCCTAAAACACCATAAGTAAGCCACATAACATATGGCGCTGAAGATGTTCCAAGTGAAGCCAATACAAAGCCTAATGCCATAACAATTCCTCCGCCAAGTAAAACTGGTTTCGGACCAAACTTATCTTGAATTTTTCCACCAATCATAGAGCCAAATGTCAAAGTTCCAAGCAATAATGAAAAAGTCAATGCAGCAGCCTTATTGTCGAACCCGAATTTGTCAACCAATTCCGTCTGAAAAACTCCCCAAATGTACGCAGTTCCAAGACACAGCTGCACCAAAACACCTGCAAATACAATAATCCAACGCGTCGACTTGCTAATCTTAGTTACTTCCATAATTCCCACTCTCGCTTCCCTGTGATTTTTTTAACCCTATTTTATTTCTTTTCTCCAAATTAATCAATAGGTCGCGAGAATTTTCCCGACTAGCCAATAACCGTTTTTAACAATTTCAGGGCTTCAAACCATTTAGAGTTCTCGGTGTGAATTGGAATTATTCTATTAGGGTTTACATGATTAATCAGTTCTTTGATTGCGTCTTCATCAGCATGACCACTTATATGCATAGTTTCTATTTCTAAACCAAGGTATTCGCATTCTTTCAGAAACAGTTTCATTTCGGGCTGAACCTTGTAGCCACTCCAAAACGAATATATTAAAACTCCATTTTCAAACGACATTTCCTTTTGTAGACTCTTTAAATAATTCTTCATTGATGAACGTACGCACATTACAAACTTTGAGCTAGCTATTTGTGACTTGCTAATTTTCTTGCTGCCATATTTGCTAAACAATTTATACCTAATATGTTCTTTCAGATAAGGCCTAGTTAAAAATGTCTTTACGTCATTAAAAGTAAGAGGGTTAGGAATGCTTCCACCAAGCGAAGAAGTAATCTCAGCCATATAAAGATCCTGAAGAAATAATCGTTTGCACTTTTTTGATGCTCGATACATCGTGACAATTCGATCAATATTCATTGATGACTGTAAAATGAATATTGGCCCTTCCTTTTTTGCGAAAATCTTGTCTGCTCTTGCCTCAAGTTCTGATTCGGTTTCATTAACATATGAATCTCGAGAAAGCGTAGTTCCTTCACAAATTAACACATCGACTTTTTTAGGAAGTTCGCTAATTAACCAATTGAAAGGCTTTCTTCCATTCGAACGAAAATCGCCAGTGTACAGAATACTCTCACCGGCAGATTCCAGCAATATCATAAAGCTATCAAATGCAGAATGATCGCAGAGGAATGGCGTAACCTTAATATCTCCTACATCAATCGGTTTTTGATGAATCATAAACCCCGCCGGCAAGAAAGTTTGTACCCCTTTGTAACAATCCGATGCCTTAACTATTTGAAAACTTTTCTGACCAATATATATCGGAATGCTCTTGAATATTTCGTATGCAAGCCCCATATGATCGCTATGATAATGCGATATGAAAACAGCGTCAAATCCCTTAAAATCAAATAATCCTTCGACATCAGGACGCTTTTTATTTTTCGAGTCATCAAGTTCCAGCCCAACATCAAGAAGAATTCGAGTCGTGGGAGACGAAATTTCAATAATGTTGCCGCCAATTTGATTTTGACCTCTATGGATTTTAATATTCATTATTATTCAATTTTAATATTTGCTGATGCAAGAAATGCCTGAAACATGCTATTTAACATATTAATTAATTTCTTAATATCTTCATCAGTAGTCAATGGTTGTACCTTAACAAAAATCTCATCAAATTTTGCTGTTGGTTTTGCAAAACCAACATATGATGGACCAATAAATTCACAGAATTTTTGACTTAATACTGAATACTTTTGTTTTAGTTCAGCTTCGCTTAGTTGGACTCCTTCAAAAAATGTTCCTTTATTCAGGTGAAAAATGATTTCAAATTCATTTGCGTATTGTTCTTTTGATATTAGTGGTAAGCGCACAAACCAGCCGACATTTTTTGTTAACGGATTCGAACGATAAAAATCATTTATATCAGTTCGCATTGAAAAGCCATATTTATAAGTTTTTTCATCATCCGTACTTTTCAATATCAAAGTTGAATTTGATTTTTGCCAATCAGAAAGAGCTGCCATTAATTTTTCTTCAAACGTCAATTTTTCTTTTTTTGGAATCAATCCTCTAATTGCAATTAGAAATACCATAATTGCAACCATAGTTCCGGCGACATCTTTAATCCCGCCATAAATTGATGCAGTAGTTAATCCGTTTTCCATCATTTCTAAAAATGTTGCCACCACAGCAATAATACCGAAAAATCCGCCAAGCAAAACTTCTGTACCCAATCTTTTTTTGTTTGTCATTTAAAACCCCTCCAAAATTAATATATTTTTGTTACCTTTTTAAAATCTATTTTAAACTCGTCGCCTTTAGTTAACCAAAGATACGCCGAATAGTTGCCGTTGAATTTCTTTATTTCATTATTAATAGTTTCGCTCTTTTCATTAAAATCCGCTATTATAAACAATATCTCAATCTCTAATTGCGAAGTGTTCATAGTTGATTTTATTAGTTTAAGTTCATTTTTATTTTTTGAAATGTTTATTATGGACTCAATCAACTCAGATCTTGCTGCTTTAGAGTTAATAATTGAAACAATGTCATTATAATGCTTACATAGCCCTGCACTTCCGGACACAGCACTACTTCCAAGTTTGTTTTCAAAAATATATATTTTATCGTCAACGACACCCACCATATCTAATCTGAAAAGTTTATTCGCTTCCGTTCGTCCGGCGTATTCAATATCAACAATGAACGGATTACTTTTAACTAATTGATGTTGATACTCTCTCTCTGGCTTTGGATGAGCGACAAACCAACTATCCATTTCCTTAAGTATGACTGGGAATGCTTTTAAAAACTCTGCATAATCAGTTTTTTTGAGAGAGCTTAAATAATCAAATTTACTATCGTCCCCTTTGTTTTTGCAATACTTTGCATCAAAAAAGAAACTGTATCCTCTATTCGTTTGAGATATTTTAAGTGCATTTCCACCTCTATAATAAATGTTAATATAATCTTTTCTAATTTCAAGACTAAGATCATCATTTGCTTTGACGTATGACAAAAAATCTTTTAAGACTCCTCCGTTTAAATCATTTATAAATACATTGTTTATACCTCTCATCTACTCACGCCTTTCGTTTTTTATTTTTCATGTATTTAGCATTGAAATCAACTTAGCAATTACCTCAACAGCATATCTATCTCCAAAAGTGAAATACTTCATTTTGTCTTGATTTTCAGTCACAAAAGAAACCGCATCATCAAACAGTTTTAAATCAACAATGTTTTCTAGTTTATAAGTAACATTCTTTTCAGAACCCGTAAAAATCACTCTTTTATTTGTAATATATAGAGAGCCAGTATCAGATATTTCATTGCTTGTTTCCACTAAGCGTTTCCCGCGCGTTGCACCGATTTTATAATAAACACCTTTGAAGATTTTTAAAGAAACGCCTGAATATCCTCCGACATAACGGACGTCTTGTCGTTCTTCTACGAGGGAGCAAAAAGTTTGATAATGACAAATTTCATCTTTTTTTAACAAAAGATCGGTTTTGGCCTCTGGAAGTTGACCCTTTTCTAATCTGTTTAGAAATTTTAAATCCAAGTAATCGTTGAAACTTGAAATGTTTGACTCAGTTAGATTGAAATCGATAATGAATTTTTCAAGGTCTGAAAATTCTTCATCTGACAAAGAGTTATCTATCGAAAAATTCTCAAATGTTTTCTCAAAATTCGCATAGTTCGCAGTCCTTGTCAAATCGCAGAGTTTGTTGAAATACTTTAAACTTAGGCGAATATCTTCCTGGTTTAGTTTCATTGAAACATATAACTTATCAAGTGCTTCAAGTTCATCAGGGGAAAGGTAATTATCTTTCCCCGCTTTTTCTAAAGTTACATTAAACTCTTGAATCTTAGCATTCTTGATTTGTTTGCATGCAGGGCATAAATTTGTCTTCCCCATATCAAGTATTTCATTTAAAAAAGTCAAGTCCTTACCGCACTCGTTACACTTAGACAATTTATCACCACTCTCATGTATCTTTCTATTTAGAATGTTTCTATGCTAAATAGAAATTTATTTCATCCTGATTACGAGGACTGCGGCGATTAAACACCAAAACTGCTAACTGCGAAATTCTTGTCTTCATTCTACCAAATATTCATAAATATGCAAGTCTTTAATTATTCCCTCATATTTATCCTTTAACCCTTAATCATAGCTCGAAGAATATTTATTATATTGGATGACTTCTTTCGACTTATCTTTATATTCTAATGTCAACGTCGAAATTTTGACCTTGTTAAGTGACGGCACATATCCAATATATACACGACTGGTTGTAACATAACGCGTTCCATTATTAAACGGACCAATGAAGAGAACAGTTTTATAGGTCAATCCAGTAAATTCATCAGTTGTCCGATCTCCCACCCTATTATAAAATTCGAATTTATACGTAATATAGTTAATTTGTTTTCCCGAATTGTTCGTCAAGTCAAAATCAACTTCAATCCTATTATAAGAATCTATATAATGATAAAAATAACTCGGCCCACCAATTTTGGGCCTTTTTTTAACATAAACCTTACATGAATACGTCTTCCCATTATATTTTGCAAAAATAGTTGCTTTCCCTGCACCCCTTCCAATAACTGCACCCGAGGCACTTACAGATGCCACTCGCGTATTAGAAGATGACCATTTAACATTTTTCTTAGCACCATACAATTTCAGATAAACTGATGCTCCCGTCAAAATACTAGCGCTTTTCTTGCTGATGGCTGGATTCTTTACATACACATTACAATATGCTTTTTTCCCTCCAATAACCGTCGTAACCGTTATTCTTGCTTTTCCTACTTTTAGCCCATACACAGTACCGTTAGATAATACTTTCGCGACCTTTAAATTATTCGATGACCATTTAAGCGCCTTGTTTGCAGCAGCATATGGCAACACATTAGCATGAAGTTTATAAGATGAACCAATATACATCGATAAATACGTATTTCCCAATTTAACGCTCGTTACTTTATAATACTTCTTTTTTATCGTAATTCTACAATTAGCTACTTTTCCACCCACATCGGTTTTTGCTGTAATAATTACTGTCCCTGGATTTTTTGCAGTAACAGTGCCATATGCCGAAACAGTGGCATAGTAACTATTGCTTGAAGACCACGTGACATCCTTACTTACTGCATCATCGGGATGAACAGTAGCAATCAATTTATATTTTTGTGTCGTAACCATATTCAAACTAGTCTTATTTAAAGTAACACTCCAAACAGGCGAAACAACTGGCGGTTCACCAAAAGAGTATGACAATCCGTTGTCGATAGCATATGTTTCAGCTGCCGACCCTTCTTCAAGATATAGCATTAAATTCTCGCAATTAGTAAAAGAATTGTACCCAATACTCGTCACATTTTGAGGGATATATACAAATCTTAAATTATTACAAGTATTAAATGCCATGGATCCAATAGTATTTACACTGCTAGGGATATAGACATATGCAATGTCCACATTTTCAAATATAAAATCGTCAGCAATATTTGTCACATTCGTATTTTCAAGTGTGCCTGGGATAGTAATAATCTGATTTTCACCAATGTATTCTAGAATTGAAACTTCATTATTTACAATTTCATAAATATAATTATTCTCGTCAGCTGCAAACACTTTGTTCGAAAATATTCCAATTGAAACAAATACTGAAACTGCCAAAATTAAACTTAAAATTCTTTTCATAAAACCCTCCCGCTTCGTATTTTCTAACTTTTCTAATTATATTCTGATTTGGAAATTAATACAATCAATTTCCAAAAATATAAAAAGGCATCCAGCTTTCTGGATGCCTTTAAGTAAATTATTGAGATTGTTTATTATTAACCTTACTTAATTAGCTTTTGGATCTTCACCAAAGTTATTAGCGCCTCGAGTGCCTTCGGTGCACAACAATACAAGCAACCAAATTGCTCCAACTATCGGCACCAGTGATATGAAAATCCAAGCTCCAGATTTATTGACGTCATGAAGTCGACGAACAACACAAGCAAGTGCAGGAACAAAGATAAACAATCCATATAATCCAGTAATTATTGTGCCTACAATTACTAAGTCCATAGAAATTGATCCTAAAATCCCTGAAATTATACCGATTACAATTTCTATAACAACGTTGACCAAGAAAAACATCCAATATTCCTTCCTGCGTGCCCGTCCAGAAAACGTCCCAAACTTCTTTATTGCTTCTACATACCAACTCATACAAATCGCCTCCAAATATTTATTTGTTACTATTATATTATTTGATGTCTTGAAAATCAACACAATCTCAGTTTATAATCTACCCATACAATATTTTTCTGGAGGAGCCAAATAATGAGATATGCACAAGATTGGACCGCAACTCAAGAGCGTTTCACCGCATGGTGGAATCGAAGTAAGATTGATCGTCCATTAATGAGAATTGTCGCTAAGCGCGAAACGCCTTTGCCCGGGATTGAATTCATCGCCGAACCCTCATCTCCTGAAGAAAAATGTTTGGATGTAGAAAGAATTTATAAAGAATCTTGCAACGAAATGAAGCGAAAAATTTTGCTCGCAGACTCACTTCCAATGCTTGATGCCAACCTTGGGCCTGGCTCACTTTCACTGTACTTAGGTTCTGAGCCTGAATTCGCTTGGGATACCGTTTGGTACAAGGAGTGTGTTGAAGATTGGAGCAAAACCCCTCCCTTCAAATTCGACCCTGATAACTACTGGTGGAAAAAACACCTTGCCATGATAACCCGCCTCAAAGATCTTTCTCAAGGCGAGTTTCTAGTCAATATCCCCGATCTTATTGAAAATGTGGACATTTTATCGGCGATGCGTGGACCTCAGGCATTTTGCTACGATATGATTGACGAACCAGATCTAATACATGATTTCGTGAATCAAGTCGATGACCTGTATTTCAAATACTTTGATTCTATGTACGATGTAACTAAAGGCGCCGATGGCAGCAGCTCTTACACCGCTTTCGAAATATGGGGGAAAGGCAAGACAGCAAAAATCCAGTGCGACTTTAATGCGATTATGTCACCCGACCAGTTTCGTGAATTCGCTGTTCCTTCCCTTCAAAAACAATGCGCGCAACTCGACAACTCAATGTTTCACTTAGACGGCCGGGATGCCGCGCGACACATCGACGCGCTCATGGAAATCGACGAACTTGATGCACTTCAATGGACTCCCGGCGCAGGCCAACCAGATTGCACCCACGAAAAGTGGTTTCCGATTTGGGACAAAGTTAAGGCAGCTGGCAAATCACTCTGGGTAGCAATATACGATGGTAATATGAACGATTGGGTTGAAAGTGCTGACAGAATATATCAGCGCTATGGCGCAGATGGGCTATACTTCATTTTTCATCCTGTGATGGAGGAAGGTCCCGCACGCGAATTAATCGCGCATGCGGAGGCGAAGTGGAAATAGGCACAAAAAGCTCAAAGAGACCAAAATTTAAAATTCTATAAAACTTAATAACTATGCATATGGAAATGTGCGTGCTCATTTCCTTCGTGCCTGTGATAATACTCATCAACCAAATTCACTTTTATAAGCAATTCAGTCTCCATCAAAAGCTTTTCCGTTGGCATATCTGCTACGATGCTGTGACTTTCGTCAAACAACACAGCCCTATGTGAAATTTCCTGTACCAACTCTAAATTATGGGTTGAAGTGACGAGTGTCTTGCCAGCTTTATTCAACTTTACTAGGAACTCCACTAGCCATCTTTGAGTTCTTGGATCCAAACCGTTCATTGGCTCATCAAGCGCAAGCACTTCAGGGTTAAGAGACAATACGCATGCAATTGCAACTTTTTTCTTTTCGCCTCCACTCAGATGATACGGGACGCGGCGTTTGAATTCTTGAATATTCAGTAGGTCAAGACAGTCGTTGACCCGCATTTCAACCTCTACTTCATCAAGTCCCATTTGCCTAGGCCCAAATGCGATTTCATCAAAAACATCAGCGCAAAAAAGCTGCGTATCTGAATTTTGAAAAACATACCCGATTCTTTGATGAAACTGCTTTGAAAATTTCGAGTCCGAAAGTTTTTTCTGTGTAATCACAACATCGTCGAAGCGGTATTCACCCGCATCAGGTGTAACTATTCCATTTATCAGTTTGAGCAAAGTTGACTTCCCACAACCGTTTGGTCCCATTAGAGCAACTGCTTCGCCTTTTATAATATTCAAATTACAGCCATTCAACGCCTTAATTCCCGAATATGAATATGAAACATCTTTCAAATCAATCATTTTTTATGCCCTTCCCAAATATGCAAATGCAAATATTATTCCCACATTAATTATAATATATACAAAATCGGCAAATGTAAATTTGAACTTGACATATATCCTGTAGTCGCCGCTAAAACCCCTACATTCCATTGCCGAGTACATATCTTCTGCCATTTCTTTAGACTTCACAAACATCGTTCCCGCAATTCCTGATAGAGATAAGTACTTGCTTTTGTTTTTCCCAACAGAGCGAAGTTTGAGCGCATAAAGCATATGCAGCGAAAACTCACCCAGCATTACGATATATTTTATTGTAATATCAATTACAAAAATAAAAATGTCCGGCACAAAAAATCTTTTTAGGGCACTCGAGATAGAAGTCCAACTAGTTGAATGAGAGAGGATGTTCACGGAAGTGACTGTGACAAAGACTTTGCTAGTAATCATCACAATGCTGTAACTATTTCCCCAAAACACCGCAGGTAAAAGAATCACAAACGAAAACACCGTCATTAATAGGCTTATTCGTAAAATCTTTATAATTTGGTCAGCATCCATAAAGCTCAAAATCACCAGGAGATACACGATAATCACAATCACAAATGTGAAACTACTCGAAAGCGATGTAAGTATCGCTAAGGAAAGTGTGAAAAACACCTTGAATACTGAATTAACGAAGAACTGGTCAGCGTTGGCTCCTTCTTGAGCGCGAATCCTGGAAATTACACTCAAAAAAGCCAAGATGCTTTTATTAATAAAAGAATCTCTTTCGCTAGGCACCGCGTATTTTTCTTCTAATTGAAGCCATTCTGGCATCTGTTACTCCCTCTTAAACTTCCCAAGAATTTTAAAAATAATAATCAAAATCGCAACGCCAGCGACTGCGGACAGAATGTAGCCCGCAACCTCCGGAAGCCCATTTAAAGCGTAGTCTGGCAAGATTGCTTTGAAGTTGAGCCCCCCAGACTTGCCCAGATCCCACTCACCCCAAGCCGTCCCTGTTGCAAGCAATCCGACTGGCGTCAAACACACGAGCACAAAAATCAGCCCATATATCGCTTTGGTTTTCTGCTTTGCACCCTCATGGATTGTCCCTGGTGAAACCCTCTTTATGAATCCAAACACTGCAACGGTAAACACTGCTTCAATCAAACCTACAATAAGAAGATGTGGAATCATCATTGCAGGCACTGAAACCGAAAGCGGATAAGGACAATATAGCGCCTGGCCAGAAGCATTGTGAAATAGCAGTGGCTGAATTCCAAACTCTATCGCCGTCATCAAAGCCGCCAAATTTATTCCGACATATGCTCCAACTGCCATTCCTACGAGCTCCCCGCGTGTGGAGCTCACACGATCTTTTATGAATTTATAAATAAAGTATCCAGCAAAAGGCATTAAAAACGCCATGTTGAAGGCGTTTGCGCCAAACGAAAGTACTCCTCCGTCGCCGAAAAGAAGCGCCTGAATTAATAACGCTACCGAGACTGAAATGCAAGCTGAAAATGGTCCTACCAAAATTGCTAGGAGGACCGCGCCGACGGCATGGCCTGTTGTTCCGCCAGGAAGAGGAATATTAAACATCATTATTAAAAAGGAAAACGCCGAGCCAATTCCCAGCAACGGCATCTTCAACTTTGTAATTTCTTTTTTCACTTTTCGTACCGCAACCGCCCACACTGGAACCATAGCAGCCCCCAACGCTGCACAAGTAGCTGGACTTAAATAATTATCTGGGATGTGCATGACTTAAACCAACTTTTTAATATTTTCAAAGCCAACCTTAATTGCATCAAACTTAGGCATGTTGAAGTTCTCTTGCTCCACGATCAGCCATTTTGCCCCGCCTTTTTGAGCTGCCACAACTATCGGTTTCATATCAATAATGCCTTCGCCAACTTCAGTCGAAATTCTTGATTCCTCGCCAGTCATGTCTTTGAGATGCACAAGCGGAATTCTGCCCGCGTATTTATTCAAATATTCAACAGCGCTAAAGCCTGCAAACTTGATCCAATAAACATCAAACTCCGATTCAACTTGCGCCGCATCTGTTCCACCATAAAGGTGATCTATGATTGGCTTTCCCGCTACGAGCTCAAACTCCTGTGCGTGATTGTGATATGCAAATCCAATTCCAGCCTCTGCGCACATTTTACCGCAAAGCGACAGTATTTTCACCATTTCACTAAGTTTCTCCGGCCTTTCATACTGCGCATACGGGCAAACCAAGTACTTCAAACCCAAGACTTTGGCATACTCTATTGCTTCTTCAAGTTTCGCTGGGTCTTCCAATCCGCTCACATGCGACGAAACCGCTACAAGCCCAAACTCGTCCAGGGTCTTTTTCATTTCTTCCGCCGGAACATCTGCGAACGTAGCGAACTCGACGCCCTGAAAGCCGATCGTGGCAAGCTTTTCAAGAGTGCCGCGGTAATCTGCGACGAACTCATCGTGTACACTGAACAACTGAACTGCAATTGGTAAACTCATAATTCCCAACTCCTTATTATTGATGAGTACTTTCGAAAAATCTCGAAACCGCAGAAAGCTATCATTCCAAGGTTTCTAAATTTCTCGTTCTACTCCACTTCCGTACTATTCTTCGCGCTTTTTCTTAGGGAAGTTTCCTGGTTTCGCGCCCGAGCCAGAGCCTGAACGTCCAAACTCGCGACGTTTCTCGCCACTTCGTTCGCCGCCACCGCTACGTCCCCCCCGCTCGCCGCCACTTCTTGCACTCGGGCGTCTACCACGATTGCGATCAGCATTTTGTGCACCGTCAACTGGACTTTTCGGGGTCGCTTTTTCAATGGCAATAGTTCTACCTTTTAGGCGAATTCCGTCAAGTGCAACAATTACAGTCTCAACGTCTTGCGCCGGAACTTCAACAAATGAAAACGTTTCTTTTATATCAACAGCACCAATTGATCCGCCGTCGATTCCTGAGTTTGAAGCGATCATCTCAATGATATGGCGTACTTCAATCTTGTCTTTCTTCCCGACATTAACAAACAAGCGGGCCATACCATACTCCGCACCTGTTTCGCGAGAAACCTGAGATGCCGACTCTGTCGGAACACTTTCTTTTACCTCGTCTCCGCCTAGCGCCGCCTTCAAAAACGCTGCGGCAACATCAACTGTAGTCAATTCATTGCCCTCATCGTTTTCTAACATCTGCTTTATATAGTAAGTATATTTTGACAAATTGTCCTTTTCCGCCGACTCGCGAATTTTCTGAAGAAGCGAATTCACCTTCGAATCCATTACATCAGCCGCACTAGGAGCATCAATTCTGTGAATGGTCGCCTTTGTATAACGCATAATCTCACGCAATTTATACATATCTTTCGCTGTCGCAAACGTATACGAAACGCCCTTTTTATTAGCCCTACCCGTCCTACCAATTCGATGGACGTAATACTCGTCATCACTCGGAATATCGAAATTGAAGACCGCCTCAATATCATCCACGTCAATACCACGTGCCGCAACATCAGTCGCAATCAACAAATCAACTGCTCCCTTACGAAAACGATTCATAACTTTGTCTCTCTGCACTTGGCGCATGTCGCCATGCAACGCCTCAGCAGAATATCCGCGACTCACGAGCACCTCTAGGAGTTCGTCAACCATACGCTTTGTGTTGCAAAAAACCAAACTCAGCTTGTAATTATTGTGCTCAATCAATCGAGTCAAAATCTCAACTTTGTTCTTGCCTTTAACCTCAACGTAATACTGCTCAATCGTAGGAATGGCAAGCTCTTTGTGGGTAATCTTCAGTTTTACCGCGTTCTTCTGATACTTATGCGTAATATCCAAAATCTCTTTTGGCATAGTCGCTGAAAACAACACAGTCTGTCTTTCCTCTGGCACAGTCTCAAGTATTATGTCAATATCTTCGCGAAAGCCCATGTTTAGCATCTCATCAGCTTCATCAAGCACGATAACTTGCAGACCATCGATTTTCGCAGTCTTGCGTCTTAGATGATCCATCATACGTCCTGGTGTTGCTACCAATATATGCGGTCTTTTCCTCAAACCAACAATCTGCCTATCAATTTGCTGACCACCGTAAATTGGCAAAATTCGCACACCATGCTTAAAATGCGCCACAGATGTCAATTCTTCAGCAGTCTGTAAAACAAGTTCCCTTGTGGGACATAAAATCAAAACCTGTATTTGATCATTATGCGTGTCAAGATTCTCGATAATAGGAATCCCAAACGCACATGTTTTTCCTGTTCCTGTCGGCGCCTGGCCGATTATGTCTCTGCCTTCAAGCATTGGTCCGATTGCTTGTGTCTGAATCGGAGTCGCTTCCTCGAAGCCCATTTTCTCAATGCCTTTCAGCACTTCTTTCGATAGTTCTAGTTCTTTGAAAATCAAATTCTCCATTAAATAACCTATTTCCTCTTTTTATTTGCTGCCAGCTCATCGCTAACGCACCAAATATTATACCACACTTTTGTTGACAATGGGGTGTCAAATTGGGGACGAGTACAAATGAGCATTAAGGTCGGAGGTTGCAGGAAGGTCGGAGGTTGCAGCAAGGTCGGAGGTTGCTGCGCTACTTTTTCCCAAGTCGTCCGATTCCGCCGTCGACCACGATTTCTTCCCCTGTAATGGAACGCCCGTCGGTACACAAAAATAATACTGCAGCCGCAACGTCATCTTCGGTCACGCAGCGACCTATAAAATTGTTTTTTGATACATTGCCTGCCATCACGCCGTCGGCAGGGTAAGCAAAACCAGTTTCCATGAAGCCTGGAGCTACAGCGTTTACTCTGATTTGCGGAGCGAGCGTTCGCGCTAGCGAACGTGTGAGGTTAGATAAAGCAGCATTAGCTGCCGCATAGGCTAACGAGCTACCTCGCGCTGCGATTCCTGCTACTGATGTGATGTTTATGATGTTAGCATTATTGGATTTAGAAAGATATTCCCGGGCATTTTGCGCAAGATAAATAGGCGCATTTACCTTCAATAAAAACGTCTTTTGTATAAGCTCGTCAGTAAGACCAGCAAGATCTTCTGACGGTACAACTTGGGTCCAGCCTGCGTTGTTGACTAAGATATCAAGAGCTCCGTAAGTCAAAACGACCTCAGAGATTAGTTGTTTGACGCAAGCCAAATCGGTGATATCGGCCTTGAATGCCTTTGCCACACCTCCCGCGTTCACAATTTCTTGCTCAAGAAGCAAAGCAGCCTTTTCGCTCGAATTGAAGTTGATTGCGACATATGCACCTTCCGATGCTAAAAGTCTACAAGTCGCGGAACCTACTCCTCCCGCTCCACCTGTTACCAGTGCTACTTTCCCTTTAAGTTTCATAATTTTTCTCCCATTTTCCGTTGCGTTCAAATTGCTCGCAATCTTTTTCTGCCACAAAATAATCAGTCAAAGAACGATAAACCACTCCTTGTTTATCTTCAAAAATACGTGCGTCAGGCCCTATATCTATTCCTTGAAAGGCTTTGATCAATTCTCTAGGTTCATCGAATCCCAGCCAAAGTCTTGCAGACGTCGAGCCAGACATACGCCCGTTCATCTCGATGCCCTTGTAACCATCCTCAGTTTTTCGGCATTGGAAGTTAAATACGCCTCTCCAACCTTCAACCGATATTGCTTCCGCAAAACACCGTGCCACTGCCTCGAGGCGCACATCTTCACATGGCTGCGCGCGTTCACAACGGCCTATCACCATCAAACTTTTTGATGTGAAAACTCGACCAACTGTGCCATCCGGAGCAATAATTGCCTGAGCTGCGTATTGATCTTCGTCAGGCATGTGAAAAAACAACGGTAGCCCCTTATCAAGGTTTCGACGCACCTCGAGTATTGCATCATGTTGTTTTGCTTTAAAGTCAATTATTTCTTGTAATAGGAAGCCCTCATCATCATTCTTTACAAATGCCTCTAACTGCTCCTCATCGCAAATGATTCTTATTCCAAGTGATCCAAAGCCCTCCCTTGGCTTTGCCAAAACAGGATAGCCGATTTGCAGCGCCCAACTCCGAGCAGCTTCAAAATTATTTTTGCTGACAAAAAACGTTTCCGCAAAAGGAAGCCCGTGTTTCTTTGCAAAAAGGTAACTTAGGGATTTGTCATTCATGATTTTGATTGCTTCGACTGATCCACACGGTATTTTCGCCTTAAATTCCGGAAATTTCAATATAAACTCTGCCAAAAACAACACGTCATGGTCCCTTGCAGGCAGAACAATATCAGGGTTTTCGTTTTCGATAAGTGTTTTTACAAAATTTTCGAAGCTAGGCGAACTAGTCAGCGGTGACTTGAATACCTTGTCACATCTTAATATGCGAGGATTATCACAAGTCGTGTTAGATCCAATTATAAGTAATTCTTTTCGCCGTCCTTCAAGCGTATCAAGGATATTTTGTCCAAGCAGACTTCCAACACTCAAAATCAGAATCTTATACTTTGTCATTTTGCCTTTGCCTCCATTTTTCGATGAATTTTGTTGATGACGAGGAAAAAACAGCGTTTTCAAAAGAATAATCCTCACAATATAATGTATCAATTTCAATTACAAATGGGCCATTACATTTTTCGGCCAGTTCAATTGCTTCTTCTAATTCTATTTCATTCGTAGCTTTCATCGCATTTGCGTTAAAACTTTTCGCAAAATCAACCCAATTGATTGGATGTAACTCAGATAACATCTGCTTTATTTCTTGGGTTTCATCTTTGTAGTAATTGCCAACCCTGCCATATGCCTTGTTGTTGCTTACAATAAATATTACTTGGCAATTATAACGAACAGCAACCGAGATTTCCAAGCCGTGCATTTGCATGCAACCATCACCCGTGAGCACCCACATTTTTCTGTTTGGTCTTGCAAATGAGGCTCCGATTGCAGCACATATTGCCCAACCCATTGGTGCCGTATGTGCAGCCGAATAAAATCCGCCATTTATTCGAGGCGCCCAAAAAAATCCAGCATACACACGGTGTTCACCCGAATCGACAAAAAATAAAGCGTCTTCGGAAATTTTGGTGTTCATGATTTTTATTACTTCCGTCATAGACATTCTCTCTGAATTTCTTTTCATAGAAGGAGTGCAAGGTTCAAAATTGTGATTTGATTCAACTACTATCTCAGACGAATCCGGCTTAAGACTCCAGCGCCGTTCAATATGCGACAAAGCATTCTTAATATCAGTCTTCAAAACTGTATCGTATACTTCACACGGGTATTTTTTTGCCGTTTTATTACTATAACTGAAGCGTAAAATTTTTCGATTAGCATGAAAAAAATCCGGATCCCAAGAACAAGTATTTCTTTCATTTAATACTGCTCCAAACACGAACAAGGTATCTAATTGAGGATCAAGGATTTTTGCATGTGCTTCCTTAGATCCAGCATAACCAAAAATGCCAAGCGAAAGTTCATTTTGCAGATGCTCTTCAAAATTTTTAGCGGCATAAGTAACTGCAACAGGAATTGAATATTTCGAGGAAAAATCAGCTATCGCTTTGCGATCAGAGACTCTTTTTACTTCATCACCCACAAGCAAAGCAACTTTCTCGCCCGTTCTTATCGGAATTTCATTAAGCCACTCAAATGATTCTTGAAGTTCTTCTTCGATATCCATATCAAATGACATCATTGATTTTTCTTCAACTTTATATTTGCTCGCCGCAACGTCACAAGGCAAGTTAATGTGAATAGGATATTGAACATTTGATTTTAAGGCTTTTTCAAACTCAGATAATGCGATTTGTAAATCATGAGGGGTCTCGACATTAAAGGTATATTCAATTGCTGCTTTCATTATTTCTCCTGTGTTTGAACCACTTGCCTCTGAGCTTTGGAAAGCTCCATACCCATTCAACATTTGAGGAGAATCGCCAGTTAAAAACAATACTTGACTGTGTTCAGCCTTGGCTGTAACCGCTGCAGTTGTTAGATTGGTTGCACCCGGACCGTTAATTGTCACAGCAACGCCAGCCTTTTCAGACATACGTGCATAGCCGTCAGCCATGTATCCTGCTCCCTGTTCGTGCATTGCCATGACAATTTTAAAACGCTTGTCCTTTGCTGCTTTGTTCAGAAAAAAATTAACATGTGCTCCCGGAATAATAAATAAGGTGTCTACTCCCCAAGAAAAAATGCGATCTAATATATGATCTGAAAAAGTACTATTATCACTTGGCATTATGTCAATTCTCCCTTTTTCAAAGATACAGAAATAATACCATGCATTACAAGCTTTCGGCAACACTAGCAGAGTACAATCAAGGTCGGGGGTTGCAGGAAGGTCGGAGGTTGCAGCAAGGTCGGAGGTTGCAGCAAGGTCGGAGGTTGCAGGAAGGTCGGAGGTTGCTGCTTGCTTGGAGGTTGCTGCCTAGTTCACGTAAAATTTCCCAGTATCATAGTCCTTTGAAAACATAGGTTGTTTCACATAATTTCCGCCTGTGATAATCCGAACATAAACGGTTGCAGTGTCACTAAGATATGAAAATCCGTCACTATATTTGTAAGCATAAAACGAGACCAACTGTCCATCAACCTGAGCGTATGAAAAAATATTCTCTGGAGCCATTTTCCCCACATCACTGATTGTGCTAGTGTTTGCCACAGCCCTCATGTTCGCCGGCAGCGCAGAAGTAACTTCAAAACTTGCATTTTTGTATTTTGAAAGATCAATTTTCATAAAAACCTTTAATACGTCCCCCGGTTTGAAAACTTTAGTTTCCTTGGATGAATTTATCGGATAAAATTTAGTCGTCATTTTTACTTCGTTTTTTATAGCGTCTGCAGGCAAACCATTTTCCCACTGGGTAATGGTGATTGATGCGCTCGTTCCGCCGCTGATTATTTTAAGATTTTTTAGTTGTTCTCCAGTGATTGTAAAATATTCGGCTTTTGCACCGTTTACGGTAATTGTGTGTTGTTTTCCATTAAGTTCATAAACAACTTTCGTTTCTGTACGATCGACCCGACTATATTTACTTGTCATAAACATATATTCTTGTAGCGAAGTTAACGTTCCAACCGCAGGATTCTCAATTACAAAATTATAAAGTCCATCTGCTTTTTCATTCTTCAGTTGTGATGCTAAAACTGCAGCTAAAATAGTTGCGACTTTTTGTTCGTCGCCCGAAAGTCCTTTAATTGAGAAGTTTGATCCGCTTGTCTGAATATTGGGCTCAATTTTCTGGTTAAAAATCACTCCCGCCTTTGGCGTTTCGCCAATGAAATCATACGCCAGCGCCAAGTAGATTGAATCAATAATTCCAAGATTTCCGACCGATGCAAGCTCGTTTAGCATATCAATTTTCGGCTCGCCCATGGTTATAAGCCCATAAATTGCAGCGCCCTTTTCGCCAGAAAGTCCGTTTTGGGCCTTGCCCAACAAGTAATTGACCAATTTCGCCTTGTCAATTCCTAATTCAGGATGTCCAGAAACATACCCTGCTACTAAAGCACTAATGTAAACATTCGAAGTACCCTTTTCTTGAATCGATAGGCCACCATCATTTGCGCTTTGATAACCATTAAGGTTTTGGGATTCGTCGGATGCCCCGCCGGCACTGTAAAATTTCTCGTTTATGAATTTTTGACTTTGTATTGATGCAATCAAGCCATCTAAGTTTGAGTCAAAGTTGTATGCAATCCTTGCAAAACCTTCATAAACCTTACCAAGCTCCTTATCGGCAAACATCAGATCCACGAGCCCCTGTGCCGTTTTGAACTGTGCTCCGGGAACTGCATCCACGCTATATGTCGCAAGATGTTTCAAAAACGACTTTAAAACTCTAAACTTCTTTTCAATTGCATCCGCGAACGCACCGCTTCGCGCTGTTATTTTAACTATGTATTCGCCCTCTGCCAACTTTCCTATTGGAATTTGAACTTGCTTAAACGCAAGAGCGTTGCCGCCGACATTCCTCACCTTGCCGTCCGGAGTAATAATTTCAGTGGTATACGTAATTTTGTCGCCGCTTTTCAGCTTGTCCCCGAATACTGCTGCCGCAAACACTGGGCTGTCTCCTACAATGTATTCGCCTCCGATTGTTGGTTGAATAAACATATCAAGCGAGGTCACTACTTCAGCGTTTGCCTGCCCCGCAAGTCGCGACTCGGATATACCGCTTGCAATTGCTCGCCATGAGGTTATATTGTCAGGCATTTGAATAGTAACTTCGGCATTTCCAGAAGGATCTGTCTTTACTAATTTGAATGCAGCAACATCCTGGAAGTTTTTGCGAACAGCAACGGGGGAAGCTCCTCCATTTTCTAATCCCTTCGTTACTTCTGCTAAGTCTCGTGATGGAGCGTACCCTAATCCATTATCGTAGAATTTTTCGCCCGGTGCGGGCCAAAAATTATTATTATCCGAATTCATTGAACTTTCAAAACCGCCATATCCACTTCCAGGGAAAAAATACAATTCCGAAGCCACGTTTATTTCTTGAAATTGAAGGGCAAGGAGTGCGTTATCTAAAAGACTAAGATTAATCACGCATTCAACAGGTTTCCCATTTTTATCGAGAACTTTTAAAGTAAATTTCGCTTTTCCCCCTGGCAAATATTTCGACTTATCCGGTGTCAAGGTAATATTAAGTCCTTTTTTATCCAAGTTCTCCATTACCGTTGCCGAATAAGACTCACAACCACCCTGCAAGAAACGAATCATTTCGACTTCAATACCAGGTGAATGTTTTTCGGCAAATTTCAGTGAATACTCAGATCCCTTGATTACAGTATAATCAACTAATCCGTTGTTCATAACTAGAAACATAGAATACTTATCCGGAACTTTTTTACCGTTATCAGAAAAAATGAATTTCACATTATCTCCGATTGCAGCTGTTTCTTTTGACGCAGTAAAAGTCGGGTTATATTCATTAGCATAAACTATATCATGAATATCACCATACACATAAAGTTCTTGGGTGTAGTTCCTTCCCCATGAATCAACAGTATTTACAGTTACAATTATCTCTGTGTTTCTATCTGGCTTTTTGGGTATCGCGAAACTCAAATTAATCTTACCGTTTTTGTCTGCCTTTAAATTATATGTTTTTACGATTTTCGAATGCTCATCATAGCGATATTGTGGCAATTTCACCTTATTTATCGAATCATACTTATAACCAGTAATAACTTCTGTAGTCCAACGATACTCGAATTGCCCTGTAACCTTAGTCCCTGGCGCCACTTTGTATTTTTCAGAATCAATTTTCGGATTTACCTTTTTCACTACTCCCGTCAACACAAGTTTACCGCCAACTTCTTTTGCCTCAAAGTCACCCGTTTTGTCATGATGGAATACCTGAATTATCTGATCTTTACTCATTTCCCCAACCAAAGGAAAGACCGAACTAAAGCTGATATTATCTTCTGAATATAACTGGGTAGAATCAATCGGATAGTTCAATTTGGCTGGGCTATACAGATATGTGAATTCACCCTGTTCGTTTAGATTGAATTTCCCGCTTTGCAGCGGAACATTTTCTCGACCGCCATTAGCAACATATGAGGCTTTTGTGTTTGGCACGCCAGTGCCGTCAAAGAATTTTGCCCCTAAGTCGATTTTTGCAACTTCATTCCAAAACATAGCAGACTTGTTAGACGAAGCAGTGAATTGGAACTCAGGCTTTTCATATTTTTTAACTTCAAAGGACTTTTGAGATACTAAAGTACCCTCGGATTTAATGCTTAACGAGTAGGTGCCTTCAGAGAGTGATGATAGCGACATGTCTCCAGAAAAGACGCCTTTTTCAACGTCCACACTAGAAGTCAAAAGTGCTGGCGAAGAATTGTCGTCATTATACCAACTGACTCCCTCCATTGCGTACCCATATCCATCGAAATAATAGGTCCCCCAGCCTTGTTTTACTTCGACATCAAGGGTTGCAGGCGACTTCGAAGTCTTCCTGTTTTGTGCAAACCCCCAAAACTGAAGTGTGTCGGTCATTTGATAAAGGGGTTTGTCTAAAGCAAGGTAGTTCCACCAATCGCCAGCAGTTCCGGAAGTTGGCATAGTAGTTTTCATGTTATATCCTGAGTAATATGAGTAATAAGGGACATTTGAAGAGTACAAATACAATAATACCTGCCCACTAGTTGGGGAAACTTTGAATAATCTTTCCCCAAAGTCACCCGAATCAAACTTTGCTACCCCGTCAGTTCCAGTTTGCAAAGTTGCGCCTTGCTTTTGCCAACCGCCTTCCTTGGTAAATGTCGAAAACTCGACTGAACTGTTCGCAACTGGTGTTTCGGTTTTTCCGTTCATGACCCAAGCAAGTTTACTATCCCCTGCAGCAACAATTTGAATCGCGAGCGAATTTACCTGTATTAATGCGGTCGATTTCGAGTTACCCGCCGTCGCTCTAATAAGGTAAAATCCCTCTTCAAGTGATTTGGGAATTTTATAACTTCCGTCGTCGCGAGCCTTAGGTTTGAAATTCAACACCAAAGTTTTATCCGTCTCTGAAAACAAATTCATTGCTGTCTTGGTTGAATACGCCCAGCCTGGAAGACTAGCAACAGTCTGAAAATCTTTCTGAAAACTATCAAAATCAGAATATTTGAAAATTGAAATGTCTGGATTTTTTACAGGGTTCGAATATCCGTTGCCCCAATAAGGCAAAGATACTGTTTGAGCTATTCCAGGATAAAAATAATAATTGTTAGAACTAAAATAATAACTGCTCTCGTCTTGATTTTGAGCAACTGTTTCGAAGGAAAACTCAAAGTCCTTTTCAATTACGTTTTGCGAGTTCACAACACCAAAGCCCTTCAAGACCTTGACTGTATAAACAGTCCCATAATCCAGCGGATTTTTCGGAACAAACACTATTCTGCCCTGCTCTGTCTTCAGGTTACCCTCAACATTAGGTGAAATGGAAAAGAATTTGGACGCGTCCATATAATTTCCGATACGCGAGAAATAGATTTCAATTCCAGATAAAACTTGTATACCAGTAGCTTCTTTGCCTGGCAAACTTCCAACAACTTGCATTTTCGATGTCGTCTGATATCCCCACGTCACATCGTCCTTGCCCTCGCGCGCCAATACAAACTTGTAAATTTTGTCCGATGCGAGTCCGCCCATCGGTTTTATATCAAATGCAACAATTCCGACTTCAGCAGGATTTTTTGCGTCTTTGATGTCTAATTTAGTTCCATCACTAAGCGATAGCCATGTTTTTATTTCTTCCAGCGTTGCTGGATTACGCGATTTGAGCAAAAACGCTGAATTCGGAAGCACCCCATACTTGTCTGTGCTCATCGCCTTTAAGGAGAATCCATCACGAAAATCTTCAGCTTCTGTCTTTACACCAAATAAAAGATTTCCTGCAAACATCGCTACAAATGCGAAACAAATAACGACCGCAATACTTATCCAGCGTTGAAATACTTGCGGATGCTTTTTCAGTTTTAAGTCCTTACCAGTTAGGACGCTTTCTCGGATCGACTCTTTATTGGGAACCGCCTTTTTCCTTGCTTCGTTAATAATGTCTTTGAAATTCATGATAACCCCTCCAGTTCAAATTTGCTCTTCAATTCTTGAATAGTGCGATAAATATGATTTACCGCTTGAGACTGGCTTATTCCGATGTTTAGCGCCGCCTCTTTAATAGTAAGGCCTCCGAAAAAATGTAGCACAAACAGCTTTTTAACTGTTTCGCTTTTCTTTTCGAGGTATTCGAGGACTCGCTCAGCCATATCGGAAATTTCAACGCTTTCTTCAATTCCCATAATTTCAGCAGAAAGCTCAAATTCGAGCGCCTCAAGGGCTTGGTTATCATCATTGTCCTCATTTGAGACTGAGTTAAACACGACAGTCGCCTTTTGGACTTTCAGATATGCGTAGTGTTTCTTGATGACGTTGGATGCCGAAACTATAAGGTATCCCTTGTAATCTTCAATGTCGTCCGCGCCTTTGTTTCGGAAACGAACGAACAGCGCCTTATAAATCTCCTGGAGTATGTCTCCTGCAGCTTCACAGTCGCCCGTCCTTGAAAGCACAAATCTCATTACATCGTCGTAGGTTTCGTCGTAAACTTGGTTGAAAACTGAAGTAATGTCACTACGCATTTTTTCACCCCTTACTATAAAAGAGTCATATTGAGTTAATTTTTTTTCAATTATTAATTAGCCCATTCCAAATCTAGGCCTCAAGCTTTTCGAGAGCTGGTGCGCTGCCGTTTTTTGCAGCGACTTCGTACCAGCGACGCGACTCAGCTAGGTTGCGTTCGGTGCCTTTCCCGTTTGCACAAGCATCGCCAAGTAAGATTTGAGCCTCGACTTGACCTTTAAATGCCGCAATTTTGAGTAACTTAAACCCATCCTCAGGGGTCGCACCTTCATCAAGCCCTCTCAACTGCAAAGCGCCGAGATACGCCATAGCATCGATTTCTCCAATTTTTATTGCATCATTTAATATATCAATTGCTCTTGGCAAATAATCTTTTATATCATCTACATCAAAGTCTTCATTTGAACATACTCGAGCGAAATTCATAGCATCATCAAAATTGTTTTTTTCACTGCATTTTTTATACCACATCAGTGATTTGAAAAGATCGCGCTCAAAGTATTCTCCGCGCTCAAACCAACTAGCAATTTTACATTGAGCCTCGTTCATCCCTAGGTCAGCTGCCCGCAAATAGTAGTTAGACGCCTTCTCCATGTCCTTTTTTACTCCGACACCATTTTCATACAGCATCCCTATCTCGAATAGAGCACTTCGATCATCATTTGCAGCTTTAATCTCAAGAGCCTCGAGGCGCTTCATAAACTCTCTATTCACCTTTTTAGTGTATAAATAACTCCTAATTTTCTTAATCATATTTCCAACACCCCTTTAATACTTCACTAGCAGACAACAGGTTCTCTTCACAATTTGCAAAAATTGTTGCCAAAATTTCGCCCTTTTCTACAAAGTTACCAGTCTTCTTCTCAACAATAATACCTGCTCCAAAATCTATTTGCGCTCCCAACATCTTTCGCCCTGACCCTAGTTCAACTGCCGCGACACCAAGAGAGGTTGTATCCATACTTATAATCCTACCCGAACGCTCCGACCTTAACTCATAAGAATATTCACAAGGATGAGGATTCTTTTCTCCCTCAATCGAAGCCCAATCTCCGCCCTGTCGAACTACAAAATCCTTGAACTTCGCTAGTGCACGCCCACTCTCTATTGCATCAATTGCCATCGCTCGACATTCCGATATTTCACCTTTTCCAGCCAAATGCAACATCTCAGATACAATATCCAAACTCACTTCAAATAAATCTTCAAGGCCCTCTTTAAAGCTTCCTAACACTTGCATACACTCTTTGACTTCAAGTATATTCCCTACGCACCTTCCGAGCGGAACTTCCATGCTTGTAATAATTGACGACGTTTTTATGCCCGCTGAATTACCTATCTTATTCATTAAGTCGGCCAGGTCTTCTGCCTCAGCCCTTGTTTTCATAAACGCGCCGTTTCCATATTTAACATCGAGTACGATACAATCTGCCCCTGAAGCAATTTTTTTACTCATAATACTTGATGCTATGAGCGGAAGACTTCGAACTGTGGCTGTGACGTCCCGCAGTGCGTAAATCTTCTTGTCTGCCGGCGCGATGTTACCGATTTTATCTGCGATAGAAATCCCAACTGCATTCACATTTGCAATAAATTCCGAAATAGGCATCAATGTCTTTAAACCCGGGATCGACTCAAGTTTATCAATCGTTCCGCCAGTGTGCCCTAATCCTCGACCTGACATTTTAGCTACAGGCACACCGCACGCTGCAACAGTTGGCCCCACGATTAGTGTGGTCTTGTCGCCGACACCACCTGTACTGTGTTTGTCGACCTTTATTCCTCGAATTGAACTCAAATCAAGTATTTCTCCCGAGTCAATCATTGCTTGCGTGAGCGCAAATGTTTCCGTAGGAGTCATTCCATTTATGCAAATCGCCATCAATAAAGCGCTCATCTGATAGTCTGGGATCTCGCTATTTGTAAATCTCGCGATTACATCCCGAATTTCATTATCGGTTAATTCAAGCCCATTTCGCTTTTTATCGATAATTTCATACATTTACATCCTCATTAGAACTTTCGCCACTTTCGCCACTTTCACTTTCAATTTGAGGTGTTTCTTCACCTGAAAACAGTGCCTCAAACTCTTCGGCCGAAATTCTTTCCTTTTCAATTAGCGCTTCCGAAATAATTACTAGTTTGTCGTGATTCTCTCGGATAACCCTTAGAACTTTCGCATAGCTTTCATCGATTATTGCTCTTATTTCTTCGTCAATTACCGATGCGATAGACTCACTGAAATTCTTTGTATGCCCGAAATCACGACCTATAAACACTTCTGTATTTTCGTCTTCAAAAACTAACGGGCCAATTTTTTCACTCATACCAAAACGCGTAACCATACTACGAGCAATGCCTGTCGAACTTTTCAAATCCGAATAAGAGCCGGTAGTAACTTCGTTAAATACGATTTCCTCTGCTGCTCTTCCCGCTAGAGAAATCATAATATATTCGAGCAAATGCCCCCGCGTCTCGTAATTAATATCTTCAGAAGGCTTATAAGCAGTATATCCACCAGCTTGACCTACAGAAATAATTGACACTCTATCCACTTTCTCAGTTGAAGAAAGTAGACGCACTGCCAAAGCATGGCCTGCTTCATGGTATGCTGTCAAACGCTTATCTTTATCCGTCATTACACGGCTCTTTTTCTCTGGCCCAAGCATTACCTTGTAATTTGCTTCTTTGACATCTTCATTGCTAATTACTTCGTGATTCTTTTTGGCAGCCGCTAAAGCCGCTTCGTTCAGAAGATTTTCAAGGTCAGCTCCAGTAAATCCAGGCGTTGTCTTAGCAATATCTTCAAGATCAATTGCCTCGTCGAATTTTTTGCCGCGAGCGTGAACTTTCAGAATCTCTTCACGTCCCACTTTGTCAGGCTTACCTACATAAACTTTTCTGTCAAACCGCCCAGGTCTGAGCAATGCTGGGTCAAGAATATCCGAACGATTTGTTGCCGCAAGGATAATAACTCCTTCATTTACCCCAAAGCCGTCCATCTCAACGAGCAACTGATTCAAGGTTTGTTCTCTCTCATCATGCCCTCCTCCAAGACCTGCTCCTCTATGTCTTCCAACCGCATCAATTTCATCAATAAATACAATACTTGGCGCCTGCTTCTTAGCTTGGTCAAACAAATCTCGAACTCTCGAAGCGCCTACACCTACAAACATCTCTACAAAATCCGAACCACTAATTGAAAAGAATGGCACATTTGCCTCACCGGCAACAGCTTTAGCTAGCAATGTTTTCCCTGTCCCAGGAGGTCCAATAAGAAGAACTCCCTTTGGGATCCTCGCGCCAATTTCGACATATTTCCTTGGATCTTTAAGAAAATCTACTATCTCTTCCAGTTCCTCTTTTTCCTCTTTTGCGCCAGCAACATCAAGGAAGGTCTTCTTTTTGTCCCCATCGCCGCTTAGTTTCGCTCGGCTCTTTCCAAACGACATCGCTTTTCCTGCGCCCCCCGCGCCTTGAGCTCCATTAATAAACATCATCCAAAATACAATAATAATGACTATTATCAATACTGTTGGCAACAACGACAACCACCAAGGCTGTCCCGCTGGAGGCTTAAGAGTATATGAATTCTTATCTAGCTTGCCACTCTTTACTGAACTATCAAGCAAAAGCATAAATTGCTCGCTACTAGTAACATTTGTAATCGCCTTTGCCGATGGTATCTCTACGTCTTTCACTTTAACTTTGGTCTTATCCTTAAACTCTACTTTTGCCACTATTCCGTCAAACTCTATGGTTTTTATGTTCCCGTCATTTAATTGCTGTACAAAATCAAAATACGGTAATTCAGGATCCTTTTTCTCATCCGAAAACAATGCGAATCCCGCCACTACTAATACAAATATTACTATAAAAAATCCCCATTTTCTTAAAAGTTTCAATTGTGTTCCTCCTAAATATATTTTTCTGGTTTGAGTGTGCAGACATCTGGAAGATGCCTGTATTTATTTGCAAAGTCAAGTCCATACCCTACCACAAACTCATCGGGTATATCTATACCTGCATATTTGATATCAATATTAACTAGTCTTCTAGAAGGCTTCACAAGTATCGCACAAATTTCTACGCTATTTGGTTCACGTGTCTTGAGCATTTCAACAAGATGCTTTAAAGTAAGGCCTGTGTCGATTAAATCTTCTACTATCAAGATATCTTTCCCCGAAATATCAATGTCGATATCTTTTATTATTTTCACAACTCCTGATGTCTTTGTGGAATTTCCATAACTTGATACCATAATAAAATCCACTTCGCACGGGATATCCATTTTCCTCATTAAATCAGCCAAAAACACAAATCCGCCCTTCAAAACACCCACAAGCAGCAGATTCTTACCTTTATAATCTTTTGAAATCCTCTTTGCTAGTTCCTCAGTCTTTTCAGCGATTTTATCCCTCGCTACTAAGACTTTTTGCAAATCCTTATGCATTCTCGTCCTCCATCATTTGCTGTTGCGATATATTTCTTACTCTTAACAACTCCCACAATCCACACAATCTCATTCCCGTAAGCTATCAGCACAAGTTTGTCTCGCTCATTTCTTGGGACTTTCAAATCAATAAGATAGTCCTTCAATTTTTTGCTTCCGGTTGAGTGTTCAGGATATATTATATCACCATTTAGTCTGTTTCTCACGACTAAATTCCCATTTATTTTGCTATTTTCAATATAAATCACATTGTCCCCTTCTTCTAATGGTTCACCGGCTTTTCTTTCAAACACTTCAGCCTCAAATATTACCCCCGCAAACTCGGTGACGCTTGGGATTTCTAAGTTCACTGCTGGGATTTTTGGCTCTGGTGTTTCGGGCGACCGAACTTGCTTACGAATGGTCAACACATCATAAGCATAGTATGCCTCTGCTCCAGACGCGAGCGCAACAACCTTACCGCTGACACCTTTTTTAGCGAGTTCCAAAACCGACTTCACTTGCGTGAACGACACGTCTTTAAGCCCTTGTGCCACTTTAGCAATTGCCATCCTTACGAGGCGCAATTGAAGTGCCTGATCTAAATCAAGCAGCCCTTCGCGCTCAATTTGAACGCTTCCATCTTCTGTTTTATTGCAAATTAATTTAAATGCCTGATTTGTAAGCTTTTCGAGAAACTCCGAGTCATTTTTTGCGTGTTCACCAAGATTAATCACTTGCTTTGAAATATCTTTGCCCAACATCTCGTTAATTTGCGGAATAAGTTTATTTCGGATCAAATTGCGCGTATAGTCTTCAGAAAGATTACTTGAATCAATTTTCGGGTTCAAATCATTTCGTTCGCAATAGGAAACGGTGTGTTCTCTCGTCAATAGTAATGTTGGTCTTATCACCATGCCGTTTCGATAAACAATACCCTTGAGCCCATCAATACCAGTGCCTCTGAAGACATTCATAATAATAGTCTCAGCATGATCGTTTATTATGTGAGCAACAGCAATGTAATTGAAATTATTTATTTCCCTAACTTTTTCAAAAATCCGATATCTTTCATTTCGAGCGCACTCTTCTAATCCGAGTTTTCTCTTTTTTGCAAGTTCTTTAATATCGACCTGGAATACTTCTAATCTGATCTCAAGGGATTTACATAATTCCTCACAGTACGCTTGTTCTGAGTCTGATTCTTTTCCACGCAGCATATGATTAATATGAACCGCAATTAACTTTTCTTTAGGGAAAAGTTTTGAAAGCACATGCGTCAAGCAAACCGAATCCGGTCCACCTGAGAGTCCAATTACGATTTTGTTATCAGCCTTTGTATTTTCAAAACATCTCTCGTACAAGGTATCCTTTACTACCGATATGATGTTTTCGTCATTCCCTGTGTTTTTCAAGATCAAAAAACCTCGTATGCGTGCCCGACCAGCCAAGCTCAATTGTCCGAGTCTCGCCATTTCTGTGTTTTGCAACGATTATTTCTGCTACGTTTGGTTTGTCAGTTTCTTTATTATAATAGTCATCTCTATATATGAACATAACGATATCTGCATCCTGCTCAATCGCTCCAGAATCTCTAAGATCAGAAAGCATAGGCCTATTATTAGTACGTGCCTCTGGTCCACGACTCAACTGCGATAGACAAATAACAGGGACATTTAGTTCCTTTGCTAAAATCTTCAGAGATCTAGAAATTTCCGTGATTTGCGATTGGCGATTTTCGTTCCGCTTGCCAGGAACATCCATCAACTGCAAATAGTCGATTACTATTAACCCCAATTTGTTTTCCATCTTTAGTTTGCGGCATTTTGCCCGAATATCTGTAATTGAGACCCCCGCATTATCATCAATGTAAATGGGCGCATCAGAAAGTGGCCCGATGGATCTTGATAGATTTGCCCAGTCATCATCATTAAAACTTCCATCTCTTAGTTTGTTGCTTGGTATAAGCGCCTGCGTTGCTAACATTCTCGCCACTAACTGTTCTTTTGACATCTCTAAACTAAAAACTGCTGTTGCAACTTTTGCTTTACTAGCAGCATGTTGCGCAATATTTAAACCTAAAGTGGTCTTTCCCATCGCTGGCCTTCCAGCAATAATTATCAAGTCCGATTTCTGAAGTCCAGATAGCAATTTATCAAGTTCGTGGAATCCTGTCGGAACACCTGTAACCATGTTTTGATTATTATATTTAAACTCCAGTTCTTTAACTGTTTCTGCAATGACATCTCTAATCAGATGAAATCCTTGATGTGCGCGACCTGACAATATTGCCAAAACCTCAGCCTCAGCATATTCAAGTACGGCCATGGCCTCGTCCGAAGCATCATAACCTTTATCCACAATCATCGAAGACACTTTAATTAATGTCCTCAGCAGTGATTTTTCAGCTATTATTGTGGCATATCTTTGAGCGTTCGCTGTTATTGGGACGAGCGTAGGAATCAATGTAAGGTAGTCCAACCCACCAATTTTATCTAATGAACCTCTGCGTTTCAAAGCGTCAGCAACTGTAACCAAGTCAACAGTAATCGCATGGTTGAACAAGTCCACAATCACCGTGAAAATTTCCCTGTGATCTTCTCTATAGAAATCATCAGGTTTCAATATTTCTAAAACATCAGGAATGGTATCGCTGACTAACATCATCGCACCCAGCACTGACTGCTCGGCCTCTATACTTTGTGGTGGGATTCTCCCTAAAATACCTTGTTCCATACCTACCTCCTGAAAACAATTAAGTCCTTGAAATTTTCACCTTTAACTTGCCCGAAATTTCGGGATAAATTTTCACATCAACTTCAAAATCCCCGACAGTTTTTATCGGCTCCTCCAAGTGGATTTTCTTCTTATCAATATCAATTTTAAAATCCGCCATTAACTTCTCAGCAATTTCCTTGCTCGTGATTGAACCAAAAAGTTTCCCGTTTTCTCCACCTTTTGCTGTCAACTCAACAGTAACTTCGCCAAGGCGCGCCGCCAACGCTTTTGCAGCCGCAACCTCTTTGCTTTTTTTGTTTATTTCTGCTGTGTTTTTCTGCTTCATAGTATTGACATTCCCAGCACTTGCCTCGACAGCCAATTTCCTTGGAAACAAGTAGTTTCTAGCGTGCCCATCACTTACTTCAACCATACTATCCTTCTTACCTAAAGCCTTCACATCTTGCATCAAAATTACTTTCATGTATTTGCCCTCCGCTCAACATATTCTTTTATTTTCGTCATCAAAATCCCTTTTGCCATTTCAATCGTTGTACCTTCAAGTTGTGCCCCCGCAACTGTCTGATGCCCCCCGCCTCCGAGCGCTTCAAGAATCATCTGCACATTTATTTCTCCATACGATCTACCGCTAATGTGCACTACCCCATTCAAGTCGGACAACACAAAAGTCGCATTTATCCCAGATAGGTTTAAGAGCTGATCCGCCGCGCTCGCGGAAACAAGTTGTGCCTCCGGCGTATCTTCAGGGCAAGTTGCAACTGCTATGCCCTCTTCCGTTATCTCGGCTCCGGATACTATTGCCGCGAGTGTCGTATACATGACAATATCATGTTGGAAGAACTGGCTAACAGCAATAGGATCTGCGCCGTTCCTTCTCAAGAAGGTAGCTACTTCGAAAGTCCTAACCCCCGTCTTTACAGTAAAGTTCTTTGTATCAACAACAATTCCTGCATACAGCGATTCAGCTTCAAGTTTTGGCAGTTTAATCTTGTCATCAGCATACTGAAGTATTTCAGCAACTAATTCACACGCAGAAGATGCATACGGTTCCTGATAGTTAATTGTAGCATTTTGAATAAACTCGGTTCCTTTTCTATGATGATCAACCACTACAATTTTCTTGCAAACCTCAATCAACTTCGGACATTGAGTAATACTAGGCCTATGTGTGTCAACCACAATCAAAAGCGTGTTTTCACCCGCCAATTTTATTGCTTCATCATTTGAAATGAGCATGTCCGAATATTCGGGCTTTTTCTGGTACATATCAATTACCGTTTTAACAGTCTGGCGAACATCGCCAAACACAATCTTTGCATCCTTTTCAACCAACTTTGCCATGCGCCAGAAACCGATGGACGCACCTAATGAATCAAGATCCGCGCCCTCATGCCCCATTATCAATATTGAATCAGACTGGCGCATCAAATCTTTAATTACACCGGCCACAACACGCGACTTAATTTTCGTGCGTTTTTCGACTTCTTTTGTCTTGCCGCCAAAGAATTTGAATTCTTCCCCGTCCTTTAACACGACTTGATCGCCACCACGTCCTAGAGCGATATCAATCGCGGAGCGCGCTGCTTCGAAGTTGTTGGCGATTCCGCCGCACCTTATTCCAAACCCAATACTTAATGTAGCAGGAATGTCAGAACCCGTCTCTAATTCTTTAACCAAGTCGAGAATTTCGAATTTTTTCTCAAGCAATGAATCCATTTCTAAACTTTCAAATATGAAGAGATATTTATCGCGCTCGTATTTTCTTAAAACTCCGCCATGAGGGGTTAGCCAACTTGAAATAGTGCCTTCAACCTCGGCAAGCAAACGCGGTTTTACGCTTTCTTCAACGGTCTGCATGAGGTCGTCGTAATTATCGAAGGTCACAATGCCGACAGCACTCTGTTCTGCGTGGTATCTATTCGTTAAGTCAACCAACTCAGTCTTTTCGAGAAAATATATGATAATAATGTAGTCGTTGATATCCGTTTTGCTATCTGTCTTAACGATAGTTCCCAACAAATCAAATATCTTACCATCAACTTCCACATCGTTAATTTCAAAGTTATATTTAACGCGATTTTCAAGCAATTCCTTTGATGAAATTCGCTCTATCAATTCAGAAATGTTTTTATCAAATAATTTTTTCTGATTTACCAACGCCTTAAAGTCCTGATTATACCAAACTATTGTGCCATCCAGATGGATAACCACAAGTGGCAACGGGAAATAACGCATCGTTCCTTTGGATGCGTTGTCAAGATTCAGACTTAAATCTTCCATGTATCTTGTGACTTCATTAAGACGCGCCTTGTTATTTCGCAAGTTATAATAAACAAGTGCCGCCAAAATAAGAACACACGGAATCATAATTATCCAATTGTAAAAACCAATTATCAACACAAAGAAACCCATTATCGCAAGGTATAAACCTGTTTGCGGTAGCGAAAACTTCTCGTGATTTTGCTTGTTGCTCATCGTCCCAACTCCTAAAAAAACAAAAACAGCCCATAGATCGCAATCTACAGGCTGAAACGCTTGTCTTAATCTGTAGTAAACGGTAACAACGCGATGTGTCTAGCTCTCTTAATTGCTAAAGTGAGCTGGCGTTGGTGCTTCGCACAGTTGCCTGACATTCTTCTCGGTAAAATTTTACCTTTTTCCGAAACAAACTTCCTCAATTTCGGCAATTCCTTAAAATCTATTTCAGTAGCCTTCTCAACACAAAACGCGCAAACTTTTCTTCTAGGCTTTCTCATTCTTCCGCCCATCTTGCTATCGCCCTTGTCATAAGAATCTCTGGATGATTTGTAATCTTTTTTTGGTGCTCCATTCATAATAAATTTCCTCCTTCCGGAAACATTTCTTAAATCAAACTATTAAAATCAAAACGGTAAATCGTCATCTTCTACTGGGTAGAAACCTTCGTCTCCACCGCTGCTTGCTGGTGCTGCGTCTGAACTGCTTTTCGCGGCACTAGTTGCTCCAGAGGAGGGGTTTGAGTTGGCGCCAGCCGGAGCATATGCTCTTGGTGCACTTGTGCCACCGCCGCCAGTGCCATCTTGTCTGCCATCAGCAAAATACACTTCTTCGACTATTACTTCGGTCACATATCTTTTCTTGCCCTCAGCGTCATCCCAGTTACGCGTTTCTAAACGACCTTCAACAGCTATTCTAACGCCCTTTGCAAAATAATTCTTTATAAATTCCGCTCTGCCTTCCCAAGCAACGCAGTTAATGAAGTCCGCCTTTTTTTCAGCACCCTTAGCCACTCTGCGGTCAACTGCAACGGTAAAACTAGCAACTATTTTCCCTGTAGATGTCTCTCTTATTTCCGGATCTTTAGTTAGTCTTCCTATAACTATAACTTTGTTCATTCAAAACACCTCTTTCCGAGTCATACTTTAAATCTTGTTTGAAAAACTCTAATCTTCCTTGTTAATAACAAGGTATTTTAGAATTCCTTCGGTGATCTTAAACTGTCTTTCAAGCTCAAGTGGGAATTCTGGCACTGCCAAAATATCCATATGCACGTAATAACCCTCAAACTTCTTGGATATCGGATAAGCAAAACGTTTTTTGCCCCATTCCTCCATCTTCTCGATTTGAGCGTTGTTTTCAAAAAAAGCTGTAAACTTTTCAACTAGTGCTTTTACTGCGTCTTCACCTAGACCTGAGTCTATGATATATACGACTTCGTACTTTCTCATTCTATTCACCTCCCCCTGGACTTTGGCCCCACATCTGAGTGTGGAGCAAGGATGTAAAAAGCATTCTACCAAAAAAATTGGTAGAATGCAATAGTCTAATTGGGGGCGGGTACGAATGAGTGAAGACGTTTATTCTTTTATTTCAAATGTATTAGTCGCATCGGTTAAAACTTTTCTGTTCTCTTCACCCTTACTAAATAAAGTCCAAGACAAAATTTGATTAAACGCTTTCGGCGACTTAACGATTTTAATTAAATATTTCAATTTAATTCCACCAGCGAAACCATTAAGCTCAACATCTATCGAAGGCTGTCCATTTAACGTTCCGGTTTTTTCGTTTAGCCATTCGGCACTTGTTATGGCCTTTGACATATTTGTCTTTATTATTGAGAAGTAACCCTCAACTGATAAATTAGTTTCAAAATCTAAGGAACTCTCACTAATGACAGCCACATATTGTTCTTTTGCCAAATCACCAACAAACAAGCACGAGGATTTAGCCTGTGTCGCGTCCAATTTTTTCCAACTGCTTGGTACGGTAAGTGATACTGGTCGAGTATCACTCGTTATCTTTTGCAAATCAAGTTTCTCGCTAGTTTTCGAATCATTATTTGGATTAAGTATATTACTTGCAATTTTGGTACATCCCGTGAATCCAAGAGCAAAAACTAAAATTAGCACAATCGTAATAATTCTGTTCATAATTACCTCCGCCTAAATTTTCTAATTATTTGATATTTTTCAAATAATCTAATTTGAATAATATCACTATTCAAACTATTAGTAAAGAACGAAGCATAAGGAACGAAGCATAAGGAAGCGCAAGGTTTACATTAACATTCAGAAATCTTATAATAAATTGAATGCTTGATTGAATGATTGAATGATTGAATGACTAAATGATAACTCGAAAGGAAATGCAAAATGAGCGAATGCAATGATAATAAATGTAAATGCAATGGCACGAAACCAAAGATTTCTGTGAAAATTAAGGCGCGTCAAGCAGCGTCGAATGTTTCAAATGATACAGAACTACCCGATTATAAGAAAGTGTTTACAACTCTAACACTTTCCGATCGCATTGGCGGATGTAAAGCGCGTTGGGGAATTGGGCGCATGCGCTATATAGTGAAGCCTGGCCTTTACGCGGTTGGGTCGCCTTTGAACGAGTCGCCTGTGCTTGTGACCGCAAACTACAAGTTAAGTTTTGATGCTCTTCGCAAAGAGCTCGGCGGCATAGACGCGTGGATATTAGTACTTGATACTAAAGGTATAAATGTTTGGTGCGCCGCGGGTAAAGGGACGTTTGGTACCGCCGAGCTTGTGCGGCAAATTCGCGAGACGCGAGTATCGGAAGTCGTTTCACACAGGACTCTAATTTTGCCGCAGTTGGGCGCCCCAGGCGTGAGCGCCCACGAAGTTGCGAAGCAGGCCGGTTTCCGAGTTGTATACGGCCCTGTTCGCGCCAGCGAGGTGAAAGCCTTTATTGAAGCGGGTTTGAAAGCATCGCCTGAGATGCGTACAGTGAAATTTACTACGTACGATCGTTTGGTGCTAACGCCGATTGAGGTAGTGGGGACGCTGAAGCCACTGGCGATTATGCTGATTGTAGGATTTTTTCTCAACTATTTCGCGATTCTCAGTTTTGGGGTTTGGGATTTGGTTGGGATTTTAGGAGCGGTGTTTGCAGGAGCGGTGGCGACACCGGTGCTTTTACCATGGATTCCGGGTCGGGCGTTTTCCTTCAAGGGCTGGTTTGTAGGTGTGGTTTGCACGCTGATTTTGATTTCGGTAGTCGGCGGCGGATCTGGGCTTTACGGACTTCGCTCAGCGGCTTGGTTGCTGATTTTGCCAATGGTTTCGGCCTTTATCGCGATGAATTTTACGGGAGCGTCGACATACACTTCGCCGACTGGGGTGCTTAAGGAAATGAAAATTGCGCTACCAATAATGATCGCTTCGGCGGTGGCAGGCATAGGGCTTCTTGTGCTTGGGCGTTTTTTATAAGGAGAAAAAATCATGAAAACTATTTTTGCACACAAATATCTAAAGAACGTGGTCACTCTCGAACTTGACCCCGCCAAATGCACTGGGTGCGGGAGGTGCGTCGAAGTTTGTCCTCACGGCGTCTTCGAAATCAAGGCAAGAAAAGCCGAGATCAAAAAACGCGACCTTTGCATGGAGTGCGGGGCATGTTCACTTAATTGCGCGACAGGTGCCTTGAGCGTAAACCCAGGCGTAGGTTGTGCGGCGGCGATAATTCAGGGCTGGATAACTGGTAGCGAGCCGAGTTGCGATTGCTCAGGCGATGTTTCGAGTGAGACAAGTTGCGATGCAACAACGGACGGTAAAAAGAAGAAGGGCGGTTGCTGCTAATGCTTTATCCTATGATTTTTAGGCCTGTATTCAAAGATTATATCTGGGGCGGGCGAGAGCTTGCGCGATTTGGCAAAAAACTTCCACCTGATGGAATTGTGGCGGAAAGCTGGGAGCTGTCGAGTCATCCAGACGGCGAAAGTGTCGTAGCAAACGGGGATTTTGAGGGCGAGACCTTCACTACTCTCGTAAAACGTTATGGCTCTGCCCTCGTTGGCAACGCTCTTCCAGCAGATAAGATCGCGAAGTTCCCGCTTTTAGTTAAGTTTATTGATGCTAAGCAATCTCTTTCGGTGCAGGTGCACCCAAACGATTCGTTTGCGTACGCAAACGAGGGCGGCGAGCTTGGCAAAAACGAAATGTGGTATATCATGGCCGCCCTCCCCGGCGCGAAAATTGTGTATGATGTCGCGCCAGGCACGACTCGTGCGACCTTCGCTAAGGCAATTGAGGAAGGTCGAATCAGGGAGTGCCTCAACTTCCTGCCGGTCAAGGCTGGGGATTTCGTGGACATACCGGCAGGAATGTTGCACGCGATTGGCGAAGGCATCGTGCTCGCGGAGGTGCAGCAAAATTCGAATACTACGTATCGAGTTTATGATTATGAGAGGCTGGATGGGAAAGGCAACGCGCGCGAGCTTCATATTGAAAAGTCGCTCGAAGTCATCGACTTCGACACCGCCTCACACCCAGGAATTGTTCAAGGCACGCTTGTCGAGTCCGACCCGAATTTTACTCGGACCTCACTAGTTTCAAACGAATATTTCACTGTCGAGAAGCTTAATGTTTCCGGCGTCTACGCTGGGCACGCCGATGGTTCACGATTCTATATTTACATCGTGCTAAGCGGAAATGCGACCCTTGAATCCAATGTTGGCGCAAGCAAAATCAGCCTGCAAACTGGTACCACCGTCCTCATTCCGGCTGAAATTGGCGATTATACAATTTCGGGAGAAGTCGAGATGCTTAAGGCATGGGTGTGAGGAGATTGTTAATTCTCTCTTCTTTTTCTGCTACTTCACCCGCCGCATTTTCAGAATCTAGAGCAAACGCCATCTTTGTATACAAATTCTCAAAATTAATTCAAAATTCGTCCCAACTCTTTTGTCACCACCCGCAAACCCATTGGATTGGATTAGTTTGGCTTCGCTTTGAGTGTATACAAATAGACAAGAAAAATTTGAAATTCGGACGAATGAAGCGCAAGTGAATGAAACTCTTTAGTTTGGAGGTCTATCGTCGCTTCAATTATTGCGGGAGTAAGTGTCCATATTTACAGCCAGCAACGGGAGTAAGTCCTCAATTTTGCTACCAAAAACCTTTTTCGCTGCAACCAAAGACAGATTCAAAGCAAAATCAAAGGCAAAAGGTGAGGATTTCCTACATAAATCCGACGAAATCCTCGGGAATTGATGAAAAGAAGAAAAACTGGTAGAGAATTCGGGGACTTAGTCCCTCAATATCACGCCTAGTTTTTCGCGCCGCACTTAGTACAAAACGCAAAGCCCGCAACTTGAGGCGTACCACAACTTGCACAGTACGCAACTGCAGGCGGTGCTGCAACGGGAGCCGTCTCTGACGGCGAGGCCACTGGCGGCGCGACTGCTTCTGGCGCTCCATAGCTCGGCGGCACAGCCGCCTCACCCGCGCCAGGTACATACCCTGTCCACGCTTCTGGCGTCGCGCTCAAAGGTACCGCGGCTTTTTTCTTTTTCTTTAATATCAAAAACCCTATTATTGCAATTACGAGTAATAATATTACTGCACCAGCAATTATGATTATTAACAACCCATTATTTCCCGTTAACCCAAACAAACCAGCTAGCGCTACCACCGGGGTTGAAAGTGCATCCTCACCAAAAATATATGGTGCGCTTTCGCTACCTACACCCGTGTCAGATTTAAAGATTGCAGAATGAAGATCTAGATAAAAAGCGGGTCGCACACCACCCAAAAAGCTGCCAGCTTGTTCGCTATTGACACTACCATTAAAGCTGACATTGCGAACATAGAAGGGACCATCGGATGCTGCGAAAGGAGTTCGCAACCAATAGTACCAATAACTGTTTGCGTTAAGATAGTATGAGTCTTTGTACCCTGACTTATCCACCGCTTTTTGCGTTGGTTTGCTTTTGTAATAATCTGCACCGAAAGTGCTTGTATTTTGATTCAGTTTGCTTAATTGCTTTACGTCAAGTAAAAACATCTTGTCTGTTTGCATATAGGAATAGGCTGTGTCGTAGTTTTGGAGGAAAGTCAAACTACTAATATCGTTAATATGCGCTATGCTTCCGTTTGTTTTTAGTTTTGCTTGGTCGAGTTCATTTAATAACTGCTTTTGTTTCACGCTCTTTATTGCAGTTATTTCCCCTGCTGTGAAGTTTCCTTCTGAAAGAAAGCCTTTTTCACTTGCGTAGGCATTCCAGCCTTCAAATACATTCGCTGCATCAGGGGGGCAACCGTCGGGCCAGATGACTCCGCCTGCTGTGGCGCTTGAATTAAGCCAAGATCGGATGTTTGATGTCTCCCAAAGATTAGAGCCTTTTAGGGCGCGGTCATTTAAAGATAAATCCGCCTGTGTGCTCCCATCTGAATACTTATGCGAGGTTCCCCTTGCGTCAAACGGCTTGAGAGTAAGAATTCTGTCGGACAACATCAAGGGCCCATTCTCATCAATATCCACACAACGCCATAGTATTGGCTCGTCGTTGTACTTGCCCATTGTCATGTAGTCGCCAATCTTTAGCGTTGGCGCTGCAAGCGCTGATACGCCTGTCTGCGGGCTCACCGGGGCTAGTGTTGCTATAGCGCTAAGCACCAGAATTGCTAAAATTGTACTTAGGATTCTCTTCATTCAAAACCGCCTCCAACCTTTTTCACCATTATATACCAAGCCAAATGAAAAAGGAACAATTTTGGGAATGGTCCAAATATTAAAAAAAAGAAGCGAATTTGTATACTTTTTGCTTCTTTTTCCTCGTTTTTTTGCCTTTTTTTGGAGTTTGGTCCAAATCCCCAAAATTTAGTTCGAATTTGTATACAAAAACGCCATTTTTGTATACAAATCCTCAAATTTAATTCAAAATTCGGCCCAACTCTTTTGTCACCACCCGCAAACCCATTGGATTAGTTGGGCTCCGCTTTGAATGTATACAAATTGACAAGAAAAAATTGAAATTCGGACGAATGAAGCGCAAGCGGGGCGCTGTGTGCAGTTGGTTCCGGTTGTGTGCAGTTGGTTCCGGTTGTGTGCAGTTGGTTCCGGTTCTCTGCTGCACAATTTTCCCATTAAAAGGCAAAAGGTGAGGATTTCCTACATAAATCCGACGAAATCCTCGGGAATTGATGAAAAGAAGAAAAACTGGTAGAGAATTCGGTGACTTAGTCCCGCAATACTAGCGCAAGTGTATAATAATCAGCACCTCTCTCCTCCGCAATATCAAGCCTAGTTTTTTGCCCCGCACTTAGTGCAAAACTTTGAAGCAGTGCTCATGATTGCGTTGCAGTTTGTACACGTTTTAGTAAATATACTGCCACTGTAAATGCTATGTGTTTTCTCAAGATTGCCGCCATTTTTTTCTCAAGATTGCCGCCATTTTTTTCGACTCCACGACTAGACTTTTTATTTCTTAAGCCTTACACCTCTCATTAAAAAAAAGAAAGCTGATAAATATAAAACTATTGCCGCGACTGCTGCAAAACCAATTGTACCTAGCATATCCGATAACTCTACTTGGCCGTAAGTGAACTTTTCCAAAGCGTTGAGCACAAATCCTTGCGGGGTAAATATCGATATAGCTTTCAGCATGCCAGTGCCGACATTGAAAAAACATCCTCCGGCAAGACCAGACAGAAAACTCAAGTAAAAAGCCGCGATGTGCAGTTTCTCTTTTTTTTGCAGAAGCGCGGACAAAAAGAATCCGATCAAGATGAAAATCAATAGCGAAATCATCAATATCACAAACTGAATTAATGTTGTTGACAATTCGCTTCCTTGAAATAATAAGGAAGCACAAAATATCAATATTTGCACACTTCCGACAATGAATAGCGAAATAATTAGCCCTATGCTTATTTTCGAAATTCCGCGCTTAATTGTTGAGCCGCGAACAAGAACTCCATTCTCGATGTTTCGGCAAAATAAATCTGACGAGTAAATCGATATCATCATCATGAACACCAGAAAAACCCCAAACCCGCCCGTATAAAATGCGGTCTGGACGTTTGGCACTGCGCTCTTGGTGAGCGGGTATGTTTCATATTTAATTTCTAAGGACGCTTTGTCAACGATTTTGTTCAGGAAATATGCCCTAACCTCATCCCTTTTTTCTTGAGTAAAAGGCGTTGACTTAGCGTCATAGGCCTTTTGCATTGACTGCATTAAAACCTCTACGCTTTTTATCTTTAAAATTGATAGGCCCACAATTTCTGTAACTACGCCTCCCGAAACAGAATTTGCCTGTGAAAGAATTTTTACCGTCTTTCCCTCCATCGAATCAACGGATTTTTGAAAGCCTTTTCGAATAAAAATGACACTTTCAACCTTCAGGCTATCGAACAATCTCTGAGCCTCCACCGGACTATTCCTAATCAATTTAATACCATTCCCTTGCCCTAAATCATTCAGTAATTGCGATGAAGCCTCTGAATTATCTTCATCTGAAATTGCTACCAAAAGTGCCTCTGGTTTTGATTCAAATTTTACGTAGTTCACAACAAAACTCAGAATTAACGGCACAATAAAAAATAATAGAAGTAGTATCCTTCTTCCAAAAAGTATCTTCAAATTAGTTGCAATTAATCTGCCCATTTTCAAGCCCTCCCATAGGATGAAATCCTATTTCTGACTATCACTGTGGAGATTAATATGCATATAATTCCAGCGAGCATAAGATAAAGCATCGCCCCTAAAATATCATTCGACGTCAAAGTGACCACATTGTAAAGCGCCTTCATTCCAACGCCTGTTGGCGAATTCGCCGCAAACTCCCTAAGATAATCTGGCAAGAAGTCTTTCGGATAAAGTACGCCACCCGCCACTGCAAAAAAAACGAGTATTAGATTATTTATTACTTCCGAGGCGTTAAATGAAAACAGTGCAACTATCACATTAAAAATCCCGAAGAATGCAATATATACTCCCGCGAACAGCAAAATCGAGTTTGTAATACTAAAATAAATATTGATATTTAGCAAGACTTTTGTCGCGAAAAACATCAGCACCAGCCCAAATCCTGAAAACAGAAGGATCATTGTCGCCTTCGAAATTGAATTGAGCGAAACCCCTACACCAAATCTGTGCTGAAGCAAGAGAAGACCATCTCGTTTATCGCCAGCAACAAGGCGCGCTGCTAGCATTGCAGCAAACATCGCAAATAAAATCAAAGAAGTGCTCAAATAAAAATTTAGTGGCGAAGTCTCTGGAACGCTTGATGTGTCAATGATCTTGTCCCTGTTTAGAGCTATCCCGATAAGTGCCACCTGCGTCTCGTTAAAAAGCGTATTTGCCGTACTAAAATCATTTATAATATACGAACGCTCCCAAACGGTAAATGTCGTTGCAGCAACCGTATTCAGCCCATTTGCAATGTTTTTGAATCCAGTGTACATTATCGCAGACTCTATCGGATTATTGGGCGATGTAATTATCTGCATCGAAGATTTTTCACCCATAAGCATTTTCTGAATTGTAAACTCGTCAAATAAGAGCAGTGCAATGACAGAGCCCTTTTCTAATAGTTTTTTCCCCTCGTCTAGCGACGAAACATTAATCACTTCGCTTATCATGCTTTCCGAACGAATCTGGCTCATGACAATGGTCATATACTCCGAAGTGTCTTTATTCAAAACCGCTATGTTGAAGGGCTTAATTAGTTTTTTCGAACTTAACGCCTCTCCATTTCCTAGAATCGCAAGCGCAAAAACGCCAGAAATCAACACCGAAATTATCAGCATCGCAAAAAAGGATTTGTAATAAACCAACAAATCTTTTTTAAAAAGCCGAATAAGCTTCATAGATCGACCTCACCAGTAATTCTGCCTTCCTGAAGTGTCAAAATCCTTCCGCAAATTTGCATCAAATCGCCCATAATATGGCTTACAATTATTATTGTCACTCCCTGATTTTTGTACTTTAACACACTTTCAATCACTCGATCTTTAGATTCTTCATCGAGATTTGCCGTTGGCTCATCGAGCAGCAAAATCAATGGCTCATTAAGTAGTGAAGTGGCGATGTTTAGCCTGCGCCGCATCCCGCCCGAATACCTGCCTACCTTTTCGTGTACAAACTCCGAAAGATTCATTTCTACAATCAACTTTTTGACCCTGTCTTCGCCAACCCCATTTACCCCAGCCCAAAACCTAAGATTTTGCAGCCCAGTTAGTGAGTTGTATAGCACTGTTTCTTGCGAAACATAAGCTATGAAATTGCCAAGTTTCGACTTACTCGACTTGAGTTTCTCTCCAAAGTAATTTACTTCTCCGCGTCGAGTTTTTAGGATTCCCGCCAACACAGAAAGGAGCGTAGATTTCCCCGCTCCGTTCTGGCCGTGTATACCCACGACTTCACCCTTATTAATATCAAGTGTAATATCTTGCAGTATTTTTTTTCTACCGAAGCTCACGCCAACATCTTTTAATGAGATTGCAGTTTCTGGCATGTCTTCACCTCGAAATCAATTTCTAATATCCGTACCCACTCGAATCGTAACTGCTCCCAAACAGGTTACCGAACTGAGCAAACTTTGAAAGATATGCCGAGCTAACTTTTGTACTGTAATCAGACCAATTCACTGTCTTATAGTCAACCGAATTTGAATCATTCAACATTGGAGAAACGCTTCCCGTCAAAGGAGTAAATGTTTGGTTTAAATTGATACCAACACTTCCTGAAGTCATGCCAGCATTAATATTCCCACTCATCTTAATAGTGTAGCTAGTACCAGGCGTGTTTTCTAAAATATCAAGATTAAATGATCCCGTCCCTGAGGAATAGCCAGACAAATTCCCTGTTCCCTTGATATTACCAACAAAATATTCTATGCCCTGCACATCTTTTTTCTCCAAGTTATAATTCGCTGAGAAGTTGCCGCTACTAGGTATTGTATATGTTATTGAACCTTCGTTTTTTGCACCAGCATTTGAATTTTTCCAGTCAAAATTTACTCCCTGTGCATCTACCATGATCTCCGTGAAATTCTTTCCGTCTTTCTGATAACTTCTAAAAGTAGCTTTACCAACCTGATTTGTCCCGCTCATAATTGTTATCTCACGACCAAGTATTTTTGCGCTTCCATCGGTATATGCGATACTAATAATTGTAGGCATCGAAGATGAACTGCCGTAACTCGTGCTACTATTTAATTGAGATTCCATCATCGTTAGCCCAGAATTGTATGATAAATCAAATGCTTCCTTTGTCATGTTATATGGATTTGTTGATGAATATGAAGAGGGATTTAAACTCATCACCGATGTATAATAACTTGACATATACTGCATAGTTTTATATGACGCATCTTTTACAGCCGTATCTGTCTTTAACTTGCCAATAATAGCGAGCGCAATCTTCTTCATTAAAGCTTCATCATATGTGACCTTGATAGATGTGCATTTGAATCCGTCAAATGTCGAATTATTATCAACCACAATGTTTGCCGATTCAATATTATTCACCATGATTTCACCAGCATATTTGACAATCATTTCTCCAAACTGCGACTCTGAGAGTCCTGTGATCTCCGATAACGTCTGACCCCAATTCCTATTCATTGACTTCATGATGGCGTCTTTGTAGGCAGTAAAATCATAATAAATATACTGATTGTTAACCCCTGGCAAATTAAATCCAACTTTATTTCCATTTGAAGACGCATTCACCTTAAATAACTCAACGCCCCCTGTTAACATAGCCATATCAGCATTGCCTGTCAATGTCTTTGCATCAATCTCAGAGTTAGTAATAAGTTTTGCTCCTTTAATTACTCCGACAGCCGTTGATGGCACGTTAGGAATATTTAAATCCGTAACTGTTAACTCATTAGTCATTCTAAAGTTATTTGGCGTCTTTGCTTGAGTCTTAAGTAAAGTTGCCATAGTTTGCGACATGTTTTCCTTTTCAAGGAATAAGTAATAATCTTTTGGCGAAGAAAATGTTTTAACTAAATCGCCTTTGGTGAAATTCCATAGCAAAAGGCCTATTACAAGAACGACTACTAAGGCGATTCCACCAATCAAAAATGGCTTTATCCCCATAGACTTCTTAACGGGTAAACTCCCAGGAAAAGATTCTGGTAATGGCTCAGTTCCTGGTACTGGTGTTGTACCAGATCCAGACTCAACAATCGCACCACATACTGTACAATGGTTGCCTGCCTCAGGATTAACTTCATTTCCACAAGTTTTGCAAAACATAATAATTCCTCCATTCGATTACTTAAAAAAGCACTACTAATTTATGCCAAAATATTATCATACGAACACCCAAATGTATATACTATTTCACTATATAAGTTAATGTAACACTCCTATTGCCATTTAAAATCAAATAATACTTAATTGAGTCCTTTTTCTTTAATTTATATGGTTTATTATATTGAGTTAACTTAACCAAAAACTTTCCATTTTTCCCCACAGGCGCTGAAAATTTCTGCTTGCTAATTTCAAGAAAAACCATAGAATCTGGCAAGGCACTTCCAGACACAGCAAAATGTTGACTAATTGCTGATTCAATTGTAGGAGCCTTTGGTTGTTTTGGAAGCATTCCAACTATTAAATTAACCCCAATTGCTACTACAATTAATAAAACAAATATTACTGAAAGCATTTTTATAGTCTTAATATTACTATGATGCTTAATTTCATTCACTTCTAAATCTTCATTTTTCAAAAAGGTTCTGCTCCCACATCTCGGACAAAGCGTAAGCAAATACGAATCATATAGGTGCACAGTGTTAGCATTAAAGCCCTTGTGACAAGACAAACAATTAGACTTAACTTTAAATTTCATTAAAAAATCAGTCGGTGGAAAAAACCCCTTATTCTTTGTGTATGGTATAACATCTTTACTAAGCAACTTTACTTTCAAGTTAATCCCCCTACCGTTTCATTTGATTTTCAATGTATCGAATTATTTTTGATTTTTCTTCTTCAGTCGGATAATAATTTGGCATTAGATCTCTTCCACTTTTCATAAGCATTACCGCATCAAAGAACTCTTTAGTCAAATCATATTGTGATTTCAAGCCATACCTTTCAATTACTTCGTTTAGATCGTTTACAAAAGCAATCACATTTTGAGCTGTATGCTCAAGTTTCTCAATAATTCGATCAATATAATGTTCTCCGCCGCGCGGAACGTTCACTTCGCGTGTTATGAAGTCAACCATAAATACGTCCTTTTCTAACAATTGACGAATCTCGAGAGGTTTATTTTGAAATCTATCCTCTAGATGGAAAAAAAACTTCAAATAGCTCAGGTCTGGTGGAGAATCGCAGTTTCCTAGGACCCCTAAAGGGAATGCTAGAATCTTTGGTATAAAAAAATAAATCAAATTGTTGAATAATAAAATATCATCAGAGGCAACAGAACTATGCGAATAATTTATCATCAATTTATAGTTTGGGGTAATTGCACATTTTAAAACTGCCTTAGCAACCTCTAGTGTAAACCTGTCAGACAAATCAATTTTTGAAATATACTCGTCATTTTTTTGCGGGCTTGTATCAATCTCAATTGTTTGATTCAAGGGCAAATTACCTTTTAAAAATTTGAATACCGTTATTTTAATAGACAGGAAGTCCTCGAGTAATTTTAAATAATACTGTCCATCTAAAGTAATTATTCCAATATTAACAACTATATCAGTTCTGTTTGATTGCTCTGTTGTCGAATATGTAAAAACTATAACTTTTTCGTCAAACAAAAGGAAATTTGAATATGCCTCTCTTTTTTCGCTTTCAAAAGACTTCTGAACGAAGTTTTTTATTTTATCCAAAACTTTTGTATCAAATTTGTTTTCAGAAAATCTAAACCCTTCATTCCCCACTGACTGATCGCGATAATATTTTATGAAATAGCATTTCATTTTCTTTCTCCTCGCAAATTTTCTATGTCTTAGTTGGGCCATCAACGCTAGGATAAAGCCCTATTTTCGAAAGCAACCAGTAGAATGGCTCTTCGCAGTTAATAGGTTTGAACCCATCTTGATTAAAACAACTTGTTATAAACCAGCTAAAATTCTTTTCGCCAAAGAATTTGCTGACATTGGCTTCAAGTGCTCTTAAATCACCACTTTTATTGACTATAACCCTGCGAATTTCATCACTATTTTTCTTTACTAACTGTAAATCAAGAGGCTCTTTTTCAAAATAAGTTCTTTGCTGCATTGCAGTGAAATATTCATCATTACCAATATCAGTTAATAAATCACCCTTATTTATTACAAGCGCGATATTAGTTTTATGTCTGTTCCCACTTGCAATAAAAGAATTGTAAATGCTATCAAATACTGAAACAGCATTTTTGTGATCCATAGTAGGATCAATTAAGAAAATCCATCCACTGGAATGCGAAATATAGCTTGCATTTTTCGAAATGTCTTCAGGATTTTTAAAACTTTCACCCGGCAAATCGTAAAAGACCAATGTAGCATCTTTTTTCTTTGGAGTTTTTTTGGTAACCGGTATATTTGTAATTGCATCATAAATATATGGCCCCAAAAATGCAACTGTGGATTTAGAATTATCTGAAAGATCCTTAAATTCAGTCTTATCAAGCACTTCTCCATATCGTTCGATTGTTTTTTCGCCCCCGACATGAATTAAATTCAAAAAAATGGAGTTTTTCACCTGCTTCGAAATTGCTGACAAGTATGTCGTCTTACCAGCATTTGTGTTCCCAATAACCGAAAATGGGAAAGTTTCTCTCTCCCCAAAACCAGTATGGAATTCCGAGTGACAATAAGGACACAATCGGTCATCAAGTTCGTTACCGGTCTTGTCTCTTATAGATAATAATAAATTTGAATCAGAATACTTTTTTTCATGCTCAGGGAAAAATGCAGGATCGACATATTTGTAATCATTTCTCGAGAAGTCTTCATTGCCCTTATTTTTTTCATAAGCCTTTATGTACTCATCAGTAACTTTTTCGCCATCTTTTTTTCTAAAGACTACGTTGTTTTTCCAAATTATTTTGAAACAGTATGGACACATACTCCCTTTAGGCATTGCTGGTCTCCTTTAAATTTCAATTCTACCTTTAATAACTATTTGATATTTGCCTTCAGAATCAATAGCGACCTCAGCTGGACGGCTAATTTTGCTAAATTTAGTATCCTGTACAAGCACTGATCTGGAAATTTCTCTGCCATTTTGATAAACATCAAAAATATCACAAAATCCTGAGTTTTTTAAGATTGCAGAATACTTAAACCTATCCTCAGCATAAATTGCATTATTCAACAAAAGGTATTTATCATTATATAAAAGGAAACTTGAATCACCAAGTCCTTCTTGAATAATAACGTTGCCTCCGCTGCCAACAAAGTTTGACGAAAGTGATGCTTCAAGATATTTGAAGTTAAACTCGCTCGGGATGTTTTCTCGGCTTTGATAACACTGATTCAGTTTGTCTAACATGCTATCAATAGGTTCGATTGATGTTTGCTTGATTTCAGGTGTTGCGAACGTTTCAGTTTGCATAACTTCTTCAACTTGTTCCACTACCGGTGCCTCATACTCAGTCTTTTGTTGTGCTTCAGAAGTATAAGCATCCAGAAATTCTGGTCTTTCGACTTGACGCACTTCGTGTTCATTAGCTGTTGGAACTTGAGATAAGAACTCGCTAGTAAACTCGGGGATCTTCTCAGCAATTGGAGTTTCAATTTTTGGTGGAGACTCTTGCTGATCCCGAATGCGGACAGGTTCTCTGTCTGACGAGGCTGCTCTTCCTTGCGAACGACTCATAAGATTATTGAATTCTTGCTCGCTGAAAGTACCATAACTTCCCGATTCATTGTTATCTTTTTTGCTTTTAACATCGAGTTTCTTATTCTTTTTTTTATTATTTGTTCCCTGAATAAAAAGCATAACCGTAATAATTATAACAAGCAATAATACAGCGACAAGAATTCCAATTTGAAACGGTTCTAAACCCATAAAATCAAACGAAGGTCTTGGACTCGTTGTTGGTAGGGGAGTTTTTCCTACAGCAAAAGCTGGAACTCCAAAAGAGAATACAACGGCACTCATAATTATGATTAATATTAAACCGACGAAACGCTTCATTTTAATTCTCCTCTGCCTTAAATATTAATACTTATTGCTTTCTAAGCTGACCGCTAAACAACCTCACAATGTTTTCCTCAAGCATGTTTTCCGTCATCGCTACAGCGAAACATTCGGGAATTATTTCTGGTTGGGCATTTATAAACGCATGATGCTTTACTTCAGTTAGCATGTCTCTTGAAACTCCAGTCAAGAGCTTAAAAGTTTTGTCATTTTCAGGGTGTGCAACAGAAATTACTTCCACAAGGTTCTTGAACCCGCCCATTTCTGGTATTTTAAATAATTCGCTATTTTGTTCCATGATATCATGAAGTTTCTTGAATGAATCCTCAAATATTCCAGAAATCTTTGCTACATCTTCCGGTTTAACAACTATTTCCTTTGGCTCCTCAAAATTTGAGCCAAGTTCTGCTGTCGTCACTAGACCAACAACGACTTCCTCTTTGTTTTCCGTTTGTGGAGGAATAATGCTAAGAATTACGTTTTCCGGAATGCCCGAAACATCTCTAAACATTTTGCAAATAGCTTCTCCAAATGCTGATCTTTCGATATTTGTAAGATCGCTACTTTGTAGGCAGAACTTTAATCCCTTTGCTCCACATCCAGCCATATATAGTTTCAATGTTGAGCCAAGTGAAAATTCTCCGCTCTTGATTTTTTCACGCAAATATGCGGCAACTAGATAAAACATCGAAAAGTATTTTACTCTAATTAGAGCATTGAAGAATCCGAAATTACTGAACTCGTATTGAAGACTACTATAGTTTATTTCTGCCTTTTCGATAAGTACATCCAGAATGCTTTGTACGTTCTGATAATTCACATCCCAGTAATTCGCATTAGCAGGTATTCCCTCTGATTGTTCAATAAATTTCGAAACAAGACCCATAATTCTTCCATCATTTTGAACTTTCCACATGTTTTTGAATATAGGATTCTTTCTCATCGCTTGGAACAGTGTCCTAACAACTAATTTACCTCCAGCATATTTAACAGATGCTTTTGTTCTAAAGATGTCCTCTTCGCCTTTTGGTCCTTCTTTCCAAAGCGAGATATCAGTAGTTCCGCCACCAATATCAATAATAGCGAACCCGTCCTTAAAATTCGGCTGTAAAATATTAGTCTGGCTTTTGAAAAATTGTCCCGCCGCAAAAGCTTCGGAAAACTGCTTCAACTGAACACCCATATCTGTAATATTAGTAATTTCACGAACATAACCTAATACTCGTTCGCGCCAAATTTGTTCATGCGCATCCTTAACGTTTCCGAAAGGATAACTAACATTAAATGTAATCTTATTTGCTCCTAAAAGTCGAGCTTCGAGTGCTGCATTTAGAGCGAGGTTTCTCAAAAGCACGAAAACCGCCTTGTTAATATTTAACGAGTCCGGAGAGGATGGGTCGGAGAACTTCAGATTTGTGAATATCCCTTTGTTATTCAAGGTTTTATCTGAATCAGATAAGTTTGCAAGCGTCTCCAAATCTAAGAAGATCGTCTTTCCATGAATATACGGAAGTTGAGCTCCTGTATCCGCTGAGTTTTGGAATAATTGCGAAGCTGTAAAGAACTTCCCTTTTGTTTCTGCGTTGTCCTTACAAGAAACCCACGATTGTTCCCTAAAAGAGTTCACCGTTGTAGCATTTGGAGGCGAGATATTAAGCAAATATTTTTCACCAGTATTGACCGGCTTGGAATTCTGATTGTTTTCACCCATCTTTATGTGCGAATTTGTGCTTGTTGTACCAAAGTCCACACCGATTGTAGCAAGTTGAAGAAACAATTGATCTGCAGTGCCGTCGCTACTTATGCGAGAATTTTCAGGTGGTGTAGCCGCTGGGTCAATTATTAACTGTCCTAAAGTATATAAAAACCCGTCGCTGCTGTATTTAAACGAAACAGATTTTGCACGCACTTCAGACTTATATATTCTCCATTGCTCGTCATTTATCTTCGACTGAACTAAGTTTTCAGCAACGTCCGTATTTTCGATGTCCTTGACAACAAACTTCAATGCATCAATATCAAGCCTTGTCATTTTATTTGTGATCAAATTGTTATAAACTACGGCAATGTCCTTTCGAACGATATTCAAATAATAAAGTTTCCACATGTCCTTGGGTAGCATAACATTCGGCCACATGCTTATATATGGGAAGTCCTCAATGTATACCATGTCCGACTCTAAATATATCTGTGACCTCTTTAAATCTACTCCCTCTTCAGTAAAGTAAATAGTACAAGTGACAGACTTTTCTTCACTTGTAGTAAGATTTACAAGGTATTCTACTTTCTTTATTTGCAGAGTAGGAGAATTTACAAAACTAGCAACTTCGTCTGAAAACGGAGGTAAAATTGTCAAATTGGTGTTTTCCACAGCATAAGTATAAAGCGACCTTATCGGTGAATCGCCTTCTTTTCTATCGACTAACATTAACCTTTGAGAAAAGCATTCTTCGGGTATAGGAGTCTTCAAAGAAGCCTTACTCATCAAAGATTGCGTAAGTGGGCATCCATCAACTGATTCAGTCTCAGGAACAGAGTCCGAATTTATTAAATCAGGGATACCCGAAATACCTTGCTTTAAATGATTCATAAGCAATTCCACGCGTCCGCGAACAATTGAGTTGTTTTCATTACTTACGAATTGCTCCTCAAGCCACTTGTAGAGCTTAATCAGAATTCCACTTAAAACTGTGTCCCTTTCGTTCATTTGAAGAACATCCTTCAAATTAAGCCATTCTTTCGCTATTGAATCATACCATTCTACTCCATCAAATGCCGAGGGATTTACAGTCTTAAATGGGCACAAAATAATTGACTTGTGCAAAATCGCGACAGGAATATTTTTCATGAACATCACTGTAACATTTGAGATTTTAGTGGTCTTATCAGTTAGCAATACGCTGCTTTCCATTGCACTCTTGATAGTGCGCCCTATAAACGTAGAATCTAGAGGGATATTTTTGAATTTGACTTTGAAGCTATAAATATTACGAAGCGCGAAAATAGCAATTAAACCAAACCATTCATTCAATTCAGAAGAAAAAGTTTGAGCATTAATTACATTTTGTGTGTAATGCTGAATGTGTGCAATCGGAGAAGGTATCGCATGCGCTCCATCATCGACACTACTTGGCTTTGCGCCCAGGCGCTCCGCAATTGTCTTTAGACGTGCACCAGCATTTAACTTAACCCATCCTTTAGATCCATCGACGGTCAAGCCGTTCAAATCATCATTATTTACAACTGGTAAGAGTATCCGTTTCATATATATTCTCCTTTATATCGCACAATATTCGTATAGCTTGTTAAGATATTTTGCAGGATTGTTGGATGATTTCAAACTTGTATCAGCATCCAACATTGCCTCGATTGCCAACATATCCGTATGAGATTCACCAATAACTAGTCTTGAAAATGCTTGAAGTACGACATCAAAATCATCTAATCTTAACTCTGGATCACCCTTCGAAAGTCTTAAGCATCTGCTTAACACATCCATTAGAATATTTTTATCAAATAGCTCACAATCAACGGCTTGATTTCTTGATGCCATTCCACCAACGCTCCAGTTTACTCCGTTATACGATAGGTCAAAGATAAAATTGATAAACTGCATGCAATATGAAAAAGTCGCTGTAATTGACTTTTGAAAATCATTAATCTGTTCATTGTTGGCTTTGGTTCCGCCAAATAATGCAGTCCCGTATGTTTGGCAGAGCGCCGGAATCTTTTTCTTCTGATTTGCATCACGAGAAAATGTGAAATGCGGCTGAATTGACATTGTGATATAGAACGAAAATCTCGCCATTTGAAGCAATTTGCGTTTTGTAGAAGCATCTTCAGGGAGGTTAATCCAACTGCACATATTGACAGTGCTTTCGCTCAATTGAGCTACAAATAGGTCGTTCAAATCTGGGTAGTTAAAGAAATGACAGGCCGCATTTGCAGCATAGAAATCAACCATATTAAAGTGGTTTACTTGATCTGAACCACCATTTGCATTAACACTTGAAGTACAACTAAGAGGGGCGTTCCCCACCAGATAAAGGCTATTAAATAATGACTTATCAGCCCGAATAATTCCCCATTCATCATATTGCTCAAGAGCAATTGTAGTCTTTGTCAAAAACTCGTCATTTGTAATCGTAGTGATTTTTTCCTGGTCTGCGTCTGCAGCCGGATTTGGCACTGAGAAGTATGGAAGTAAGAGAACTCCACCAATTCTAATTGCGACACTATCACCAGCAATATCTCTTAATAACTGTGCGATATTTGGGAAAATAGAAGCTCCTGTGCCGCCGAAAATAGACCCAATAATAAAGACATTCATGTGCGAAATCCCTGTAGTAAGAGCATTTTTGATATCCATGAATACCTGATTTTCCTTGTTGTCGAGCTGGCTCGGCTGTGTCACGTACTTAAATAGCATTGCTCCAATTGAAGGGTGGCCATAAAACCCTCTCGAAAGATCCGATTCCTGCTCTTGCTCCGAATAAATTAAATCCAGAAGCATCTGATCATTTTCTCGGAAAGTATCATTAACAACAGTATTTTTCAAGGTGCGCTTTTCGCGTTTGCCGAAAGAATCTAAGACAGCATCAAAATCCCAAAGGTCGCGCTCAATACAAGGTGCGCATAACTTTACATCTTGCGAATTTAGATTAGTTGACAACTTTGCCTGAAGACCATTGTAAAGATTTATCGTCCTTTGGGTCTTCTCCGTGCCCCCGCAACTTGAATCCTTATCAATAACGATTACCTTATATGTCTGGTTACTTAGCATATTTGCTGCTGCAAGGTGGTTTAAAGCTTCAAAGCACCTAGTACCAGTGCCACCAATACAAATTATTACATTCACAAAAAGCACCCCTTTTCAATTAATATGGTCTGCATTTCAATAGAGCTACTGTTGAAGCAATGGTGATAAGAAACGTATTGAGAATTAGAAGTGCAATCCCATCACTAAATGCAAATAACATAGCTGGCACAAATAATGAAGCAAAGGTAACTATCAAAATTAATGGAATCATAAAGGAATATAGATATGAGCCTTCAAGTTTTTTCTTTGAATCTCGACCAGCTAGGGCGATATACCATAACACGTATATAACTACTGCCGGTATGATGTGAAGATATACAGTTATATCAGCAATGTTTTTTACTTCTTCCTGTAAACTATTTAATGATTCAATGAAACCCGTATCTGGTGTAGATGCAAGAATCCAGATCACCAGCCCAATTGCATATGCCACAAAAATAAATACTAAACCCAAAAACATTTTACCGAACCTTGAAATAAAACCCATCTTAATACACTCCTCTTTTTTAATTAAAATAAATACTTATTGGCAAAGAAATAATCTTTTGTACCTTTTGTTCTTCAGTTATTGGATCAACTCGTAAATTTGCCATTTCACTGAATAAATTACTTAATCCTATCGTTAAATAATCACTATTGTTTGATTCTCCATGTCCATCGTAGTAGTCAAGCTTCTTTATCCATTCAGGCAACTCAACCTTTTGCTTGCTTTTTGCTGTGATATTTACAACGAGAGATAAATAACCTTCCTTCCCATGTTTCGAAATAAAATCCTTTATGTTCTTCATCTTAATTTTTATTTTTAATGCCCCAGTGTCTCCAGTTTTAAAAATGACGCCATTTTTTTCTAAGACGTTATCTGAATAATTTTGAATTTCTTTATTCCCTGGGATTATTTCTAACATGGAGTTTGAAGAATCGATATTCAAATATTCCTTCGCATCAAAATATTTCAGTTCAGTCCACTCATATTTTTTGTTTACTTTGCTAGCTAAACGCATATCAATTTTTTGAACATCTACGCTATATTCCACATATTCAGTAGAAGGAGTGCTTTCATCGACAAGTTTAGGAATTGGAATTAGAATGTTAGCGGCAAAACTATTTTTATCGCCTCTATTATAATTGTTTCCATCATATTTGTATGACAACATAGTATATTCTTTATCGTAATTATCAAACAAATCTTTGTTAGAAACTTTCAACAAGTTAAAATTCGCATTACTAGAATCAGCATTTCGCGGATCTGAAGCGGCAGTAATCTGTTCCCCTTTAAATTCTTTATCTTTCGGCGTGGTTTTAGCAGGAAGTTGCTCTAAACTTACTACTTCAGAAAAATCTACACTTTTCAAACCTTTGTGAGAAAGAACAATCTCACTAAAAAAAGTCTTGCCCTTTTTTTCCCTAAACTTATCATCAATTTCTTTCTTTAATGCTATGACCTTATTTGTGTTACCTATAACTAAGCAATAAACAGGACTCAAGCCTGCCTCGTTATGATTAGGATTAAATTTATAAAATCCAAATTTATCAATGACAAGGGCTTCCCCCTCATATGCCGATTTTATTGCAAAAAGTGCGATTGAAACATCTTTTTTTGTTGCAATTAAATTGCCTAATTTAGATCCAAAAGAGTTCATTTCGTTTCCCGAATATTTAAAATCTGAAATAATAATGCTTAAATCGTTATTTTCTATCTCTTTATATGGCGATGCTGAAGGCAGCAATAATTCAAAAGCTCCCTTATCTGTACGCTCTTTCTTGTTTTCTTTTATTGACGGGAATTTTCCTATAAAATGAACCTTTTCTAAAATTGTATTACTTTCACAATCCGCCTGAAACGTGTCAAATCTTCCATTTTCAGTCCAAAAATAACCATTAGTTTCTGAGCCGGCTTTCGGCTTTAATGTTTTTACAGTAGCGTTGAATTTGTCAAAGTTCTGAGTCGAGCCCAAATCAGTAATAAATTTTCTCAATAGATCCTTATTTGAATCCAAATCTTCAGTTTCTTTGAAATATCCCTTCATGAAATACGAATTGTCAAAATATACTGTCTGCGCATTTGAACTCGGCACTGCGGTGTTGATAACCGCTCCCGAAATAAATTCTTGATTATCTTTAATATTCGGAGGCAAATCAGCTTTTACGGTTTTTGCTGGAGTGCATCCTGCAAATATGCCTACTGAAAATGTGAAAACCAAAACATAAATTGCAATTACCTTCATTTTTATCATTGTAACCACACTTTTATATGCTTTTTCTTGATTTAAATAGAGATTTTCCAATATTATCTTATATGTAGAATTAAAAGTCAATAAGGGCCTCTATAAAAAAAGCACCAAAGTACTATACTTTTCATCAATCGTGTACTTCACTGACTTTCCGATGAAGTTTTCCATACGCGTAATCTCATCCACGGCGTCACGGGCGAGTTGCGGACTTGTAAACTTTGAAGCAAAAAATTTGTTGCCCGCGGCTACACTTTCGTTGATTTTGTCTTTTAGTCTCTGCAGTTCCGAGCCATTGATGCCATTAAAAATCAAGTTCTCTTTCACAAAATAATTATCCTTTGTTGCTGTACAAACAGGGAAATCAATTAAGTTTTCTGAAAGACTATGAGTGCGTTTCAGTTCGTCTGTCGTAATACAGAAGTAATTATATCCAATATAGTCTTGAAGTTGACCCCCTCCAAACGCAGGGTCATCCCAAGTTACATCCAGATAATAATAATCTCCATCAAGTTCGATCATGTTCCACGCGTGGCTTCCCCTACCTATAGCTTCACCGCTAACGTAAGCACATCTGATCCCTAACTTTTTTAGCAAATATTGTGTTGACTTCGCATAACCTGCACAGACTGTTTTCCCATTAATAAAAACACTACAAATATTTTGACTATCTTGTGCGTCTATAAGATAGTCGGTGTTTTTTATCAAATAATCATGAGTATACTTTACTTTCTCATAAGCGTTCATATTTGAATTTATCCCACTCAAAAACTCAGAAATGTATGAATCAATGTTTGCTTGTTTGCTTTGCTTTTGAGTTATTGAAGAACAATTATATGAGAACTCAATACTTGTCAACTTTTCATCAGTTGTGCTCCAAATATATGTTTCAAGCCAAAAAAACTCTGGCTTATCGTCTTGAATCGCCGAAACAATTTTTTTCAAAGAATCAACTGAAAGATTCTCTGAAAAATCGTAAGTCGTTTCAAACTTTTCAATTATTGTGCACAGATTATCATAAATGTTTTTTTCGGGATCACTAAGCACCGACTTAGCAGATAATGGTCCAAGTTCGTCTAGTGACCCATGATATTTTGAGTCATCAATTCCAGAAGGACTAGCAGAAGAAGTCGAATTATTTTTCGACTTCTTCGTAGTATTCTTCTTTGATAGACATGCAGTGAATGATAATCCTAAACATACCGATAAAATAATTGCGATTACAATTCTTAGTCTACTACCTTTTCGCATATTTACACAGGTCCATTTCCTTGACTAGCCATATATGCATTATAATCATCCGCTAATACATTAAGGTTCTTTACAAACAAATGAATCATTACATAATAACCAATTCCGCAAAGTAAAGCGCCAAAAATTCCCCACATCAAATATGTAGTTCCGTTCTCGTCAACTTTAAAACCACGCCCATTTGCAAGATTTTGCATTCTGTTTCCTTGAGTATAGTACCAGTAATATGCATAAATTCCGCAAGTAACAATACTCAATAGGATAACCGTTGATGGTTCCGTTCCTTTTCCGTCATTCCCAGCCATCTGGTTTAAGTCTCTAGTAGCAGTATACATGAAGTAATAAGTGTATATACCACACGTAATAATCGACAGTACAATTAACATAACAATTTCTCTTCTTTGAATCATTTCAAAACCCTCCTAATATTTTAATTACTTTATACAATAATGCATTAAAGTTAAAATCCATCGGTGCCGACATTGGAAATAGTACCAACATTCGCCACACATACAAACCCAAAAACAAAACCGCAATTAATACCCAAAGCACTTTGTTTGCTATCTTACTTCTTAAAACTCTTCCCCCATTTATCATAGAAAACACAAAAACAATTGGTACTAACCAAAATAATGGATGAAAGAAAAACGCCTTGCCAAAGTTTCCTACAAAAAACGAACCCCAAGCTCTTGACATTCCACATCCTGGACAGGGTAACCCGATTACCGCTTTAAACACACATAGTGTATCCAGAAAAACAAGCATAAAAGCAATTGCAACTACAAATAATAACCCGACAAATACTTTTTTAAAATTCATCATTTAATCCTTCTTCAAACTGGTTAAATTATAATTTTTTATGATTTTATTGTCAATAAAAAAACACCTTGTTTCTGCTAATCAAATCAAAAACAAAGTGTTCTTTTATTTTTTAAGGATCTTACGACTCTTCATTCGTGGCGTATGCTGGCTCTGGCACAACAGAATCAAATACAATTTCCGTCTCGCGCGGAACATTTTCGCTTCGCGGCGGCTCATTTTCTTGCACTTGCGCAGGATTTATCGAACCAACTACATTTGAGTTCAAGTCCATTTTGTTCATCAAATCACGCAAAGTCCTAAAGTCCTCCTTGCTAAATGTGAGCCCCTTGCTCATCTTCTGCTTGTCTGGAGCCCAATCGCGAATATCGAAACGTGCCTCTCTCCCGTTCCAGCTAACAAGGTTCACTTCCCTGCGCCAGCCCTTCTCTGATTCGGATATATATCCGAATGACTGTTCAATCTTTTTCGTAAACACTTCCATTTCAAATCCCCCTTTACAATATTTGGTAATTAAGATTATATCTCATTTCCATTTATTGTCAAGAGTTTTTATTCAAATAATTCGAAATATTTTTTTCGTCAATTTTTTCGAGATCCCGTTCGCCGCCGAGAGACTCAAGATGGTGGCGAAACTCGTGCTTTAGAGTGCTTCTAAGTTGCTCTTTTAAATGCTCCGGCGCCAAGTGCCCGTACACTCCCGCAAACGAGCCATAGTAAATCGCAATGTATCGCCCCATATTTCCACCGCGATAATATTCTCCCATAATATACAGGTCGCCCTGCTGACTTTGCTCATGAAACTTCGCCTCAGGTAGCAGCAATATGCCTCCATTGAGCTCTTTGTAAAACTCTTGCGGCAATTCCATTGCTATTTCGTCAAGCATGGCTTCCATTTCTTCAATAGTGACCATTTTAAATCAATCCTCCTGAAATGAATTGGTTATCGAGTCAATTATATCATGCTTCGCTCCCTAGGGATTCAGATTTGATGAATCCCGGAGCGTCGGCGCGCGTTTCCAAAATTTTGGTCCAAATTATTATTTTTTTTAGTCTTATTGTATACACTCACCCTCCCACAAACCCATTTCAATGCGTTTGCGGGCCCTCCGAAACAGGGTCCGTCCAAATTCAAAATTTTTCACCGCAATTTGTATACAAAATCGCCGTTTTTGTATACAAATCTGTAACATTTTTTTGGAATTCGGACCAAACCCCAAAAAATACGAAGAAATAAAGGAAAAGAAGCGTTTTTGTATACAAAACCCGCTTCTTTTTTATCTTTTTGGACCAAACGTCATCTCAGCTCTTAGCCTTGTACCACTTCGTAAGGCCAGCTCATAATTCCGCCCAGGTTATAAACGTCCTTGTAGCCCATTTTCCCGAGTGCCTTCACGGCCTCCCCAGAACGCATTCCGCTGCGGCAGTAAACAAATATCGTTGCGTCTTTATCTGGAAGCCGCGTCGCCGCAACCGCCCCAATTGTATCGAGCGGCATTAATACGCTACCTGGGATATGCCCAGATGCATATTCTTCAGCGCTGCGCACATCCAATAAAACTATTCCTGTTTCAGCAGCCATTCTCGCCTTCGCGTCCGCCGGCCTGATCATTTTCATACCAAACATGTCTTTATATACCCCTCTAAATCAACTGCCTCCTGCGGACCAACTGAAACGACCCAGCCTGGCAGATTCTCTTCAAGCTCACCAGAAATTTGTGCTACGTATCCTGGAATGGTTATTTTGCGTGTGTCGACCATGGATTCGAGGTCGATTTCCTTTATGAATTTCGCGATGTGTGCACCTGAGAACTTCCCAGCTGCCCAAGCAGTAAGAACTGAAAGCCCCTCGCACTCAGGGATTACGAGCCATGCACTGATTCCGCTGTTTTCGATTTCGCCCGAGACGATGAAGTATGTCAACGAGAAGTTTGTGGTTACAAATACTGGCGAATTACGATCGGGCTCTCCGATTTGATAAACCTTTGGCTCCACCTGAATTGGTTTTTGTGGATCAGTGTAGATATTTAGGCGTAAAGTCATCAAAGAAACTAATTGCGCGGGTTCGAATGTTGGCAGTACGACGATGCCGCCGTACTTATCAATTTCCGTGATTGCTTCTACAGTTGATTCCATCAAATCCTCTGTTTCAATGAACTTCAAACTCGCGTAACCCATTGGTTTTACCTTATCCTTCAAGGCTGCGCGGCGGGCGATGGAGTTGATTTGATAGGCCTCCGCCAACGTTTTTGCCCCGAAATCAAGAATCAAATTGTTGAATCCAGATGACTTGATCGATTCCGCTAACGCGAACACTTCGTCGACGTTTTCGCCCGACAACGCCAAGATGTGGCCGTTGTCCGTTGCTATCTTAACCATAACTTCAGCATTGTCTTTGTTCACGCCAGTGATGACGGAATTTGTACCTTTAACAGCTTTAGCTACCGCCTCGACTGCGCTCTCGTTTTGCGTTCGGATGATGAGAGGAAGCCCAGTCACTGCAACAGCCTGCTTAGCAAGTTCGAGGAAGGTTCCGTCGTTTTTGAGCTGTGTAATTGCAACTGCGTTGACAGTCAAAATCTCGCCGACGCGCTCAAGTTTGTAGTCGCGAATTTGCTCGAGAATTGCGTTGGCGTCAGCCGCTTCAAGGGTGTCGTTGATGTTGATTGCGATTAAAGTCTGGTTGACAAACGTCTTCTCATGACGATAAAGCACCGTCTCGTCGCCGATCTTGTACTCGCCGTCCGAGCCGAGAGCAACTGGCTTGATTGGCGGTTCGCTGTCTGCGCCAAGAAGTGCCTTTGCCTCGTCCGAAGCATACGGACACTCGGAGAGATCCGCTTTTTTCGCCGCGAGTTTCATGGCGAAAGCAAGACATGTGTTTGAGCCGCATTCTTTGCAGTTAGTCTTAGGTAATATTTTTTGAATTTGTAATCCGTTAAGTGCCACTGTGTTTTCCTCCTAATTTCCCTGATCCATCAGCTTGTCGATTGCCTTTTGCACTCCTGCAACCGCCTCGGGATGGTACATCACGATGACGTCTGCTCCTGCATGCAAGAGACTGACCGCGGTTGAAAGTTCCCAGATAGCTGCGCGTTTGTGCAGTTCTCCCCAAGTCGGGAAGCTGGATTCTGGCGCTTTGAACTCCTTGATTTTCGCGCATTCGTAGCCGGTAGTTACGATCATTGGCGCGCATAGCATGTTGTCGCCGTTGAGTCCCGAGTACCTGATTCGCTCCATTACAGAGTATGTGTACTCAATTCCGTATCCGATTGCGCCAGTCATTGGATCCATGACGATTTTCTCTTTTTGCAAGTCCATGTTTGTGAGCAAGATGTTGATTTGCTTGCCGATGTTTACGTCGATTGGCGATTGAGCCACGACGGTGTGTCCATAGGCCATTGCAGCACCTGCGATTGTGCGGTAGTTGTTTTGCTCGACGAAGTTGAGGAGCAAATTCTCGCCAGCGCATGCTTGTGCGATTGCCTTCAATACTTCGTTGTTTTTATCAAAGCTGTTGTGCCCAGTGATTATAAGAGGCACGTCTACTGCTGCCAAAATCGCCTTGACCAACTCGACTGACTGCTCCGCACTGCGGTTGCCCTTCTCGGGGTGCGTGCCGTCAAGTCTAACACTGATGAGGTCCGCGCCGTATTTCTCAACACACATTTTCGCCATTGCTACTGGGTTGTCGAGCACATCCTTGAAAAATTCCTTCAATAATTCTGGGTATTTATCACTGACTATGTCAAACACTTCCATCGCCACGAGTGGTCGGTTTGGCATTTTGCCCTCCCAGAGGTGGTACGGCATCGAAGTCGCTCCGCCGATTGTCAGAGACTTGCCGCGCGTGCCGCCTTCTGCTGAAGTGTTTCCGAGTTTTACTTCCCAGACAGGGTTTTCGTATGTCTCCTGCTTCACAGAGAATGACTTGATTTCGCTGATTCTTTGTGCCGCCTTAATTTTTGGGGCGGTTATGACTTCCTTAGTCACTTGCGCCGTGGGCGCTAGCTCCGCTATCCCTGCGGGTGCCGTGCCTAGGAACTTTTGCGAGAGCACGTCAATTATGCTGCCGACCACTTCTTTCGTGAGCGACTCGCGAATTTCAATTGAAAGTTGTCGCTTAATTTCTTCGATGTCGGCAGCACTAGCTTGCGCCGCTGGCACCGCTGAAGTCTCAGTTGGCGCGGAAGCGCCGCCCTGCGCCGCTTCGGTTTGCGGACTCGGCGCACTTGCGCTCTGCGCCGCAGGCGCCTCTGTTTGCGGCTGGCCGTCATCATCTGATTGCACGTAGTTTGCCATGTCGTCCAATTCCAACGCCGGGTGTCCGACCCTTTCCATGTACGCGCGCACTTCTTCGGCCGTAGCCGCCGTGGTTTCATCTGCAATTTTATCTAATAAGTCTGGGGCGCCCTGCTCCGCAAAACGCTTCTCCAAGTCGCCTCTAAGCTGCTCTTTGAGCTCGGTTGGCATCCAAACTAGGCGTTTGAAACCACCCTCGGCTGACAAGAACTTGCGTGATGAAAGGAACACTTTGCCGACGCCGATAAATCCTGGGGTCTGTTGGCCTCCGCCAACGCTTCCTGCCAAAGACGAGAAAGTCATTCCCGCTGGGGTCTCACCAAGGTATTCACGGTTGACTACCATTACGCCGTTGCACTCAGGCACGTAAGCCACGATTGCCTCGAAACATCCGCAACTTGTCATTGGTCTGTCCATAATCGAATATGCGCTAAACGCATCAACTGTCTTATGTGTGTTTGTATAAACGTACTCGTTTATGCCCTTCCAGATGCCCTTTTCAGCATCAATCAACTCGCCTTTTTTAACGGGCTGGTTCGGGCCAGTTTCATCAATCTCGTAAGCCGCTTTTCCGTCAAGCCAGTTATACGCTCCACAGAGGCCAAGGCGCTCAGGAGTTATCATACAAATATGGTTTGGAGCAAACGACTGACAAAGCAAGCAAGAATAGAAGGTGTCAACTGACTCGTCGGTCATTGCTTCGAGACGACGATTACGTTCATCATATACTTTTCGAGCCACTTCAAGACGCGCTTTTGCTTCTGTTTCATCAGTTATCATTGTTACTTTAACTTTATCAACGATTGCTGGGTAGTCGGCCAAAAATTTCGCATGAATAATCTCGCCATAATGCTTTAGGCGCAGGCCTTTTGCGTAGCCGTCTTTTGAGACGCGCGTCCAAACTATGTCGCGCTGCCCCATGTGCCAGATGCCTTCGGCGCCGTTTACCATGTGATGGATTTGGCGTTCGAGAATTGGCTCAAAATCGGCTTGCATCTTGCGGCCTGAGACTTCAACCCAAATTGCAAGCGGAAGCGCTGTGCCCTCAGGTACTTCGTCCAAGTCCTTGCCGATGATTTCGATTTCGCCATCAGTAATCTGGTCGTTGTCGACGCTAGTTACAAACTCAAAAGCTGTGGTTTTGTTGCCGCCAAACTCAGCATGAACGTTTTCTTTTCTGATTCTTTCGCCCTCAAATGCAGGCCCATAAGGCACTGGAATTGGAACGTCCACGATTTTGATCTTGCAGCCACGGACTTCGAGCGCCCTTTCGACCATTTGGTCGTAAGGCACGTTTGCCACAACGTGCTCGTAAGTACAAACGCCTGTTGGTAAAATTTCCGGAATATCTGTGTCTGCGATAACTGGGAAGCCGTAGTTGATAGCTCCCGCCGCCGCTGCGTATTTTTCATTATCCACTTCGCCAAGTGCAAGCACGAATGCGAAGATTCGGTTTTTGTTGTAAATCAGGTTACTCTCAAAATCGCCAGGCTTAACCCCTCCGAATGAAAGTGCCGCGCGATTCGCAAATCCAAGTGCGTATATCAGCGCAGATACGTCCGCACCAAAGGGCACGAGGCGTGTTTCCCAGCCAAGCTGAACACCTTCCTCTGCGAGTTGCTCCGCAAACTGCTTTCCATTCGTGCTGCCGCCCATAAACACATATAAGTTCTTCTGCTGAAGTTCTTTTGCAATTTTGACCGCGGTCGCGTTGTCTGGAGCCGCTCCAGTAATCGCCGCAAACCCAGGCGCCGTGCCGTCTACAAACTCAATGCCGCGTTCGCGCATGATTACGTCGTTTGCTGCGCCCAGCCAAATTCCATCAACAGGGTTAGGACCGATTATGTACTTGCATGCCTCAATTACTTCGCATGCAAAAAGTGTTGCAACACCGGCGTCTAAAGTGTTTCCGAGATACGGAAGCCAGACGTTGTCCGCAGGACGATTAGGAAGTAAATCACGCGCTTCTTTGAGGATTTCTTTTAAGTCAGCAAGCGTCTGCATCTTCTTTCCAGTAAACGAATAAATTACTGGCAAGGAATACGTTGTATCGGGAAACTTAACCTCTTGGTCTACACCCTTTTCTTTGATTGCCCGGTCCACGTAACCCTCGGCCTTGAGCACCCACTCGATTGCGCCGTCAATTGCGCTTGTGCAAATTAGCTTAGACATCTATGCCCCTCCTGTCGTTCATGTCATAAAGTTTTCTTTCAGATTTCTTATTGATTCCGAGCTTCTCGCGCGCTTCAGTCAATATTGCCATGACCTTCTCGACGCCCTCCATAGGATCCTCACAATGGTGGAATGATGCTCCAAACTCCTCTTTCACGCCCTCATGCAAGAACTTTGTGACGTTTTCGGAGCCCGAAGTGTAGAACGGATGTCCAAGTACTACATCCACGCCCGACGCTACAAAATAGCAGCCGATTGCAATAGCCTTCTCACTCATCCACTCTGGCGCGACGCCAACAGCCGGCAAGCCCGCAAGGTCGTCTCCAAGCCCGCCTTCACGACAAACCTCAGTCGCCGCCTCAAGAATTCGGCAGTTATCAACACAACTTCCCATGTGAAGTATCGGCGGAATTCCAACCGTCTCGCACACTTCGCGAAGCCCGTCTCCAGCCATATCTACCCCGATTTCAGGCTTAAGCATTCCAGCCTTACCCGAAGCGATGGCAGTACAGCCGGTCTTGAGAATTAGGACATTTCTCTTTATTAATTCTTTTGTCATGATATTTGTATAATCGTCAGCTTTTTTCTTAGGGTTGTTACAGCCAACGATTCCTACGACTCCGTAAATTCTGCCTGAAATAATTGCATCGTTCAAAGGTCTGAAAGAAGCTCTGTACTTGCCTCCAAGCATATATTTAATCGCATCTACGCTAAAGCCCGCAACCATTTGCTCGGTATGACTTGGGATTTCAACCTTCGCCTCTACACGGTTCTTGAAGTTGTCAATTGCCCTTTTCACTATGTCTTTTGCAGATTCAATCGGGTTGTGCTCATCAAAATCAACTTCATTAGCCCCAATTGTCTTCGCCATTTCAACAGTCGATACTATTTCCGTGTGATAATTTGCCGCTACGTCAGGCAAACTAGGCATTACGCATTGCACGTCGACGACCATCATTTCTACGGCGCCAGTTACGATTGCAAGCTCCTGCTGAAGAACGTTTCCCGCGACGGGAACACCGTGTCTGATAAGAATTTCGTTTGCGGTACAGCATATGCCCGCAAGTGTAACACCAGTCGCGCCCGCCTTTTTCGCGTATTCTATGACATCAGGTGCCGCAACAGCGACTGTCAACATCTCTGAAAGTGCAGGCTCATGTCCGTGAATTAGTATGTTTACTGTCTCTTTCTTAAGCACCCCAAGGTTTGCCGTGCTTTTAACAGGCGAAGGTGTGCCAAAAAGAATGTCCGACGTGATTGACGCCACTCTCGAGCCGCCCCAGCCATCTGCCAGAGAAGTCCTAAATGCGTGCATCAAAAGGTTCTTGTAATTGTGGTCAACGCCCATCGTCGTTCTGTGCATCCCCTCGACCACCATTCTATCGATGCCAAGTGGTGCAACTTTTTTGTTTTCCCAAACTGCCTGGCGTTTTACAGGAGCAAGATTGAGGGTTTTCAAAGTATCTTCCTGAGATGAAAACTCATTAATAAATGTATTTGCAAGATCCAGCGCGACATCATTCACTTCGCGCCCCTCTTCGGGAACATTATAGAGTTTCGCCGCACGACGCAACGCCTTTTCGTCCTTTATCATGTATCCATTGCCGTTGCCCATTGCAACTTGCTTGAGCTTGAGCACCAAATGGCGACCGTGGTCTGAATGTGCCGCAGTACCTCCGGTTACCTCTCTTAAATAATTTCGCGCAACAATCGTGTCCGCATCCGCACCGCAAATTCCTTTTGGCGCCTTCGCAGTAATTCTGCAAGGACCCATGTGGCAGATTTTGCAGCAGATTCCGGCTTTACCGAAACCGCACTGATTCTTTTGCGTCTCCATTCTGTCGAAACAAGTATCGACACAATCAATTTGTGCTTTGGCCATCATTTGCGCCGAAGCCCCGTCACTTACTTTCTCAAAAAATACTTCGTTCTCTTTAGACATAATTCCCACCCATTAACTCAAATTTAAATTCTTTATTAGTTCATCTATTTTTGCTACAACTTTGTTGTCATCTTTAAGCGCGGAAAACGGCGTGCCATCCTCTGCAATTGTTGCAATTTCAATATCATATGGAAGTCCCACTACGAAATCTGCTCCCGTGAACGCTCTCACTTCTTCAGCCTTTTCCGGCAATTCTTCGCCTCGCAGCCGGTTTATTAACACAAGCAGTTTTTCATACTTGATTTCCATTTCATTTGAAAGTTCGTAAAGCCTCTTTAGTGTCTCAAGTCCTGATGATGATGCGTCCGAGACAAGTACTAGCAAATCCACCTTTTGCACGATTCTTCTTGAAAGGTTTTCAAGCCCTGCTTCGTTGTCGAGCACTACGTATGGATATTGACTCGAAAGCTTTGCGATTACTGACTTGAGGACGTTGTTTGCGTAGCAGTAACAGCCTGCGCCTTCGGGTCTGCCCATAGAAATCATGTCGAATCCCTCTGCCTCGACAAGGCTTTCTGAAATCTTCATTTCTAGAAAATCTTGCTTTGAAATGCCAGAACCAAGCCCTTTTGAGGCCTCAACCTTGGCTTCCTCGCGCACTTTGCCAACTGTTTTTTCTACCTTGACTCCTAGTGCCGCGTCGAGACAGCTGTTTGGGTCGGCGTCAATTGCAAGAACCGGTGACTTGCCGCTCGCTACTAGGCGGTTAATTAGAAGGCCTGAAAATGTTGTCTTCCCTACACCGCCTTTGCCTGTGATGGCTACTATATAGCTCATTTTTTTGCACCTCCACTAATTCCGTCGGTGATTTCATTGAATTTTGCCATAAGCGCCGCGTCAGTTTCGAGCACATCTAAGACCGAAACTCCGTCTCTGTCAGCGTTTCGAATAGTTTGCGTGTAGGGAATAAAAGATAGGAACTTTTGTCCAGGGAGCGCCTCGCGAATAAACTTTTCATCAGCCTCGCTCGCAATTTTATTACCAACAAACAATACCTTCTTCAATCCAATTTCCTTGGTCATTCTAAGTATCGTAATCGCACAATCTATGGATCTTTGCCCAGGCTCAACCACCACAAGCATCACGTCAACACCTTGCGAAGTGGCTCTGCCAAGGTGTTCAATGCCCGCTTCCATGTCCATGATCAAAGCTTCGTTTTTATACATTACAAGGTCGGTCACCAGCGCACGAATAAACGTACTCTCGGGACACGCGCACCCGCCGCCGCCAGTCTTCACGGCGCCAAGTACTAGCACTGAGACTCCGTTGTGGCTGTAGCCAAACTTTTCCGCCACGTCAGCAACCTCGGGATTGAGTTTAAACACCTTCCCGTAGTTGTCGATTTTTGTGTCTGTGCGTTCGTGAATCAACTCAAGTTGCTTTGAAATTGGCACAATCTCGCCCTGCTTTGCCTGCGGAATTCCAAGCGCCGAAGCAAGGTTCGCATCCGGATCTGCATCCAGCGCGATTACCTTGCCACCTGACTTTGCTATATTTAGTGCTAATGCTGCGGCTATCGTGGATTTTCCCACGCCGCCCTTACCTGAAACAGCGATTTTCATATTAGAATCCGTATTTTTCCTTCATTCTTGCTGAAAGTTTTCCGAGCAAGTCAAAAACCATCTCAGCTTCTTCTACATCGAGCGAACCTGTTCCGCACGAAGGCGTAATCAATGCTTGTTCAACGATAGTCTGCTTATCAATTCCTGTTGCCGCGAGGTTATCCATGACTTTTTCAAGTTGCGCTTCAAGGCTCTCAACCGACTGTTCTCTGATGATTTTCGATGTTGGCACCACGCCCCAAGCAAGCATTCCGCCGCGCGCCAAGTGCTCCTTAACCGAATCAGCGTACATCGCAATGGTTTCACCAAACTCAAACGCATCAAAGTTTACAATATCAACGCCCGCATCAATCAAAATGCTCCACTCTGTATTTCCACAACAGTGAATTCCCGCAAGTGCGCCATCAGCGTGCACGGCTTCAATCATTTCGCTTAGCAGCGCAACGACATCGTCTCGGTTAACCGAAACATAAGTCGAGCTCCCAAACGCCGAAAGAATTGGCTCGTCGATAAAGCAAATGATGTTTTCCGCATACGGCTTGAACTTTTGAATCTGCCAACGGCATTTCATTGCAAGTGCCTTCACGATTACATCTCTAAACTCGTCGTTATAGTAAATTGCTCTTTTGTTTTCATCTACTAGCGTCAACGCAAAGCTACAAGGCCCTGTCGTTTGCACTTTCACCCACGGCAATTTCTCGCCCTTAGCTTTAAGCGCAGCTTCCATAGCATAAATCCCCTTTGAAAACTCAGGGCTAATAGCCATCGAAGAGCAATCGCCGTCACCGTCATCAGGATCCATCGCCATCATATATTTTTCGTAAAACTCAGCGAACTCCTCAGAATAGTCTCCTGAAGTCTCGAAATACATTCTGTTTTTTTCGTAATCAATAACGGCACATGGCATGCCTTCGCCATACTGAATTTCCATTTGCTCATTTAATCCAAGTTTCGGTAGCTGCGGCCAAATTGGTGCATTGATATTTTTTAATGACACTTGTACCGCGTAATCTGGGTTCTCAAACGGCATACTTCCGATTGCTGTTCCTAAAAATTTCGTCTTCATATAATTTCTCCTCCTAAAGTGTCGCTTTCTTCATAGCACTAATGTGTTCGGGCGTCGTGCCACAGCATCCGCCGATGATGTTTGCGCCAGCCGCGACAAGTTCTTTAACAAACGCCGCCATATCTGAAGGCGACTCAGGGAAAACATCCTTGCCATCTACATTTACTGGCAAGCCAGCATTTGCGTGCACGAGGATTGGAGTCGTAGGTGCAACTGTTCGAATTTCCTTAACAATTTCAATCATGCGCTCCATGCCGTTTCCACAGTTGGCGCCTATTACATCTGCGCCCGCCTCAATTGCTGCTTCGGCAGCCGCTGTTGGCGACACGCCCATCATAGTTCTGTAATCGCCGCGAACCGTACGCTCAAAAGTAAACGTCGCAATCGCTTCGCACTTGGTATTTTCTTTTACAGCCTTAATCGCAATGCTTGCTTCCTCAATGTCGCTCATTGTTTCGATGCAAATCGCGTCCGCCCCGCCCTTTTCAAGAGCAACAGCCTGAACTTTAAACGCCTCATAAAGCTCGTCCTCAGTTACTTCCTCAGTAACAAGCATCTTGCCTGTCGGCCCAATTGATGCGATAACCCATTTGTCAGGTCCCGCCGCCGCTTTTGACGCGCGCGCAGCCGCCTCATTTATTTCAGAAACTTTATCAGCCAATCCAAAGTGCTCGAGTTTGTAACAAGTGCCTCCAAAGCTATTTGTCTCAACCATATCAGCACCAGCGTCAATGTAGCTTTGCGCAATATCTTTGACATCGTCAAAACGCTCTAAGCACCATTTTTCTGGGCATTCTCCAGGCTTCAAACCTTTTTTGTACAAAAAAGTACCCCATGCTCCATCAGACACCAAAACTCTTCCACTTTTCACTGCGTCAACAATTTTCCCTACTGGCATATTAATAACACTCCTCAAAATTAAATTTGGTTCATAACTATTTTGCGGCATTTTAGGACCGCCGAGTATAACAATTTTATTATTTATATAAAAATCTTGTCTGAATGCTCGCCAAATCCTTGAAATCACTCTGGCTTATTTTTTGCTATCAACTGCTCATACATTTCGTCGCCCACACACTCTCTAGCGCTCTTGCACCACTGGATGCACGACTGAATGTTGTTGTACGCGATAAACCCACACTCACACTCACGTTGCACCTCTGACGAAAACAACTCAATATCGCGCCCGCACTCGGGACACTTCTTTATCTTCAACGTCGGAGTCCCGCTTATGTTGCCTGCTCCGGGACAAAATTTCACTGCCATTTTTCTCACCTCAAACTCATTTTACTGCATCTAAGTAATACATTCAATCATCGCAAAGTATTTCGGCGACGCGGATGGAGCGGGCCTGTAGCGCTTGCGGCGAGCCCTTAATCAAAAAGTTAATAAATCAATTGAGATTCGTATGCTCTTATGATAAACTTCAAATGATAATTCCAGTCGGAAATGAGGGCGAACTGTATGAGCAAAATCTCAATTCGATTTTTTGACGATAAAGAAGTCCGTGCCGTTTGGGACGATGAAAAATCCAAATGGTGGTTTTCTGTGCTCGATATTATTGCTGTGCTTCGAGACGCGGATGATTACGAGAAGAATCGAAATTACTGGAAATATTTAAAGTCAAAACTCAAAAAGGAAAATGCCCAGTTGGTTAGTGCCACTAACCAACTTAAATTGACGGCTGCCGATGGCAAAAAATACCTCACCGATACATTTGACTATGACGGTATCATAGAACTTGCGAAAAATTTCCCTAGCAAAAAAGCAAATCGCTTTATTGACTGGTTCACATTTAGTGACGAAACTATTGACGGAAAAAGTAAATCCAAGGCATATGCACTTTTCGAAAGCTCATTACTTGATACAATCGAAGTCGGCACAGTAAAAGGGTTACAACAAGTTCACGGCTATTTATTTGGCGGACTTTATGACTTTGCGGGGCAAATCAGAACGCACAACATTGCAAAGAGTGGTTTTCAATTTGCGATAGCACGTTTTTTGCCCGAAACACTTAGAAACATTGAGAAAATGCCAGAAACTACATTGGATGAAATTGCGAATAAATATGCAGAAATGAATATCGCACATCCGTTTATGGAGGGCAACGGCAGAAGCGCGCGCATTTGTCTCGACTTGATTCTGAAAAAAAGCCTGAGCTTGTGCGTGGATTGGAGCAAAATCAATAAGAAAGATTACCTGGCTGCTATGGAAAAAAGTGTAACAGATTTATCGATGATTAAATCGTTATTACAATCGGCTTTAACAGATAAAATCAACGATCGCGAAATGTTTATGAAAGGCATTGATTATTCCTATTATTATGAACAGGAAACTGAAGTCACTTGACGACGTTTATTAATCCTAATTTATATTTTCTTGAGCATCTGGCGCCGCTTCGCGAACAGTCTCGCGCACTTGAATAAGTCTCGCAGCGACCTCCGGAGGAAACGCAGCGATGTATTCATCTACTTCTTTACATAACATATCAGTTTTCCACTTCCCACTTTTTCTATTTCTCCCGCTTTTAACATCGAAGCCAAAACATTTTCAACTGTCGCCATGCTAATATCAGGATAAATTTCGAGAATTTCTTTTTTGGAGATCTTCCCGATGCGTTCAGCAAACAGTTTTCGAATTCGTTCTGGTTTCGAAATCTTACCATTGTTTATATGCTCCACGCGACTCGAAAATTCTTTATAAACCTTAAGCAATAACCCCAAATAATATTTAACAAAAGCATATTCCGAATTTTCACCCGAATGCCAATTCAATGAGCTCTCCTGAAGCGCGTCGTAATAGGTTTCTTTTGTCTGCTCAATGAAGTACTCGATACTGACATATTTGCCCACTATATATCCCGCGCGATAAAGCAACAACAGTGTGAGCAAACGACTTATCCTCCCGTTTCCATCATTAAATGGATGAATGCACAAAAAATCCAGTATAAAAATCGGCACCAGAAGTAGAGGGTCATATATACCTTTCTCAATCGCTAAAACAAATGCTTCACACAATCTTTCAATTGCTGCAGGCGTTTCAAATGCCGAAAGAGGAATAAATCTTGTGCGAGTTTTTCCTGACGAATCAATTTCATCAATCGAATTATCAGAGTTTTTCCACCTGCCACCTATCGCAATTGAAGTATATGAATATAGGTCTCTATGCAACTGCAAAATGAGATTGGGTCGCGGCAAAATATAATCAAAATTTTCATGAATTGTGCTAAGTACTTCGCGATACCCCGCGATTTCTTCTTCCGAACGATTCCTTGGCTCAATCCTTTTTTCAACCAAGTCTTTCAATCGTCCATCCGTAGTAAAAATCCCCTCAATTCTATTTGAAGCACCCGTGCTTTGAATTTTCGCAACATCAAGCATTGAACTCAAAATATCTGGTTTTGCGACAATAAATAAGTCCTGCTTCCCCTTATATTCGTGAATCAATGAAATCAAGTTCATTATCTCTGGCGCAAACAAACCTTGCTTCAATTTTTCATAATTAAAATCTCTCACGCCAAACACCCTTCTGCCTAATGCAAAGTTTTTATGCCTAATTATACCATCAATTTATGCAGAAATCAATTTTTACAAATTCGCTTTTCTTTTCGACACAAACTTCTCAACCACTTCATCCGCAGTCACCAAAGGCGCTCCCGGCTCGCCGGTACTTTTCGAGCCCATGAGCTTCGCAACTTGTGAGACACCTCCAAGTTTATGTGTGTCTGACACCGCTTTTTCGCCAGCGGCATACCCCGCATCGACATGGTCGTTTAATTTTTGCTTGATATTGGCACTTCGATTAATCTGCCATTCAAGCGCATCACGCATTTCCTTGGCTTTGCTAGCCATATCTGCATATTCGTTTGACATGATTCAAACCCTCCTAATCCTTTAATTGTCCCGGCAAAAACGACTCCGTCTTGCCATCAGGATATTTAACATTGATTGTTCCGTCCTTAGCAACATCTACGGTAGTTCCATCCGTCTTTACAATTGTCGTCGTCCCGTCACCGTGCGCTGTCCAAACTGTGCCGTCAGGTTGAGTTGCTGTCCCTGTTCCGTCAGGATTCGCGTGAATCTTTGTACCATCGGCACCCGTGTAATCGTTGCTACCATTTGGATGAGAAACCGCTGTCGAACCATCCGGATATTTTTCGGTATAAGAACCATCCGCTCCGACTGTGGCACTTCCCTCTGGGCCGCTATAAATAGCACTTCCATCAGGATTAACAGTTGCTGTTTCTCCCTGCTGATTTGTAATAGTAGTAACTCCCGTCGTCGGATCAATATTTACTGTTCTGCCATCTGGCAAGTGCATGTTTGCACCATAGACCTCTCCATCAGGTCCAAGTACAGCAGTGTCGCCGCCCGGCAGCGAAACATCGGCGGTGCCATCTTTATTTATCACGATGTGCGTTCCGTCAGGCATAGTGCCTTCGCCCGTCGTCGAGCCGTCTGCTGTTGTCGTAATTTTGATTCCCTCAACAGTTGTACTCATTGAGCCATCACTTCCAACAGTAATCGGCGTGCCATCTGGCATTTCGCCACCAGTTAAATTGCCGTTTTCATCATAATTTCCCGTCGCGCCGTTCGGCAACACTTTTGTAGTCAGATGATTGTTTTCGTCATAAGTCTTAGTGGTTCCGTCGGGATCCTTAGTAATCATATGCCCGTCCTGCGTCAACGTTGTGGAACTGCCGTCGTCCTTAGAAATAGTCTGCGATCCGTCATCGTTCACGGTAGTGATTGAGCCATCAGCATTAGTTTGTGTAGTATGTCCGTCCGGTGTCGTAACTGTCACAGAGCCATTTGGATTTTGAGTGGTTTGAGTTCCATCGGCATCAATTGTAGTAGTGGATCCGTCTGGATTTTGTTGTGTTCCAGAGCCATCCGGATTGAGATGCGTGACAGTGCCATCAGGACTGTTAATTATTTGAGAGCCATCAGTATTTTTCACAGCAGTTGTTCCGTCAGGAAGAGTGGCCTCTTTTGTGCCATCCGGATTTTCCGTAACAGTTGTGCCATCTGGAAGCTGATTCGTAACAGAGCCGTCTGGGTTAGCAGTTGTGACGGTACCCTCTGGGTAAGTCGTAGTGCCATCTGGATGCTGAATTGTCGTGTCGCCATTCGGCGCTGTGTATTCTGTCGTGCCATCTGGCTTAGTAACTGTAATCGAACCATCTGGGTCGTAAATTATCTTTGAACCATCGGGATTTGTGACGGTTGTCGTGCCGTCTGGACCTGTGACCGAAGTCGTTTCTCCTGGAATTGTCGCGTTGCTGCCTGCCGGAGTCGAATCAGTCGTGCCATCAGGATATGTGGTCGTGCTAGAACCATCTGGATTCTCTACTGTAACCGTGCCGTCTGGGTTAGTAGTTGTAACGGTTCCATCTGGTGCGACATTTACAGTCGTGCCATCATCGCCAGTTGCATTGCTGCCTGCTGGAGTCGAATCCTGAGTTCCGTCTGGATATGTAGTAGTGCTCGAACCGTCTGGATTCTCGACAGTAGTCGTGCCATCTGGGTTGGTAGTAGTGACTGTGCCATCTGGTGCTACATTAACTGTCGTGCCATCATCGCCAGTCGCATTGCTACCTGCTGGAGTAGACTCAGTCGTGCCATCCGGGTAAGTAGTAGTGCTTGAGCCGTCTGGATTCTCGACAGTAGTCGTGCCGTCTGGGCTAGTAGTTGTGACTGTGCCATCAGGTGCTACATTAACTGTCGTGCCATCATCGCCAGTCGCGTTGCTGCCTGCTGGAGTCGAATCCTGAGTTCCGTCTGGATATGTGGTAGTGCTAGAACCATCTGGATTCTCTACTGTAACCGTGCCGTCTGGGTTAGTAGTTGTAACGGTTCCATCTGGTGCGACATTTACAGTCGTGCCATCATCGCCAGTCGCATTGCTGCCTGATGGAGTAGAATCTTGAGTTCCGTCTGGATATGTGGTAGTGCTTGAACCATCTGGATTCTCTACTGTAACCGTGCCTTCTGAGTTGGTAGTTGTGACTGTGCCATCAGGTGCTACATTAACTGTCGTGCCATCATCGCCAGTTGCATTGCTGCCTGATGGAGTAGAATCTTGAGTTCCGTCTGGATATGTGGTAGTGCTTGAACCATCTGGATTCTCTACTGTAACCGTGCCATCTGGGTTGGTAGTTGTGACTGTGCCATCAGGTGCTACATTAACTGTCGTGCCATCATCGCCAGTTGCGTTGGAGCCTGTGTCTCCAGTGTCTCCAGTGTCTCCTGAGTCGCCTGTATCGTCCGAATCTCCTGAGTCACCTGTGTCACCTGAATCTCCCGAATCTCCGGAATCACCTGAGTCACCTGAGTCACCTGAGTCGCCCGAATCGCCCGAATCTCCTGTGTCACCCGAGTCGCCCGAATCGCCTGAGTCTCCTGTATCACCTGAGTCGCCCGAATCGCCTGAATCACCTGTATATTCTGAATCACCTGTGTCTCCAGTGTCGCCTGAGTCGCCTGAGTCTCCTGTGTCACCTGAGTCTCCTGAATCACCTGAGTCGCCCGAATCGCCCGAATCTCCTGAGTCACCTGAATCTCCTGTATCTCCTGAGTCACCTGTGTCACCTGAATCTCCCGAATCTCCGGAATCACCTGAGTCACCTGAGTCACCTGAGTCGCCCGAATCTCCTGTATCTCCTGAGTCACCTGTGTCACCTGAATCTCCGGAATCACCTGAGTCACCTGAGTCACCTGAGTCACCTGAGTCGCCCGAATCGCCCGAATCTCCTGTGTCACCAGTGTCGCCTGAATCACCCGAATCGCCCGAATCTCCTGTGTCACCAGTGTCTCCGTAACCACCATCGCCAGTTCCACCGGTGTCTCCAGTATCCCCAGAAACTCCGTACCCGCTGTCACCCGAATCGCCAGAGTCTCCTGAATCTCCTATGTCACCCGTATCTCCTGTATCTCCTGAGTCTCCTGTGCCTCCTGTATCGCCGTAACCGCCATCGCCTGCCCCACTGGTGTCTCCAGCATCTCCAGAAACTACGTAACCACCGTCACCTGAATCTCCGTAACCGCCGTCGCCAGTGTCACCGTAACCACCTTCGCCAGTTCCACCAAATCCGTCTGGCATAATCGGTGGTAATCCACCTGCTAAAACTCCACCTATCGCTGCACCAAGTATTCCCGCTGCTGCTGGCGGAAGTCCCGATAATACTGCAATCAGAGCACCCTCACTTCTAATCCAATCTCCAAGAGTTCCTCCAGCCTCGCTCCATCCACCATCATCTGCAAAAACTTTCACTCCGAAAGCGAAAAATGCAAAAAATGACGTGCAAAAAAATCCGAACATTAGAATATATTGAGTCGGCACCTTTTTCTTGTTCAAAATGAATACTATACCCAAAATAATGAAAAGTACCCACGCGTATCCGAGAATTAATGAAATTAATGATAAGAACAAATATAAGATTACCATCGGATCAAATAGGGTTGGAATATATAGCGATGGATATAGCACAAATATTCCTAGAATTGCTCTTAAAACTCCAACTACCAGCATCGAAAGCCCCGCAACACCAATGATTGTATTAATATCATTTGCGTTGAAATTCGATTTAGTCTTATTCAAAATATGTATCTGAACGTCACTAAAAATCAGTCGTGTAATCTGAACGAAGAATCCACCTCCGCCCATCGACGCCACAACTGAGCTCATCATGACCCCTCCAACTAATGCCCCCGCGACGCCAGAAAGAAGACTATTTAGCAATAATGAAATGCCAATTGTTAAAAAAAGCACCGGGAGCATTCTCCACTTTTCTTCTTTGCCTTTATTAAAGATCTGCATAGGCAACTTTACCATCGCTGAAATCCGAGTTGCAGGGTTCTGACCACTCATTATAAAGGTAATTATCAAAGGGATTAAAGCACCGACTATTACCCACAACACTGATGAACTGACGAAATTTCCGCCAGTATTTAAAACATTATTGCCTAACCATGTTCCTGGATTAAAACCTTCATTCGGAAACACAATCAACAAAGTATGAATAATCCACGCCACCACACCACAAACTATCATTATAGGTAGGTTCTTGATCAATCTTTTCGGTATGTTTTTGATAATATATAATATCAAATCTTTCGTAGATTTTGATGTCCCGGCGTCTGCGCCAACATTATCGCCCTGCGTTTTCACAAAGCCTTGACGTTGGCCTTGCGCCTGATTATAGCCTTGCCCCTGATTATTGACTTGAACCGGAATGCCAGATTGCGAAGCTATAATTTTTTTCTTCACAACCCACTCAGACCCATTGAAAAGTATCCAATTCCCGTCTCCCGAAATTGCCCAATAGTTTCCTTTATCATCTTGCGCAGTCAGCTTCTCCATCTCCGAATTGAACTGCTCCATCGTGATTTGATTTGAATCCAAACTTTTTTCGAGGTATAAATATCTAGCCTCCATTGCTTTAAAATCAGCCATTGAAAAAACCTCCTTACGCTTTGATAGAATTATATTACTAGTTAAGCATTTTTTCAAGAAAAATAGTGCAGTTGGTTCCGGTTCTCTGCTGCACTATTTTATCCGAACGATTCCGCGGCGCGTGCCAAACCAGATGTTTCCGGAGGCGTCCTCCACGATTTTTTTGACTTCGTTGCTCGGCAGGCCAGATGTGTCATCAAATTTCGTGAAAGGACCATTCTTGCTCGCGCCAACAACCGCTCCGTCATACTCTGAGCCAACCCAAAGTCTTCTCCGGCTATCTTCAAATGAAGAGCGTACTTTTTCGCCTGCTATTCCATCGGCTTTTGTCAAGGTCCGCGTTCGCGCCCAGCTATCGCCAACATTCTCAAAAAAGACGCCGCTGCCTTGCGTATACAAGCCGCCGCCTGCAAACATCGTCCCGTCTTTAAGTCGGATAATTGTGTTCACGTTTGCGTGGAGCAATGCGTCTTTCGTCGTGAAATACTGCCATTTCGAATCACGAAGAACACTAATTCCTCCACGTGGAGCTACATAAGACCCGAACCAGACGCCGCCTGCACCATCATCGGTGATTACGTTTACCATGTTGTCGAGAAGTCCTTCTTTAGTTGTAAATTTAGTAAAGTTTTTACCATCATACTTGACCGCTCCGCCCCAAGTTCCAATCCAGACGTTGTTTTGTGAATCCTGCATCAAGGCATTTACGCGATTGTCTGGCAAAAAATCGCCCTTAGTATATTTGGCAGTTTCGACGTTTGCGCCAGCGCCAACACTAAGCACGCTCACGCCGCCATCGTGTCCGACCCAGAGCCCTGTTTTCGTCAGAAGCACCGCTCTTACGAAGCTGTATCGTCCGACTTCGGTAGACTGCATTGTCTTCATATTGACTTTAAAAAGCCCGTCAGCGCCACCGCCCCAGAGTGTTTCACCCTCGATTGCCAGAGTGCAGAAATCCTTATTGACTAGAATTGAGTCAAAACCCTCGTGTTTGCTGTGGTTTTGAATTTCTTTAGCAATGCTGATCCCAGCGTAAGCGATCAGAGCCAAAATCGCCACAACTGCAAGGCATTTCAACAGAAATGGCCTAAGTTTTCGCACGCTCACCGCCCCCCCTTCAATAGCAAAAATACCCACGTCGAAATTAGCAACATAATCGCTAACATCGCGAGGCACAGAATCGCCACGATATCGGACGCTCCGTAGTGCAGGTAGTTGAAAATCTTAATAGTAATAGTCTGATATCCAGGTGGTGTTACGAGGAGGGTCATTCCAAACTCGCTCATCGCTAACGCAAACACAATCATCACTCCCGCGAGGCACTCTTTCCATAGAAGTGCCGCAAGGCATTTGAAGGTCTCTAAAATGCCTGGGTTGTGAAGTCGAAGATTGTCGACTAGCGCTTTTTCAAGTCGCAAAAGTGCAAAGGAAATAATCAAAGCTTCAATAAATGCAAACCGACCAACCATTGCTATTGCAGGCATAAATGGACTTTGATAGATGTTGTGCAAAAGTGGCGAGTTCCACAAGCTAATCATTGAAAGCCCACTAATCGCAGCTGGAATAATAAACGGTAATGCCGCTAGCGAGATTAGAAGGACTTTGTGTTTTGAAAAGAAATATAAGTATGCAAAAATTATTGCTGGAATTAAGCATGCCACGGCAGATAGTGCACTCGTCCAAAGCGAATATACAAATTCATCTGCAGAGCCTGATAGCACGCCAAGCGCGTCGTTTACAAATGCCGCTTCATAAATCAAATTACATAAAGGAACTAAAGTAAAAAACGCAAATACTACAAAACCAATTGCAGAGATAGTTTGAATGAAACCTACCGTTTTGAAAGGGTTTCCTGCCTTAAAACCACTAAAAGCAAAATGAATGCGTTTCATGTAAATGCCCAAAAACACGAGCACTACAAGACAAATTGCAACTAAAGGTAGAGAAGAAAAGAATACTCCATACCTGTCACCGTTTGCGCTGAATAATGAAAATAGTTCAAGTGAGAAAACATTCACTCCAAATACGGATGGAATGCCGTAATCATTTATGTTTAGAAGAAAAACTAAAAGTCCACTTATTAAGAGTGCCGGTGAAATCAAAGGAAAATATACTGCCAAAAATGTTTTTCGCCCTGCTGTTTCAAGTCTTGCCTGATCATTGATTTCAGCAGGAACGCTTAATAATGCGACCAGACAAAGACCCGCAGTCAGAGGCAGAAAAGAAAATGCCATTGTTATTATCACAGCAAACTCACCTGAGAAGTTTAGCATCAATCCAAATGTCGAGTTAATTACAGCAATTATCTTATCCATAAAGTATATCCACGACTGCACATGCACAAACGGAGGAATCAATATGAGTATGAGCATTAGAATCGCGATTTTTATCGCTCTCTTTTCAAACGCTGTCCACACCCAAATAGCAACCGCAAATCCAAGCGCAACGCACAAAACTGCGGCGCCCGAATACAATGCAACACTTTTTATTAACAACCCTAAGTTGTCAGTAATTTTTATATGCGTGGTGCCCTGACCAAATGAAATAAGCGCTCCCGCCACCAAATTAAATAAAGGAGCAGCAGTAAAAAACAACAATACCGCCGCCGCCAAAAACTTTAACACCGATTTACTTAACGAATATCTTTTCCAATTCTGTCTTAGAGAGCTCAAGTTTTTTATACGCCTCCGCGAAATCAATATCCATAATCTTTATATTCTTTGAATCCAGTCCTTTTGCTGCCGTCACGCCCGCGTGAACAGGAATATGAATCCACCCGTCATCAACCATTGCTTGCTCTGCTTCTTTTGATAGCAAGAATTCCATAAATGCGTCGGCCTGCTCGGGATGAGGGGCCCCTTTGATTTGTGCTACTGTGTTTGGGGTGACCATATTGCCAATATCCTTTGCACCTTGATCCATTAAAAGTATCGCCAAATCTTTGTTTTTCTCCATTTCGCCTAAAGCGTCATCACTATCTGTCAAGCCAAAATATAGTTTGCCTTGACTTACAAAATCTTTGACCACGCTATTTCCCTCAACCACTTGAATTCCCGCTGCTTTAAGCCGAGTGAAATAGTCTTTTGCTTTCGCATCGCCCCAAATGCTATAAAGTGCAGCAGCCTGTGTTGATGTAGTGCCAAATAACGGATAAGCAATTCCGGCGTTTTTTACATACGGACTTGTCACAAGTTCTTCCATAGTTTTCGGACACTTATCAAGGCCTATCTTTTTCGTGTTAACAATAAGGACTCTTGCTCGACCACCGAATCCGAACCACTTTCCCTCAGAATCTTTAAATGAATTTGGCAAATCATTTGAATTCGAAATGTCCGCTTTCACGAGAACATCTTTTGCCTTTAGATCCAGTGTCTGCAAAATTTCACCGTTCCAAAATACATCAGCAAGAGGCTGACCTTTTTCAGCGATAAGGCGATTTGCCAGACCAACGGATTTTGATGCTTCTACATCATATACCGCTTTAACCTTAATACCAGTCTGCTTTTCAAACATCTGAAAAAGCTTTTCAGAAAACACCTGATCCACCGAAGTGTAGACAACAACTGTCTTCTGAGGGTTTGTACAACCAAATAGTGCAACAAACATAAAAACTGCTACAAAAAATAGTCCAACAAGCCTTTTAATCATTTCTCCGTTACCTTTCTTTTTTCTTTAAATATAAATAATTCCTAATCAGCAATTACTAACCCATCAATTATATCGGTCGCTGGAGCATAAGGATCAAGAATCGTATACAAATCTGCCATCAGAAGCCATCCTGTTTTGCTGCCGTATTTGATGCTTATCCACTTCTTATCATCCGTCGTCTGCAAATAGATTGTCTTCCCCACTGGAATCAAAAATGCGGTCTCCTGCAAGTCAATGTTTGAGGTCTTGAGTAGCGGCAACGCAACCTTAGTCTTACACTTGAAGTTATTCATGCTGTAAAGCTTTTGTGGTGCAAAAACTAACTTGCCAGACGCGTTCAGCTTGTATTGCACTGCAGCATACCATGTCATAAGTATATCCATGCGTTTTTGAGTTGAAACTACGCCGTTTCCGAGTAATTTAAAATCGCTAATCCACCCAGGAACTGTTCCGCGAGTAGAAAACATGCTTGGTTTTACTGCCGCTACATGAATGGAATTATCATCGCTTGGGCCAAACTCATCGACAAACAAGTCCAGCACACCGTCTTTAGATGTCAAGTCTCCCAGATAAACTTTCTTGCTCGGATTATCGCAATCCAAATTCCACTTAACACTTTTCGAGCTAGGTATTCCGGCATCTTTTATTGTCAATTTCATGCTAAAGTTATTTGGACTAGAGTAAGTCAAAGTTTCAATCACGCCGTCCTTGTCAAAATCATATTTCGTCCCTGACGGAACGTAAACAAGGCCCCCAGATAAAAGCTTTACAGGCGACGCAGTAATTGTGGGAGTCGGAATTGGAGTCGGAACATCGGTTGGAACTATTGTAGGAACATCTGTCGGGACAACTGTCGGGGCTACGGTTGGAATCGCCGAAGGCGCTGTTGTTGGCGTCACGCCGCCCGAGCCTGGTAAACACCCACTTAATACAAACATTACACAAATCGATAGTGCCATTAGCCCTAATAACTTTTTCTTCACTGAAACCCCTCCTTAAAATATCGCAAATTTATGCGACTTTTACCGAAACAGTTGAACTAGATTTCCCATTTTTAACTGAGGTCACCTTTAAATATGAGCCTTTTTTTTGCGCCTTGTATTTTATATCAAAAGTTCCATTTGAGTTTGTAAGGCCTGTAGCGATGGTCTTAGCCCCTGATTTCACAACAATATTACAGCTAGTTTGTGCAGATCCTGTGATCCTCAATAAAGTAGCCTTTTTAATAATTGGTTTTGTCGGAATCGGATTTAGCTTTACGGTGATTTTTTTTGCTGCGCCAACATTTTTAAATGCATCCTCAACGCTTACACTTATTATGGTTCCAACGCTCTGTTTTGCTACAGAAATCGCAAACTCATTGTGACTATCTACATATGTGTAGCCCAAAATTTTTGTTCCGACTTTCGCAACTACCTTTGAGCCTAATTCTTCATCAATTGATCCATAAATCTTTGTCGCATCGCTGTAAACTGTTTGCACATAAGGCGCGAGTGGCGCAACAGTGTCGCTCCGCAATGTGTTTGACAACATCCAATTAAAAGTTGTCTCTGAATATACCTCTGGCGTAAGTTCGTGTCCAACAGGTAATTGTGTGAATATTACATTTTTATCTGAAGTCTGATATTGCAACTCTTCAGCCATTGCCTTGCCTTCATCATAATTTACAGTGAAATCTCCAATGCCATGAAAAATCCAGAAAGGAATTTTTGCTAGTCTAGGAGCATCTTTAATGCTTGCACTTCCAGCCCCAACTACGCAGGCAGCAAATTTGTTTGGAAAATCCATAGCCAAATCATATGTTCCGTAGCCACCAAGGCTAAAGCCCGTCAAATATACTTTGTTTGAGTCAACCGAATACTGCGCCGCAGTATCTTCATATGCCTTCATAACTAAATCTTCAACCGATTTCCACGCATGCCTAGAGTTATATGCAAAACCTGGCAGCAAAGGATGAATCGAAATAAATGGAAACTCATAGCTTTTGCTTAAGTGATCCATGAGAATCCCATCTGTCATTGTTTCAGTTTTGTATTTCGCAAGATATGTCTCGCCCCCAGAACCGTGGATTGAAATCAAAACAGGGTACTTTATTGCTGAAGTCAATGGCGCACCGTCAAAATTTCGCACGCGTGGCATTTGAAGAATATATTCCATAGAGCGATTCCCAATTGTAACTGTCTTAAAGGAAAAGCTCGGATTTGGCATGTTTTGCGCAGCGTCAGGAGTCCACGCAGTCTTGAGGGCATCAAGTCCGTAAACTGTCACCGCAGTTAGTGAAAATATAAGGGCAAAAACCAGTGCAGAAATTTTTAACTTCTTGTTCATATCGAACCTCCAAATTGAAATAAATTTACTAACTAGAATCATACTTCGTTTTTTAATATATTACTATCTTATCATCATCATGTTATGACTTCAACACCTTGAACACTCTACCACTTTAATGTAAAATCAAACGGGGGTAAAAACAAACATGTCAAAAGATTCAACCAACAACATCAAACTAGCACTGAGCTTCATGAAAGGCTACCGCCTACTTTATCTTCTTGCGCTCGCTATTATGCTTACCTCCGCCGCACTCTTCAATGCGATTCCATGGTTCATAATGCTAATTATTGACTCCGTAATAGGCACTAAACCGTTTGCGGTTCCGCAATTTTTATCTGTATTTATTGAAGGAATCGGCGGGCGACCCTGGCTAAGCCAAAACATTTGGGCCTGCGGCCTATTTCTTGTTCTTATTTCCGTGGTGAACGGACTTCTCATTTTCTCGAAAGGCTTTTTGATAACTAAAGTGTCTGAGAGTGTTGGCAAAAAGCTTCGAGACAGACTTTTTCAGCACATACTAAATGTACGTTACGAATTTTTCGTCACCGAAAACGCTGGAGACATTATTCAAAGGTGCTCATCTGATGTTGAAAACTTTCAAAACTTTATTTCCGGTCAGTTAATCGAACTCACGAATTCCATACTAAATGTAACCGCAATTTTAACCATCATGTTTTTAGTCAACTCCTTACTGGCGGGAATAAGCACAATTTTATTACCAGTGATGTTTTTTCTAACTCTTATTTCTTTCAAAAAAATGGCGCCAATTTGGAAAGCCTTCGAAGAAGCTGAAGCTAAGATGATAACGGCTGCCCAGGAAAATATAAGTGGTGTCCGCGTGGTCAAGGCATTTGGAGCGCAAGGCTTTGAAGTGAAATGTTTCGAGGAATCGAATTCGGAATTTGCAAAATCGTTGCTTCGAATTAACAAGCCCATGGCAATTTTTTGGTCTGTTTCCGACCTCGTCTCTTTAAGCCAGTACTGTGTGCTCGTTATCGCCGGAATTATTTTTGCAATCAATTCTTGGATTACCGTCGGTGTATTTGTCTCTTTCCTCACCTACTCATTCATGCTTTTTTGGCCTGTGCGCCACATTGCACAGCTATTTGTTAACATGGGACAGACAGCGGTTGCGACAAAAAGAATTTCCGAAATCTTCTCCCACCCCCTGGAAACTGACGAGCCAATCAGCACCCGCCCCGAAATCAATGGCGCGATTGAGTTCAAAAACGTCACTCTCTATTATGAAGGAAGCGAAAAGCCAGTACTTAGCAATCTGACTTTCAAGATTGAAAAAGGCCAAACGGTTGGCGTGCTTGGCGCAACAGGGTCTGGCAAAAGTTCCATCGCAAATTTACTTCTCAGATTTCACGACTACGAGGGCTCAATAACTATAGATGGCACTGAACTCAAAAACATCGACCGCAAATGGATTAGACAGAAAATTTCCGTCGTTTTGCAAGAGGCCTTTCTGTTCAATAAAACTATCAAAGAAAACATCCTCTTTGGAGACTACTTTGCCTCAGACGAAAAAATCACCGCATCCACAAAAATCACAGCTATCCATGACAGTATTGAATCTTTCGAAAATCGTTACGAGACGATTTTAGGCGAGCGAGGCGTCACTCTTTCAGGAGGACAACGTCAACGGCTTGCTATCGCGAGAACGCTACTTAGAGACTCTTCAATTCTCGTGTTTGATGATTCTTTGAGCGCAGTTGATATGCAGACCGACGCTGTTATCCGCGAGGAGCTGAAAAAACACCGAAAAGACATCACAAAAATCTTCATCTCGCACCGCATTACTACCCTCTCGAATGCTGATTTGATACTTGTGCTTGAGGATGGACAGATTTCTCAAAAAGGCACTCACGCCGAATTACTTTCGCAAGATGGTCTTTACCGTCGTGTTTGCATACTACAAGGTTTGATTGAAGAGGGGGTGGCTGAGAATGTCTGAAAATTTCAAAGAACAGGAATTTAGCAAAAATATTGATATTTCAGTGTGGAAGCGACTTTTCGGATTTATGAAACCATTTCGATCTAAATTCATTCTGGCGAGCTCTGCAATAATTCTAATGACTATGGTTGACGTCTCATACCCTGTATTTGCTAAGATAGCAATCGACAGTTTCATCATTCCCAAGTCTTATGTTGGAATCGAGTTGTTTTTTGCCTGCCTGATTTCGGTTATACTTTTCCAAGCATTTTTGGTCTATTTTATGATTATCGTAAACGGAAAAATTGATTCAGGTCTTCCCTACTCAATCCGCAAGCAAGTGTTTGAAAAACTGCAAACTCTTTCTCTTTCCTATTTCAATAAGACTCCAAGTGGTTGGCTTCTCGCACGGCTTTCATCAGACGTTCGTAAAATCGGAAACGCCATGACGTGGAATATGATAGACATAACCTGGTCAATGTTTATGATGACATTTTCAGCAATCTCTATGTTTATTCTCAACTGGAAACTAGCATTAATCGCACTAATTGTCCTTCCATTCTTAGTTCTTCTCAGCATAATCTTTCAAAAACTCATTCTTAAAAACCACCGCAAAGTCCGCAAAACCAACTCCTCAATAATAAACGCCTTTAGCGAGGGCATTTCGGGCGCACGCACAATAAAAACCCTAGTCTCAGAGGACTCTTTTTCAAATGAGTTTCAGGACTTAACCAGTGAAATGAAAAAGTTTTCAATCCGAACCGGAATCATCTCCTCAGTCTACACTCCAGTCGTTATCACTCTCGGAACATTTGGAACTGCCTTCGTCCTTTGGCAGGGAGGCATTTGGACCCTAGACACCGTCATCTCTCTTGGAACCCTCACCGCCTTCATCACCTACACCACCCAATTCTTCGAGCCCGTAAAACACGTCGCACGCCTACTTGGCGAAATGCAAAGCACTCAGGCTTGCGCCGAACGAGTCTTCTCAGTTCTCGATATCGACCCTGTAGTAAATGACTCCGATGAAGTCAAGCAAAAATATGGCGATATCATAAATCCAATAACCCATGAATGGCCTGAACTTCGGGGTGAAATTGAATTCCGCGACGTCTGTTTTTCATACGATGGAGACGATTCAGAAGTCTTAGAACACTTCAACCTTCACATCCGCGCAGGCGAAACAGTCGCGCTCGTTGGCGAAACTGGCTCAGGTAAAACTACAATTGCAAACATGGTCAGCCGTTTCTACGAACCTGTCACCGGGCAAATCCTAATCGACAACCGCGACTACACGGAGCTCCCTATGCTTTGGCTCCAATCCAACCTTGGATATGTCCTTCAAGACCCCCATCTTTTCAACGGCTCCGTCTACGACAACATCGTATATTCGAATTCCACGGCCACCCGCGCCGAAGTTGAAGACGCGGCCAAACTGGTAAACGCCTATACCTTCATCACAAATCTTGAAGAAGGTTTCGACACTAATGTTGGCGAACGCGGCATCCGCCTTTCAATTGGTCAGCGCCAACTAATTTCGTTTGCGCGAGCTATCCTAGCTCGACCAAAAATTATCATCCTTGACGAGGCCACATCATCAGTTGACACGGAAACTGAACACCTCATAAAAGACGCTATCGACAAAATCCTCGCAGGCCGCACAAGTCTTATCATTGCGCACCGCCTTTCAACAATAAAAAACGCAAATCGCATCATAGTAATCGATGCCGGCAAAATCGTCGAATCCGGCGATCACGATTCACTCATGCGCCTCAAAGGTCGCTATTTCAGTTTGTATACGAATCAGTATTTAGTGTAGAAATTATTTCTCTTTAACACAACAAGAAGAGCCACTAATTCAGTGGCTCTTTTTGTTTCAAATATGAAAGAATTTTATAGTGTTATGTTAGATTCTAACTAATTGTTATAATTAACACTTTCACCGTAAGTACTTGTGTCCTGACCAAGTTTGGTAAATAGCATTTCTGAATCTGAACCATCTAACATTCCGTCAAGGTTCAAATCACATCCAGAAAGATAACCGGAGTCCCCATACGAATTCCCGATTGCACTAAATACTAACTCTGAGTCCGATCCATCAATACGACCGTCAACAAATACATCCCCTGCTATCAATGCCTTGTTGCCCAAAGCAACATCTGCACCATTTACAGTTACAGCTATATTTCTAACTATATAACCATTTCTAGAAACTGTAACCACGTAGTCCCTGTTTGCCAATCCAGTAAATGAAG
>Ga0194063_10000021_pt1 | contig 121495 bp, 104 predicted proteins | sample SepL3720m_MetaG_FD_155459 | JGI IMG/M metagenome (GOLD analysis project Ga0194063, IMG submission 155459) | Anoxic zone freshwater microbial communities from boreal shield lake in IISD Experimental Lakes Area, Ontario, Canada - Sep2016-L373-20m | ecosystem: Environmental > Aquatic >... | reverse complement strand
ACACCTAGTGCAACACCTAGTGCAACACCTAGTGCAACACCTAGTGCAACACCTAGTGCAACACCTAGTGCAACACCTAGTGCAACACCTAGTGCAACACCTAGTGCAACACCTAGTGCAACACCTAGTGCAACACCTACCGCAACACCAACTGCAACACCAACTGCAACACCAACACCGACTCCAACACCAACTCCAACACCAACTCCATCATTGTTTACACTTACACTTACTTCATTGACAGCAGCAAATATATCAATTACTGGCGACCCTGTTTATGATGCTTACTTGAACACCGCAGGAACAACAACGGTTAATGTAAAAGCAACTTACATGAATCCAAATATTCTTTATTCAACTACAGTAAATGCAGCAACTAAAACAGCGTCTATTTCTTCAATAATTGAAGGTACTTATGTTGTTTCAGTTGCAAGAAACGGCTATATGACCAGATACATTACTGTTTCAGGAACTGTTGGGACGGTTGACATTGGAAACAAATCTCTTAAAGCTGGAGATGTGTTCGTTGATGGAATTGTCGATGGATCAGATTCAGAATCATTGTTTACTGCAATAGGATTAACGAGTGGAGATTTAGCGTATGCTTCTGCTTGCGATTTAAATCTTGACGGAATTATTGACGGAACAGATAGTGAAATGTTGCTTGTTAATCTAGGGTTGGGCGTAGGAATATATAACGAAACAGTGAACTACTTCATTTAAAAGTTGCATGGTTACATCCCTCCATGCTGTACAAAGCGAACCCTCAATGTTTGGGGGTTCGTTTGAGATTTTGATATAAAATAAAAAACAAAAAAACTTGTTCGAATTTTGTTTTACAAAACCCTAAAGTTAGGTATAATAAACAAAGTTAAGTTTTGAACTTTAAGCTTTTAATTTTGAATTAAGAAACGAAAGGACTGGTAAATTTGAAATACGTTGCACTTTTTCATGCAAATCTGAATTACGCATTTTTGGATGACAAGAAATATGAGCAGGTAATTAGAGCTTCTTATGAGACGATTTTCGATACGTTTAAAGAGGTGTCGCCGAAATCCAAGTATGTATTTGAGGCGTCGGGGTACACAATTAAAGAAATGGCTGAGAGAACGCCAGATGTTCTTGAAAAGTTGAAAGATGCCATAAAAAGAGGACAGTGCGAATTTATGGGGGCGCCATATTCGCATCCAATAATGGCTAATATTCCTGAAGAGGACGGCTATTGGTCGAACTATTTTGCGATGCAGACGTTCCAGAAATACCTAGGGTTTATGCCAGAGTCAACGTGGAATCCGGAGTGCACTTGGATGCAGTATGTTCCAAGGACATTCAAGCAAGCTGGTTACAAATACATGACGCTGGACTTTGAATCTTATATGAATTGCAACGACAAGGACTATGCATGGGTTGAGCGCAACCGTACCCGCGATATGTACTGGGGAGGGAATCTTCCTTCGTATGAACTTGATCCGAATAATAAGTTTTTGCATCACCCGTTTAAAAACATTGTACCTGGTCTGGATGGATTCTGTCGCTCTGATAGAATTGTCGGCAAGTACATTGGCTACTTTTTAGGGAAAATTCCGCTGAGCGATTACCTGGATTCAATCAAACAATGGTCTGGCACGGATGAGACTGGCGCGACAATAATAATTGCTGATGATGCTGAGTACACAGGCACGACGGGCTATTATTATGTGAAGTACCATCGTGACTATTCGAGGTGTTTTGCTGTTGATCCGACTGCGAAACAAAAGCTCAAAGATTTAATTTTGGGCGTGCTTGGAATTGGGGGCGAATTCATAACGTTTAAAGAGGCTTGCGAGTTGCCGCCTGTTGAAGAACCGTATTTTGTGGAGGATCGTTTTGCTTGGCACAAGACATATTCAGACTGTTGGGGCGGAACGCCAGAAGCACAGAATTGGGATCCTATTTTAGCGAGTTTGAGGAAGCAATATAAAGAAAAATATCAGCCAATTCTTGAAAGTGATCCGAAATATCGCAGCTTGGTCGAAAAGTTCTGGTTCCACATGACCAACTCGGCCAACTCGGACGGCAGATGGCCGCCTCCGCCTGCGAAGACGTCTCCGTTTAACAGAAAATGGGTCCTGAACGAAATTGCCGCGACTAAGGAGACTTTGAAGGAAATGAAGGCTTTGTTGAAGGATGTTCCTAGACCGAAAAAGCCAAAATTCAAGGAAGAAAATAATTATACTTATGGACTGAATTATACCGAAAAAGATAAGGGCGATGTGAAGCATTTAAATGACTATGAATTGTCACATTTCTTGTATGAATCGTTCAGAATGATGGATAATGGTACTGGCGAAATCAAGGAAAAAGGTCGTACTGGCGTAAACACTGCGTTTGAAGAGTTTGAGCGTCGTGGATATCAGGGGATGACGAAAAGAAGAGTATAATAGGAGAGATTTATATGTCATATAAAAATGTAATTGAAAGAAACAACAAAGTTAGAAGTGGTCTACAGCACGGTGGGATTGGAACTGGAGGTATTGAACTTCGGGCAGATGGAATATTCGGTAATTTTGGGATATTCAATAATCAACCTTTAGGGACGGGTAAAAAATATGCTTTTCCAGATCACACATCTTTATTTTTTAAAGTTCGTTGGCAGGAAAAAGGCGAGCAACCAAAAATGAAATTGCTTCAAATTGAAGAAGGTCCGGGGCTTATTACAGGGGGTGTTCAACCATTCTATTATATTTTCCCTTGGATGAGTGGTGTGGATAAAATTGAATATTCTGCATCGTTTCCATTTAGCAATTTAAAATACTCAGATGAGGAGATGCCTTTTGACATCGAAATGGAAGTTGTTTCTCCGTTTATCCCACATGATGTAAAAAATTCATCACTGCCAGGAATATATTTCAATTTTAACATTATTCAAAAAGGCGAAACTGAATGTGACGTAATGCTTATGCTTATTGCCAGAAACGGCGTTGGATATGATGTTAAGCAAAAAGAATATTCATCAGAAACAGGCAAAATCGAAGAATTTTGCTTCGTTGAAATGGCATGCAAAAACATGTTAGGGACAGAGGCTTCCTTTGGAACTCAAACAATTGCATCAATCTCAAGCGAAGCTTCTTATTACGCCGGTTGGGAACACCTTCATCCATATTATGAATATGTGCTTAGAAATCCTGTCTTACCTGATATAAATGTAACGGAGGACAGAAACGCTTTTAACAAAGATCTAAATTTAAATATTGCTGGAGAGCGACTTTTCAGCACAGTTGCTGTCTCTAAGAAAATTAAAGATAAGCAATCCTTTAAACATACGTTTTTGTATACTTGGAATTTTCCGAATTTTTACTCAGACAAACAGGAAGAAGGCAGTGTTGGAAGCGGCAAAAATGAGAGCCATTACTACGCTAACTTTTTTGACAAATCAATTGATGTTGCTAAGTATATGCTTCAAAACCTTAAAGAACTTCAATTTAAGACAAGGGAATTTCATAATAATTATTTTGAAAGCAGTGTACCGGTATTTGTTCTTGACCAAATTAATTCTCATCTCAACACTTTCATTACAAGCTCAATCTTATCAAAGTCTAAGAATTTCGGAATTTCAGAAGGAATGTTGTCTGATAGTTCAGTAGGACCATTTGCGACAATGGATGTTGGGATGTACGGAAGTGTTATGCCTGCTTCCTTGTTTCCTGAAATTGACAAAATGACATTTTTGTCACACCGAGACGCTCAATTAAGCTCGGGAGAAGTAATACATGGACTACAAAGGAACTTTAAATCCGAGGTTCATCATGAAGAATCCGTCCAAAGTAGAATCGACATGCCTTCTCAATTTGTCATTCAGTCGCTTCGCGACTATTTCTGGACGAATGACAAGGAGTTTCTAAAAGAAGTTTGGCCTGCAGTCGTAAAGACCATTGAATACTGCCTTAATCAAAGGGACGCTGACGGCGACTCCATTCCAGATATGGAAGGTGTAATGTGCAGTTATGACAATTTTCCGATGTACGGGGTTGCTTCGTATATAGCTTCTCAGTGGCTTTCAGCATTACAGTTTGCTTCTTTGGCAGCTAAAGATCTAGGTGAAAATGAATTATCAGTCAAGTACAATGATTTGTTTAAAGTCGCGCAGAAAAATGCAGAGTCAAGACTATGGAACGGTGAATATTTTAGGCTTTGCAACGATGAAGGCGGGAAATCTGGAATTGTTGACGAAGGATGCCTTACAGATCAGATAATTGGCCAGTGGGCAAAACATATGATTGGGTCTGAAGACATTTTCGACAAGGAAAAGATGCATAAGGCACTTAAATTTATTTGCAATAACTCATCTAAAGAATATGGTGTTGTAAACTGCAGATGGCCTCAAGACGAGTATTTACATGATGTTGACGACAATTGTTGGAACGATCAGGCCAATACCTGTTGGACTGGGGTTGAACTAGAATTTGCTGCACTTTTAATTTTTGAAGGAATGCTACTCGAAGGACTTGCGGTAATAAAAAACGTTGACGACAGGCACAGAAAGAACGGCATGTATTTTGATCATCCCGAATTTGGCGGTCATTATTACAGACCACTTTCTGCATGGAGCATTATTAACGCGATGCTAGGTTTGTCGATTCGAGGAACAGAACTGTATTTCGCACCGAAATTGAACGAACAAAAAGCCAGATACTTTTTCGTTTTGAGCAACGCTACTGCGCATTTTACTATTGACACTCATTCTAAAACTGTTGAGATAACTGTCAATACTGGTAGTTTCAATGTGTCGAAAATCAATTTAACTCTACCGAACGGCGAAAAAATAGTAGAATTATACGATAATAAAAATGTTTCCGCAGGAGAAGTATTGACGATAAAGTTTTAAACTTCAAGTGGGGGATTTGTTTTTGGCAGTCCACTTGCTTACAGGTGGCATGAACGGCGAAAACAATAAACAGTGGTTTGAGGCCAAAGAAAAAATTAGTAAAATGTATAAAGAAAACAAATGTATATTGACTCAGTCCAATATCAATGAGATAATGAGTTAGATACTCTTTTGTTCAAAATGCAAAAAATATTATTTAGGAGGAATTATTATGGGAAAGATGCGCGCAGTTAAAAGTAAAGGAATGAAGAGGGGACTTGCAGTTTTTTTAAGTCTTATAATGATGTTTACAATGATTACTGGAATTACGTTTGGACCTTCTGTTAGTGCGGCTGGCGCAAACATTTTAAGTGGAGATCCTACATTTGAAGCTGCTACTCTTAATGGTAACGCAGATTTTTTTAATGTTCAAATTGGAGGCGTTCAAACAAACGTAATTTCTGGCGGAGCATTTGGGACCGCAAAAGCGGTAACGGTTACTGGTGGATGGAAGGTTGCATTGAGACAAGAGCAATCTGGATTTCTAACAGCAGGCAAATTTTATGAATTTAATGCTTGGTTAAAAGGTTCGGCTCCATACCTTTGCAGAGTGGATGTATTTGATGGGTCGACATATAAAGAATTTCCAATTACGCAACCAGCAAACATTTCGTCTGACTGGAAGTATGCAGCAGTTAGATTTACAGCACCTGCAGGCGCTGGCAGCGGAATTAAAGGTGTTGATGGAAGTCTAAAAATAACACTTCAATCCGCAACTTCGGCTTTTTCAATTGACGAGATAATGGTGAAAGAAGTTGATTCTTTGACACTTCCTCCTGCACCAACACCAATTGCAACAGCAACACCAATTGCAACAGCAACACCTAACCCTAATGTAACGGCGACACCAAGTCCTACTCCAACTCCATTAGTTACAGCGATTCCACCCAACGGAGTTGCAACAGGGCCTGAAATTATTACAAAAAATCTATTTTTTGATACATTAGTAGCTGGTTCAAATATATCTTCAATGGGTGGTTTTGGTGCTTTATCTGAAGCAATTGTAACTGCTGGTGGAGCTGATGGCACAGCAAACTATCTTGCAGTTCCTGCTGGATGGAAAGTTATCGGAATACAAGAGCAATCTGGATATTTGACTGCTGGAAAAGCATACAGATTTTCATGCTGGTTGAAAGGTTCGGCACCTTATGGGTGGGCGATTAAAGTTTGGAATGGTTCAGCTGATGTAGAATTCTTAATGGGAGCGTCATTAGTTCCAGCAGTAAGCGGTTCATGGACTCGCTACACTTATGATTTTGTTGCACCTGCTGGGGCGGGCGTTGGCGTAAGCGGACCTAATGGATATTTCTACTTTCCGTTTCAATCATCATCGTCTGGATTTGACATGGACAATTTATCGATGAAAGAACTTTCATTCCCTACACCAGATCCTAACGCAACAGCAACACCTACACCTACACCAACGGCTACTCCAGATCCAAGCACAGCTAAAATTATGTGTATCGGTGATTCAATTACTCAAGGTACAGGCGGAGTTGGAGGAGTTGGCGTTGGAAAACCTGAACTATCATGGAGATATCCATTATGGAAGAAGCTAATTGATAGCAATGCAAAATTTGAATTTGTTGGCACAAAAACAACTGGATTTGATAGCAATGCAACCTACCCGGATTACAAAGGCCTCGTATTTCCAAATATTCATGAAGGTTACTGGGGCGAGACTATTCAACAATTGACAACTCATATGACGACTTCACTTGTGAATATTAAGCCTGACATAGCAATTATATATCTTGGAACTAACAACGCTGTTACAAATGAAACAGTTGATGCAAAAGTTGCAGCTATGAGATTATTAATTGAAAAATTGAGAGCAAAAAATCCAAGTATGAAAATTCTTTTAGGGAAACCTTCACAGACATGGTTTGGCACAATGCAAGCAGCATATGGAGCACTAGCTACAGAATTAAATACAGTTGCTTCTCCTGTAATTGCTATTCAAAACGCACCAGGTTGGGTAGATGCTCCTGATGCAGTAGATACATGTACAAATGACTGGGTTCACACCAACACTGTTGGAGATCAGAAAATGGCAGATGTAATTTTCCCAGTACTTGCTTCAGCACTTGGAATATCAACAACACCAACACCAACACCAGCTACACCAACGCCGACTCCAACACCAAAGCCAGTTACAGGTGTTTCGATTAGCAAGACTGTTGCGGCAATGTTAGTTGGTAAGACACTAAAACTTACAGGATCAGTTATGCCTTCTGATGCTGCAAACAAAGCAGTTGTTTGGACTACAACTAATGCAAAGATTGCAATCGTTTCTCAAAGTGGTTTAGTTACAGCAAAAGCAGCAGGAACAGTAACAATTAAAGTTAGTAATAGTACAGGTGCTTTTTCGAAATCATGTAAAATTACAGTTACACAGCCAGTTACAAGCGTGAAGTTGAGCAAGACAAAAGCCACTCTTTTAAAAGGAAAGTATCTTACTTTAAAGGCTACAGTTTCACCAATAACAGCAAGCAACAAGAAAGTTACGTGGAAATCTAGTAACACAAAAGTTGCGACTGTTTCTTCAACTGGTAAAGTAAAAGGAATTAAAAAAGGAACAGCTACTATAACTGTAACAACAGTTGATGGCAAAAAGACTTCTAAGTGTGTTATAAGCGTTAAATAATTTAAAAGTCTAAAAGTTAAAAACATTTAAATTGGCTCCCGAGAAGTTCGGGAGCCAATTTTTTAAGGTAAAGCTCGGCTTTATCCATCTCCTCTAAAAGTGATGATAGTACAAGTAATAAAGGAGTTAAAAAAATGCTGAAATTCTTACATGAGAAACAAATTGCAAGTTTTAACTATGAAAATAAGGTTAGACCACTAAATCTTAATTTGGAAAGTATTGAGAAGGGTTTGATTTATGAACTTGGCCTTGAGGTGGATGTTGATATCCTGAATCATCAAAGTTATGATGCATTGGAATGGGTCATTAACTTTAAAAATACTGGCGGTTCTAAGACTCATAATTTATCTAAAATTCTTGGACTTGATTCAACTGTTCCGTTTGTTGAATCAGATGAAGTGTTCTTCGAAAGTTTAAACGGCGATCAATGCGATAGCGAATCGTTTATGCCAATAAAAAGGAAGATTGCTATTGGAGAGGAGATGATTGTCGCACCAAAGGGAGGACGGTCATCTGATTTTGCATTTCCTTTTTTTGATATTAACACTAAAGAAAAAGGTTTGATTTTGGCAATTGGCTGGACGGGGCAATGGAATTTGAGATTAGCCAGGGATAAGGACGGCTTGAAAGTTGAAGTCGGATTTGCAAATGATGATTTTTATTTAAATCCTGGTGAGAGTGCTCGCTCTATGCGGATTCTAGTGATGGGCTGGGAAGGGGATTACCTAGATGCCCACAATAAGTTCAGGCGTTTTATGATTGAAAAAAATAGCCCTAAAGCAAAATTAGGTGGAGAATTATCGCTTCCGGCAGCCATTCAAACATTCGACTTGTATTCCTATGTTGAAAAACACGCAGAAATAGCAAACTTTTACAATAGTGAGGCTGGCCAGCTGGAGATATTGAAAAGAAGTTTGAAATGTGGTGGTATTGATGCGTTTTGGGTGGATGCATCTTGGTTTATCAATCATTTCCCTTATGGAGTAGGAAACTATACGTTTAAAGAAGGGTTCCCGAATGGGCTGAGACCTGTGTTTGACGAAGCACACAAACAGGGTATGAAAACTGTAATGTGGTTTGAACCCGAAAGGGTCGCGCAGGACACCGAAATGTGTAGACTCCATCCTGAATGGTTGATAGAAGTAGCTCCAGAGCAAGGTGGTTTATGGGGAAATAATAATAACCAGCAAAGACTTTTTAATTTAGCAATACCTGAGGCAAGAGAATTTTTGACTGAATTCATATCAAACTTCATTGTTGAGCAGGGTGTTGATATTTATCGGCAAGATTTTAATATGGAAATAAAAAATTTCTGGGATGCAAATGATGAGGTTGGACGTAGTGGCTTAACAGAAATAAAGTACATTGAAGGTTTCTATCGGTTTTGGGATGATTTAAACGCACGTTTTCCACACTTGCTTATTGATAATTGTTCTAGTGGAGGTCGCCGGATTGACTTGGAGACATGTAAGCGATCCGTCAATCTTTGGCGTAGTGATACTGGATGTTATCCAATGTCTGATGAAATGAACACAGATATATGGAATCAAAATCAAGTTTTGGGAATCTCAAAGTACACCCCGTATCATTCAACTGCTGTTTGGAGTTTGAATACTTACGAATTTCGTTCTGCCATGACGGCTGGAATAGCTTTAACCTTTGACCTGTTTTCTGAAGATTTCAACTATAGTAAAGCTTCTAAATTGATGGAAGAATTTCAAAATCAGAAGAAGTATTGGGAAGGAGATTTCTATCCACTTACTGAAGCGAGTCTTGATGAGACAATATGGGCTGCTTTTCAATTTAACTTGAAAGAAGAAGACAAGGGAATGATTTTGATATTTAGGAGAAAAAACAATCTACTGAGTTCGGGAAATTACAGATTAAGAGGGCTTAATCCAGATAAAATGTATGAAGTTAGAATTAAAGATGATGATTTAAATGTTGTCAATAAAAGGGCATCTGGAAAAGAACTAATGAGCGGGTTTGAATTTGGAATTTTGAGTCAACGTGCAAGTTTGTTTGTGGAGTATTTTTAGAATTTTATGTTCTGATATTATATAAAAAAACAAAAAACATGAGGTGGAAAAATGGAAGATGAAAAAAAGGTTAATTCGTTAATACCGAAAAGTGATGAAACAAGGGAGTTTAGAATGAAGTGGTGGAAAGATGCGCGGCTCGGGATGTTTATTCACGCAGGCCCGTACTCTGTTTTGGGGCGTGGTGAATGGGCTATGCAACAAGAACTCATTCCTGCAGAAGAATATACCCAATATGGCGAGCAATGGCGTCCAAAGCCTTCTTTCTTATATGACATGGTAAAACTTGCGAAGGAAGCAGGTATGAAATATGTGATATTGACAACAAAACACTGCGATGGGTTTCACCTGTGGGATTCAAATAATTCTGATTTCACCGCCACTAAGATGGGCCCAAAAAGAGACTTGGTTCGTGAATTTGTTGAGGCATGCAGTTCGTTGGACATGAAAATCGGCCTGTATTATGGACTCATGGACTGGAGACACCCCGACGGCGATTTGTGTGCGATTGACGAAGCGGCGAGAAAAAGATTTGTGGAATATACACTGAACAACCTCAAGGAGTTGATGTCTAATTACGGAAAGATTGATATCCTATGGTTTGATGGACCGTGGCCTATGCCAACGTCGGCGCAGTGGGAAAGCGAGAAGTTGATTAGACTTGTGCGTTCTTTGCAGCCCGATATCATCGTGAACAACCGCGCTCGGCGCGCCGAAGATTTTTCATGTCCTGAGGGCGAAGTTGCCGAACAGCCTGCAGAACGTTACTGGGAAGCGTGCATGACACTCAACGGGGACTGGGGATGGGCCGAACACCCGCCCGGTGACTGGGAATCACTCCGTGACGTTTTGCGGATGATCCGAAAGGCTACGGCGTACAATGGAAACTTGCTTTTAAACGTTGGGCCAATGCCGGATGGTAGTATTCCTAATGAAGCCGAAATCATGCTTACTTCACTTGGGAAATGGCTACAACTGAATGCCGAAGCCGTGTATGGCAAAGTCGACAGAATAGATGGAAAACTCGAAGCGTGGGTAAACACAGGGTTTTGGACACTTAAAGAAAATACCGCATACTATTGGATTCTTAGAGGGTGGACGGGCACTTCGTTTGCCATCGGAGGTATTGAAACACCAGTACAAAGCATTGAACTTCTGTCAGATGGCAAGATGATTGAGTTTGTTCAAAAAGGTAGAAGGCTTTTGATTTCAGGACTTCCAAGTCAGAATCCTGATCAAATTGCAGGGTGCCCTGTGTTGAAAATAGTTTTCAATGGAACACCCAAGCAAATTTTAAGTGGAGGGATGATTTTGTTGCCAGAAGAGATTGCTAGCTGGTGGTAAATGAATTTTGAATAAGTTATAATTAAAGTATCAAATTTAACTAAGGGGGATTTGTTGTGTTTAAAAGAAATATGTCTTTGTTATTAACAGTTATTATGGTTTTCACGATTTTATTTTCTGTTCCGCTTACTTTTTCGAGAGCGGAAGTTTTGCCAGTTGATTCTGCAAACAAACTATTTGTGGAAGAAGATTTTAATTATGAACCGGGGACTTGCTATGATCCTGCAAGGACTCCGACTAAGACTTATAATGGAGGACTTGGTTGGAACAGTGCATGGGAAATACAAAATGCAAGTGATGCGAAGGTATACCCAGGATATAAAATTGAAAAGACATTACCTATGACTTACCCGAATTTAATTGTTTCACCAGCAAGTATGTCCGGTGGGGACTCTTATGTAAGTAGTGGCAGAGTATTTGCAACAGGTGCGAGTGCATCGGCTGATGCCTTACCTTACATTCAATCAGGTGATTATGGTGTCTCGGGGAAAGAAATATGGGTTAGCACAATGTTTCGCGCAGATGTCCTAAATGCGAATGGCAGTTTTTCTCTTTCTAATTCGGGAATAGCTTGGGCAGCAAACGCTGCAACGGCAGTTAAAATTGGGAAGGTCAGCGCTACTTCTAAATGGGGAATTATGAATGGAACTACATTTGGCTATTCTAATGTTGATGTGAAGGCGGGAGTACCTACATTTTTGGTTGTCAGATATGTATTCAATGCAAACAGGGGAGCAGTTGTAAGTTTGTTTGTTAACCCTGACATTACTAAGGCATTACCTACTCCCGATGCTCAAATAGACACTGCTGCTGCTTCAGTTGCATTTAAGTCATTGACATTTTATCCTGGTTCTGGCCCTACATCTGGAGCCATTGATGCTTTTAGATTAGGAAATAGTTTTGCAGCGGTTGCTCCGCTTAAAGCAATGAACCTTGCTGTAACTCAAGTCAAGCTTTATCCTTCTGATGGGAATTCAACCTCTTTGGCAGGCGCAACTATTGTCGGGTCTAATGAAAGCGCGACAAACGGATTTACCACTCTCGCAACAGTACCTTTAAACGCTAGCGGGCCTTCGGTGACTCTTGATATTCCTGCAAACACTGCAAGTTATAGATATGTGAAGTTTTATGGAACGGCTGGAAGTTTCGGTAGGGTAGCCGATATTGAATTTTATAGCGGCGTCAGAAGGTTGAAGGGAACACCATTTGCTACAGTTCCCACGGCGACTCACGAGGCTGAAAAAGCGTTTGACGGTAACGTCAACACATTCTACGAAGGAAGTCTTGCGGATGACCAGTACGTAGGGCTTAATTTAGGCGGCGAAACTACGGTCGCAAAGCCAGTTCCGAGCCTGGCATCGGGGCGTTATGAGACACCGATTGATATAACATTAACATCAGCGACTCAGGATGCAGAGATTTATTACACTACCAACGGAACAATGCCTTCTAAGACCAACGGCACAAAATACACCGTGCCTATTCATGTAAATCAGGGAGATAGTTTGTTATTGAAAGCAATTGCGTTTAAAAGTGGAATGACTGAAAGTCCTATGCTTGCTGCTGGATACGGCGTAGGTGTAGCTGCTCCTGTCCCACAAGGACTGCGGACCTACTCTATGGGCAACAGCTTGACAGATACCTTGAACTCAACTATTGGATTAGCACAGGTTGCTCAAAGCGCAGGTTATACTCACAACTTTATGAGATGGACCATACCTGGCGCTTCTATGCCGACGCTTGACACTTCGCAGATTTCTGGATTTGGTGACACTTGGGTGGATCCGGCAACATGTGAGGTAAGTTCAGTGAAGGGCGCACCGTTTACCGAAGTTTATCACAGCACCGGTGGCGTTGCAGATCAATGGTTCAACCCTGAGACATGTACATATGCGGTTCAAAAATCGGCACCAGTTGATATTCTGACTGTGCAACCTTTCAATAATGGCGATTCTCTTGCTAGCGGAATTACATACGGTAAAAAGTACTATGATCGTGCAAGAAAGTATAATCCGAATATTCGTTACTTGATTTATGGTTCTTGGAGTTCGTTGTCTAATGAAGCTTCAAGCGGATTTGAGTCTTGGCTCGCAACCTATCAGACATGGAATGAGGGGATTAAAGAGGGCATGGATAAGTTTTATCCAGATGACCCGATTATTGACATTGTGCCAACAAATCTAGCATTGAAACGTCTGAAAACTGTAATCCAAGCCGGCCAATTTCCGGGTGGGGTCACTGACTTTATCGCGTTTGCCGCAAACAGTGCGACCGATTTAATTCATCTAAATGAGAGAGGCGCTTATCTAATTAACCTGACGACGTTCGCGACAATGTATAAAAAATCTCCTGTCGGGGTTGTGACAGTTAAACCTGCATCTCTAACTGATGAACAAGCATTGTACCTGCAACAAATGGCTTGGGATGTATGCACAACCTATCAGTATTCAGGTGTATATGGATTAGCGACACCAACACCAACACCAACACCAACGGCTACGCCAACGCCAACGCCAACGCTGACGCCAACACCAACACCGACGGCTACGCCAACTTTAGCACCGACTCCTACGCCGACTCCTACGGCTACGCCAACACCGACTCCTACGCCAATACCGGACTGGGATATGTGGTACTCCCCGAATGTAGAATATACAGTAAACGGTCAAGCATGCGTGTGCATTAAGTATCTGTGGTTATATAATGATGCACCACCATATATTTTTGATGAATACTTTATTTTGAAATCAAAAACCCCAATTTCGGCAACACTTAGCATAAGTAAGTCGACCACATCTCTGAAAACTTCTACAAGCATTAAACTAACTTCGACTTTGACCGTTGCTGTTGAGGCATTTAATCAAGTCAAATGGATGACCAGCAATCCTAAAGTTGCAAGTGTTTCGGCTACGGGGATTGTGATAGCTAAGTCCCCAGGGACTGCGACAATTACGGTGCAAACTGGAAGCAAGTATGTAACTCAAAAAACCGCAACCTGCAAAGTGACTGTTACTCAACCTGTTACTAGCGTGAAGCTCAACAAAACTGCCCTATCACTTTTCAAGGGCAAATTTGTGAAACTTATCTCGACTATCAACCCAGCAAACGCTAGCAACAAGAAAGTGACATGGAAATCGAGTAGCAACGCGATTGCAACTGTTAGTTCAAACGGAACTGTTAAGGGTATCAAGAAGGGGATTGCTTATATATCGGTAATAACGGTTGACGGGAAGAAGAGCGCAAAGTGTAAGGTGCGCATAAATTAACGATATTCAAAACTAAACCTTACTTCGCGCCCTCATATGCCATCGCCATTACTTCAGTAAGCGATACTGCTAGGTCGATGTCGAATATAATTTCGGCGCCGTCATTGCATGCACTGACCCACTGTTGCAGGGCACTTGGTAACACCGACGGGTATTCAGATGCTGAAGCCTCGACCCATTTGCCGCCCGTCGCTTCTGTAGCATAAGTTACGCCGTCGCGCACGGTAAGAGTGCCTTTAGTGCCGCCAAGTTCAAGCGTAAACGGAGTGTTTACAGATACAAAGCCTGTCTCCGCGACGCCGAGTGCGCCGTTTTCGTAAGATAGCACGGTTACGGCGTTGTCTTCGACTTCGCGAGGTGTGTAGTTTGTAAACGCAGAGACGACGCGCGTCGGCTTGCCGAGGAACCATTCCATAAGGTAAATTGAGTGTGCACCAAGGTCAATCATTGCGCCTCCTCCACACTGTTCTTTGTTATAAAAATGCGGTGGGAGCCAGTTGCCGATGCTACCGTTGTGGACGTTGCGCACACGGGCGTATGTAAGTTCGCCAAGAGCGCCGCTATCCTGCATCTTTTTTGCTAGCAAAATGTCCGCGCGACAACGATGCGGGAATGAAATTGCAAACTTCACGCCGTTTGCCACTACTGCTTCCCTGATTTTCAGGGCATCCTCGAGTTTGATGGCGAGGACTTTTTCAGTGAAGATGTGTTTGCCTGAGTTTGCGGCCTTGATTATTAATTCAGGATGCATCGAAGTTGGCGAGCTGATTGCGACGCCGTCTATGTCGGAGTCAGCAAGTAAATCATCGTAATTTTCGACAAACTTGCAACCGAGCTCATCAGCCCACTCGCGACCTGCTGCGGAATTTTCGTCCCACACCGCCGCAATCTCACAACCTGGCATCGCCTTGAATTCATTTCCGTATCCTTTTGCGTGGACGTGCCACGAACTTACCATTGCAATTTTCATTATATGCCCGCCTTCCTAATAGCCTCTAAAGAACTCTTCATTTCTGCCATGCTTGTGTCTTTGTAATGCTCTTGCTCATAGACCAGCTCCGCCAGCGGTGCAACATCCGCGATAAACTTGAAGTCAATGATTCCTTCACCGGCATTGACGTTATCCTTTGAATCCATATTCTCGAGCTGCTTGAGGTGAATGATTGGGCAACGTGCAGCGTGTTTCGTCATATAGTCTTTGACGTCGACACCTGCATAAGCGACCCAGTATACGTCAGGTTGTTGTTTTACATAGCGCCCGTCAACATTTTCAAAAAAGACTTCTAAAGGGACCTTCCCGTTGTTCAATATAAATTCATAATCATGATTATGATACGCGAGTGTTAAACCGCCCTGAAAGCACTTTTCGCCGATTTTTGTGAATTTTTCTGCAGTTGCTTTTGCACTCTCAACATCCATGACCGGACCACTCGGACAGACTATGAATTTTGCGCCGATGGTGTTGAGATATTCGATTTCAGCTTCAAGATTGCCTTCAAGCTTGTCAGTTCCAATATGCGCTGATATTCCTTCTAAGCCGAGATCGTCTAGAATTTTTTTCATTTCTTTTGCGGAGAAATCTCCGTAACCCGCGAATTCCACTCCTGTATAACCCATTTCAGCAATAGCTTTTAAAGTACCCAAGTAGTCCTTGTCAATATAATCGCGAACCGACCACAATTGTGCAGAAATTTTTCTGTTCATTTAACATTACCTCTTTTCATTTGATTTTTAGCTAAAGTAAACTGGCTTTCCGGTCTTTGCTGATTCGTAAATCGCGTCCATAATTTGAGATACGACACATGCTTCTTCTGGCTTAACCAAAACATCGGTATCGTTGATAATCGCATCGATCCAACGCTCCGCTTCAATTCCTTGTGGGTTTTCGCTCACACCGTCGTAAAACGCAACGCCACCTGGATTCATGTCAGGTTTAATATCCACGACCTTGCCGAACTCGTCAAAGTTTATTGTAAGTGGACCTTTGATTTGAGCTCCGGCTTTAGTTCCGCAAAGAACTGTGGAACCCTCTCCGACGGGTTCGCTTGTGTTTAACGACCAGCTAGATTCGATAATGATTGTTGCACCGTTTTCCATAACAACAAAGCCAAACGCTGAATCTTCAAGTGTGTGCTGCTTTTCGTTCCACTTTCCCCAAGGGTTTCCGCAATCAGGATTTGTAAGCTTCTTATACTTTGTTCCGACAACCATTTTCGGTTTGTAATTGTTCATCATCCAAAGAGTAAGGTCGAGTGAATGGGTCGCGATATCCACCAACGGACCGCCGCCCTGCTCCTCTTCATTCAAAAACACACCCCAAGTCGGAGTTCCTCTGCGCCTTACGGCCAACGCTTTAGCAAAATAAATCTCGCCTAAATCTCCGCGATCTATTACTTTTTTGAGAAAGGTGCTTTCAGCCTTGTGTCTATGTTGGAACCCAATTGTGAGTTTCTTGCCTGTTTCTTTAGCGACCTTAACCATTTCAAGTGCATCAACTGAATTGCGGGCCATAGGCTTTTCGCACATAACGTGTTTGTCAGCTCTAAGTGAAGCAATCGAAATTTCCGCATGTGACTTATTAGGTGTGCACACGTGCACTACATCAATCGTCTTGTCATTCAACAATTCCTTGTAGTCTGTATAAACTTTAGCGTCCGGCGTCCCATACTGCTCAGCAGCCTGAATTGCTTTTTCCTCGAAAAGATCACAAAATGCCACTAATTCAACATTTTTAATAGGCTTCAATGAGGGCATGTGCTTTCCGTTGGCGATTCCGCCACAACCGATAATTCCGATTTTTAATACTTTTTCCATAATTTAAGGCTCCTTTTCATAATAAAATTCAAATTAATTTTAAACTTCCTGGCATCTTTATGATATAATTTAATCACAAAAAAGTAGCAAATATTTGTCATTAATATCCGGAGGAATATAATGAACGAGTTCATCGAACAATTGCACGATGCTTACGAGGAAGAAAAACACTTTGAATTTGGTGTAGCCTACCCTTTTCAGAGTCATATCACGACAAATTCGGGAATTGGTGTAATGGCTGAAGCACACCTTCACAGTTACATTGAAATCTTGTTCGGATTGTCTGGGAATGCGGATATTTATTTAAACGGTCGACGCTACGATTTCAATGTGGGTGATATGCTTGTGATTAACTCGAAAGAAGTTCACAGCGTGGTTTCTAAGAGTACAGAGTCTCTCACATCGTATATTGTCGTCAAGTTCGACCCCGAGGTGCTCTATAATACCTCAGCGACAGTGTTTGAGTCCAAATACGTCTTGCCTTTCATTTTAAGCCAGTCAACACACCAGAAACTTTTCCTTCAATACGAAATCAAGGATACATTCATACCTCAACTTCTTGAGGAAATAAGGCTCGAATTCGAGTGCAAGAACTATGGTTTTGAACTCGCAATCCGCACAAACATCTGTCGGATTTTTCTGTGGATACTCCGCGACTGGAACAGCAAGGGCTTCGATCTCAACATCAATTACGCCCTCAACAAAAGTTCGATAGATCGCCTTCAAAAGGTGTTTGACTATGTCGAAGCGAACTATGCTACCGATATTTCAATTGCCCACATGGCCTCACTTTGCAATGTTAGCTACAGTTATTTCTCACGCTTCTTCAAAGATATAATGAAGAAAAATTTCAGCGAGTACCTGAACTACGTTCGCATCACTGCTTCCGAGAGCCTTTTGACGTCGACCGACCTTTCAATCACAGATATCGCGCTCAACGTTGGGTATTCGACTTCCAGCTATTTCATTAAGCAGTTTCGCCTTTTCAAAAACATCTCGCCGCTGAAACTACGCCGCACGAGCTAACGTGAGAAGTGGAATATCTGGTCATTTTACCTTTTATACAAAAGAAAATTAAAATCAAGGCTTGACCAGAGAGTTTAGATTTGGAACTTTAACGCTTCATCTATTTCAAGGCCTCCAAAAGTTTTTGGCTCCTGACATTCAGCTCTAAGGAAAATTCCCCATGCTTTGCCGAAATTTGTGCCAAGTGCAATTATTACCTCGTGATTGCCCTTCGCAAGATTAAGGAGTATTGATTTGTCATCTATAACTGCAGGGTTTGTGCCTTTTGGATCGTGAAACTCCTCGTGTTTATCTACCCAAATTTTAATCGGCCCATCATATCCAAAGTATAATTTGATGCGCATATCAATGCTGTTGCTCAAAGTTGTTTTATAATAAACGACTTTGTCTTCTGGCGCTGTTTTTAAGATTTCTGGGTGGAGGCTGCAGAAGTTCGCTTCAAAAGTGTGATCGTGAAACGACAAAACATCCTTGTTTTCAGGATATTTTAGAGAGTCTAAAGTGCTTGCAGACTCATTGATAGAGCTGACGAAGCATCTTCTTAGAAATGGTGTGCTCATGCCGTTGCTTTTAATCTTAAAAGGTCCAAAGACGGGGAGTGATCGGTCTGCCGAATCAGTTATGTTGCAATAAGGCATAATTCCAAATCCATAATACAAGTATTTGGCGGCTGCTTCTTGGAATTGAATCATTGTCTTTAAAATTACTTTGTTTTTTTCTAAATCGATTCTATAAATTGAATAATCAGTCAAGGTTTCAGTGGATTCTGAAATTTCAAAGCCGCTGGGGCGCCCTAAGGCCTGAAGATTTCCAACAACATTTTTGAAAGAAATTACCACGTCGCAGCAGTTATTCAGACGGTTAAGTACGAGTTTGACTGATTGAAGTTCAATTGGAGGCAAAAATCTTGAATCTTTAAACTTCAGGGATTGCATCGCGCGGGCAAGACGCTTTCCAAGTCGGATTTGATCAAAGCCACTAATATGGATTAAATCGTCGAGTGATAAGTCAATCGCAGGAACTGTGTAAAGATTTTTGATTGATTTAGGAAGAAGCCTTTGCTGGTTCTGCACATCATTCCAAGTGTTTGCTTTCAAAGAAGCTCCACCGCAGACTCTGGAAATCTGAACTGTAACAAATGGCAAAGATGGCGATTTAAAATCTTTTCGAACTTCCTTCACAAAGGTAATCATTTTTTGAGTGTAAACCTCTGCTGATGCGAGATCTGTGTCACTGCAACCTTGATACCAAAGAACTCCAGCGATTTTTGAACCGTTTTTCACAAAGCGTCTCAACATTGCACCGTAAAGACTTCTGCCACCTTCAATTTTTAAACTTGGATCCCACTGTGCCATAGATGATCCGCCATGTGCACAAGCAATTAAACCTTGTGGTACTTTTGTGTTTTTTAGCATTTTCTGGGCAAACGCTACACCCGGACCTACGCCGATATGTGAGGCATCTTTAGTCGCACCGAGTACTTTTGCATGAACATCATCCTCCGCTAGATATAATTCGTGAAGGGGATCCTTCGCAACATCCCAGTTATCAGTCATATAAAACGCACGCGTCATAGGTTGAGGCTTTAAAGCATCTTTCATGTAACCGATACCCTGCATGTTTGACTGTCCAGCAAGAATCCAGACATCACCTACAAGTACATCTTTAACATTTTTTGAATCAACTGTCTCATCTGCTTCGTCTTTTACAATGATTTTAATGTTGTAGGCGCCACCGGAAGGGATTCCTTTGATAAGGGCGTGAAACTCAAGTCCTATCATTGAAGTTAGTTCAATAGTTACATTCTTAATGGTTTTTTTATTATGTTTAACAGATATTTTGAATTGTCCTTGTTTTTTTAAAGTACCGCTTATTTTTGCTTCGCAAACGTTATTTTCATTGCGTTGTAAGACCATGTGGTCAAAAAGTCCTGTAATGATTTTCACTTCAAATTCCTCCTGATTATAAATTTAATAGTATCCGTCCAACCTCAGTCTTGCGATTCCAGCGCTCGTTGACAAGCGGTAAAGCGGTCTTAAATCCTTCGGCATAATTGCACCAGGATAATAATCCGTAAACGCTTTTCCTCCTGATAACCATTTCAGCTGACTCAGGAGACATCATTGAAGGGTATGACTTGACGATTTCCTGGATTATATCTATCTCAGAATCCACATTGACATAAATCTCAGGGTCAAACTTATAACCTGATTCATCAGACATATTCATATAGAACTCAGTAGTCCAATACAAATCAGCAAGATGCATAGCCCTATGCGCAATCGCAAATGCTGCAGCATGATCGGGCTTCTCCAACGCCCACATAGTAATTACAGCAGCAGGTTTTATGCAAGCAAGTTCATCTGCAACGGCTTTGCAAATCTCCTCACCGGCAAATAATTCGCCATCCATTTGGTCGAAGAATTTCAACTCGGCACCAATAAGCTCGCAAACTTTTTCTTCTTCTTTAACCCTCAGCTCAATAATATTTGGATCATCTCCGCCTTTTTGTCCAAGTGTAAGACAAAATTCATAAATCTTATATCCCTTTTTTCGTAGTTTTATTAGCGTGCCGGCAACAGCGACTATGTCATCCTGATGAGCGCCAATATACACGATACTTTTTTCGTTTTCCATCAAAATCACCTCGCAGAAAGTATATCATATTTTTCTCCAAACATTACTTGCTTTTTAATAGGCAAATGATAAAATAAGTCGATAAGATTTAAAAAATGTCTGGAGGATAATTATGTCTGAATTTGGCTCGTTATATAGAAAGCATGTTGAGGAAAATGGAAAGCACAATATAATATTACAGAATCGTTGTGGGAATCGTCTCACGCTGTTGTTTCATGAAGAGCAAGTTGAATTGGAGCTATTATATAAGCCGAATGCATTCAGGCGAAAGGATTTCGCTGCGCGAACGTTTTCTAATCGCGATATTCAGACATCTTTGTTCAAGGCTTCCTGTTTACCTGAGGTTAACGCAGGGGAAGTCAAAGGCTTTGACTATGATCCTTTTATCACCAAGGTTGATATAGCGCTAGAAAATGGTGGCAAGAATACATTCCACAACGTCTGATCCTGAAGCAACTTCAAAAGGAGACATATAATCCATACCAATTTCTTTATATAGATCAATAACTGAAGAAGCTTTTCCGTCAGTATCAATTTGAATGAATAGCTTTCTATTTTTATCAATTTGTCTCGCTTTTGTATTTGAAATCAACTGTTGATAATAAGGGAAGAAATACTCTCTTACCATATCAGGAGAAATGAGCGGACCTGAATTATAGCATATGTCCTCAGCGATAAATAATTCATCGTAAGTAATGTGTTGCTGATACTTTTCTAAAAATTTATCTGCTAAATGAAACCATGTTTCCATGCAATCATTGATCAATTCAGGTTCGTCATGAATCATATAAAGCCATTCTAATGGGCCCATGAGAGAGCGTAAATACATGCAACCGCCAGCAAGACGTTGACAGATAACTTTGCCCTCTGATGCGTCTTTTTTGATTTGAGCTATTGTTTCGTCGAAATTTTTATAACGCTCTGAGGTGTTTGGGTCAAGTCGCCACTTAATATTTTTCTCCCATGTAGCAAAATCCTTAACAGGATGATCAATATACTCCGGCATAAAACCTGTTCGTTTCCCTTTAAAAAATAAAACATGTCTGCCGACTTCATCTTGAGCTACTTCGTGTTCGCCTCTGTCTTCTAAAACTATTGTTTCAAATTTGGGGCACATTTCAGATTCTGTCCAACCGATTCCATATAATTCTATCTTCGCTTGGTCGTCATACCCGAATAGTTCATGAAGGTTTTCTTCTCCTGTGATTTGTCCTTCGTTTTTCCACTTTTCTATCGTGAAATCAGGAACCCAAAATTCTGTTTGGAAAATTGCTGCATCTTGTTTTTGTGCATAAAAATCTCTCATTTTTTTAACGGAACTGCTCATTTTATCTCTCTCTACCATTCCGTGAACCCCATCATTTATGGTCATAGTTTGAAACCTCCTTGAAATTATTCATGACTATTATTGCATTTAAAATAAAAAAAATCTACAATTAAAATGTTATTTTTGTGAAGGAGGGTTTATATGTCATACACTGACGGAATGGCTGCAATGAATCTTGAAATGAGCGGTAGGGTTCCCCGTACGGAGTACTCTGCGGATACGCACTGGGGGCTTGTAAAAGCGGTTACAGGCATAGACGTAAATGAAAAAAGTTCCGCGGCTGTTCAGAATAAAGCTGCATCGGAGTTTAGACGGGCATGGAATTATGATTTTGTATGGAACATATTGATTAGTTCCGGTGTGTTTGCTGGCAAGCAGACAAAAATGGGACATGCAGAATACGCTACGGGCGGAGTCGATTATGATAATCAAGTAACGACTCTCTTTGAGGACCCGGAGGATGCGCTGTTGTTTGATCCTTGGGAATTGTATGGACCAAAGGACAAGTCTACGCTAATTAAGGATTTTAACTCAAACTATCAATATATGCGTCAACAAACACCCGAAGCGGTTAATACCACAGGTGTTTATGTTACGTGCATGTCCGGTTTGATTGAAGTCTTTGGCTGGGATACGTTGTTGTGTGCTACTAGTATTGATTCAGATAAATTTGGAGAGGTAGCAAACAGATACACATCTTGGATTAAGCAATACTTTGAGGCACTTGCAGAATGCGATGCGCCAATTGTAAAGGTTCATGATGACATTGTATGGACGGATGGGGCGTTTTTGCATCCGGATTGGTATAGAAAGTATATTTTTCCGAACTATAAGAAACTGTTTGAGCCGTTATTGGATAGTGGTAAGAAGATAATATACACTTCAGATGGAAACTACACTGAATTTATTGATGACATTGCAGGTTGTGGAGTGAATGGCTTTGTAATGGAGCCGACAACTGACATGAAGTACGTTGCAGACAAATATGGCAAGACTCACGTAATAATCGGAAACGCGGATACGAGAATTTTACTTGGCGGAACAAAAGAGCAAATACGTTCAGAAGTAAAGAGGTGCATGGATATCGGTAAAAAGTGTCCAGGCTTCTTTATGGCTGTGGGCAATCATATTCCATCAAATACTCCCGTTGAAAATGCTTTGTATTATAATGAAGTATATGAGGAATTAGGAAAAAGATAAAATCAATAAATAAGAAGAATTTTTGCACTAAAAGGAGGAAATATGAGCAAAGTCAGGTGCATTGAAATTTGCCTTTAACTCTCAGCGGCTTTCAATGTATAGACTTTTATACTATTAGTGTTTATCTTAAGATTAAACCTTCTTTCCAAAACACTATTGAATTCTTTTGGTACATAGGCAATCAATAAATTCTCTGTGTTAACATCAATGAAAACAGTGTGAGTAGTTTTTTCTAGCCAATTTATAACTTTCGCGTAATCTTCTTTTGTGAACCAGTCAATTGATGAACGAATATCCATAGGATTTTTTACTCCTAGAACAGTATAGTACTCTTCGAAATATTCGATTAACAAGTCGACTTGTTCATTTTCCGCTTTGTTTTGTTTAATAAAATTTTCTACATCTAACCGATAAAATGGCACAGGTAAAGTTAAATTGGTTGCGTAATTCTTTATGTTTTGAGAGAAAGAGTAATTTACAAAGTAAACGGCAAAACTTGCAATCAATATAAAGATTAATAGTGGTTTGGCAAATAATACTACAATTTTAATACTGAAGAAACTTTTTTTAGTGATTTCAACTGATTTGAAATATTCATTAATTCTAACTAAATATTCTTGAATAAAGAGACAACCAAGTATAATTCCTGGCCAAATAATTAATATAAAAACTGCGTCATGACTTCTGCCTTGATAATAAGAAAAAATCCCAAGGCCTAATACGGATAGAAAGAAGTATAAGGAGCTTTTTGTTTTTGAATATTTTGAATTTTGAACTCGAACAAAAGCCATGTTTCGAAGCGATTTAGCTAAAGCAAAGAAATAAATTAGGATGAGAAGCATCCATGGGTGAAAAAATTTCATAGGCAACATATAAAATCCAGAACCTAAAAACATAAATTGACCTGCAATCATATCTGACAAATGGATTAACTGTCCGGTTCGGAAAAATGTAATCATAAATATTAGTAAAATTACCGCTATTATTTCGATAAGTGAAAGTCCAATTATCTTTAAACTTTCAATATATAATTTTTTTTCATTTAACTTATTTGTCAATTCAAGATTATAAATCAAAAATAGCGCCCAAGCGGCAACGACAATAACTCCAGTATCAAAATTCCAGAAGAACGCAAATGCTCCCACTACAAAACCAGCAACATAAAGTACTTTTTTCGTAAGCTCTTTTTTCGTGTTCAAATAGATTGACACAACTAACAACAAAAGAACAGGACCTAGTATTCGATGAGGCAGATATTGAAGATAGTATCCATTTTTTCCATCATAAAAACTGCAGGTAGAATATACAATTGAAATCATTCCAACAACTGCAATAAACTTGTTTTTGATGTTTTTCCAAAGCACGAATAAAATACTCCCATAAATAATAAAAACAATTACGGCAATTATTATGCTGAAATTTAGCATAGAAATATTATTTACCCATTCTTGCGGTAAAACTATTTGACCCAAAACAACCAGTGCAATTATAACTACAACTTCAATATAATTTGAAAAGCCAATTGTTAATTTTGTATTTTTTGTTTTAAACCCTGAAAGAATTTTATAAAATATAGAAAAAAGAATTGGAAATAAGATTGTCGAAAAAATGTATTGATACAATTCAGGCTTTTCAGCAACGAAAAAACCTAAGCTTACGTTATATGTCTTCTGGATAAAGTCTAAATCAAGATTGTTTGGAACAAACTTTAAAAAGTAATCAACTATCAGTAAAATTCCTATAGAAAATAGTATAGCTAAAATGCTGTCTAGGAAAATCCGTCTCTCAAGAGAAGTCTTATCAATATCCTTCAAAAATCTCAACCCTTCCCGTGAACTTTTTTTATTGCATTATATCATATACCTTGGATTTTTGCCTAAAAGACTTGAACCAATTAGAAATTTGAATTAATATTAATTAGTAGCAAAAAGGAGTTGACCCTCACATGAAATATGACCGAAATAGAATTGAATTTCTTCGTGAAAAGGCTTTGAATCCTCAAATTTCTTACGATGAATTTTATTACTATTTTCACAAAAGGATGCTTCAAAATGAGGGGAATACATATTTCATTCGATATGCTGATGCTCTAAATGTAGCTTTTTCTTCTGCTTCGGTTGTGATTGATGACCAAGAACTTATTGTCGGCAAACTTACATGGAACGGGCTTTCAGAAGAGCAGAAGGCCGAGTGGAAGGAAATGAAGACTTTTGTGTTCGCGCATGCGGGAACTATGTTTGGGCAGGATTCTCATATGGCAATTGATTACGATTTGCTTTTGTCACAAGGAATTCTGGGTATAATCGCAAAGATTGATACTTATCGTAATGCCCTTGATTTAAATAATTTCGAGGATATCGAAAAAGACGAATTTTATTCTAGCTGCAAGAAAAGTCTTGAGGGAGTTATTTGCTTTTCCAAACGCTATGCAGAGGAAGCAATTCGGCAAGCTGAGCGCTGTGATAATACGGTGCGCAAAGCAGAGCTTCAGGAAATTGCGGCTATTTGTTCACGCGTTCCTGAATACCCTGCAGAGACTTTTTATGAAGCGGTACAATCTGTTCATTTTCTTACCTTGTGCCTGTCTAATAAACCTCTGAGATATACCGATTTGCAGTATCAAATAGGTCATCCAGATAGATTTTTATTTTCCTATTTTGAAAAAGACCTTCAAGAGGGAAGACTAACACGAGAAAAAGCTCAGACTTTACTTGATTGTCTCGGTATAATCACAAACCATAGGGTTAGATCGGGGATTTCAAGTGGTTATATGGTAGGTGGAAGAGAAACGGACGGCAATGTGGTTTCAAATGAGTTGACTCGTATGTTGCTAAATGTTATTGACCATGTTCGTCTTGTATATCCTGCTGTGGGATTGTGTTGCTGTGACGATACACCTGAGGGAGATTTAGCGCTTGCTTCAGAGTTGTTACAAAAGGGATATTCGCATCCCGCAGTATTCAACGACGATATTATCACAAAAGGATTGCGTTACTATGGGGTATCTGAAGAAGAGTCGCATTCATATATTCACAGCAATTGTGTGGAGATTACGCCTGTAGGCTCATCCAATGCTTGGGTTGCAAGTCCGTATACAAATTTGGTGCAGACACTGCTCGAAGTAATGAATAAAGAGTTTTCATCCACCGAGGATGTGCTTCAGGCATTTTTTGCCCAACTTGCCAACACTATAAGAGAGAATTTTATCTATCAGAATCAACAAAGAATTGAGCGCCGTTTTACTTCAATAGATCCTCTGTTATCTTGCTTTGTACATGATTGTCTTGATAACGGTAAAGATATTGAGCATGGCGGTGCAAGGTATAACTGGATTATGCCATCTTTTGTGGGCATTTCAAATTTAGTTGATTCAATTATGACAATAGATTCGCTTATTATTAATCAAAAGCGATATACTTTTAGAGAATTTAAAATTATTTTGGAACAAAATTTTGAAGGATATGAAAAAGAACTGCTCTATATCCAAAATCGCATAGGAAAATACGGTAATGACGACGACAAGGTTGAAGCCTATGTGAAACGAATTACTGAATGGATTTCCGAGGAATGTGAAAAATACACTACCATTTTTCAAAACGGCAAGTTAATTCCCAGTTTGTTTTGTTGGATAATGCATGAATGGTTTGGGCAAGGGACAGGGGCGTCTCCGGATGGCAGACTAGCTGGGTTCCCTTTAGGCGATGGTTCGGGGCCAGCGCAGGGAAGAGAAAAAAACGGGCCAACTGCTTCAATTTTATCATGTACAAAATGGGATCACACGAAATTTATCGGAGGCATTGCCGTTAATTTAAAATTCACAAAGAACTTGTTTCGCGAGAAAGAATACAAACTGACATCTCTTATAAAAACTTTTCTAAGTAGGGGCGGATTTGAACTGCAAATAAACGTGATCAATAACGAAACCCTTCTTGAAGCGCAAAAACACCCTGAAAACTTCAGTGATCTTGTAGTCCGAATTGGTGGTTACAGCGATTATTTTGTGCGATTAACCCCAGCTATGCAGGCCGAAGTAATTCAACGGACGGAGCACTGCTTATAATTAATTAGCAAGAAAGGCGGGAGTAAAATGAAAAAAATGCATTTGATATGTAACGCACATCTTGATCCAGTTTGGCTGTGGGAGGTGGAAGAAGGAATAGCGGAAGCTATTTCAACATTCCGTGTTGCGGCAGATTTTTGTGAAGAATTTGACGGATTTATATTCAATCATAATGAAGTTATTTTATATAAGTGGATAGAGGAATACGAACCTGCTTTGTTTGCACGTATTCAAAAATTAGTTGCTGAGGGCAAGTGGCATATCATGGGTGGCTGGTTCCTTCAGCCGGATTGTAACATGCCTTCTGGTGAATCATTTATTCGTCAAATTCTTGCTGGACGCATTTACTTTAATGAAAAATTCGGCGTGCAGCCCTCTACTGCGATTAACTTTGACCCTTTTGGACATACTCAGGGCTTGGTTCAAATTTTGAAAAAGTGCGGGTATGATTCATATATTTTCTGTAGACCATTCATTGAGTTACCAGCTGAAGATTTCACATGGGTCGGTTATGATGGTTCAAAAATCATTGGACATCGTTCCATTGAATGGTACAACTCAGAGCTTGGCACTGCCAAAAAAAAGGTTGAAGAATGGGTCGAAAAATTTTCTGAAAAAGCTACAGCTCTCGTACTTTGGGGTATTGGAAATCATGGCGGTGGCCCGTCAAAAATTGACTTGACGCAAATCAAAGAACTAATGGAATCCAAAAAGGATGTCGAAATTCTTCATTCTACTCCTGAAGCATACTTTAAAGAACTTAAAGAGTTAGAGGTCCCATTGCCTGAAGTTGACCGAGATTTAAACCCTTGGGCACCTGGATGCTACACATCACAAATCCGAATCAAGCAATTACACCGCCTTCTTGAAAACGAAACATATATGTTAGAGAAAATTATGTCTGTCGCTTCGCTTCAAGGATTGCTAACTTACCCAGTGCAAGAATTTAAAGATATCTTTTGTGACCTTTTAACTGCAGAATTTCATGACATTTTACCGGGTTCATCCATTCAACCTGTCGAGGAAAGAGCGTTGCGAACCTTGGGACGCGCCATCGAAACATGTATGCAGTTGAAAGCAAAAGCGTTTTTTGCCTTCGCATCCGGGCAGGAAAAGGCAAAAGAAGGTGAAATTCCTATTTTGATTTATAACCCGCATCCTTATAAAGTCAAAGGAGTATTTGAGTGTGAATTCAATCTTCAAATTCAGAATCGGGAAGTATTTTCAATGCCTGAAATCTATTCAAATGATCAAAAACTACCGACTCAAGTTGAGAAAGAGCTTAGCAACCTCAATTTTGACTGGAGAAAAAGAGCTGTTTTCTCAGCGGAGTTGGCTCCAAATAGCATGAATCGTTTTGACTGTAGAATTCGAAATTTACCTCAAAAACCGTCTTATGAGTTGAAATCAATAAATGACAAAATTTCATTTATGACTGATGCGCTAGAAGTAATCATTAACTGCAAGACAGGACTTATCGATACATGTAAAATTAACGGCTTTGATTATCTTAAGGCAAACGCTTTCTTGCCAATTGTGATTCAAGACAATGAAGATCCTTGGGGCTCTAATGTCTATAGTTTTCCGTATAAGGTGGGCGAATTCAAGTTGATGTCTGCTGAAAAAGGAACTCGTTTTTCTGGGGTGAGTCAAGGTCGGCTTGAATCCGTCCGGGTTATAGAGGATGGCGAAGTTCGCGCTGTCGTGGAGGCGGTCCTGGAATACGGGAATTCAACTATTTGTCTGCAATACAAACTGCCGAAGTCGAGCACGGAGATTGAGATTGATGTGAGAGTGTTTTGGAATGAAAAGGACAAAATGCTCAAGCTGTCTATTCCGACCCGCTTCGAAAATGCGAAATATTTAGGGCAGGTTGCTTTTGGCGTCTCTGAACTTCCAAGTGATCGCACTGAGGCAGTCTCGCAAAAGTGGCTTGGTGTTCAGGATGAGAAGCAGGATAAGATGTTTACGATAGTAAATGATTGTATTTATGGTTCGGATTATTTAGATGGAGAAATTAGATTATCATTGCTGCGTTCGAGTGCATATTCTGCTCTCCAAATTGATGATCGGCCACTGGTTCCTCAGGATCGTTTTTTGCCTCGAATTGATCAGGGCGAGAGGAAGCACACCTTCTGGTTGAATGGCGGACCTCTTGCTGAAAGGGCGTTAGCGATCGATCGCGAGGCGCTGGCGCATAACGAAAAGCCTTTTGTACTTTCGTTTTTTCCATCAGGGAATGGTGTGAAGCCTGAGCCATTCGTCTTTTTAAATGACGAAGTGGTTCAGATGACTTGCTTTAAAAAAGCCGAGGGTACGGAGGATTATATTATTCGTCTATTTGAGCCAACTGGAGCGCCAAGAAGCACTGTCCTTGACATACCTAGCTTGGGCATAAAAGAAAAAATCGAATTAGGCAAGTTTGAAGTGAAGACACTTAAACTGAATTCTTCGAAGAAGTCTTTGGAAGAAGTAAATATGCTTGAGAAATAAATTTGTTAATATTGGATAGTTAACGTCTAGCCTCATCAATTTCTTTCCTATACGGCATTGAAAGGGCAGTTCCAAGTTTAGTTACGGAAAGGGAAGCAACGATGTTTGCAAACTCTGCAGCTTTCATGATGTCTTTGCCTTCGGCCAACGCAGTTACTAGACCGCCGTTGTATGCATCGCCAGCTCCAGTTGTGTCAAGGGCTTTAACGTTTAAACAAGGAATTACTCTTTCTGATTCAGGAGTGACTACAAGAGATCCTTTGCTTCCCAGTGTAATAATTACATTGGAAACACCTTTATTGAGTAAAATATGTGCCGCCGCACGCGCATCCTCTGTTGTCACAATATCTATTCCGGTGAGTATACTTGCTTCAACTTCGTTTGGTGTCAAGATATAAACTTTTTTTAGTATATGATCAGGAATTGGCTGAATTGGAGCAGGATTTAAAACAATTTTGACACCGCTGTTGAAAGCTATGTCAATTGCCATTTCTATAGATTCTATGTTTGTTTCTAATTGAGTCAGAAAGATTGAAGCTGCCTTTATTTCTTCACTTGCAGACTCGATTTCAGCTTTTTGTAAAGTCTCACAAGCTCCTAAATTAACTAATATTTGATTCTGTCCAGTAACCTCATCAACTAGAATTAAGGCGGTGGCTGTTGTTGATTCTGGGTTTACATATATATACTTTGAATCAATGCCTTCGTTTTTGAAATTACTCAAGCCGACCCTTCCAAAATCATCATCACCAACTTTTGTGATCATAACCACATCTCCGCCAGAGCGTTTTGCGGCAACGCATTGATTGGAGCCTTTCCCACCAGGTCCCATTTTAAACATAGAACCCCTTACGGATTCACCAGGAACGGGTAAGTGAGGAGCTCTTCCCATTAAATCAACAACAAAACTTCCTAAGATAACTATTTTTTGACTCATGTAATTCCACTCCTTATATGTTTGAAAGTTAATAAAACTTCACTTCTATTCCTTCAGCTAGTTGCTTTGAAACCTTGATTTTTTCGGGCACCTTGAATTGCACAGCAGCATTCTCCGAATCCTTTGATACATAGATTAATCCATGAGGCGACGGAACTTTAGCTTCATAACTCCATGGAATATTTATTTCAGGCAACAATGAAATCTCTTCGAAACCTGGCTTTTCAGGGGTGATACCCAACATGTATTTTGTGGTGATTGGAACCGTTCCAGAACTCCACGCATGGCAGAGGCTTTTAGGAAACGATTGTAATCCCCATTTTCTAAAGTCTTTAACTTGCGGTTCGTATGATTCCCAGACTGTGGCGCTGTCGTGATCTTCGAGTTGCTGGCCTATGTAATTTCGCATGTTCATGATTGCGCCGAGCGAGTCGCCGCAAGCCGCGCGGGCTGATTGTTCGTAATACGCGAAGTAACCAGTAATTATTTCCCCGATTTCTTTGTCATTAAGTACTTCTAAAGCCTTTTTTCTATAAGTATCTGAGGAGTCTAAGCTCCAAATCGCCAGTGAGTTAGAATGTCGGGACGGGCTGCTTTCTCCGTTCCGAACACCTTCAATGTAACTTTTTGTGAAATGGTCGATTTCCCAAGGCATTTTAAAATCATCGATTACTTTGTTCACCGAATGAATAAAGCCTTTATCTTCCCGCCAAAACAATTTTACGATAGTCTTTTCAAGCTTATTTGCATCGTTCGAATATTCGGTTGCTTGCGATTGAAAGCCAAGAATTTTTGCCACAAAAGCTGCGTTTTTGAGGGCCTCTAAGTATTTCATTTGAAGCCACGAAATTTCTTCCATCCTTCCACCGAGCGGCATAGGGCTCCAATCAATAAAGCCTACACCGTAATCGTATCTGACGCTTTCGTCCCTAGTAAACAAGCCGTTTTCAAGCGTCTGGGTTTGTTTGCACCACGCCAACATGGTAATGATTTTTTTGAAGATTTCAGTCATAAGAGGCTCACTGCTACCATAAATCATTATGCTTTGTCGCAACATCGCGATAGCATCGAACGAATAAGTAGGAGTGTAATTCGCCCAGGTATCAGTAGATAAGTTGTTCAACATCAGCAATGCAGGCATTTTATCAAAAAACACATTATCCGTAGTCAATTGTGTGATGCGAGCATCCCCATACCAACCAAGGCGGTCTCTTTTTATCCCATCCCAATATTCATTCGGTCTTGAGCACAGTCGTGCCGTGTACACCGAGGTTTGCCATACTCTTTGAAATCTCTCGTCGGAACAAGTGAAATCTCCGATTTTACCTTTGTGAAATGCAAACAGAGAATGAGCAACAATATTAAAAAAGGTCGCATTTTTTGCATCGTGAATTGATATTTTCGCAAAACGAAACCCTCTTTGGGTAAATGTCTTTGCATGTCTTCCGGAATTAGGCACATGCCAGTGCTCGACTGGTTCAGGAACAGTTCCAGGAGTGCCAAGCATTTCTGCCTCATATAAACTTTCCCCAAAGCAGACATAGATGTTGCTGCAACAATCAACCGAACATTCTATTTCTAGAAGCGCTTCAAGCTCGGTACCAAAATCAACAACAAATGAAGCCATGTTTCGGTCATCGGTAGAAATGGAAAATGGCTCGAAATTCTTTTCATTCGTAACGCGAGCGCCTATAGAATTTGGATAAATAGCAATTGCGCGATAAAAATCATCGACGATAGTACTGCCAGAAAGCAGATCAGGTGCGTTGCTATAAAGTGGGTCGGGACTTAGACTTGGATATTGTAAATTTAGCATATAATTTCTCCTAGAGTTCAAATTTGTTGATATTATAACATATTTCACACACAACAATTGTTTTAAGTCGCTCCTCCAACATTCCAATAAAACAATCAAAATGGTATAATGGGTAAAAATATTAATGTTTTTGGAGGTAATTATAATGAATTTTCCTAAAATCGGAATACGACCAACAATTGATGCACGACAGGGTGGCGTTCGAGAGAGTTTAGAACTACAAACTATGGAGCTAGCGAGAAGTGTATCGCAGCTATTGAGCGACAATTTGCGATATCCAGATGGAAACAAAGTTGAATGTATAATTTTTGATGGCACAATTGGCCGAGTCGCCGAATCTGTGAGATGTGAGGAGTTGTTTCTTCGCGAAAACGTAGGCCTTTCAATTACGGTTACGCCTTGTTGGTGTTACGGAACGGAAACGATGGATATGAACGCAAGTCGTCCAAAAGCAATCTACGGTTTCAACGGCACTGAAAGACCTGGAGCTGTTTATTTAGCCGCTGCACTTTCCGGGCATAATCAAAAAGGATTGCCTGCGTTTTCAATTTATGGGCATGATGTTAAGGACAATGACGATACTGTGATTCCTGAAGATGTTGCTGAAAAGCTCTTGTGTTTTGCGCGAGCAGGACTTGCAGTTGCAATTATGAAAGGGCAGAGTTATCTATCAATTGGCGGAGTTTCGATGGGAATAGCAGGCAGCATTGTCGACGACGATTTTTTCTCATCGTACTTGGGCATGAGGAACGAATATGTGGACATGTGTGAAATTTCCCGAAGGATTGAGAAGGGGATTTTTGATGAGTCGGAGTTCAAAAAGGCGCTAGAATGGGTAAAAAACAAGTGCAAAGAAGGGAAAAATTATAATGAAAATCCTCATTCGAGAGAGGAATTGGACAAGGAATGGGAATTTGTCGTGAAGATGGCTGTCATTGCAAAAGACTTGATGCAAGGCAACTCTAAGCTAGAAGAACTTGGTTTTGGCGAAGAGAGCCTTGGTCACAATGCCATATTAGCTGGCTTTCAAGGACAAAGGCAGTGGACCGACTATTTGCCAAATGGTGACTTTATGGAGGCAATTCTGTGCTCTTCTTTCGACTGGAACGGAAGACGGGCTCCATATCTTATGGCAACAGAAAACGATAGTTTAAATGGGGTTTCAATGCTCTTCGGTTATTTGCTGACGAATACTGCTCAGGTTTTTTGCGATGTGAGAACTTTTTGGAACAGCGAGTCTGTAAAACGAGTCACGGGAAAACCGCTTACGGGGCTTGCGCAAAACGGAGTAATTCATTTAATCAATTCGGGGGCCGCTGCTTTGGATGGATGCGGCGAACAAAGCAAAGACGGAAGTCCTGCGATGAAACCGTTTTGGGAAGTGTCAGAGGCTGAAGTGGACAAATGCCTTGAGGCAACAAAATGGCACCCAGCGGATTCGGGTTATTTTAGAGGTGGCGGATTCTCTTCGTGCTTTTTGACGCGTGGCGGGATGCCTATGACAATGGTTAGATTGAATTTGGTAAAGGGACTTGGTCCCGTACTTCAAATTGCGGAAGGGTTTAGCTGCGAATTGGATATGGCTGTTCATGAAAAATTGAATGAAAGGACAAGTCCGACGTGGCCGACGACTTGGTTTGCGCCTCGTTTAAATGGCAGCGGTGCGTTTTCTGACGTATATAGTGTTATGGCAAACTGGGGTGCTAATCATTGTGCGCTTTCTTATGGACATATTGGAGCGCAATTGATTACCCTTGCAAGCATGCTGAGAATACCTGTCTCGATGCATAATGTAGAGACAGAGAACTTGTTTAGGCCGTCAGCGTGGTCGCAGTTCGGTACTGCTGAGACAGAAAATGCCGATTATCGCGCTTGCCTCACTTTTGGACCGTTGTATTAGTACTAATTAACTATTTAATTTAGGAGGAAGAAAATGAAGAAAACCAATATGATTAAAGTCTTATTGATGTTATTGCTGATTGTTTTTGTATTTTCTATTTCGCTGAACGGATTTGCTGATAACCAAGCAAAAGCATCGGTTTCAGAGCCGCTTCGCATTGCGTTTATAGGTGACTCCATAACTGAAGGGGTTAAAACAAAAGACGGCAGTTTAACGAAAACATACCGATATGAATTGTGGAAAGACTTAGTTGATGCCAATATAGATGTAAACTTTATGGGAAGAACTTTGGTAGGAATATATGAAACGTATAAAGGAAAAACTTTTCCAAATGACAATTTGGGCTGGGGTGGCAAAAGGATTGAAGATGTAAATGATTACTTAAAGAACGGTGAATGGGGGACTGCAGATTCCGGATTTGACATAGTAGTGTTATTAATCGGTTTTAACAACATCTCAGCATGGGATGGTCGTCCTCGTCCGACTACTTCGGAGTTCAATGCATTAATGAAGGAACTTGTCGCTACTATTCGTGCGAAGAATCCTACTACAAAAATATTCTTCCAAACAACTCCATTTGGAAAGAACCCGAGTATTGCAATAGAATTTGAAAGTGAATATAAAAGAATAGCGACACAAATAAATACGGTCGCCTCACCAGTCTATTTTATTCCATCACCGCCAAAGTTTGAAGCGATACAAGATACTATTGATAATATTCATCCAAATGCTAAGGGAGAAAAGAAAATTGCCGATGGAATATGGGGTGTAATGAAATATGTGCTCGGCGCAGTTGCAATGCCGACTCCAATTATTAACGGAACAAATGATAGCTATAAATACGTTTCTGGGAAGGCAAGTATTGGAGAGAAAATAAATGTCGTTGTGGGAACTCAAAAATATAGCGCAAACATCAGCAATTATGTTTGGAAGATTGTTCTTACGAAAACATTAAAACCAGGAACGAAAATTTTGGCGTACTCAAGTATTAATGATACGAAAAGCAAGTCTGTTGCAACGTATGTACTACCTTTTACACCTGTAATTAAGCAAATTTCCTCAAAATCATTGTATATAAAGGGTGTTTCTACAAAGGGTGCAAAAGTTATTGCAAAGATTGGCACGAAGACATATACTGCTACAGCAAGCCTAAAAACGGGAGCTTTTTCAATAAAAATCATTAAGTTTAAAGCGGGAACAGCGGCTTATATCTACTCGGTTTCAGGCGGAAAAACCAGCCTGAAGAAAAAATATTTGTTTAATTAACTTGAGGAGAAAAGATGCTTTTTACAGGTATAAGTTCAAATTCATTGCGAACATTGGACTTTCAAAGCGTAATTGAGTTAGCAAAAAATGCCCACTTAGACGGAATTGAGTGGGAAGGCGATGTGCATGTTCCAATTGGGAATGTTGATGTGGCAGAGATGATTTGGAGAGCTACCACAAAAGAGAATTTAAAAGTCCTGTCATTGGGATCTTATTTTAAACCTGGGGACACACCTGATGCAGCTAAAGCATTTTTGCCGATAATAGATAGTGCTAAAACTTTGAGGGCGCCGGTAATACGGATTTGGGCAGGATCCAATTCTTCAGCAAATTCCACCCCTGACTATTTTCAGAAAGTAACATTTGATCTAAGGGTTATATGTAATCTTGCATGGAGATCAGCAAAAACAGTGTGTTTCGAGTATCAAAGGGGCACATTGGCTGATTCTACAGATAGTGTTTTTAGACTAATAAATGAGGTGGCTTGCGACAATTTGAAGACGAACTGGCAGCCAAATTATGAAAAGACGTTCGAAGAAAATCAGCAAGAATTAAAACTGATCCTTCCATATTTGCAAAATGTGAATGTTTCGAATTTTATGGGCGCATCCGAAGAATTATGGTTGAGATATATTGATATTGCAAATCAAAATTATAAGGATAAATATTTTTTCATGAGGTTCTTGTTGAACGACGGGGTTCAAAAATTTAATAGTGATGCTACAACTTTGAATCGAATAGTAAGACGTTGAAATCGAACGAATAGCGCCTAATCGTGGTTTATTTGAAGTGAGTATGCTAAAATCAACAGGGAAAAGAAGGTGAAATAGTTTGTTGCATGAGTTTTCAAGGACGGAACTGTTAATTGGTAACGAAGGAATCGAGAGGCTTCGGGCTGCAAAAGTCGCGATATTTGGAATCGGAGGCGTTGGGACTTTCGCGGTTGAAGGGTTGGCGCGCGCAGGAATTGGTGGATTCGTGCTAATTGACGATGACTGTATTTGTTTGACGAACGTCAATCGGCAAATTCACGCGTTTCGCGAAACAGTGGGCAAGCCCAAAGTTGAGGTTATGCGCGACAGGATTTTAGCTATTAACCCAAAGGCGAAGGTCGAAATTCATCAGCATTTTTATTTACCGGGCTCAGGTCCTGAATTGATTTGTAAAGACTATGATTATATTATTGATGCAGTTGACACGGTGACGGCAAAAATCGACATCGTGGTCGAGGCTCAGAAAATGGGCGTGCCTGTGATTAGTTGCATGGGCACGGGAAACAAAATGGATCCGACGCGTTTTGAGGTCACAGATATTTACAAGACATCCATATGTCCGCTTGCTAAGGTTATGCGCAAGGAATTGCGTTCACGTGGAGTGGAGGCTTTGAAGGTGGTATATTCTCGCGAGGAACCGATGAAGCCAATCGAGTCGGAGGAAGCGAGCTGTAGTCAAAGTTGCATTTGCCCAAAGGGCACGACTCGCAAGTGCACGGTGCGGCATCAGATTCCCGGGAGCATTTCATTTATGCCATCGGTCGCAGGGCTGATAATGGCAGGTGAAGTTATAAAGGCTTTAATAAAGAAATCAAATTGAATGAGAAAGTTAGAATTAAAATTGCAATGATTAGTTCGCGGCATGTCCACGCTAATGGCTACGCAAAAGAGTTCTCAGAGATGCCAGATTGCGAAATTGTGGCGGTTTGGGATGAAAATCCAACAGAGGGTAGACGCTGGGCAGAAGAGCTCGGATGTGAGTTTATCGAGGACTATGACGCGCTTTTGCTCGACGCAAACATCGACGGCGTGGCAATTTGCTCGCCGACCTCAATGCATCCTGATCTTATGATTAAGGCTGCAAAAGCTGGCAAACATATTTTTACCGAGAAAGTGCTTGCGATAACTTTTGCTGACGCAAAACGCATTCGCGAAGCGGTATTAGCTAATGGTGTGAATTTCGCAATTTCCTTCCCGCACCGCTGTCGCACAGACATTCTATTGGCAAAGAAATTTCAAGAGAGTGGAGCGCTTGGAGAACTCACTTACGCGCGTAGTATCTAGTTTTACGAGCGTAACTGGTCGCGAAGTCGAGGACAAGGCGGTCACTGTGTTGTCCTATGCCTCAGGCGCAATTGGAGTCGCTGAGACAGCCTTCGTATCAGTAAACACGCCGTTTACACTTGAACTCGGCGGCACAAAGGGTTCTTTGATTGTTCAAAACGGCTTTCGCTACGCGACTGAAGCAACGGGCGATCAATGGGTCGAAGCGGCAAAAGATGAGTACCCTGCCGAGATGCCTGATGCTTTGCACCAGTGTGTCGCGGCTTTTGAGTCGGGTTCGAAAATAATTTTCGGAATAGACCTCGCTGTCTCGCTGACCGAGGTTATGGAGATGGCATATACAGGGGTCGAAATGGCGAGATTGCCAAATCCTTAGCTTTTTTTCTGAAAATCAAAAATAAAGTCTACTGAAATAAGCCTTATTGAAAAATAAAAGAAAAAAAGGCGAAAAGACCTCTTTTATAACTTCGAAAACTTTTCAAATTTCTTCGATATGTCTTGAAACGCATCAAATTGATTTTATCTATTTTGAACATTCGCCTTTTTTTTCGAATAATTTTAAAAAAGCTAAGGATTTAGCGTTTTCGCTTCTTTATAAAACAACAACGGCCCGAGCTCAGACACAAGCACTCCGAAGACTATGGCCGCGCCGCCGATGAGGGTTGGCAAGTTTGCAAGTGCGTAGCTTCCATCCAAGAGGGAATTATTAGACCGGAATGCTAGCGCAAACACTGGCTCCAAGGAGTAAATTACGGCGGCACGTGTTGGCGGAGTGTGCCGTTGGCCGATCATCATAAAAATTGTTGCGCCGGCGCTTGGTAAAATCGCGACGTAAAGTAGAAGTAGCCAGGCACTGGTTGTGTTTGGCATTGGCCGCGAACCAATGAACATAGCAATTGCAGCGTACATTATGCCTGCCACAAAAAGTTGAATGATGCTTAAAAAATATAGATTGTGATTTTTGGAAAACTTAGAAATAAAGATGATGTACCACGCCCATATAAAAGCAGAAATGAGCGTGAGGGTTTCGCCAATTCCCCAGCCACCTGAAAATCCATTTGGACTTGCCGCAATAGTTATAAAATACATGCCCGCAAAGGCGCAAACTAAGCCCGCAATTGAGAATGGGGAGGGCTTTTTTCGCAAAAATAAAATTGAAATAAACGGGATAAACAGATTCTGGAAGGAGGTTATGAAGGCTGTTTTTTCAGGCGTGGAAAATATCATTCCGCCAGTTTGTAAAAGTCCGCCTGCAAATAAAAGCACTCCCAATACTGATGCGGCACCAAGAGATTTCCATGAAAAGTGTTTTAGATATTTTAAAAAACACAAAAGGACCACAAGGCCAGCGAGAAGGTTGCGCAGTGCCATTAATGTCATAAAATCGACTTCATGCAAAAGGTATTCAGTTGTAATAAAAGAGGACCCCCACAGCAAGGTGGTTAAAAGCAACAAAATATCCGACCTATAATTCAATAAACGTTTCATTTAATTACTATAGCACATGATTCATATTGAGTGAATAGCACATTGACGCGAACTTTGCGAAATAGGCAAAAATAAACAAAAAATCACAATATATTTATATTGCCACTCCTTAAAAAACCCTATTCTATTCAAGGAAAGGGTGAAGAAAATGAAAATTAACATGAAAAAGTGGGCAGAAGATTTAATATTATCGAAAGAAACGGTTGCTATGCCAATCATGACTTATCCGGGATTATCACTTGTAAACAAGGATATCATGGACGTTATTACTGATGGGGAAGCGCAAGCAGCTGCAATATTGGCATTAGCGGAGGTGTATCCATCCGCTGCCGCAGTTACAATAATGGATTTGTCTTTAGAGGCACAGGCTTTTGGAAGTCCGGTGCGTTTTGCGGACGATGAAGTTCCGTCTGTTACGGGGCGCATCGTTTCTGACATGGACGAAGCTGAGGCGCTTCGTGTGCCAGCTATCGGAGATGGCCGGACAAGTGTTTTTATTGAGGCCGCAAAGATTGTGTCTGAAAAGATTTCAGGCAAACCTGCTTTTGGAGGCGAAATTGGACCGTTTTCGCTGGCGGGAAGATTGGTAGATATGACGGAAGTCATGGTTATGGCAATTACTGATCCGGAGGTGGTTCATGTCGTTCTCTCGAAAACAACTGAGTTCCTAATTCAGTACGCGCTTGCAAATAAGGCCGCGGGTACAAACGGAATTGTAATAGCAGAACCTGCTGCAGGGCTACTTTCGCCGGATATGTGTGAAGAGTTTTCGTCACAATATGTTAAGAAAATTGTTGAAGCAGTTCAAGATGATAATTTCATGGTGATTTTGCATAATTGCGGAAACACTGTTCCGCTAGTACCTAGCTTATTGGGGACTGGTGCTCGGGGATTTCATTTTGGGAATGCAGTCGATATGACAGATATTTTGCCGCAAATACCAAGCGATATTTTGGCTTTTGGAAACATTGATCCTGCGGGAACGTTTAAGAACGGGACGCCAGAAAACATGGTAAAAGCAACACGCGAATTACTTGAAAAGACACGAAATTACTCGAATTTTGTTGTATCATCAGGGTGCGATGTTCCGCCAGGAACGCCTATAGAAAATGTTGAAGCATTTTATTCAACTGTGAAGGATTTCAATCGAGGCGTTTGATAAGACAAGAATTATACCAAAATTAAAGTTTTACATCCCCGAACACTTGTGGACATGACCATGCCGTGTCGCTAGTATCTGCCCAAGTGCGAGCACCTAAGCGTTCGCCGCTTTTACCCGCGCTACTCAATGTGTCATTTACTTGCACATCGAAGCCTATTGAGGTATTTATTTTGAAGTTGAAGCCGGCAGGGAAAGGGATAGCGATTTCCACTGTATATCCGGTGCCATTGGCTCCGCATGTTTCGTGAACCACGGTATCTGGAACAGTTTTTGCGAAACGCATGTCGCCAAACCAGATTTTTTGTTCGCCTCTCGTAATGCGGAACTTAATACATCCATCGACATAGACAGGGGAATTTCGGTCGAAAAAATCAAAAAATAAGTCGACGCAGTCATGTTGAAGGCCGCGATAAGCAAGTTCGTTGTATAGGCGCGCGGTATCGATTTTTAGATCGACTGATTCGGCATCTTCCTTGCGAGTTCTAGTGCTTGGCGATTTAGCTTTTGTGCCAGAATTTTCGCATTTTGCAATTGATGCGTTGTTTTCGTCTGTTACATCAGTCACTTCGACGTGCACATATATTTTTTCATCATCATAAGCGAGAGCGAATTTTGCGGAAGCGCATGTCTCTCCGAGTGTCAGGTTATCAAGGTTGTAGTGTTCGAAAGTGTCCCAGAGTGTCTGCGCAAAGTGCTTCGGAGACATGTCCTTAGTTTCAATCTTATTAGCTTTAACGACTGGGCGGGAGCTTAGAATTTGCGCAAGTTTGGATTCGGCGGACTGGCGTTTTAGGAGCCGCTTATGATTATTGGGTCTGTTTTGAGCAAGCAACCAGCGTAGTGTCCCCTCGGAAAAAACAGATTTGTCGATATCATGTCCGCTTGTGAAGACGCTCATGCGCACATCGGCGCTTTGGCTGAACAGGTACTCGTAAAGCTGATTGGTGTTTGAAAAAGGGACAATTGGATCGAGGTTTGTGTGGAAAATCCAAACGGGAAGGTTTTTTACACGGTCTGCTTCTTTGATTGAAGCGGCTCCTGCAATGGGCATAATTGCCGCAAAATGTTCAGGGTACTTGCTCGCGAGGTCCCACGTGCCGACTCCGCCCATGCTAAATCCGCCGAGGTAGACACGGTCTTCATCGACGTTGAAGTCCGAGATTACTTGTTCAATTGCTGCGATAAGAATTTCGGAGTTGCCAATCCAATAGCGAGTTTCTATGGGGCCATGTTTTGAGTCGTTCGGAAGGCGAGGCGCAAAAATTAACATTGGCTGGTCAAAGCCTTCTTCAATGTCATCCAGATGAATGCTTTTACGAGTGCCGTTTATGAGTTTGTCAATAAACAAGTGACCTCCAGCGCCATGCAGCGAAACAAAAAGCGGGCGCTTAGTTTTTTGCGTGGGAGCGCCAGTTGAATCATTAGCAGCGGCTTGAGTTTGAAGACCTACTGGAATCTGCACGATATAATCGAGTTTGCGAGCGCCTAGTGTCTTACTTCCGATTATGATTTGTGGGTGTTTTCGCTCCATATTCAATTCCTCACGCGCCAACGGTCTTGCGATTTGTAAGTTTTCATTAGTTTCAACATTCCTTCTTTTAGCAAGAGTTAATGATTGTCTGGTTTTACGGAATAAGTTCGAAGCGGCTTGCGCAAAGGCCCGCGGTCAACTTTTTTAGGCCCAGGCTCTTGCCCCTTCGGCTCATGTCGCTCAGTTTTTGTTCGGTTAGCATCGCTCGCGCGGTCGCCTATTCCGCTCTTACTTCCAGTAGTGCCCACTGAGCGATTTCCGCTTCGTCCGCCGCCGCTCGTAGCGCGCCCGCCAGCTCGGCGCCCGCCAGTTCCGCCATCGCTGTGGCCACCATTGCGTGGTCGCGCGGCGGGGCGATGGCCTTCGGGAAGTTGGTTAGCCAGCGCCCATTCAGCCGAATCGGCCTTGCGAGCCAAATATACCGATTCGGAAGGCAAGTCGGCCTCCTCTATCATTGCGCCAGTGTATTCTTCTATTTCATATAAACTCATAATATCGTCGCCCGACACCAAAGTCACAGCGCGCCCGCCGTTTCCAGCGCGCCCAGTGCGGCCGATGCGGTGGACGTAATTACTTTTTTCATTCGGAACATCAAAATTTATGACTAGTGACAAATCGTCCACGTGGAGGCCGCGCGAGGCGACATCCGTTGCAACGAGTATGTGAAAGGTGCCAGATTTAAAGCCTTGGATAGTCTTCATGCGTTGAGCTTGAGGGATGTCGCCATGGAGCGCCTGCGACGAGTAGCCCTTCTGTTCCAAGTAATCCTGAACGCGATCAACTGCAATACGCGTATTGCAAAATATCATGCAGCTTTCGGGCTGCTCGATGAGAAGCAGGCGCCCCAACTGGGTGCGCTTCTCGTTTCGCTCAACGCGGTAATATAGTTGTGTGATAGCATCGACTGTGAGCGTGTCGGACGAGATCTCAACAGTTTCGGGATCTCGCATGTATTTTCGGCATATGTGCTGGATTTCTGGTGGGATAGTAGCCGAAAACAAGAGAGTAACGCGGTCACGCGGAAGTGTTTTTATGATTTTAACGACCTGATCTATGAAACCCATGTCTAGCATTCTGTCGGCTTCGTCGAGAACGAGGAACCGGATTTGCTTTGTCGAGAAGTTGCCTTGCTGAATGTGGTCAAAAACCCGTCCTGGCGTGCCTGTCAAAATTGCGGGATTGCGTTTTAGCTCGGCTATTTCTGTGCGGATGTTGTGCTGACCGTAAACGACAGCGGTGCGGTGGGCAAGGTGTTTTGAGATGAGCGCTAAGTCATTGTCGACCTGCACTGCAAGCTCTCGTGTGGGCGTGAGAATCAGGCCTTGAGGCGCTGAGGCCGTAGGCTCTGTGATTTGGAGCATTGGAATCCCAAACGCAGCCGTTTTACCGCTGCCCGTTTTCGAAATTACGATTAAATCCTCGCCGTTTAGTATGTGCGGAATTACTTTTTCCTGCACTGTTGTCGGGGTCTCAAAGCCCATTTCTGAAATTCCTCGAAGGATTTCTTCGTTGATGTTTAGTTCACTAAAACTTGCAAATTCATTGCCTATTTCCATAACTGCCCGCTTTCATTTAATTATCTCGACACCAGGTGGCGCAGCGATTTTGTCGAATATTCGCACTCCGTCTTCCATATGCCACGCTATTTCTATTGTGCCCTTAGGATGTGGCAATTTGATCTTTGCCCAATCTACTGTTGATGCTTTAACATTAAGTTTGTATCTATTTAGCTTAGAGTCTTCTGCAAATTCAATTCCTGCCATTTCAGCTGATAAAAAATACAACGGTGCTGCTGACCATGCATGGCAATAGCTGATTCCAGGACCAATTACATGGTACTCAGGACATTGCGTGTAACCTGCGTGTAGAAAGTATCCCCAACTTGAGCGAATAAGGTTTTCTGCCAATTCGGGCAAATCTGCTTTATAAAGTCCATCTAAGATATAGAATCCAAAACTTGGCGAAAAACGAATTCCTGCATCAGGATTATAACCGTTTAAGAACACACTGTCAAAGTTCTTCGCGAGGTGAGCCTTAATGGTCGCTAGTTGCTCAGGGGTTGCGACTTTCGCACGAATCACGAAAACTTGCGCGTGAAATGAATGAAATTCGCTGTTTAGAGAATCTTTATATAATCCGACGTTACCGTCGAAAAGTTTTTGTCTAATACTGCTGCGCACGACTTGGGCGCGTTCATTTAACTGTCGCGCTTCATCATTTTTTCCGAGTGCTAAAGCCATCTCGGCCATGTTTTCAAGGGCAATAATGTAAGTGCAAGAAAACACGCAGTGGATACCGTCGTTATCAAACTGCCTAGGACCTTTTCCGATTAAGTCGCCATGGAATCCGCCGTATTGAGAAAACTGCTTGCGTTTTTTATCCCAGTTGGCATCAAGCAACTTGTCTTCTCGCTCATCCGCCAAAGCGTCAAACCATGCTAAATTTGTTTTCATGGCTTCCCAGTCTCGTGCAAAAGATTCGGTTTTCCCGGAGAACTTGTAAAGTGCGTAATAACCTTCGATGGCATTAAGACAAAAATCCGTAATCATATAGTTGCCAGAGTTCGGATATACTGCACGGAAACGACCCTCTTCCTCAGGAGATTGACCGTAGAGTTGCATACAACGCTCCATCAATGCCTCATCGCCATAAACAGACATGTTGTTGAAGTACTGAATTACAGTGTCACGAACATACATTCCTCGCTCGCGCGAAACACAGTCTACGTATGCGTCTTCCATGTTTGTCGCTTGTGTAAGCTGGCATTGGTGCCAAACTTGGTTTAATAATTCATCACTGCATTCAAAACTTCCGATGTTTTTTACTGGATACTTGGCGTCGATTATTTTGAGCGATTCAAGCACTACATCAGAATCAGCGTTCCTGACTGTAATCATTAAATAACGCATACCGCGCGGTTGCATTGGCTGAAACTCAACCCTGTCGTTCATGCAAACTAATCTGTCACAAGACTGATAGTTGAACACGGTTTCGAGATGAAGTTTGTCATCTAGCATCACTTCGCTATAAGAAAAGTCGATGGTTGCACCTGCGACTCCAGACATTTTGATGCGCGGGAACACTAAATCTGTATGGCAGAGATCGAAGAGAAGCGCGAACCCTTGCGGATAAAGATTCTTTGAAAAACTGTTTGCGCCCGCATCAAAGTTTTGAAAAATGGCCCCGTAGTTGTCTAGGCTGGAAAAACGACAAGGTGCGTTTAGCGGAGCACCCTTGCTAAAGAGCGACCAACCGCCCGCTGCTTCGAGTTCCTCGGCAGGGTCAAAGGGCAGCTTTATTTTCGCGAGAGCGGAATCGAACTTGGTTATTTCTTGCGAAAGAGTATGCTTGAAATTATGTGGGCAGTCGAGGTCTTTTTCTGCCGAAAACACGAGACCTGCCTCGCTAGGAACTGCGAAAAGCTGGCAGAGGTAGTCGTTGTAACCGCGAACGGAGCCAAACAAGTAGTTCCAACCTTCTTTGAGATGCCACAAATGGTTGATTTTCATATTTCTAGTAGTGTCTTCGACGCCATCGGTTAATTCTTTACCGTTTAGCCAGACTTCGCCCCAAAACGCATTTGCCACAATGTCCTGCGCTTTTGGAGACCAAATCCATGTTTTAAAAAAGATTTTAAAGGAATAGTCATTTTGGTTATCGCTAGCAAAATCAGGCAAAGGAACTTCAAATCCGTGGATAGTAAAGTCGTTATTTATTGGAAGGATTTTTGCATCATTAATATTTAGGCTTCTCTCCGCCAAACTCATAAATGGAATTGAGCGAGGCTCAAATGTCCCCCAATGGTCTTGGTCTTTGAGGTCTACTGCGGGGAGCCAAGGATTTTCTTCAGCTTGTTCGACAACAATTTCAATCGGGTTTAGGGCAAAACTCATCTTATGCATATAGCTCTGGTGAGACTTTGAAGGACGCGCCTTCCAGCCGCCATTGCTTGTGGCTAAGTTTATGTCGCCTACATTACCCCAAGCGCAAAAACTGCCGATTGATGGCATTGCCTTGTATGTCTTAGTCCCAAATGAATTAACTATGACTTCAATCTTGTTTTCCCCGACATGAAGGTGTTTTGCAATATCGTAAGTATCGAACTGCGGAAACCTTGGATCAAAACGAACAGGCCCAAAGCCGACAAACTTATTATTTATTTTTAACTCATAAACTGTATCCGCAAACAAATGGAAATTGGCGGTTTGAGGCACTTTGTTGTCAATGTTAAAAACCTTTAGAAATTCGCAATATAGGTTGCGACCTAAACCTACCTCGTCATACCAAATAAATTTTTTACCGTCCGCTCTCAAAATAAAAACTCCTATCATAATTAGATTCTTTTGCATACGCTTTACATTATACGGGTTCGAGTAATACAAGTAAACATGTCGATTTAATTTTGTGTAAAATGTGTTAATGCAATATGAACCCAGCATTTTTCTTGTCTTTTATTTCGCTTTAAAGTAATATTATCAGTATTCAGTCCGTTGAAACGGAGGAAGTTAGGGGTAAATAACATGAGAAAACTTAAATTGGCGGTAATTGGTGCAGGTGGACGTGGAAACGCATATTCGAGTTATGCGTTAACTCACCCAGATGAAGTCGAAATGGTTATGGTGGCTGAACCACGTGAAGGGCAAAGACAAACATTTGCGGAGAAATACAAGATTACGGACGAGAATTGTTTTAATGATTATGACGAGTTTTTCATGCTAAAACGCGATGTCGATTTGTTGCTTATTTGCACACAAGACAAGATGCATTTTGAACCAGCTATGATAGCTTTGGAGCAGGGCTACGATGTGTTGCTCGAGAAGCCCATGACGCCGAATTCTGAGGAATGCAAGGCTTTGGTTGAGTGTTCCGAAAGGACAGGCAAGATTTTGGCAATTTGTCATGTGTTAAGATACACTTCGTTCTTTAGTAAGCTCAAGTCACTCATCGATGAAGGTCGCATCGGCAAATTGGTGAGCATGAGTTTGGATGAAAACATAGCTTACTGGCACTTTTCACATAGTTATGTGCGAGGACCGTGGGCGAATTCGAAAGAATCTAGTCCTATAATCTTGGCTAAAAGTTGCCACGATTTAGATATACTGTATTGGTATGCTGATTCAAAATGCAAGAGCATCTCTTCTTTCGGGGATTTGGTGCAGTTTAAGGCTGAGAATGCACCCGAAGGTGCGCCAAAACGCTGTTCGGACGGATGTCCGGTGAAAAACGATTGCCTTTACTATGCGCCAAACATTTATGTACACGATGAACATTCCTGGCTTTCGACAGCAAATCGTAGTTCTGAAAACATCTCTGGCATATTAGAGGGATTGAAGACTAGCGAATTTGGGCGTTGTGTTTACCATTGTGAGAATGACGTGCCAGATCACATGGTTACCGCGATGGAGTTTGAAAACGGGGTTACAGCGACGTTCAATTTGAATGCTTATACGAATGAGTGTTATAGAACCATTAAGTTGCGCGGAACGCTTGGCGAAATTTCAGGAAACATTGAAGAAGATAAAATCGAAATAGTCGACTTTAAGTCAGGCGAAACGCACACGATTGAGTTGAAAAAAGTGTCCTCGGGTCACGGCGGTGGAGATACTGGAATAATGCAGTCTTTGGTTACAGCACTAAGCGTTGGTGGTAAGCCCTTAACGAATGCATCGGAGTCTCTTCAAAGTCATTTGATGGCGTTTGCGGCGGAGCAGTCACGAGTGAGTGGAAAGACTGTTGATTTGCTGGCAGAGAATTCTCAGAGGTAATTGAAGTAATTGAAGTACTCGACGCAAAAATGGAGGAAACGCAATGATAAAGAAAGCATTTGCAGTAATCAAGAGCAATCCAGGACTTGTAGTTTTTTACCTTTTGTATACTTTGGCTTATGAAGTCGGAAGCGTTTTGTTTATGCCTAATGATTATGCAAACAACAAAGATGTCGGAGTGATGTTTGCGCAACTTGGGAAAATATATTTGTTTATAGGTGTGAGTGGTATTATTTCACTTCTGGTACTATCAGGTGCAGGGCATATGCTTGCAGAGGCAGTTACAAAAGGGAAGACGAGTTTTGCAAACTTTTTTCCTGGTATAAAGAAGTTTTTTTGGCGGGTTTTTCTTACGATGCTGCTAATATTTGCGATGGCTATAGTTTTCACGATTGTTTTGGTTATTGTTGGATTTATTCTTGTTTTAGCTTTAAATATTATCATTAAGATAGGCGCATCTGGAGTTCAAAATACATTAGTAGTTGCAGTCAGCACAATTGTTTTTATGTCTATCATTTTCTTAGCTTTGATTTTTGTTTTACCTTTGTATATGTTATGGTTTCCCGCAATATTTATTGAAGATTCCAACATATCTGTGGCAATGCGAAATGGCATAAATGCGGGAAAAAAGAACTTTGGGAAGCTGATAGGGATTCTTGGAGCGATATTCATTCCTGTAATTGGCTATTTGATCTATACATTTTTAACGACTGGTTTTTCGAATAAAGAAAATTCTGCAGTATTTACGACATTTACGCCAGCATATTATGCTTTTGTTTTAGTTACTACGATTGTCTCCTTATTTGTATTGCCATCGCTTTTTATTATTTACAACGAGCATAAAATGAGGTATGCGCCAATAGTTGCGAAAATTGAAGAGCAAGGTGAAGGTGGAATTGTGGAGAAAGGCGAGGGTTCTGGCGAGCCACATGAGCCGCAAAGCACATAACCAAAAGCCACCTAGATTTTCCTAGGCGGCTCTATTTTTAAAATATTCAGTTGTGTTTGCCAAACGTCTTTGCGGTTTGGCTTCATGCCCTTTCAAGGATTTCCTTTCGCCTTCACTCGCGATCTTGTCTTGACACTTTCTTGCATTTTCAGATGCGCTTTTTCGTGCACTTACTTAACAAAAACACTTATCTTTCAATTCAAATTTTCTTTCTTTCGCTCAATATTTGCCGCGACTTACTTGAATAAAGTTCTTTTGTACTTGCTTTTGACTTACCATTACCATTTGCCTCTTGACACATGACCAGCAAGTTCTGCTTTCGATCTTTGCTTGATAACCCAAGAGTCATCTTTAGCCTTTTCAAAAACACTTACGCACGGTGGATCAAGATTAATTTCAATACCTTCCTTGCAAAGCGCATCAATCTTACCAGCTAATGCGATTAGTTTCATGTGAATGTCATTGGTTCTATCCGACTTGAAAATTTTCTCTGCGTCTTCCGACGACAATTGAGCAAATTTATCCTTGGTCGCTCCGCATTTAGGACAAACGTCCGGCGCTTCCGCACCTTCATGAGTATAACCACACACGCTACATTTCCATAATAAGTTCATTGGTATCACCCTTTCTTCTCTGTCTTTAATTTAAGTTTACTCCTCTTGTTTTTGAATTGCAATAGAATTATGTAAATTTTATGTGAAAAGTTCCTAAACCTAAAATTAGGTCAAATTCAAAGGCATTCCCCGCGCTGACGCGCGAGACAAAAAGCCCTGCCGGGCGACTTGGGGCGCGAAAAACCTCGGCGCGCGGCGAAAGGCGAAATGCGAAAGGCGAAAGGCAGGTAGGTAAGGGCATGGCTCTGCCGATTTTCGGTTTTCCGTCGCTTTTTCTTTTTGCCAAATAGCAAACTACGATTTTGCATACTTTTTGGAAAGCAAATCGCAGTTTTGCATACGATATTTTTTGAAAAAGCAAAAAACAGTAGTCAATCATCTCGAAAATGCCCCCAAACCATCGGCTTTTCCATAGAATGGACCGGGATTTTTTAATTGTGTATGCAAAAACTTGTTTTGCTTTTCATTTCGTATGCATTTTTCGCTTTTGCTTTTTTGAAGTCGCAAAAAGCGACGGCAAAGTGAGAAATGTAGTATAATGTAAACAAATTATTACAAAGAAAATACTCACTTATTATGAGGAGGGCGAGACATGTATAACTTATTAATTGGCGGAGCTGCGGGACAAGGCGTTGATACTTTGACGGCGATGTTGGAAAGAATATTGAAGCGCGCCGGTAACAACGTTTTCACTTACAGAGATCTGATGTCTAGAATCCGCGGTGGGCACAATTTTTCGCTTATTCGTTTTGGAGTCAGAGACATCGCCTCTCACAGTTATGTTTTAGATGGCATGATTGCATTAAATGAAGAAACAATTGAGTTACATAAAGACAAGGTAAAGTCGAACGGGTTTATTCTATGCGATAGCAAACTGATTTTGCCGGAGGCTGACGCGGCGGACCCGCGCCTGATAAAGCTGCCACTCAGCGACACGGCCAAAGAGCTTGGAAACGCCGTGGTAGCTGGCAGCATTGCGCTTGGCGCGGCGCTCAAGCTAATGGGCGAGGGGCTTGAGCAGTGCGCGGACGTGCTGGCGCTTAGTGTTAAGAGCGAATTCGTGGGACTAAATTTAAAAGCATTTGAGGCGGGATTTGGGGCCGTGGAAGTGCGGTTCGCGCACGGGGGTGGCAGAGCCGCCGCCGCAGCCGCGGACGCCGGAGGCATAGGCCGAATCTTGCTAAACGGCAACAAGGCTATTGCGCTTGGAGCGTTGGCTGCGGGCCTGAAATTCTATTCTGCCTATCCAATGTCGCCCTCGACTTCAATTATGGAGTATCTGTCTTCAAAAATGATAGAAAGCGGTGTTGTTGTCGAGCAAGCCGAGGATGAAATCGCGGCAATAAACATGGCAATCGGCGCCTCGTATGCAGGAGCTACAGCGATGATAGGAACCTCTGGCGGCGGGTTTTGCCTTATGGTTGAGGCTCTTGGGCTCTCGGGTATGGCCGAAATACCACTGGTGATTGTGAATGTTCAGCGCCCTGGTCCGACGACAGGCCTCCCAACTCGCACCGAGCAGAGCGATCTAAAATTTGTGGTGTCGGCTTCGCAGGGAGAGTTTCCGCGGATGGTGATTGCGGTCAAAAACCAGGAGGACTGTTTTTATCAGACGATAAGGGCATTTACTATTGCCGAGAAGTATCAGATTCCGGTGATTATTTTGAGCGACCAGTATGTTGGAGATTCTACAGCGACGTTAAACAGTTTTGACTTGAGTGGAGTTTCTCAGTCGGGTCTTAATGAGTCCTGTGAGCCCGAATACCTTAGATACAGATACTCTGATGACGGAGTGTCGCCTCGAAAGCTTCCAGGCAACCAGTGTTGCTTTGTGACCGCAGACAGTGATGAACACGACGAACACGGCATGATTACTGAGTCAGCTGACGTTCGCGTGCGGATGATGGATAAAAGAATGAAAAAACTTGAACTTTTGCAGAAGGAATTGCAAGAGCCTGAGTTTTTAGGTGATAAAGATTTTGAGACCCTTCTAATTGGCTGGGGCTCGACTTGGGGGCCGATTTCAGAGGCGATAACACTGCTCAACTCAAATAGTGGCATGAAATTTGGAGCTTTAGTGTTCGGAGATGTTTTTCCGCTGCCTACGGAGAAAATCACACAGATGGCTGCTCGCGCAAAGCGAATCATAAACATTGAGCAAAACGCTACGGGCCAACTTGCAGGCCTCATCCGCGAATACACTGGTGTGCAGATGACAGGAAGTGTGCTGAAGTACGACGGCAGGCAGATTTGCGCTGATGAAATTGTTGCAGCAATCAATAAGGAGGTGGGCAAATGAGCAACTTCGAAACTTTTGAAACCGCCTGGTGTCCAGGTTGCGGAAACCATAGCATTCTAGAATGTCTTAAGACGGCACTTGAGGAACTGGGAAAAAACCCACATGAGGTGCTCATGATGGCTGGAATCGGTCAGGCTGCCAAAACGCCCCAGTATATAAGCGCGCATACGTTTTGTGGGCTGCATGGTCGCTCACTTCCGCCAGCTCAGGCCGCAAAAATCGCGAACTCGGATCTCACAGTAATCGTGGAGACAGGCGATGGAGACTCCTATGGCGAGGGCGGGAATCACTTCGTTCACGCCGTGCGGCGAAACGTCAATATCACACATTTCGTACACGACAACCAAATTTATGCCCTCACAAAAGGCCAGGCGTCGCCAACAACGACAGAAGGGCAAGTCACAGAAGTCCAGCCAACAGGCAGTCACAACTCTTCATTCAACCCTCTGCTCATGGCTATTTCAGCGGGTGCAGGCTTTGTGGCTCGCGCTTTTAGCGGCGAAAAAGAGCACCTCGTCGAAATCATGAAAAAAGCTATCCTCTACGACGGTTATGCGCTAGTCGACATTTATCAGCCTTGCGTTAGCTTCAACAAAATTAATACCTTCGCCTACTACAAACAACGCGTTTATAAACTCGGCGACGACTACAATCGTTTCGACAAAATTGGCGCAATGCAAAAGGCGATGGAGCCAGATTCCAAAATCCCAATCGGCATAATTTACGAAGAAAAAAAGACAACCTTCCACCAAAAAAACGAAGTCCTGACAAACTGCGCAAAGTCTGGCGTTTCGCTGGCGCGAACAAAGCAAGATCTCAGCCTTGTGCAGCGATATATTGATGAGCTGCGATAAATTTTCATTGTAAATCGCCCAATGCCATGTTATATTGTTACTTGAAAAAACATTAAATTTACCCTCCGCAAGGAACACTATTTGAGGTGAGAATAAATGAATTTTGAAGTAACCCGATCGGGCATGTTTTCTGACTTGTTGATTCCGGAGGTATTCGTAACCGAATACATGCCGGAACTTTTGCCTGGGCAGGTAAAACTTTATTTGTATGCAGTTTATTTAAGTTCTCGAAAGCTGAAAATCGAGAAGGAAGATATTTGCGTAAAACTTGGGATGTCTTCACCGGAGGTAGAAAATGCCTTGCTAACAATGGAGGCATTGGGTTTATTGCATCAAAAACGAAGTGGAATTGTTCTGGCTGATTTGAAGGAAAAAGAACTTCATAAGCATTTTCGTGAGAGGTCAAACTCGAATCCTGAAGAAACTGAAAAACATATGTCTAGGAATAAACTTCGCAATCAGGTTGTCCAAGATATAAATAATCGGTTTTTCCAAGGTGTAATGCCTTCTTCATGGTATTCTGACATTGATTCTTGGTTTGAAAAATTCGGATTTGAGGAAGGCGTTATGCTTGCACTCTTCCAACACTGTTATGACCATAAAGTGATAAATAAAAATTACATTCTTAAAGTGGCCCAGAGTTGGCATTTGAAGGGCATAATTAATAGCATCGATTTAGATAATTATTCTGTGGAATATCAAAAGGTTAGAGAGATAATTTCTAAGGTTTCGAGTAAACTTCGAAAGGGCAAACTAACCGAGTATGAGGAAGGTTTTGTTCGTAAATGGGTACTAGAATTCGGTTACGGATTTGATGTAATCGAACTTGCATTAAAGAAGACGACGCGCAGGCTAAACGTAGGCTTTGAATATATTGATAAAATTATTTGCGAATGGAATTTGTTTGCATTGAAAACCGCAGATGAAGTGCAAAATTACGAGACGAATATACGTAAGTCGCCTGTAAAACAGGGCGAAAAGGGAACAGGAAAAAAAGAAATTGGTGGTTCTACCCTTCGAAAAGGATTTAGCGAGAATGATATGAAAGATTTGATAGATATTTGACCTTGAAAGTCGGTGTTTGAATGAAAGGCGAAATTTTTGCGTTGGTTAAAAAAGAATTTGAAATAAAGCGGTTAAAAGCGTTGGCGGAAGCCGAGAATCGTCTTGAAAATGTTCGCCGTGAGGTGGAAGGATTTAGTTCACTTGAAAAAGAAATTGGCAACTTGAGCTTGGCGGCTTTGAAGGAAGTGCTCAAACGACCTGACGAGGCTGAGAAGATTAATTCTGCGTTGGAAGTTGCGGTGGCTGAAAAAGGTTTGAAAAAGCTCGAAATGCTTGCGAGCGCTGGTTATTCAGAGGAATATTTGAATGCTGAGTTTCAGTGCTCTAAGTGTGAAGATACAGGGGTGGCTTCAGGACAAGTGGTTTGCAGTTGTTTTCGACAGAAAATGATTGAAATGATGTTTATGGAGTCAGGACTTGTGTGGGGCAAAACTGCTCGGTTTGAGATGTTTGATGCAAATATTTTTTCTAATAAAAATGATGTCGAGAAGTATTTGATAAAGGATTCTCCTAGAAATCAAATAGGGAAAATCCGTGTAAGATGCGAAAAATATGTGGCAGATGATTTTATGGTGCTTGGTGGAAAAGGCCTGCTTTTCTTTGGAAACACGGGGACAGGCAAGACATTTATGGCTCAATGTATTGCAAATGACATTTTGCTAAAAGGTTTTTCGGTTGCCTATGTAACAGCACCAATGATGTTTGATAAATTAAATGAGGCTCGGATGAATTATGGTGAGGTAGAACATGAAGATTATTTTGCGACTTTAAAAGAGGCCGAGTTACTTGTAATCGATGATTTGGGAACTGAAACATCAACTGATGCAAAGGCATCAAATTTATTACAGTTACTGAACGCGAGGGATGCGCTTGATTTAATTTCTCCGCGTAAAACAATAATTTCAACAAATTTAAATTTAACCGGGATTCGTGAAAAATACGATGAACGCATATATTCTAGAATAGTTGGGAAATTTATCACCTGCCAATTCGGAGGCGAAGATTTACGTATAGTTTTGAAATAACTGCAAAAATACACACTTAAATCAAAATAATATTCACTATAATATGTGGACTTATCTGGTCTGTTGTTGTAAATTATTAACATAAAATTTGGCGAAGGGGGAATGCTATAGTGTAATTAGTATTATTTCGGGTGGATTAAATAAACGCTGCTTTATTCTACTTGCACCTATACCCCTATTAATAATTAGTTGAGTACTTTTAATTTTGAATTCACCTGTAGTATATTTGGGGAATAAGCCCTGTCCAGGTGCAAAAAGTGCTCCGATAATGGGGATGCGGATTTGTCCGCCGTGAGCATGGCCGGTCAATAACATGTCCACGCCGCTATCTGCAAAAAACTCGCAGTATTCGGTTCGGTGTGCAGCTAGGATAGTGTAAGTTGAAGAAAGGTTTTTTGGAAGTGCCTTATCAAGAAAGCCCTTTACAATAGTCTTTTCGATGTCCGTTTTGAATTCTTGAGAATAAATACCGAAAAGAGGGTCGTTTATTCCACAAATGTTTATTGTTTGGCCATTTTTAGAAATTGGCTTGGTTAAATTGTCAAGGTAAGTGAACCCGCAGGATTTAAGCGTTGTTTTTAATTCTTGAAAGTTTGAAGGAGAAAGGGATGCTTCGTAGTTGCCAGTTATCCAGTATACGGGGGCGATTTTGCCAATATCTTTAGCAAAACTTGCGACGTCGGATACGAAATAGTTTTGGTCAGAAGTGCTTGATTCGACGATATCGCCAGAAATAATAATAATATCTGGATTGAGGTTTCTGCATTGGGAAATCACGTTTTTGTAAATGGGTCCATCGTTTATGTGTAAATCAGATAAAAAGATGATTTTATAGCCTTTAAAAGCTAAAGGAAGTTTGTTGCTTGTTGCGTTATAGTAATCAATCTCTAAGTCATTGTTTTGATGAAATAGAAAGCTGGGTAAAAAGATTATTGAATTAATAACTAGACATAATATAAGTGAAATTAATACTAGTGAAATGATTTTTTGTCGCAACGTCATTGTATAATTGCCTCCCCAAAACTAACTGAAGACATTTTACTACATATTTGATCGAAATCATATTATTTTACGAGGTGATAAGAAAATGACTATTTTGGACACGGAAAAACTCAAAACATTAAGAATTAAGAAAGGATACAGCCAGGAATCTTTAGCAAATAAGGCTTGTTTGTCTACAAATTTCATAGGGAATATTGAGCGTGGGAAGGATAATATTGCACTTGATTCACTTGCTCAAATTGCGAAGGCACTCGATGTCGAGCCAGGGACATTACTTAGATCTAAAATTGAAGTTGCAGCCAATGAGTTTTTGTGGAGCGAAACACAAGAAAAAGAGCGTATGTATCAACAGAGCATATTTATGATGGAAACATTTGATAGAGAAGAGATGACTACGATTTATTTAATGATAAAATTAGTTTTTGATTCAAAGACAGGCACATCCAAATGGTAGAAAAAGAGGCCCGCATCTGATATTATTGACGCAAAGAACGGGGGATGTTGGCTAATTGGAAAAAGTAATCTTGCAAGGCGTCGTTGAGGGTATTATTTATCAAAACGACAATAACGGATATACGGTTGCTGTTTTGGAAACAAAAACAGAACTCCTTACGATAGTTGGATGCATGCCCCTAATAAATGAAACGGATAAACTACGAGTTACGGGCATGTGGAGCAACCATCCTTCGTATGGACCTCAATTCAAGGTCGAGATTTGTGAAAGGTTGAAACCTGACACTACTAAGGAACTTATAGAGTACCTTTCTTCGGGTATGTTCAAAGGAATTGGCCCAAGCAAAGCAAAAAAATTAGTGTCGCATTTTGGGATGGATGTCCTAAAAGTAATAAAAAATGATCCGACACGACTTTCTGAAGTTAAGGGGTTTACTATAGAAGCGGGGCTTCGGATAAGTGAAGACTATTGTGAGATTATTGAATTAGAAGAGGTTATGCTTTTTTTACAGAACTTTGGAGTGTCTCCCGTAGTCGGAGCAAAAATATATAAGGAAATTGGAGCGGGGTCTTTAGATGAAATTAAGAGGGATCCATATTTGCTTTCACTCGGTGATTTTGGTATAGACTTTAATGTGGCTGACAAAATAGCTGAAAATTTGAACATTAATCCAGATAATATCAATAGGATTATGAGTGGTATTGAATATGAACTTATGAAAGCCGCTCAAAACGGACATTCGTTTTTACCTTCTGATAAGTTAAAAGAGTTTTCGAGTAAACTTCTTAAGATTGATGTGGAACTCGTGGATAAAGGTGTTTGTGGGTTGGTAGAAACTGAAAAAATAATCGAAGATGTATTTGAGAGTTATGAAGGAATGGAAACCCGTGTATATTTGGAAGAATTTATAAATGCTGAGAAACTTGCTGCATCAGATTTACTTCGTATTTCAAACTCCGTTATTCCGCTAAACCACAAGGAGATTCTTAAGATGACCACGCAATTAGAGGCAACGTCTCATCTGAAACTTGACAAAAAACAGAAAGATGCAATTTTGCAAGTGTCAGACAACGGAGTGGTTGTAATAACTGGAGGACCTGGCACAGGAAAGACTACGATTATACATACGCTACTGTCGATTTTTGATAAAATAGGGATGAAATATTTGCTTGCAGCTCCGACGGGAAGAGCTTCGAAAAGAATGAGTGAGGCCACCGGTACAGACGCCTCGACTATTCACAGATTATTAGAAGTTATGTTTTCGGAAGAAACGGGAAGGCCATTCTTTCAAAAGGACAGAAATAATCCTCTTGATACAAACGTCTTAATTATCGATGAAATGTCAATGGTTGATATTTCTTTGATGAGTTCCTTACTCGAGGCAGTTAAAAATGGTACGCGATTAATTTTACTCGGTGATGTAGATCAATTACCTTCTGTTGGTGCTGGAAACGTGCTCAAGGACATTATACATTCAGAAAGAATCAGTTTTGTTAAGCTCAGCAAAGTCTTTCGTCAAGCGCAAGAAAGTATGATTGTTGTAAACGCTCATAAAATAAACCGAGGTGAGTACCCGACTCTAAACGCAAAGGGCAAAGATTTTTTCTTTATAAATGCTTCGAGTTTTGAGCGCGTATCTGAGGTGATAATTGAATTGTGCTCCAAACGTTTGCCGGAAGCATATGGGCTCAATTCAATTCGTGACATACAGGTAATTTCCCCAACACGACGAGGCCCGTCTGGTGTGAGAGCATTAAATGTTGACCTTCAGAATTCTTTGAATCCAAAGGTAGAGGGAGTTATTCAAAAAGAGTGGAACGGAATTGTTTATAGAGTTGGCGACAAGGTCATGCAAAACAAAAACAACTATGATATTTCTTGGGTTAAGACAAAAAGCGGATTCGAGGATGGAACGGGCGTTTTTAATGGGGACCTCGGTTCGATTATTTCAATTGATGTTTTCGGGTTAAAAGTCCAAGTCTATTTCGATGATGATCGCGAGGCCTGGTATACTTTTGACAATATGGATGAACTTGATTTGGCTTACGCGGTAACTGTTCATAAAAGCCAGGGCTGTGAATTTCCTGTCGTGGTAATACCAATGTGCAAAGTTCATAATATGCTCATGACCCGTAATTTACTCTACACTGCAGTAACTCGAGCGAAACAAATGGTAGTTTTAGTAGGTGAAGAAGAATGGCTTGCGCAAATGGTTAGAAATAATCGTGAGATGTTTCGATATTCTGCGCTTGCAGAACGCATATCATTCCTCTGGGAGCACTAGTTAGAGCACAATTTAAAGCAAATAAAGCACAAATTAAAGAACAAATTTAGAAAGGTAACTCATGATATACATAGATCTTGATGCGCACGTCCGAAAACTAGCGCGCTTTTTAACTAACCTAATTTTCCCGCCGAAATGCATATTTTGTCGGCGGATTATTGTCATGCCTACGGACGGAATCTGTGATATCTGTGAAACTGAGCAAAAGTTAGTTGGGTGGATAAACGGCCAAACCCGCCTTGGTCCAGGGCTAATTTTTGTCGACGGCGTCTTTGCCGGATGTGAGTACACCGAACTTGTCAAAAGCGCGGTTGTTCGTCTCAAGTTTTACGACGTTTCAGTCGTTGCAAAACCGCTTGCATTCATGATGGCGCGCGGTCTATCAAATTACGCTGATCTCTTTGATGTAATAATACCTGTCCCGCTATCCGCGGAACGCCTCGCTTCGCGAGGTTTCAATCAGTCCGAGCTCATCGCAACTGAACTTTCTCGACTGCTTGAAATCAACTTGGACGCCGCCTCGTTAGTGAGGGTGCGGCACACAAAAAAGCAAAGCCTTACAAAAGGAGCGGAACGACTCGAAAACATAGCCGCAGCGTTTGATGTGCGGAGCTCACGCTGCGTCGTCGGACCGCGCGGAACTGCGGGCAATATGGACTCCGCCGCCACAACCTCAAGCGTCAACAGCATAGTCGGAAAGCGCGTGCTCCTTGTTGACGATGTCCTAACGACAGGTAGTACGGCGGCCGAGTGCGCACGCGTGTTGCGTGAAGCGGGAGCCCAAAAAGTATATGTTGCCGTCGTGGCGGTGGCGATATGAATTTTTGTTAAAAATCATAACGAGTTTATGGAGGAATAACATAGTGAGTACAAAGATAAATTTATATAAATATCACTGCTATTTGAAGTCGCTAAAGCGTGTAAAACTATGCCGAAATAATGACGATAAGTCAGCCTTTTTAGAGAAGCTTGCTGATGAATGCATTAGATCTAAAGTAGCTTTGCAAAGTTTTGAATTCATGTGGAATCACATACATTTTTCCTTAGGGATACAGTGGGACTCAAGCTCGAAGCCAGAGCCGAACTGGCTTGTGCATACGGTTAAATATTTTGTGTGGAACGTAAATAGGTGCTATGGATACTATTATCGACAAAAATATTGTGAAGACGGTCCTCTTTTCTCTAAGAATTCCGATAAGTTTAAGGAGAAAAAATATCCAAATGATTTTACGACAATGCTCGCATATATTCATAATAATGCAACGATTCGCAACGAATATGCAGTGTTTGAGGATAGTCCATTTTCATCATATAATTTTTATATCGCCTCATTTTTGAGAAACGAAGAGTTCCTAAATCACCCTAATATCAGGTCAATTTGCACATCGCGACTTGGCTTAAAGCTTTTTCGTGCAATGAATGTGCGAGAGGCAATGTCACAATTTGGAGACGCAAGGTCAATGTCAACTTGTCTATCGAATTTTCTAGACAAGCATCAAAAATTATTAGAACTGCGCGATATGAAAAACAAAGACAATGCAGCTAAAAATCGATATCAAGAACTTGGCATTATGCCGCTACTTATGGACAAAAGCAAATTGGAGATTTGTCCATCGCGAGGGCATATAATCCTCAGATACATAGATAATATTGTAGGCGAAGCATATGAGGCAGATAAAGCAGATAAAGCAGATAAAGCAGATAAAGCAGATAAAGCAGATAAAGCAGATAAAGCAGATAAAGCATATGAAACTGAAAGTGTTGAGGAAATTTTTCGCAAATTTGCAAACCTATTTTATTGGCTTAAATCGAATAGCCGAAAGCAGTATTGCATTGGGGCGCAATCCCTCGAATCTAGCGACGAGGAAGTTGACATAAAAGAAGTATTTCATTTGATTCGGATAGAGCACGAAACAGAGTTGCGCGAATTCATTTGTGCTGTTGCAACGAAAACATCACAAAGACTTATCTCGCGAACATTAGGTCTAAGTCGCGAGTATGTCAAAAAGTGTATTGCGGGAGTAAGTAGCTGAATTTACAACCAGCTAAGGGAGTAAGTGGCCAGATTTACTACCAAAAACTCTCTAAAAATAGTTGAGAGGTAAATCTGACTGATTTTGACGTGATATTGGCAGGCAAAGAGTAAAGAAACACGCAATTTCGTTGAGCAAAAGCGGGAAATGAAGGTCTAAAGAAAAAAATGGTTGAGAATGCGGGGACTTACTCCCTCAATACGCTCCGCCGCGCTCCGCCTTTTCTTACGCGCACTTGAATTTACCTCTCCAATGTGGTATTTTTAATTGTGGCTTTTTAGCCCGCTTTAATACTTTGAAACGGAGGTGCGCACTATGCTTGAGATTTTCAAGACTCTAGATACTGGAGAACTTACGAAAATTAAAGAAATTGAAAAGGGATGCTGGATTAATATGTACGCGCCGACTAAGGACGAGATTAGTCGTATTGAAGACGACCTCGGCATTATGCCAAACTTCATCCGCGACCCTCTCGATGACGAGGAGAAACCGCATATTGATGTCGAGGATGACCAGACGCTCGTGGTTGTTGACGTTCCGTATGTGTTTGAAGAGGATAGCATTCAAAAGTATGAGACGATGCCGATGGGTATCATTATAAAAGGCGACTACATAATTACAGTAAGTTTCAGAAAAAACGAGATAATTGAAATTATAAAGAAAAACCGCCTCAAGGAGTTTTTCACGTTTAAGCATACAAGATTCACTTTCCAGATACTTTTTGTAGCGTCGAAGGAATTCCTGAGATACCTCAGATTAATTGATAAAAAGACGGATGACGCAGAACGCACCCTTCGCAAGTCCATGAGGAACAAAGAATTGTTTATGTTGCTTCAGCTCGAAAAATCGCTTGTGTTTTTTGCAACGTCATTAAAGTCAAATGAAATGGTGATGGAGCGACTTCTAAGAGGTAAGAGCCTCAAAAAATATGAAGAAGATCAGGATTTACTAGAAGATGTAATCATAGAGAATAAACAGGCAATCGAAATGGCCAACATATATAGTTCGATTTTGAGCGGAATGATGGATGCCTTTGCATCGGTAATTTCGAACAACCTCAACATGGTAATGAAATTCCTGACTTCGATAACCATCGTTTTGGCGATTCCGACCATGATAGCAAGCTTCTTCGGCATGAATGTCGGAGTGCCCTGGCAGGGCAACATCTGGGGTTTTGTGTTTGTGGTTGCGATTTCGCTAGCTGCCTCGGGCACAGCGTTCTTCTTCCTTTGGAAGAAGGATATGTTTTGAGTATGCATGAGGGGATATAGATGAAATTTTTCGGACGCCTAATGAAAGAACGTTTCGTGATTCACGAAACAATTGCTGAAGACTTTGAAACTCACAAACCGCTGGTGGACAGGCTTGAAAAGTGCCTTCGCATCGTATGCAAGGATTTCGATATTAGTGTGCCGATTTGGCTTGACAGAAATACAAAAGAATTTGCTTGCTTCCGCAGAACGACGTTTACTGCGGAGCAATTTATTGACCATGTGAAATTTGATCGTCTTCAGATTGAAGTCAATTTAGACTAGGGATTAATGAGCTGAAACAGATCTTCTTTGTTAAATTTATATATCTTGCTGCAAAAATGGCAAACGCATTCTGTTTCGACAGGGTCGTTGGCCATTTCTTCTAGGTCGTTTGCACCAAGGCTTATGAGTCCGCGCTCCATGCGGTCGCGTGAGCAGTTGCATTTGTATTGGCAAGGGCGGGTATCAAGAATTTGCAAATCTTTTTCAGCAAAAAACAAGTCAAGAATTGACTCGGGGGTTTCGCCCCATGAAAGCAAAGTTGTGACGGGAGGCATGCTGTCGATAGTGTTTTCGATATACGAAATGATTGAGTCGTCGGCGCCTGGGAGGAGTTGAAATACGTATCCGCCAGCGTTTGCGACCGTGAGGTCGGGATTTATTAAGACTCCGAGCGCGACAACGGAAGGTGTTTGCTCTGAGGATGCGAAATAGTAGGTCAGGTCGACGCCAATTTCGCCTGAAATGAGCTCAACTTGGCTTACGTAAGGCTCCTTCATGCCGAGGTCCTTGACTACGGTCAAAACCCCTTTTCCTACGGCGCCGCCAACATCAAGTTTGCCGTCATCCTCGCGCAACGGCAAATCAGCCAAAGGCCGATGCACGTAGCCGCGAACATTAGAACTGCTATCAGAGACCGCAATTAAACCTTCGAGCGGTCCATCCGACTTGATTTGAAGGCTCAATGTATCGTTTTCACTTTTGAGCATTGAGCCCATAATCGCCGCCCCAGTTAGTAAGCGCCCGAGCGCCGCTGTTGCGACAGGTGAAAGTTTATGTATTGTCGCGGCTTCTTGCACTAGCTCTGTTGTTTCGGCGACGAAAGCGCGAACGGTGCCATTGGCAATTAAAGCTGTTGCTATATGGTCTGACATTAAAATCCCCCTATACATTAAAAACACTGACCCGGCTTGTAGGCCAGGTCAGTCATTTTTTTCTTAAGACTAACTATATTTATTCAATCCGAATAAGTTACATAGCTTTTCTTACGTTTGATGCTTGAGGTCCTTTTGATCCTTCTACTACTTCGAACTCAACCTCTGCGCCTTCTTCTACTGTCTTGAAACCTTCCATTGTGATTGCTGAGAAGTGAAAAAATACATCCTTGCCGCCTTCTCTTTCAATGAAACCGTAACCTTTTTCTGCGTTAAACCATTTTACTCTTCCAATTTCCATTCTTTTTATTCCTCCTGAATCTTTCTGGCGTCTACTTTTAGCGCCACAACAACTATAACATGGCAATTATTACATGTCAAACATTTTCGGCAATATTTTTTTATTTTGATTAAAAGGTAAATACGGTTGACATGTAAAGCGCTTTTTTGTATACTCATGTTTGCCCGCTTTTCTTGGGTAATGTTTGGCCTGGTAGTTCAGTTGGTTAGAACGCTAGCCTGTCACGCTAGAGGTCGAGGGTTCGAGTCCCTTCCAGGTCGCCAAGTACGCCCAGATAGCTCAGTTGGTAGAGCAGTGGACTGAAAATCCACGTGTCGCTGGTCCGATTCCGGCTCTGGGCACCATACTGCGGATGTAACTCAGTGGTAGAGTGTCACCTTGCCAAGGTGAAAGTCGAGAGTTCGAATCTCTTTATCCGCTCCAAAATAAACAGAAATGCCTCTCTTGCAGAGAGGCATTTTTTTTATTGGGGACAAATAGACTTTTGCTAGAACAGCGTGAGCGGGCTCCACTTTGGCACGGCTAACTGAATCATCTCTGGGTCGAGTTCAATATCAATCTCGTTTGCCAGGATTGTTTCGCCGTCGATATTTACGATGAGTGTCGTCTCGGACTTAATGTTTAACTTTGTTAACTTGTAAAAAGAAACTTCTTTTTCGCGTGTGTGTTTGCCAGCGATGTATTTTGGTAGAAGTCCGAGCACTCGAAGTTGAGAAAGGGCAGATACGAGGCAAAGGTCTAGGAAGTTGTCCGAAGGATGCGCATTTGGGCTAGGCATTATGCCACCACCGTAGAATCGGCCATTTGAGATTGCAGCTAAGATAATTCTCTGTCGTGTAGTGATACCGTCCATAGTGATTTCAACATCCATGTTTCGGTCTTTTATTAAAGTGCCAAGAGCTGAAATAATATATGCAACCTTTGCGGGGAGCCAGGGTATATTCTTAGTCGTTCTGACCATATTAAAGTTTGTAATTGCATCGATTCCAAGTGAAGAAATGTTTAGGAAGTGCTGGTTGTTAATTCGAGCAGAATTGATCGGACAAATATCGCCGTTAATGGTATCCTCAATAAGTTGTTCTAATGTATGGTTAGAGTATTTGTGACCACCTGTAATGGTTCGAACGAAGTCGTTACCAGTACCGCCTGGTATTACTGCGAATTGAACTTCCTTGTTATTAATAATGCCGTTCAAAACTTCGTTAGCAGTACCGTCGCCGCCAACAGCATATATTCGTGAGGTGCCTAAATAATGCTTTGCAAATTGCGTAGCATCGCCGGGGCCAGTCGTTATTTCGATGTTATATTCCAGTTCAAGCCGGTTAGCAATAGAAGTGATTAACGGTACGAGTTTTTTGCATTTTCCGTGACCTGCATTTGGATTGATAATAAATATGTGCTTCATGAAATCAATTATAGTAAATTCAAGAATAAATAACAACCAAAACGAAATTCGTGCTATAATTACGCTATGCAAGCACACAAAAAACTTGGAGGATAAGAGCCATGTACATACTTGAAAACGAGGTGTCAATAGCCCATCTCGACAATGAGCTGGCATTGTTGAATTTGAAAACAGGGAAGTATTTTACCCTGAATGAAACGGGTGCAAGGATTTGGGAATTGTTGCGAGCGAACATGAATGAGGAAGAAATTCTTAATGAATTGAAGGTTGAGTATGAAATAGACGAGGCTGTTTTAGAAGCTGATATCAAGACATTAATTGAACAGTTAAAGGCAGCTGAGTTGTTGAGAAATAGTGATGATTAGGGTAAGGAAGTTTTTTAGATTGCCATTATGCGAAAAGGCAGAAGTAGTTGAACTTGTAATTTTAATTATTTGGACAGAAATTGTCTTAAAATTTTTCGGCTATAAGTCGGCACAAAAAATGATTTTTTCTAATGGGAAAGAGACAAAATGTCAGAATTCATACTTAGTTATGAAACATAAGGCTCAGCTGCTGACTGGGATATGTGAAGGAATGCCGTGGGAGATAACTTGCCTAAGAAAGTCGGTTGCGTTAAAAAAAGCGTTAGCGCGAGCTGGTATAGCATCAAAGGTGGTGCTTGGCGTAAACAGAGTCGACGGCAAAGTCGTTGCACACGCGTGGTTAGAATGCATGGGGCATTCAATATTTAAGAGCGGAGAATATTTTCAAATGCAGGATGTGGCGAAATGATTAGAGTTGTGGTGTTTGGGATTAAAATTCAAGATGAGACAGACCTTTTGATGACGCACAGTTATTTGGAGGGTTTTGAAGGTGATTTCGATGTGCGGATTAGTTTTGGGGAAGCGGATGAAGTACCTGATGCAAAAGGGCGCAGGCTTATTCTTAAGATAAAGGACTTGGCGGACTACTATTTTTGCGACGGAAAAGAAATCGTGATAAATGCTGCGGCTGGCGCAAAACGTTCAGATATAGCTACAGTTTTGTATGGAACAGGATTAGGTACCATACTGCATCAGCGAGGAATAACGGCATTGCATGCAAGTGCTGTCGCGACAGCGCGTGGAGGCATAATTTTTCTTGGTGCGCAAGGTAGCGGGAAGTCGACTATTGCTGCGGGGCTTTCCCAAAAAGGGTGTCCAATTCTTGCAGACGATGTTTGCGCGATTTCAGGCGAACTTGAGATTATGCCAGGTTTTTCGCGGTCGAAACTAACTTCGGAAAGTTATTTGAAATGTATTTGTGATAAGTTGCCTGAGGAAATGGATTTACCTGCCGTAGGGAAATATTTGGCGCCAAAAACCGAAGGTGCAGACGCGGACAAAATATTCGGGGTGTGTCTGTTAGAGGAAACTGATGGCTTGGAGTGCGTGATTTCACCAGTTCATGGCACTGAAAGATTGAAAATTTTGCTTGAAAACATATATCGCCCAGCAGTAGAAAACCTCTACATCGAGCCAAGAGAAAAGTTCGAAAAATATACTGAGATTGCTTCGAGTGCAAGGTTTTTCAGAATTTTGAGGCCGAAAGGGTTTGAAAATTTCGATTTGTTAATTGAGAAACTATTATTAGTTCTTGGATAAAAATTTTAATAAGAAGAAACCAACAGAAAGGCCGCGCAGAATCTCAACAGTGCATTCTGTGTCGAGTTTTTTGAAGTCTTCATTAGACATTTCTATGAGGTTTGCGAGAAAAATTTTGTTGTTGATTTCACGAAGTCGCGGTATATCCAAGAGTTTCAAAGCCGCTGCTGACTGTGAGATTTGGTCAAGGGCATCATTTATCTGAGTGGTTTGACGTTTTGCGCGAGCGACAATGTCAGAGGATTGTTGTCCGCGTTTTTTATTTGATAGAATTTTTTCGGGTAGAAGCCCTTTTAAACCCTTGCGAATCAAACGCCTGCTCACCCCATCTCGATAAAACGCATTTTCGGGGAAAGCAAGAAGTGTTTCAATTAATGTTTTGTCAAGGGTAGGATCAAGGATTTCAATCCCGCTCCGTAGGCTGAGATGATACCAAAAGTCAAACATTGATGAGTGCATTTTTATTGTTTCAAGTTGTGAATTTCTTAGAATATTAGTGTTTTTAAGACGGTATTTTGCAACCTTAAGGTATTTATTGAATGGAGTATTTGGGAAAAAACGCGATTTTGGAAGCAATCGAGGCATGGTAGGGCTCCAAGAAATGGTTCCGTTGCCACATTGACCGATTAAAAGGCGTTTGTATCCTTCGTTTGCAGCGCAATTAACAACATCTTCAATCCAAAAAAAGTTTGCTGGGGAAAAGCTCGGGCGACCAGTAAGCTGGACTTCTCTTTGTATTGAGGCAACAATATCAGCCCCATCACTTTTTAGGATCAAGTGTTTAATGTTTTTTCGAGAAGATGTGACCTGAGATGCAAGTTCACTCTCATCATTAAGGCAACCATCGGGTGCAAATGACTCGTTTGTATATTTTGGCGAGGAAGTAATCGCAAGTAATTTACATTCGTTTTCTCCTAAAAGATCCGCCGTTATAGCAGTTATGGCAGAAGAATCGAGACCCGCGCTTAGGGTAGTTGCAGTTTTAGAAACTATACGTTTTTGTATTGCTTCGCGAAAGACGTTGTAAAAGATTCCTAACTCAGAATCATTTCTGGAGTCAACCGCGCGATTTTCCTTGAAGTTGCAAAGATCTGTAGTTTTAATTTCACTTTGAAGGATAACGGTTTTTGACCCTGGGCGCACCTGTGAAATCTCGTTGTAAAACGTTTTTTCAACATCAAGTGCACGTGATTCGAGAACGCGACTGATTTGGTCGATGTTCGGGGTCAATGTTACATCGGGAATTGCAAAAAAGGCATTTGGATGAGTTGAAAAAGCGACAAAACCGTCTTGGACTAAATAATACAAGGAAACAAATCCCCATGACGCGGTCAAAGTTAAGGAAGCGTCCCGAATTTTATAGCTGGCGCTCATATAATCACCAAACTCAAGAGATGTTCCGCTCGACGCGGATAAAGCTTCATCACTTTGGGACATTTCGGCTGCCGTCATAGTTGCGGTCGGCAGTTTTTTTGTAACGGTTAAAAGCCCTAAGGGTGAAGGCATTTGAGAGTACATTGACTCTGAAAGACCTGTAGGGATAAGCTGACCATCAAATCTAACAATTCCGCAAAATGCTGAAATCATTTTCTATTCCTCGTCGTCGCTTTCTGGATAATTGTTATGTGGTACGGCAAAATTTGCGTAGTTCTCTGAAACTATGTAAGCTCGAGTTATAGCCATTCCAATAGCCATCAGACTAACTTGATAAAAGAAAAACAACGGAACTCCGATATAATAACTTGGCAAATTGTAACTTGGTATGTTTTGACGAAGCGCGAAATTGTAAGCAATAAAAAGAATATAATATGAAAGTAATAAAGCTGACATTATAAGAAAATTTGATGAAACTGCGTGATTTCTTTGAGTAAATCTTTCCATAGCATTTGAACCAATAAAGATTAATGGAATGCCGTATAAGAAAAACAAAAGCGTTAAGTAAGCATTATTGAAAAGTAAAATAAAAAACGACAATATTAATACTGTCGTATAAATTATCATATTTAGTCTAAATACTGGATTAGTAAAGACATATAGCCTAAAAGATTGGCGGTAGTTTTTTGCCAAAAAGCGAACTTCTAAAAATGTGAGGATTAATCCTATGAAAAGCATAAGATAAAGAATTGGATTTGAAAAAGACATTATGACCCAAACACCGCACCATCGCCAGATTCGATAATTGCATCTTCTAAAGATTTATCAGGGAACGCACCATCGCGACCAGCGCCGCTGACGTTAAATTGAGTGTCGGTTGTAAGGGAGCCGATTTCTGTGAGTAGCGGCTTCTGATATTCCTTCATTAATTAATCGCTCCTTCCGAGTAACTTCATTATACACTCAATTCAAAAGATTTGTAAAGTCTTTTGAAACGCTTTATACTATAAGAAAATGCGAGGTGGGTATTTGAAGACTTATAAAGAGATACTTTTACTAGCAAGACATTCGCTTGGAAAAGTAGATGCAGTAGAAATATTTAATTGGGAGAAACTCTATTTTGACCTACAGTCAAGGCGTTTTCACTTGTCTATGCTTTCGACGATTGGGACTCTTTCGGGTGAACAATCACCCCCAAAAGACATATTGTCACAATTAAAAATAGATGCAATAAATTACAATTTTATATCGGAAATTAGGGAAGAAAGATTCCATAAAATTCTAGAAAAAGTAAGGGAATTGGAAATAGAGGTATTTCTTTTGAAGGGAATTGTACTCTCGAAGATAGTTTACACACATTCTTATGAGCGATTTATGGGGGATATTGACATACTAATTAATGAGGATGATCTAGAAAAAGTTTCTCAAATCATGAGAGATTTTGGGCTTGTACGAAAAGAGGATGAAAAAGATGCTGAAATCAGACATGTCTGCTATTTTTCAAAAGAGATAATGATTGAAATTCACTGGGATATTTCAAAAAAAGATGCGTTTTACGGCAAGGTTATTCTGAGCGAAATGCTTGAAAGAGCCATACCATTTGACTTTAGAGGTGTTTCGGTTAATCGTTTTTCAAATGAAGATTTTTTGATGAGCTTAATTTTGCACATTTGCCGTCACAACTTTAGAGTTCGAATTAATTCATATTATGACATCGCAATGATTGTTCAGAAATGGGATATTGACTGGAAGTTGTTATGGAAGTTTGCCGAAAGATACAAACTCACGAAGCTGGTGGTCCTTGTACTTGGATTTACAAAACAACTTTTCGATATTCAAGTCGAAAATCTCGATAATCAGTGTTTTCCAAACTCGAAATGCAAAAAAATGCAAAAGACGCTTTTCAATATTACTCAACAAATGAACCATATAAATCCCACATATATTCCTAAGTGGATGCGCAAAAGAGAGTTCGGATTTTTTATTAGACTTGGTGCCTATTTTGAATTTTTGAAAGGCGGGTCGCTAGGAAAAACATTAAAACGTATGGCATACGGCGTCGCGATACTTTTGCCTATAGGCGCACAACGGTGGCTTTTTAGTCATTTTAGAATTCAATCTGAGCCAGTAATTCTCTCGACAGAAAGGGTGGTCAAGTGGTTAGTTTCTTCTTAAAAGTTCTACTCGGTCACAAGCGACAACTAATTTTGATAACTGCTTTGCAGTTACCGTTGGCGCTAGCCACAATATGGACAGCGTTTTTAATTAAAGCAATCATTGATTCAATCACACAAAGCGGTTCGGCATACGCCAACGCCCAGACAAACGTGATAATTTTTATCTCCTTAATACTGTTGCAGTCGTGCGTGCAGCTTTTCTCAACGCGGCTAGGTATAAATCTGAAAACTAAAGTCTCAAATACTTTACAATTAAGGCTCATGGAGCACATTCAAGCGTTGGAATTCAAAAACATCCAAAGTGAGCATGGGGGGAAGTTCCTGACCTTAATCACAAGTGACGTGGACAACGTTGCCGGCACAATCGCTGATCAAGTCCCGCGGCTGTTGAAAAGCGTGGTAATTTGCGTGGGTGCTACAATCGCAGTGAGCTTAATTTACCCGCCTTTTTTGCTAGCATTCGCAATATTTGTTCCTTTTATTTTTATATATAATAAATTTTTCGGAAGAAAGATGAAGGCTCTTCATATAGAGATGCAAGAAAAAGAAACATTATTCCGAAATTTAACGCAAGATATTCTAGGAAACGTCGCTGTAATCAAGGCTTTTGGAAATGCAAATAAGTGGATTGCTGAAATGGCAGGACGTCAACAAGTTCGAACTCGAGCTTCTATTAAAAAAGCAATGCTTTCAAATACAGTAACCACGGCGCTTTCATTTGGCGGATATGTGGCATTTATATTGATACTTTTTGTGGGTGCGGGTATGGTTCGCGATAAGGCAATTACCTTTGGCGCATTAATCTCATTTATTCAGTTAGTTTCGTATTCGACAAATTCTATCCGTGGAATAGCGACGTCGAGTGGAAGTTTTGCTAGCTGCTTAGGGTCTGCAAGTCGGATTATGGGAGTACTCGATCTTTCTAAAGAACCAGTCGGTGAAATGCCAGAAGTCCCTACTGATTCGGGGGTAGGTGTGAGGTTTCTCGATGTAACGTTTAAGTATGAAAATAATCCTCATCATCTGCCAACACAAAACGTCCTAGAGAACCTGAGTTTCGAAATTCTCCCTCGGCAAATGATTGGGATCGTTGGCGCGAGCGGCGTTGGAAAAAGCACTTTAGCAAATCTAATTATGAGTTTTTACAAACCTCAGTCGGGCGTGGTATTACTTAAAACAGAAGAGGGAATGGAGTTTGAGGTATCCTCAAAAACAAGGAACGTGATTTCATATGTGCCTCAGGGAAACACTGTGATTTCTGGCACGATACGCGATAATATTCTTATGGGGGCTCAGAGTGCTTCTGACGAAGAAGTTAAGGTTGCATTAGAACTTGCGGGGCTTTGCGAAATTCTCGACTGGCCGGAAGGACTTGAGACTCAAATTGGTGAGAAAGGCACGCGTTTATCAGCTGGACAGGCTCAACGCGTATGCCTTGCCCGGGCCTTTGTGCGCACCTCGCGCCTCTTAATTCTAGATGAGGCGACCTCAAACCTTGACATCGCAACTGAAATGCAAATAATAAAGAGCCTCCACGAGCGCATGACCAATCGAACAATCATAATCATAACGCACCGCCTTGAGGCTCTCGAATATTGTGATAAAGTTTTTCGGCTAGATAACTTCGGAAAGAGTTTCTTTGAGCTTAGCAGCAGAGGCCTTCAATAGCTCCAACTCCTTCTCAGTCAAATTAATTTCCAGGACTTTTTCAATTCCTTTCTTATTAACTATGCTCGGGATGCTAAGCACTACTCCCTCAATCCCGAATGTTCCGTTAATTAGCGAGCCAACTGGTAAAATCGAGTTCTGATTCTTAAGAATCGCCTCGCAAATGCGAGTTACACAAAGCCCTATCGCATAATACGTCGCACCTTTATTTTTTATTACCGTTGCGCCAGCCTGCTGAACTTTAGTGTACATTTCAGCTTTGTCGAGCTCAATGTCGTTCATAGCAAGGTAGTCATCAAGTCGCTCGCCGCCAACACTAGCCGTGCTCCAAAGTGGCACCGCGCTGTCGCCGTGTTCGCCTATAAACAGCGCGTTTACATTCGAAACATCCACATCGCACAATTGGCTAAGCTCAAACCCAAGCCTCGAAGAATCCAAAAATGTTCCTGAAGAAATAACCTTCTGCGCCGGAATTCCTGTTTCCTTTTGAACTAAATATGTAATAACATCAACCGGATTCGAAACCACGAGGATTATCGCGCCGTTGTAATGTTTCATAATTTCTGGAATGATGGTCCGCACGATTCCGACATTCTTGCGTGCAAGGTCGAGCCGAGTTTCCCCTGGCTTTCTGTTTGCGCCAGCAGTAAGCACAATAATATCGGCACCCGCCACTTCTTCGTATCCACCGTCGCGGATGCTCATCTGGCCCATAATTGCCAAACCGTGGTTTAGATCGAGCGCCTCGCCGAATGCCTTCTCTTTATTCACATCGATCAGTACTAGTTCAGAAGTAATACCGCGCATAGCAATGGCCGAAGCGGCTGAAGCGCCTACAAAACCAGCGCCAATGACAACAATTTTTCCTTTAATGACTGACATTTAATAATCCCCTCTCAAATAACAAAAAAACGTAAATAACAAAAAGCGTTCGTGGATAATTATACACTTTGCGAACGGATTGTATAGATATTAATACAATTTTGCCAGAATGAGAAAAACAAGCATTATTATGTTTACATACTACTACGTAAATGGTATTATCTTGATAAATTAAACATTTAAAATAAATATTGTTCGGGGGTGCGTAGTGTGGTCTGTATGAAATGTGGGAAGACTATCGAAAGTACTGAGATAATGTGTGCGGATTGTATTAGAGATTCTGGTGGTGGATTGAGGTCAGATGATATTAGGTCGTCTTCAGAAAAAAGGAAGAAGAAACTTCGCAAAATACTCATTATTGTTGGATCGCTATTGATTGTAATAGCCATTTGTGTAAGCGCTTTTCTACAAATGTTTAAACCGAAAAACGATTTTTTCGGCATTGACTACATAGTTGACACCTCTAAAGAATTGCTTAAAGAAGTCAATAGTGGTAGTATGCCCGAAATTATATATGATAAGAAAGATAAAATCCCTTCGTTTATTTTAGGGTCTTACACAAAATTTAAAGTGTTGGATGGAAATGCAGCCATAAAGTCATTGAATACTTTGAAAAAAATCATGAATTTCACGAACCCTGAAGAAGAGTTTAAACTAGAAAAAGTTAATGAAACAGAAAACGGAAAATCATATAGACTTCAACAATATTTCAAAGGTGTTCTTGTTTATGCAAAGCAATTGGTTGTCTCTACCGATAAAAAAGGAAAGACACTTTCCTTAAGTGGCGACTACGATGTAATTTTAAGTCTCGATGTAACGCCAAAGATTACTGAAGAATTAGCAAAGAAAAAGGCATTAGAAGAATTTGGCGACAAAGCAACTGCGCAAAATGCAACACTAGTTATTTTCTCAAATTCGAAAATCAAATCCACTCTTGCTTGGAAGATTAAAATTACTGGAACTTTAGGCGGAAAATTCGTAAATCAGTTCAAGTTCATTCGAGCGACTGATAAGTTTGTGCTTGCGACTGAAAACCTTGTAAAAGGCGAGGGTGTTGATGCGAGTGGATATGATATCAAAGGGCGGACGCGCAGTTTCAAGGCAAAGCAGAGCTCTAGCAAATTTTTAATGTGTGACCCTACTCGAAACATTACGATTTATGATATGGCAACTGATAAAATTTATGACTCAAGCTCGGCTACAAGCTGGACGAGCAAAGCTGGAGTTTCTGGCATTTACAATATGGGTATTGTATACGACTTCTTTAAGATTCATGGATTAAATTCTTATGATAACAATGGTGCACCAATAAATGTTTATATTGATCCGCCAATTCAAAATGCCTATTGGAGTGATCCAAATTTTGTGTTTGGCGAAAGTACAGGCGAATTTTCGAATTTGACTGGATCTTTAGATGTGGTCGGTCATGAATTCACACATGCGATTATTAGTTCGTCCGGGCAACCACAACTCAATTTTGACGGCACGCCGGGAACATTAGATGAAGCATATGCGGATATTCTTGGCAACCTAATTGAAAATATTACCGAGAACACAGATGAATGGACTAATGCTGAAGATTCTATGATAAATGGGAATAAACCCTTTAGGAATTATGAAAATCCAACGAGTCAAGGAGATCCGGAAGTTTTGTATGGACAAAATTATCAGGATCCATCCGATGAGTATGACGACGGCGGAAGGCATGTGAATTCAACTATCGTTACACATTCTGCGTATCTGATGTGGAAAAATGGTCTTGGATTTGGATTGGACAAAGAGACTATGTTTAAACTTTGGTATAATTCTCTTGCATATTTGTCAAAAGATTCTGGATACGAAGAATGCAGAGCAGCAGTTGTAATGGCAGCAAAAAATATGGCTCTTAGCGACGATGCTCAACGGGTTATTAAGGAGTCGTTTGTCTCTACTGGCATGGGGAAACCTGAGCTTACAGGTAAAGTTACAAAAGCTGATACGGATTTGGATTTAACTAATAACGTTTCTATTCCAAATTGCAAAATCACTTTATCTTCAGTTTCCAGTTTCTCAAATGATGAAAATACATATGCCGATACACCAATCGTGAAAACAAGTGATGCAAACGGTGCTTTTACTTATCCTGAAATACCAATGGGAATGTACGATATAAAGTTTGAAATTTCGGGATACACCACGTTTGAAGACACAATTTCAGTAAATGGAATGACGAATATGAAAGTGACACTTGATAAATTCACTTCAAACACTTTGACAGGAAAGATAAATGTTGCTGATGCAGATATGGACTTTTCAAACAACTTGCCGTTGGAGGGAGCCTCCCTGGAAATAACTAAAAAGACAGGAAGCGTTCCGATGACCGAAACTACAACCACTGATTATAGAGGGGAGTATACTTTTAGTAATCTTGTAGAGGGATTGTATTCTTTTACGATTTATAAAGAAGGCTATCTTGACACGACTCAACTCGTGGCCGTCAAAGCAAATCAGGTGAATTACTACAACGCTATTATCGAGGCTGTGCCAGTAGGTTATGATGGCAACGGTGGGGCTTCGGGGAAAATCGTCGACGTTTTAAATGGCAATGGGGTTTCAAGCCTAACGCTTAAACTACGTCGCGGCATGAGCAATATCTCTCGCGGAATAATTTACAAAGAACTACTTACATCATCTGGAGGGCTATATTCAGTTAGCAATCTGCCGGCTGGGACTTATTGTTTTGAAATAATTGATGGTCGCGAGTTGCCAAGCGAAAGCAAGAGGTATTTAAAAAGCTATACTAATATAAAAATTCTTGGGAACAAGACGATTGCAAATCAAGATGGGGCTGTCTCGACTTCATTAAATACAAATCAATTACGGATTAGACTTCGCTGGGGCTCATTGCCGAGAGATCTCGATTCTCATTTTAGAGGCCCGAAAGCTGGTGGCGGGACATTTGAGACGTATTATCCGGGTAGCATGAAGAAATATTTTGAAGGCTCAAAATTAGTGGCTGCGTTAGATTTAGATGATACAACCAGTTATGGACCTGAAACCACGACTCTATACTATCCTCGAAATGGGTTGTATGAGTTCTATGTCAGGGATTATACCAATTACAAATCTCGAAGCAGTACTGCGCTTTCGACCTCAAATGCTACAGTTGAAGTTTATGTTGGTGCGTCATCAGTTCCGACATATGTGTTTGCTGTACCTGATGGAGCTGGAACGACGTGGAAGGTATTTACATACAATAGCGTAAATCAAACGATAACCCCTTCGAATCAAATGAGTTACAAGGTTTTGAAAGGTGACAATGGACCCGGCTATTGAGATTTGAGAATGAGCGTCCTTTTGTATTGTAGCAGCTGGTTTAACTGTGTTATTAGTAGTAAGGATGCGAAAGTGAAAGGCGAAATTTGTTTGACAGACCCCAATTATTGTGTGATAATCGGTTCAAGTAAATTGTACAAAATAACCAAAGTTTTTGAATTTGAGAGGAGAGAAATTTATGTTTAGTTTAAACCAAACAACAAGCACTATCATTTTGTTAATATCGGGGATTATTGGAGTGTTGCTTTTTGTTATGTTTTTAGTGAAAAAAAATCACGGTCAGTACACTGGCTTGACAGCAAAGATTCATGGGTTTTTGAATTTTAGGATTATTCTTGCAGAGTCAATGTTTAAAATATTGTATGTAATTTCGGCAACATATGTTACTGTATCAGCTATTGTGAGCCTTTTTTCGCCAGTCTATTATGCTTCGGTCGGTGATATTTTGCTGAACTTTTTGTACCAAATCGTTGTATATAATGTTGTGTTAAGACTTGTGTATGAGTTGCTGATTTTTGGATTTGTAATTTGCAAAAACACGACAGAAATAAATATGAAATTAAATGGGTCTTCAACAGATATAGAATTTAATCCAATTAAGAGTCCAGCGCCAAAGCCAGCGGCAGCAGCATATAACCCATATGGAGGTGCGGCACCGACGCCATACTCAGCACCTACAGCGGCACCATCGCCATACGCAGCACCTACGGCGGCACCATCGCCATACGCAGCGCCTGCGGCGGCACCATCGCCATACGCAGCGCCAGCGGCGGCACCATCACCATATGCAGCGCCAACGGCGGCACCATCGCCATACGCAGCGCCAGCGGCGGCACCATCGCCATACGCAGCGCCAGCAGCGGCACCATCGCCATACGCAGCGCCAGCAGCGGCACCAAAAGCACCTACTCGTGAAGCTTCTTTCTGCAGAAATTGCGGAAAGAGAGTAGAAGCTATTGAGACAAAGTGTTCAAACTGCGGCACTGAGGTTTAAGGAGAATATTTATGATTGATTTTCAAAACAAATTGTTGTTTAAACTAAAACCTGAATCAATTCAGGCGGGACTCGCAGTCGTAAGAGAACTGTTAATTGAAAACGAGTATGTTATTGATAGTTATGTTTCGTTTAGAGACCGTGTTGTTTTCACAAATAAACGTGTAATTTCTGTTAATGTGCAGGGGATTTCTGGCAAAAAAGTTGATTACACTTCGATGCCATACAATAAAATTCAAGCATACTCTGTTGAAACATCAGGCACTTTTGATTTAGATGCGGAGCTTGAGATTTGGATATCACAAGTGGGTAAAGTAAGGTTCGAAATAAAGGGAAGTGCAAATATTGTGAAGCTTTGCAAGACGATAAGTGAATTAATTTTGAACTAAAATTCCAGATTTGTTTTTTGGCTCGGGGTTGCGGTATGTGAATATGTGATCATTGAAATTAATAATCCCGAGCAGTCTGATAAATTTCAAACATGTGGAGAAAGAAAAAGCACTGCAAACAATTAGACAAAAGCCCTAAAATACAATATAATTCATACTAATAGTTTTCGCGATACTCGCCAAAATTATTAGTATTTTTTTTGAAGGTAGTTGAAGCATTGTGGAGTTTGCCGAACATGAAAAAAATCTAATCTTAAATAAGAAACTGGTCATTGGGATTGCAGGACTTGGGCTGATAGGCGGGTCTATTGCTTGGGCTTTTAAGTCTAGTGATTTGGTTGAGAAAGTAATAGTTTATGAGCGTACGACTAAGAACCTTGCAAAAGCTATTGAGCTTGGAGTGATCACGTCTGAGTCGGGATGTGAGCTTGAATGTTTGAGAGATTGTGATGTCATTTTTATTTGCCAGCCAGTTGATATAGTTCCATTTACAGCAGCAAAGTTAGCGGCTATTACGAGCCTTGATGGAAAGAGGCGCGGGGCGATGCTGACCGATGTAGGGAGCGCGAAAAGCGAGATTATGGATAAGGTTAAAGAGCTCGGAGTAGCGCGATTTATAGGTGGGCATCCTATGGCGGGGTCTGAGAAGGTTGGCTTTGGGGCTGCAAGCCCAACGTTACTGGAGAATGCGATATATGTGGTTTGTGCAGGTGATTCTTACGATTATTCAGAAGATGTTGAATTGCTAGAACTTTTGATTAAAGATTTGGGCGCGATACCTGTGCGCATGCAGGCGCCGGCGCATGACCGCGTAGTCGCGGTCATAAGCCACCTGCCGCACATGCTTGCCTCGGCCCTATGCACATACGCGGCAGGTGAGAGCGAGCACGACGAAATGGTGAAGGTGCTCGCTGCCGGCGGCTTTAAGGACATAACGCGCATTGCGTCGTCAAATCCTGATATGTGGACTGAGATTGCTTTGGACTCGAGAGCGGCGCTGCTGCCCGTTATGTCGAACTTCGTTAACGAGGTAGAAAGGCTTATAAAAGCGATTGAGGCAAAGGATTCCGAAGCAATTTGCGCGATATTGGAAGCTGGTCGCGTTTTTAGAAACGAAGTTGCGATGTCAGGACGCGGAATTTTGCAGGGCTTGCCTGAGATTCGAGTTGATGTTAGCGATAAGCCCGGAGAAATTGGCAAGGTGACATCGCTTTTGGGCGAAAACAATATTAATATTCAAAACATCAACATTCAGCACACGCGCGCATATGAGGGCGGAACAATGCGCTTGACGCTACAAAACGAGCGCGATATGACACGCGCGCGTGAACTGCTCGTGAGTGAAGGTTTTGCTTGTCACGAAAAATGAAGCAGGATAATAAATTGGAGGTATAAATATGAGCAATGGAAAAAAGTTTGGATTAATTGGATACCCGCTAGGACATAGCCTTTCAAAGCCTATACACGAGGCGTTGTTTCATGATATTCAGAAAAGTGGTCAACAAGGAAGGCCACCTCAGGGCGATTGCGCCGAAGAGATAGATTTGTTGCTCGCTGGCTGCAATAGTGCGGCACATGGCGCGAAGTATGGAGTTTATGAGATTCACCCTGATGATTTAGAAGGGAAAATCGGGTTTCTGAAGACGCTTGACGGCTTTAACTGCACAATTCCGCACAAACTGAAAATCATGCAATATCTTGACCATATTGATGAGCGCGCACAGTTTTATGGCGCTGTAAACACCGTAAAAAACGTTGACGGCAAGCTTCACGGCTACAACACCGATTGGATTGGTTTTACTGATGCTCTCAAGGGTCTAGCGGATCCGAAGGATGCGAAGGTTTTGCTTGTTGGTGCGGGCGGTGTTTCGCGCATGATGGCTTATGAGTGCGGTGTTGCGGGCGCAAAGAGTATTGATGTTATGGACATGATGCCCGAGGTTGCGTTGGCGATGAGCAAGGAAATATCCGAGAAGACCGGTGTCAAAATAAAAGTTATTTCAAAGAAAGACTTGCACAAAAAAATGTCGGACGGCGAACGATATGACCTTATTTTAAACGGCTCTCCGGCAGGAATGTGGCACGAAACTGACGGGATTCCGGTGCCAAAGGCTGTAATTCATACTGCAGGTGCCGTGTTTGATGCGATATACAACCCCATGCTTACAAGGTTTCTCTTAGAAGCGAAGCTTGCTGGTGTTCCCGCGAAGGGCGGAATTACTATGCTTGTAGGGCAGGCGGCGGCAGCGCAGAGGATTTGGATGGGCGTCGATTTCTCGGAGGCGGAACTGGCGGATATCGCTGAAACTATGCGACAAAAAATGAACGATGAATATAAAATGTGTATTGTGATGTGTGGCTTCATGGGAAGCGGCAAGTCCTACGTGGGAGAGCGTCTTGCGAAGGCGATTGGTTACGATTTCGTGGATTTGGATAAGTACATCGAGCACAAAGTGCATAAGAGCATTCCGCAGATTTTTACTGAAGATGGTGAAGCTGAATTTAGGAGGCTTGAGTGCGAGGGATTACAGGAAATCGCAGGAATGACGGGAGTGGTTCTGGCTCTCGGAGGTGGCACGATAATTTTGGACGAGGCGTATGAGACGATTCAGAAGTTGCCCGTCAGGATTGTGTTTTTGGAAGTATCTGAGGAGAAGATGTTCGAACGCGTAAATGGCGGAGAAGGTAGGCCAATGCTCAATAAACAGAACTTTGAGGAAAACGCAAAGCGCATCTACCATGAACGTCTACCAAGATACCATGAAGTTAGTCATCTAACGGTGGATGCTGATGTGGAAGCACCTGAGCTGGTACAGCAGATTGTTGAGATTTTGGAGTTGATATAAATGGGCAAGAAATCGAACATTTACATAGAGCCAGGCATTCTGGACAGGGTCGGCGAAATCGTAGCAGGACATGTCTCTGGTCGTAGTGCGGTTGTCGTAGCTGACACAAACACCTTTCCGCTTTACGCTAAACGCGTGGGTGAAAGCCTAGTGCTCGCTGGTTTTTCGGTCGCGTACTCAGTATTTGAGGCAGGTGAACTTAGCAAAACAACCGAGACTTATATTAAGATGCTTTCAGACTTTAGTGCCGCCGACCTTACTCGGAGCGGCGTCGTGGTTGCCGTAGGCGGAGGTGTTTGCGGTGACGTGGCGGGCTTTGCAGCGGCGACATATTTGAGGGGCGTTCCCATAGTACAGGTGCCAACAACTTTGCTTGCGCAAGTTGATTCGTCGATTGGCGGAAAGACTGGTATAGATATGCCTTTTGGCAAAAATACCGTCGGCGCATTTCATCAGCCAATCGCTGTAATCACAGACCCGTTGGTGTTGAAAACCCTTTCGAAGCGGGTTTTTGCGGACGGAATGGCGGAAGTTATTAAGTACGGCTGCATCAAAGATGCGTCCATGTTCGAAGTGCTTGCAGGAGGGTCGGAGGTTGCAGGAGGGTCGGAGGTTGCAGCAAGGTCGGAGGTTGTTGCACGATGCGCCTCAATTAAGGTCGCGGTGGTTGAAGCGGATGAGTTCGACACTGGCGAACGCATGCTTCTCAACTTCGGACACACCGTCGGGCATGCGATTGAGAAAGCGTTAAACTTCGGTGGGCTTACGCACGGCGAGGCAGTCGGAATTGGAATGATTGTGGCAGCGAAGATTGGTGCGAAGTTGGGAGAGGCTGACGTTGCGTTGCAAATAGAGGCTGTGCTTGTGGCAAACGGGTTGCCCACAAAAATAGATTTGGATGTCGAGCTGGTGTGCGCCGCTCTAAGTGCTGATAAAAAACGCGATGGCGCAATGATAAATTACGTGATTTTAGAAAAAATCGGGGTGGGCAAACTCAAGCAAATTTCGCTTGCGCAACTCGTAACATTAGTTAAGGAAGTGTGGTAAATGAGCGCAGAAAACGGGGGCACTATACACATTGGACCAGGGAAATTAGATGGAGTTGTTCGGGCGCCGGCATCAAAAAGTTTTGCGCACCGGGCTTTGATTTGTTCTGCTTTGGCGGTTGCTGAGGGGGGTCAAATTACCCAATTGACCCGCGTCACTATGTCGAAGGACATCGCCGCGACTCTGGACTGCCTCGAAGCTCTTGGCTTTCGACTTGAGGTTGAGGGCGAAAATATTAAAGTGATGGGTTACGAAGATCGAACCGGTGACGAGGTCATTCACCTAAACTGCGGAGAGTCAGGCTCAACGCTTCGTTTCATGATTCCTTTGGCAGCAGCACTGGGGCGAACGACTGTGTTTACAGGCGAAGGGCGCCTGCCAAGTCGGCCGATAGGCGAGTATAATAGCATTTTTCACCATAAAGGTGTTCACGTGGAAGCGACGGACGGCATGTTGCCGCTGAAGATAGAGGGTCAGTTGCAGTCGGGAGTTTTTCACGTTTCGGGAAACATAAGTTCACAATACATCACGGGCCTTTTGCTCGCCCTGCCTTTGCTTGAGGGCGATTCGGAGGTCAGGTTGCTGACTCCGCTCGAGTCGGCGCCGTACATAGATATCACGATTGATGTCCTGAAAGCGTTTGGCGTGAGCGTGGAAAAGCTTGGCGACGAGGGTTTTGCGGTGAAGGGCGGTCAGAAGTATGTGGCGCGCGACTATGAAATTGAAGGCGATTATTCTCAGGCGGCGTTTTGGCTGACTGCAAACTATTTGGGCAGCAATGTCGAAATCGAAGGGCTGAATCCTTCGTCTTCTCAGGGCGATAAGGCCATCAGCGAAGCGCTGATACAAATGGGCTTTGGCCCCGAACGCACCATTGACGTGGCACAAATCCCCGACTTGGTGCCGATTTTGGCTGCGGGTTCGGCGCTAACGCCTGGTGTGACGCATATCATAAACGCTGGAAGGCTTCGAATAAAAGAAAGTGACCGCCTGGCGGCTGTGACTGAGGTGCTTACGAAAATTGGAGCGGATATAAAGGAATTTCCTGATAAATTGGTGATTACAGGCAAGGATTCGCTTCGAGGGGGACATGTGCATGCTTGGAACGATCACAGAATTGCCATGATGCTAGCAATCGTGGCGCTTAGGACAAAAAACGGTGTGACTGTCGACGGTTTTCATTGCATCGAGAAGTCGTATCCTGAATTTTTTAATGAATTTGCGAGATTGGGAGGCGAAGTTAATGAGCTCAATTTGGGGAAATAGGGTTAAAATTTCTGTATTTGGAGAGTCTCACGGACCAGCAATTGGTGTTATCGTGGATGGCTTTCCCGCTGGAGTGAAAATTGATGAGGAATATATTTTGACGCAAATGATGCGACGCGCGCCTGGTGGCGATTCGTTTTCGACTCGTCGAAACGAAGCAGATGTTCCTGAAATACAGGCAGGTGTATTTAATGGCTATTCTACTGGTGCACCTATTTGTGCTTTGATTCGAAATTCCGACACACATTCAAAAGATTATGAGTCTTTGACAAATATCCCGCGACCAGGTCATGCAGACTACACTGGAAGAATGCGATATGGAGGGTTTAATGACCCACGAGGTGGTGGCCATTTTTCGGGCCGCCTTACGGCGCCAATGGTGTTTGCGGGAGCATTGTGCAAACTCGCGCTACGAGAAAAAGGGATTACTGTGGGTGCGCATGTGTTGCAAATCGGCAGCATTAAAGATGATGCCTTTGAGGTGATTGATGCGGGATTGCTCGAAAAACTCGCAGCAACTCGTTTTGCGACAATAAACGAGGTGGCGGGCGAGCAGATGAAACTCTTGGTGAAAGAGACTTCGGAGAAACTCGATTCCATCGGAGGAATTGTGCAGTGCGCGGCAATCGGGTTAAAAGTGGGGGTCGGGAATCCGATTTTTGACACTATTGAAGGTAATATCGCGTCATTTATGTTTTCCATTCCTGCAGTAAAAGGAGTTGAATTTGGAGCAGGTTTCAGAGTTGCTGAGATGTTTGGCTCCCAAAGTAATGACGCTTTTAGAATTGAGGACGGCAAGGTCGAGACAGTTACAAATAATGCTGGCGGGGTGTTTGGGGGAATCTCATCTGGGATGCCTATATTATTTAATGTTGCATTTAAGCCGACGCCATCAATATATCTTTCGCAAGAATCAGTTGACCTTAGTACCTATTCATCAACACAAATTGAAATAAAGGGGCGACACGATCCTTGCGTTGTTCCGCGCGCGGTGCCTGTGGTTGAAGCAGGTTGTGCCGTATCACTTTTGGATTTATTAGAAGGGGGAATGGGAAGATGAAGTTTCTGATTGTTAATGGTCCCAATCTAAACTTGCTTGGTAAACGTGATCCTGAGCATTACGGTACATTTACTCTCGCTGATGTTGAGGAAAAACTCAAGATGACTGCTTCGGAATTTGACGTTGAAGTTGAATTTTTTCAATCTAATCATGAAGGGGCAATAATTGACACAATACAAGAGGCATCACAAACTTTCAATGGAATCGTAATTAATCCTGGAGCGCTTACGCATTATAGTTATGCAATACGCGATGCTGTTGAAAACTGTCCTATACCAGTTATGGAAGTACATATTTCAGATATACATAGTCGTGAGGACTTTCGTCGCATTTCGGTGATTGCACCTGCCTGTTTCGGACAAATTGCGGGGCGTGGAATCATGAGTTATGTCGACGGGCTAAAGGCACTCGTTGAGAAGGAGAATAAAAATGGATAGGCTTGTTGAAATTCGCAAAGAAATAAATAAAATTGATAAAAATATCTTGTCTCAAATTGAAAGTCGTGCAATTCTTACAAAAGAAGTCGCTGAAATTAAAGCTGAGACAATGGCGCCAGTTTTCGTTCCAGAACGAGAGACGGAAATACTTGCAGAACTTACTTTGGCTGCGTCTGATGAAGTACGAGGCGCGGTGCCAACATTATTTAAAACCTTAATGCGTCTCTCGCGTCAAAATCAGTATGCCAGGATTTATAGAAAACTTGAAGAATCTGAATTTGCTGCAGAACTTAGCGGAGCTACTGCCGCAGTCTCGGAAATTGATGCGGGGAAAAAACCGTGTCTTGAGTTAGTGTTTCGCGCTCGCGCGGAGATAGTCAACTTTTTCGACGTGCTCGACGACTACGGATTTTTTCCTTTGGAATTTAGTTTGAAGAAAAATGCCGCGGGCGAATTTGTTGCGCGCAGTGTATTCGACGCTATTGAGTGCGGCCAGAATCGAGAAAAAATGCTTATCAAAGCGATGTATCAGATATGCAATGAATTTCATGGTGTGCGTCTAGTTGGATGGATTTGATGGGGAAGCCTAGAGAAAAGCGACTTTTTTTGATTGTATTGATTGTGGTTATTATTATTGCGATTAGTGTCTTAATTTGTGAAATAATAATTAGTTCGGGGGTATTGAATTCTTCACAAAAAGAAGAAATCATTATTGCCACACCAACAAACTCTCCTGTAACAGAAGTTTCGCCCACTCCTTTGGCAACTCCAAATGGCCCCCCAACTGGAACCCAATTTGAATCGCCTGCGGTTGATGCAAAAATGTTAATCGGTAAATGGGATTCAGAGTCGGGTGTTTATATTTCAATTCGCGCAGATAATCGTATTTCTATAGGAGTTACTGGTAACGAGAGCGAGGCCGTAACATATTCGTTTTTGATAAGTGGAAATAGATTAAAAATCAATTTCCTAGAAGGTGAGCTAGTAGATTCTACCTTTTCGCTCTTTTTAAAAAATGGACTCCAAGATACTCTCACATTAAACTTTGCCAATAGCACACTGGTCCTGAAGCGGCGGTAAATCTAAATCCCGAAACGTCAAAAAAACAAACAAAAAGAAGCGTATTTTATACAAATACGCTTCTTTTTTTTCGAATTCGGAACTGCGACTTACTTCAAATATGTCAGGTAATCCTTAAATTGTTCGAACATCTCGTCGACCATGCACTTGATCTCTTCGAGCGACAATACCGCTGAGGTCAGCGGATCAAAGTAGCACGCCTGGTAGATGAGTTCTCTGTTGCCAGTGAGGGCGCCTTTTACAACCAACTCTTCGCAACCAGCACTGATGTTGTTGAGGAGTGCGAGTTGATCTGGCAACGGCCCAACGTGAACTGGCTTGAGTCCATTTTTCGAAGCAAAGATTGGCACTTCTACACAAGCACCTTGGTGTAAGTTGTCGATGATGCCAAAGTTGCGGACGTTGCCGTTGAATTCAAACGGCACCTGGTCGCCAAAGCAAGCATTGAAAATTTCTGCGGCATATTCATGTCCTTTGCTGATATCTATGTCGCTCTCAATCCAATCTGTGATGTCTTTTTCCCAAGTATCTTTTCTTTCAAGATATTGATCAAGAATAAATGCGTACGCGCCTGGATTCCAGTCACCGCCATCTTGCGCGCAGTATTTTTCAATGAGATCTGGGCGTTTTCTGTACCATGCCACATACTCTGAATTATGTCCAGAAGACTCCGTCACATAGTAACCGAGGTGGAGGAACATATCATTTCGGATTATTTCTTTCTTATAAATATCTTCTCTTTCCGACACAACTTTGCGGATCAATGGGATTGCATCTTCGCCATTCCATTTGAATTCAATGAAATGCGCCTGGTGATTGATACCTGCACAGACATACGTGATTTCCTCGTAAGGTGCACCAATCCATCCTGCGAGTTGCTTTGAAGTCCCCTGTACGCTGTGGCAAAGACCTGAAATCTCGAGTTGCGGGAATTTTTCTTGCATCGCTCTGCAGAGCATTGCCATCGGGTTTGTATAGTTCAGGAAAATTGCTTTTGGGCAGTATTTTTCGATGTCTGCACAAATGTCCAGCATGACGGGGATGGTGCGAAGCGCCCTGAAAATAGCAGCCGGTCCACGTGTATCACCAACGTTGATGTCTACACCATATTTCTTTGGAATCTCAATATCGTATCTCCAAACATCCACATCGCCACTTAATATGGTACAAGCGACTCCGTCGGCGCCTTTTAACGCTTCCACACGGTCGGTTGTCGCGATGATGGTCGCAGGATAATTCCCTTTGTCCACGATTTTTTGGCATGCTTTTCTGGAATACTCCAGTCTGATTGGGTCGATATCCATTAAGCAAATTGTGCTATCATCCAACGCTGGAAAGGTTAGGATATCCTTAACTAATTCGCGGGTGAATCCAAAACTGCCCGCACCGATAAAAGTAATTTTCTTTGACATAGTTCCATCTCCTAAAATAATCTATTTCTTTATATATTCGAAAGCGCGATTTGGCCCTCGATTAATACCAATTGAATTTCTGCGTCAGCGTTTAAGAAGAGCAGATCCGCCCATTTGCCTTTTGCAATCGATCCGCGTTCTGAGAAGATGCAAAGGTTCTTTGCAGGGGTCGCAGACGCCATGTTCACGGCATCGTGAAGAGTGCAACCTGTGAATTTTACCATGTTTTTAACGGCGTCAATCATTGGCAGAATGCTTCCGCCAAGGTGCCCGTCTTCCGTGAGACACTCTCCGCCGTGCTTTATGATTGTCTGTCCGCCTAGTTCGTATGAGCCGTCGGGAAGATTTTTTGCGCGGTTAGAATCAGTGACAAGGATTATGCCTTCGACACCTTTGCCTTTGAAAGTCGCCTTTACTACGGTTGGGTGAGTGTGAATTCCATCAACAATTAGCTCCACAAACACGTCCTCTGCAAAACCTGCAACAACAACGCCTGGCTCCCTTGCAAGAAATCTGCTCATTGCATTGTGGAAGTGAGTGATGCTCCTGAGACCGGCTTTAACATGACGGCCGACTTGGATGCTGGTTGCATTCGAATGGCCGCAAGCTGGGACAATTCCAAGTTCAACTAGAAGTTTTGTAAACTCGCAGGTCGGATCTTTTTCCACTGCAAAGGTGACAAGTTTTATTACATGGTTAGTTTCTTCGTTCATTTGACGAAAGAGTGCCAAATCGGGCGCTAAAATGTGGTCTTCGCGTTGCGCTCCGCGGAAAAGCAAGTTAATAAATGGGCCTTCCATGTGGACGCCAAGTAACTTTGCTGCAAGTTCTTTAGGCCGCAAGTCGTTCATGGCCATATAAACTGAATTGCAAACACTCTTGATGTTTTCGATTGAGTCGGTCATGGTTGTCGCCAAAAAAGAGGTCGTACCTTCCTTTAAAAGTTCCTTCGAAATGCCCTCAAGCACCTGCGTCCCAGATGCCTCGTCCATGAAATCCAAGCCCGCGACCCCGTGGATGTGCTCGTCGATAAAGCCGGGCGCCACAATCGCACCGTCGGCGTTGATAAAATCTGTCTCAAAATTGTATTTTGTCTTGTATGAAAGGTCGCTCATTGTTCCAAAGTCGTGGATTTTACCATCGGTAATCTTGATAAAACCAGACTCAATTATTTCATTTTCTAAAAAAATCTTGGCGTTTTTTATAAGCATATCGTTTGCGCCCCCAATTTCGAAACTTTTCCTCGTTAATCTTACATCATTCATTGCATTCGGGCAATGGTAAAGATATAATAATTGAGGAATTTTTATAGAAGATTGAGGTAGGAAAAATGTACAAATACAACATTCACACACACACAAGCGAGGTCAGCCCCTGCGGAATGATGACGGCAGAGGAAACAGTTCTCGAACACATAAAAACTGGTTTTCAGGGAATCATCATTACAGACCACTTTTGGCCTGGCTACGTAAACCCGCGTCGCGGCATGTCGTGGCAGGAGACCTGTGATTTCTTCAAACAAGGGTATCTTGCGGCGAAGGAAGCAGGCGACAAGCACGGATTGGATGTTTTTTATGGCATGGAGTTGCGATTCGAGGAGAATTCAAACGACTACTTGGTGTTTGGATTGCCCGACGAATTTGTCCTCGCACACGAAAACATGACCGATATGTCCCTCGCAGATTTCCGCAAGTTGACCAAGGCCGATTCCGCTGACGCGAACCAAGCCACCTCTGGCGGCCTAGATGTGCTTATAATTCAGGCGCACCCCTTCCGGGACTGGATGACTCGAATGCCGCCCGAACTATTGGACGGCGTCGAAGTTTTTAATGCAAACTCACGACATGATAATAGGAACGCAAGCTCATATGCGTTCGCATGCGAACACGACCTTATCGGCACTTCAGGCTCTGATTATCATCAGCTTGATGACATTGATCGAGGTGGAATTCTGACTAATCACAAAATTGCTGACTTAGCTGATTTTATAGCGACGTTGCGCGCCCGCGACTTTAAGAATATTACGTTTTAAGAGTGGCTTTTGGGTCAACTCCAAGCAAGTCAATAATAAACACGAAAATCGGGATTCCGACAATGAGTCCCCAGATTTTGAAATAATGTTCGCAAATAATTAGCACACAAATTACTATGAAAATTGGCAACTTCATCTTATCGCTTAATAGCTTAGGGCTAATAACATATGCCTCCATTGTGTGAATAACCGCACCGAGAGCAAGTAGTAGCAAAAGTCTAGAAACACTGTCTAACTGTACGCCGAAAAGTGTATAAAGTATCCCTTCTTGAGGCATCATTGAAAGCGTTATTAGAGTGAGCGGAATCATGGAAATTATGACTCCGGCGATAGGTATAAGGCCTAGAATAAATATCATTACACCAAGCGCAACCAAATTCTGATAGCCAAGAATGTATAGGCAAATCAGAGAAAGGGCGGTATTAATGGTGGACACTATTACTTGGTTTTGAAGAATAACGCCGAAAGTATTAATGAACTTTTGGAAGAATTCCTTTGTGTCTAAATAAAAGCCAGAGATCTTGCTTTTTTCGAAAAGTTCGCCGAACTTGTAGAGGCGCTTCTTTTGTACGAGGAAAAACAGGCTGAGTACAAATGCCAAGAAGAAATCAATTGCAGCGCCGTAAATGCCTTTGACCGCACCTAGCAAAGTGCTTGAAAGGTTGGAAAGGTGAGAACCGATATTTAATGAAGAAAGGTTAAAGGTCGAAAGCATGGAAACTAGTCCGTCGGGAACTTTGAGTTTCGTGAGGACGTCCTTAAGTGTGAGCGTCTGGCCAGCGGCGCTTGTGTTCGCGCCAGCGGAGATGCCTAGGGTTGTCATGACATTAGCAATCAAGTGTTGCGCCTCAGCAATGAGTTTTGGAACCGTGAACACTATCCCGAGAATTATAACGCCAGCTAGGACAGTAAATTGGATTGAAATAATTAGGTTTGGATGAACACCTAGTTTCTTAGGCAGCTTGCGACTTATGAAGCACTCGAGTTTGTTCATAATGAATGCGAGAATGAAGGTTAGAAGTATTATGTTTATTAGGTCTTTAAGCAAAAATAGCAATATGCCAAGAAGTAGTAACATGCCGAGACGGCGGACAAGCTGGTTTTCGAAAAAACTAAGGATTTTTTCCATTGGACCTCCTAGAAATTTATTATCAACATTTTAATACATTGGCGGTGTGAATTCAAGGGTGTCAAATTGAGGTCAAATTGGGGACGGGTTCAAATGAGTATTTTGTTATGTGCATGCTGATTGCACAAAGTTCGCTTCGAGCCAGCTCGCAACGCCTTCTTCGGAGTTTGCGCCAATGACTTCGGTTGCGATTGCTTTGAGCTCTTCGCGTGCATTTTGAACGGCGCAACCGATGTCAGAAGCCTCAAAAATAGGGATATCATTCAGATTGTCGCCAAAACACACAACCTTATCAAACCCAAAGTGTGAGCGCATAAATTCAACGGCGCTCTTTTTCGAAGCAGTGGAATCAAAGATTTCCAAGTACCAAAGCTCCTCAAACCAGACGGTGTCTGAGTAAACGTCGCGGTAAAATTCAAATTTTATCCCGTCAATTTGCTTGAGGCCGGGTATTACTTTTTCTAAATATTCCTTCTTCCCTAAGGTAGAAAAGTAGACCACGTTTTCATCGCACAGATTTGATAGTGCCTCAACCTGACTGAATTTTTTGCCGAAAAACTTTGAACGGTATTCTTTGTATTTCGTCATTTGAGGAGTGAGTACGTCATAGTAAGTGTGGAGAATGTTGTTCTCAATTGTAAACATAAAGGCCGAGACCCCGTTTGCTTTAAGACAGATGTCGACGGCGAGGGCGGACGAGTGGTGCATGTTTTTGATGTCCAAATATTTTTTTGAGGCTAGATCGTATATGGTTACACCGTTCATCATTGCGATTGGAAGCACTAAATTGAGAGGCTTCAGAATTTGTATTGTCGTCGAAAAAGAGCGCGCTGTAGCGACTGTAAAGTTTGCTCCTTGCCGCATGAGACGATTTAATATTTCAACAGATTTTTCTGAAAGGGTAGCGTCAGGTCGGAGAAGCGTGCCATCAAGGTCAGTAATATAAAGTGTTTTCAATTTCAAGGCTCCTTTATTCAAAGTCAATCAATTTAAAAGCGTCGCCGGTTTTTCTTGGGGATAATTCTACAATTAATAAAGAAGGAATTCAAGGTTTAAAAACCCTTGGCTGAACCGAGTCCGGCTATTCTAGTTTGCTGCCAAGAAGTGTGATAGAATAAAAAAATACGAGGAGAATAATAAATGAAAATTCTAATTGATGCTGACGGTTGCCCAGTTGTTGACATTACCATAGCACTCTCTAAAAAACACAATATTGAATGCATACTTCTATGCGACACTTCTCATGTATTTGAGAAGGTTGGCGCGCGTACTGTTACGGTTTCAAAGGGAGCGGACAGTGTGGATTTCGCGCTCGTGAATATGGCGCAGAAGGGCGATGTTGTAGTAACTCAGGATTACGGTTTGGCGGCTATGTGTTTAGCGCGAGCGGCGAAGGTAATCAGTCAAGATGGCATGATTTACAACGACTTCAACATAGATTCTCTGCTCAATCAGCGTTATGTTGCCAAGAAAATTCGCATGGCGGGCGGGCGACTCAGCGGGAATTCGAAAAGGACGAAGGAGCAGGATAAAAAGTTTGAGGTTGAGATGGAGAAGTTGCTAATGGGGCAATGATTAAAAAATTTATTTGATTTCCGAATTTTTCTGTTTACATTTGTTTTTTGCCGTGATAAAATGGAAAAGCAACACAAAACCACACAAACGGGCAGAAAACAAAGCGGGGGAAGTTATGCTTTCAGCTGAAAGACAGAAAGCCATTATAGATAGCATGAAGCAAAAAGGGAGCGCGATTGTCACGGAGCTCGCAACGCTGTTTCAGGTTACAGAAGAGACTATTAGAAGAGATCTTCAAAAACTTGAGACCAAGGGACTAGTGGTTCGTACCCATGGCGGGGCAGTGCTTTATGACGACAGTCTTTTGAATTTGTCGACTGAAATTCGTGAAACGCTCAACAAAGAAGGTAAAATGGCTATCGCAAAGGAAGCAGCGAAGCACATTCAAACAGGAGACATTTTGTTTTTGGATGCGAGCACGACGGTGTTTTTTCTGGCGAAAGAAATTAAGGCTATGCAAGACATTACTGTAATTACAAATTCGCTAAGGATTATCAATGAGCTAATCGCAAACGAAAAGATAGAAATCGTGTGCATTGGCGGTAGTTTCAATGCCATAAATAAGTCTTTTGTTGGCAAGAATAACGAAACGAACGTCGGGACCTACGCTGCAAACAAATGCTTTCTTTCTTGCAATGGCATTTTGCCGGAGGTTGGGATACTTGAAAAGAATCCTGAGGAAGCGTTTATAAAGAAAATAATGTGTGAGAATTCGGGTGAGGTCATCGTGCTTTGCGACAAGACTAAGCTTGGAAGAGCGCGTTTAAATATAGTTGCGCCAGTCGAGCGAGCAAATCTGCTCATTACTGACAGCGATAAAGCGAACGATATCATTAGCAAGTTAGTTGATAAAGGGCTCGAAGTAAAGTTAATTTGAAAGGGAGTTTTAGTTATGAAAACTACAGCAGTTCGCCTATATGGCAAAAACGATCTAAGACTAGAGACATTTGAGTTACCGCCACTTAAGGAAGATGAAATTTTGGCAAAAGTCATTTCAGACAGTTTGTGCATGTCCTCGTATAAGGCTGCATACCAGGGGTCAGACCACAAAAGGGTACCCGATGATATAGCCACAAATCCGGTAATGATCGGACACGAGTTTTGCGGCGAGCTTGTCGAAGTTGGTTCGAAGTGGGCACACAAGTTCAAGGCTGGACAAAAGTTTTCCATTCAGCCTGCACTGAATTACAAAGGAAGCCTTGAGGCTCCGGGATACTCTTTCCATTATATTGGCGGCGATGCTACATACATTATTATTCCGAAAGAAGTAATGGAGATGGAGTGTTTACTCGCGTATAACGGCGAAGCGTATTTCAGCGGATCACTTTCTGAGCCTATGTCGTGTATTGTTGGCACATATCATGCAAATTATCATACGACTCAAGGTAGTTACGAGCATAAAATGGGCATTGTTGAAGGCGGAAAACTTGCAATCTTAGCGGGTGCTGGGCCGATGGGACTTGGCGCGATTGACTATGCGATACATTGTGACAGAAAGCCTGGGTTGGTCGTCGTGACTGATATTGATGATGTGCGTTTAGCGCGAGCTGAAGAGATTTTGACAGTAGCTGAAGCTGCGAAAAATGGCGTGAAATTAATGTATATCAATACAGCTAAGCATGAAAACCCTGTCGAGTTCTTAATTTCTCTAACTGACGGCGATGGGTTTGATGATGTGCTCGTGTTTGCGCCTGTTAAACCTATTGTGGAGCAGGGGGATAAAATTCTTGCGAAAGATGGTTGTCTCAATTTCTTTGCGGGACCTACAAATCCTGAGTTTTCTGCAGAATTTAATTTTTACAACGTTCATTACGCTTCAACCCATGTAGTTGGAACTAGCGGAGGGAACACTGATGACATGGTTGAGTCTTTAGAAATGATGACTGCTGGCTTAATTGATCCATCAGTAATGATAACCCATGTTGGTGGGCTAAATGCTGTAATTGAAACTACGCTTAACTTGCCGAAGATTCCAGGCGGGAAGAAACTTATGTACACTCACATTGAAATGCCTTTGACAGCGATTGTAGATTTTGAAAAACTCGGTGAGACAGATCAAATGTTCAAAACATTGGCAGAAATCGTTGTGCGACACAAGGGGCTTTGGAACGTCGAGGCAGAAAAATATTTGCTTGCAAATGCTAAAGCAATTTCTTAAGTAGTTACGAAACGGAGAATTGAAATGGACTTAAATCAATTAGTTGAAATATCAAATCATTATGGTAAAAATCCTGATTTTGTACTTGCGGGCGGTGGCAACACCTCTATGAAAGATAGCAAGACACTGTATGTTAAGGGCTCAGGGACCACTTTGAAAACGATTACTGAGGATGGATTTGTCAAGATGGACAGGGCCTTTTTGAAAGCTATGTGGGAAAAGGACTATGGGGACGATATCGCTAAGCGCGAACGCGAAGTGCTCGCAGACCTTATGGACGCTCGGGCAAAGGGCGAAGAGTCAAAACGTCCGAGTGTTGAGACTTCTTTACACGACTTGATACCACAGAAATTTGTAATACACACTCATCCCGCTCTAATAAATGGACTCACTTGCGGTAAGAACTTTAAGTCAGAAGTCGTGGAATTATTCGGTGATGAGATAATTTGCGTCGGCTCAATGATGCCCGGATATTTTCTTGCGAAGACTGTGAAAGATGAACTCGAAAAATTCAAGGCAGCAAATCAAAAAGACGCTCAAGTTATAATTCTTGAGAATCATGGGATTTTCGTAGGTGCGGATACTCGGGAAGAAATTGACGCAATCTACAAAAAAATCATAGGTTCAATATTGTCAAAAAATCCTGAGGTGCCTGACTTGGAGGCGGTTGTGGTTGACGACAAAAGAGCAGCTTTAATTGCACCCGCGGTTAGAATGCTTCTTAAGGATGGAGAAGATGCATCTTTCGTAGTTTACAAAATGAATAAAGAATTGATTGGCCTTCTTTCAAACGAAAAGGCATTTTATCCAATTTCAAACGGATTTACGCCCGACCACGTGGTGTATTGTAAGGCTGAGCCATGTTTTGTTGCGGCAGCGGCCGAAATTGAAAAGCAGTATGAGTTACTTGAAGCGGCTATTGGTGCATATAAAGTGAAATGGGGATTTGCTCCGAAAGTAATTGCGATTCAAGGACTCGGGATTTTTGCGCAGGGGAACACAAAAAAGAACGCAGATATTTGTGCAGATGTATTTATGGACTCGGTCAAAATCTCCGTATATTGCAAGGCCTTTGGTGGCCCCAATTTCCTGACCCCAGAAATGGTCGACTTCATTACAAATTGGGAAGCGGAAAGTTACCGTTCGAAAATTAGCCTTGCAACAGGTGCTAGTGCACGATTAAAGGGCAAAATAGTAATTGTTACAGGTAGCGCACAAGGATTTGGACTAGGAATTGCAGAGGAAATGATTGGAGAGGGCGCAAACATGGTGTTTGCAGACCTTAACCATGACCTAGCATGTGCGAATGCAGCTAAATTCGGAGCGGATACTGCAATTTCGGTTAAAGTCGATGTCGGCAATGAGACGTCAGTCGAAGCTATGATTACTAAGACTGTTTTGGAGTTTGGTGGCTTAGATATTTTCGTGAGTAATGCAGGTGTTCTAAAAGCTGGAAGTCTCGATGATATGGATGTCGCGGCATTCGAATTTGTCACAAAGATTAACTATACCGCCTTTTTCGTGTGTGCAAAATACGCATCAAAGGTCCTTAAGATACAGCACAGATTCTGCAAAGACTACTATACTGATATAATTCAAATCAACTCGAAATCAGGACTCTCTGGAAGCAACAAGAATTTTGCATATGCTGGCGGGAAGTTTGGTGGAATTGGCCTCACGCAGAGTTTTGCACTCGAATTAGTTGAGTATAATATAAAAGTAAACGCAATTTGCCCCGGAAATCTTCTTGATGGGCCACTTTGGTCTGATCCTGAAAAGGGCCTGTTTGTCCAGTACCTCAACACAGGCAAAGTGCCAGGTGCAAAGACAATTGAGGACGTAAAGAAATTTTATGAAGCTAAGGTTCCTATGAATCGTGGTTGTAGTATTATCGATGTCGCACGAGCAATATTCTATTGTGTCGAGCAAAAATATGAGACCGGTCAGGCTATTCCAGTCACGGGCGGCCAAAACATGTTGAAATAGAGGGGGAAGACTCATGGCAACTCCAGTAATAATGCCTCGTCAGGGGCAATCAGTAGAAAGTTGTATTATCACAAAATGGTTCAAGGCGAAGGGCGATAAAGTAGCTGTTGGCGACTTGCTGTTTAACTATGAGACCGACAAAGCAGCGTTTGACGAAGAATCAAAAGTAGAGGGAACGGTGCTCGCAATATATTATGTAGAAGGCGATGATGTGCCTTGCCTTACGAATGTTTGCGTTATTGGCAATGAAGGCGAAAATATCGACGAGTTCAACCCGAGCTCCGATTCGGCGCAAGCGCCAACTCCTGAGCCTAGTGCGCAAGCGCATTCTGCGTCGCCTCAAAGCGCAGATGCGACGGCTGCTTCCGCAGAAACATTGACTTCGAGTCCTACGTCCGCTCAAGCAACATCTGGCGAATTGAAAATATCGCCTCGTGCAAAGAATCTAGCTCAAAAGCATGGTGTAGATTATCGAAAAGCCGCGCCATCTGGGCCAAACGGAAGAATTATCGAACAAGATATCAGAAAACTAATTGACTCAGGTATACTAGTGACTTCGGCCGCGAGTGACGAGTATTTGTCTTCACAAAAGAGTGCAGAAGGTACTGGATTAGGAGGACGTGTTAGAACTTCAGATCTCGCGGAAGCATCGGTGATGACTGCTGAAGTTGAAGAAGTGAAACTTTCGAATATTCGAAAAGTTATCGCAAAAGCGATGCACAATTCACTTTCTACTATGGCGCAATTGACACTGAACTCGTCTTTTGATGCAACGGATGTGCTAAGCTATCGCGAGAAAATCAAGGTAGGTATGGACAAGACCGGTGTTGGCAACATCACCATCAACGACATGATTCTATATGCAGTTGCAAAGACTTTGGAGTCGCACAGGGACCTGAATGCGCACTATTTCGATGATAAGATGTTGCTTTTCAAAAGCGTAAATCTTGGCATCGCAGTTGATACACCAAGAGGACTGATGGTTCCGACGTTGTTTGGATCCAATTCCAAGACATTAAATCAGCTTTCGACTGATGCAAAAGCTCTAATCGAGGCTTGTCAAAAGGGAACAATTTCGCCAGATTCGCTTAAAGGCGGGACGTTTACGGTGACAAATCTTGGAGCGCTTGGAATCGAGTCGTTTACGCCAGTAATCAATCCTCCTCAGACAGGAATTTTGGGCGTAAACACAATTGAAATAAAGGCAAAGGAAGTGGATGGAAAGATAATTCACTATAAATCAATCGGACTTTCTCTGACATTTGACCATCGTGCTTTAGATGGCGCGCCGGCAGCGAAGTTTTTGAAAGAATTGGCTACTAACTTAGAAAATTTCAGTGCAATTTTGGCGAAGTAGGAGGAATTTTTATGGGATATGATTTGATTGTAATTGGCGGTGGACCAGGCGGGTATCTGGCTGCTGAACGAGCAGGACATGCAGGGCTCAAGACTTTGTTAATTGAAAAGCGCTTTATTGGAGGCGTTTGCTTAAACGAGGGATGCATTCCTTCAAAAGCGTTGCTTTATTCTGCTAAGATATTTGACTACGCCCGATTTAGTGAAAAATATGGGGTCACGACTGAGGGCGCAAAATTCGACCACTCTGTGGCACTTGAGCGCAAGAATAAAGTCGTTAAAAGTCTAGTTTCAGGCGTCAAGGGAGCGCTTAAAGGTAGCAAAGTTACTGTGATTGACGGCGAAGCGAAAATATTGGGCCGAGGGGCAGAGGGATTCCAAGTTGCAGTGGGTGATGACGTTCACGTCAGTGAAAGACTCCTGATTGCGACGGGTTCTGAATCAATTGTGCCACCTATAAAAGGTGTGCCTGAAGGCGTAAAAAAAGGTTTTGTGCTTACAAATCGTGAAATATTAGACATCGAAAAAGTGCCTGAAAAGCTTGTGATTGTTGGTGGTGGGGTTATTGGGCTTGAAATGGCTTCATATTTTAATTCGGTTGGCAGCAAGGTTACGATAATTGAAATGCTCGGGAATATTGCTGGTGCAACAGATAAAGACATTGCACAAATTTTGATGAAGAGTTATCAGAAAAAAGGGATTGAGTTTAAACTTAATTCGAAAGTGACGCAAGTCAAGGCAAAAAGCGTGGTATATGAGGCAGAGGGCAAGAGCCTTGAAGCTCCAGCAGACAAGGTATTGCTTTCAATTGGTAGAAGACCTGTGACTCAGGGATTTGGGCTTGAAAATATTGGCGTAGAACTTGAAAAGAGTGCAATTAAGACCGATCGCTTTGGTAGGACGAATATTGCTGGAGTATACGCAGCGGGTGATGTAAATGGAGTTTACATGTTTGCACATACAGCATATCGCGAAGCTGAGGTTTGCGTAAATCATATGATTGGGAAGAAGGACCAAATGCGTTATGATGCGATTCCGGCGGTAATTTATACAAATCCTGAAGTTGCTGGAGTTGGCGAGACAGAAGAGACTGCGAAGGCCAAAGGAATTGAGTTTGATTGCGCAACTTTGACAATGAAATACAGTGGCAGATATGTTGCCGAAAACGAAGACGGCGAGGGAATTTGCAAAGTGCTTGTACATAAGACTCGACGCAATGTAATTGGAGTGCACTTGATAGGTAGTTACGCATCTGAAATGATTCTAAGTGCTGGAATGATGATTGAGCTTGAAATGAAAGTTGAAGATATTAAGGAGTTTGTATTCCCGCATCCGACAGTTTGCGAGGTAATACGCGAGGGAATTTTTCAGCTTTAAAGTATAAATATATTTTGAAAACAAAGGGGAAATTGAAATGCCAAAGTCACTATTTTTAGATCCACACCACCTGAGAAAGGCTGGAAAACTTACGTTTAACGACATTCCAGTCAACGCATACAAAAAGACAATCGCAGAGGAAAAGCCGAATTACAGTTACGACGACTTCCTTCGGATTTACCGCGACATGGCGATTATTCGCGAATTTGAGACTATGCTTTATGTCATCAAGACTCAAGGCGAATATAGCGGAATCGCATACGACAATCCTGGACCTGCTCATCTATCAATGGGGCAGGAGGCTTCGGCAGTTGGCCAGGCATATATTCTAGGCATTGATGACCTGATTTTTGGTTCGCACAGAAGTCACGGCGAGATTTTGGCGAAAGGACTTTCTGCAATTCACAAGCTTGATGAGGCTACATTATACGAAATTATGAAGAATTTCTTCGATGGCGCCATCTTAAAGAATGTCGAAGGCGATCAAACTGACGTCAAGAAAATTGCAATGGACTTCCTTATTTACGGTGCGTTGGCAGAGATTTTCGCGCGCGAAACAGGTTTCCACAAGGGACTTGGCGGCTCGATGCATGCCTTTTTCACGCCGTTTGGAATTTATCCAAACAACGCTATTGTAGGAGGCTCCGCGACCATTGCTACGGGCGCGGCATTATTTAAGAAAGTTAATAATAAGAGTGGGTTGGTAATCTCAAATGTTGGCGACGCGTCGCTTGGATGCGGACCTGTGTGGGAAGCAATGATGTTTGGTGGGATGGATCAGTTCAAGAAACTTTGGGATGAAAGTCATCAAGGTGGATTGCCGATTATTTATAATTTCTTTAACAACCTCTACGGAATGGGTGGACAAACGGTTGGAGAGACTATGCCATACAACATCCTCGCTAGAGTGGGCGCGGGAATAAATCCTGAGCAAATGCACGCTGAACGTGTGGATGGATATAATCCGCTTGCAGTAATTGATGCTATGAAGCGCAAAAAAGAAATCATAGAAAAACGCCAAGGACCTGTCCTCATGGATACCCTTACTTACAGGGTTTCTGGGCATTCGCCTTCTGACTCATCTTCTTACAGGACTAAAGAGGAAATTGAGGCATGGGAAGAGCATGATGTCCTTAAGGGTTACAGCAGCAGCCTAATTAAGGGGAAAATCTGTAAGGCTGAGGTATTTGAGCAAATCGATGCTGAAGTAAAAGAAATGATGGTGAGAATATATAAAATCGCCATTGATGAAGAGGCGTCGCCAAGGATGAATCTGACAAAAAATCCTTATGATATCGAAAAGATAATGTTTTCAGATAAAAAGATAGAGAAGATGGAAGATAGACCTTGTGATGTGCTCATGACGAAGGAAGAAAATCCAAGAGTGCAACAGATTGCTAAAAAAGAAAGATACGCTTTTGATGCATCGGGCAAGCCTATTTCTAAGAATAAGGTTTTCCAACTTAGAGACGGAATTTTTGAAGCAATTTTGGATAAGTATTATACAGACCCCACCCTAGTTTCTTACGGGGAGGATGTGCGTGATTGGGGCGGAGCGTTCGCGGTTTACCGCGGTTTGACGGAGGCTTTGCCGTATCATCGACTCTTTAACTCGCCAATTTCCGAAGCGGCTATTGTTGGTTCTGCCGTTGGATATGCAATGGCCGGTGGTCGTGTAATTGCGGAATTGATGTACTGTGATTTCCTTGGCCGCGCAGGCGACGAAGTATTTAATCAGCTTTCAAAATGGCAGTCTATGAGTGCAGGGATTTTGAAAATGTCAGTGGTTCTTAGGGTTTCTGTAGGTTCAAAGTACGGAGCGCAGCATTCTCAGGATTGGACGGCACTAGTGTCGCATATTCCTGGACTAAAAGTGGTCTTCCCAGTTACACCGTATGATGCAAAAGGGCTTATGAATTCCGCACTTGCGGGAACAGACCCTGTAGTCTTTTTCGAGAGTCAAAGGATTTACGATATAGGGGAACAATTCCATTCTGAGGGAGTTCCAACTGGATATTATGAAATTGAAATCGGAGAGCCTGATGTAAAACGCGTAGGAAAAGATCTCACTATTTTGACTGTTGGCTCTACGCTCTACAACGCACTAGACGCAGCAAAAGTTCTCGAAGAAAAGTATGGAATCTCGTGCGAAGTAATTGATGCGCGCTCGATGGTGCCGTTTAACTATGAAAAAGTGTTGGCTTCAGTTAAAAAGACAGGTAAAATCCTGCTCGCAAGCGATGCATGCGAACGCGGATCAGTGCTCAAAGAAATGGCATCGGTTATAACTGATCTTGCTTTTGATGATTTAGATGCGCCTCCAACTGTAGTGGGTTCGAGAAACTGGATTACGCCATGCTATGAGTTAGAAAGTGAGTTTTTCCCTCAAGCAGATTGGATTATTGATGCAATAAATGAAAGAATTCTTCCGATTCCGGGTTATGTGTCAAAGAAGAATTTCACGGACAATGAAAAGATTAGACGCGCAAAACTAGGGGTATAAAATGGACAAGTTGATTTTAGAGTTGAATCATCATTTTAGAATAAAGCGTCTTGGGGCTTTGAGAGCTCTAGTTCGCATGGTTAACAAAGGTGAGATACAGCGACCTGTTCAAGCAAACGATGTGAATAATCATATTCACACCTCCTACTCTTTTTCACCCTACTCGCCAACAATGGCACTCTGGATGGCTTATATGGCGGGGCTTGTAACTGCTGGAATAATGGACCACGACTCGATTTGCGGTGCCGAGGAATTTATCGAGGCTGGAAAAATAATTGGTATGGGAGTTACTGTCGGTGTAGAGTGTAGAGTTGATTTCTCAATGACATCTTTAGGGGGGCGAAGGCTCAATAACCCAGACCAAGATTCAATTGCGTATGTAACACTTCATGGAGTGCCGCACACACAAATTGATAAGGTGCGTAAGTTCTTTGAACCATTGATTGCGTTTCGCCATGAGCGAAACAAAAGGATGACTGCTCGACTTAATGAAATCTTGGCACCTCATGGAATTTCGATTAACTATGAAAGAGATGTTTGCCCGCTGTCAATGAGTTATGATGGCGGCTCGGTGACGGAAAGACATTTGCTGTTTGCGGTAAGCAAAAAGATAGTCGCAAAATATGGGCGCGGCGCTGATGTGGTTGAGTTTCTTGAAAAAAAGTTGGGGATTGAGATTTCGAAGAAAAATCAGGAGTGGCTATCGGATCCCGAGAATAAGTTTTATGAATATGATTTGCTTGGAGTTCTAAAGAGCGACTTGGTCAAGGGATTTTATGAAAATGCTAAAGACGAATGTCCTCCGGTCGAAGACTTAGTGAAGCTGGCTAATGAAGTTGGCGCGATTGCTGCATACGCTTATCTTGGGGATGTGACCGATTCTGTAACTGGCGACAAAAAAGCACAGAAGTTTGAAGACGATTTTTTGGATGAACTATTTGATGAACTTGCGAAAATTGGGTTCAAAACGATAACATATATGCCATCTCGCAACTCTAAAGAGCAGTTGCAACGAGTTAAGGCGCTTTGTGAAGAGCATCAGTTTTTTCAAATCAGTGGTGAGGATATAAACTCTCCGAGGCAGACATTTGTGTGCGAAGCACAAAGGTCACCCGAATTCAGCAATCTGATTGATGCTACATGGGCGCTAATTGGGCATGAAAAGGCAGCTACTAAGGATTTAAAAAAGGCGTTTTTCTACGAGGAGACAGTTGAAAAAATTCCGGTTTTGAATGAGCGGATTGAGGCATATAAGATTATAGGGAAAAGCAAATAATATATTTTTAATAATTGAGGCGTGAGTTACTTGCAAATTAGCTGTATTCTTGTTACTATGATTGCAACTGTTTATTAGAATTATTTGCGATATAGAGGGGATGAACAAAATGGGTTTTGGAATGGATATTGGCATTGATTTAGGGACTTCTTCCGTAATTGTATACGTGAAGGGGAAAGGAATCGTGCTTAGAGAGCCTTCGGTTGTGGCTATAGATAAAAATCAGGGAGACATGGTTGTACAAGTTGGAGAAGAAGCTAGAAGAATGCTTGGAAGAACTCCGGGACACATTGTCGCAATAAGGCCACTTCGTGAGGGTGTAATTTCAAACTACGACATTACCGAAAAAATGCTTAAGCACTTTATAAATAAAGTAACTGGAAATAGAATGTTCAATTTTTTCAAACCTAGAATTATGATTTGTGTACCAAGTGGTGTTACAGAAGTTGAAAGACGCGCAGTTCTCGACGCATCAAAGCAAGCAGGTGCTAAGGAGACATATCTTATAGAAGAACCAATCGCAGCTGCTATTGGTGCGGGTTTGGATATTTCTAAAGCATGCGGTAGCATGGTTGTTGATATTGGGGGAGGAACGACTGATGTTGCAGTTATTTCCCTAGGCGGAAACGTTGTTAGTGAATCAATTAAGGTCGCTGGAGATAAGTTCGACGACTACATAGTTCGTTATTTGCGAAAAAAACACAACATCATGATTGGTGAACGAACTGCTGAAGAAATAAAAATGAATATTGGAACTGTTTATCCAAGAGTTCAGGAAATAAGCATGGACGTGCGTGGTAGAAACTTAGTGACGGGGTTGCCTGTTACCATTTCTGTTACTTCAACTGAGATGATGGAAGCACTTGAAGAACCGGCAAAAGAAATCGTTGACGCTGTTCATTCTGTACTTGAAAGAACTCCACCAGAGCTTGCGGCAGATATCAGTGACAGAGGAATTGTAATGACTGGTGGCGGTGGCCTGATATATGGACTAGATAAACTGATTCAAGACAAAACTGGAATTAGTGTATATGTTGCAGATGACGCGCTTTCTTGCGTAGCTATTGGAACCGGAAAATCATTAGATAATATTGAAATATTAGCACAGAGCCTAAAAGGCTTTAGATAATTTAATACGAGGAGTTTCAAAATGCTTGAAATACAACCAAAAAACAAATTGCTTTTCATGGGCGATTCTATTACTGATGCTGGTCGCAGCAAACCCGAAGGCGAAGGGCTTTTCGATCCTTTCGGCTTGGGCTATGTAGCTTTCGCTAACGCACTACTTAATAGCACTTATCCTTCAGCTCCAATTCGCGTAGTAAACAAAGGCATTTCGGGAAACACAACTCGCGATTTACTTGCGCGTTGGCAGGAAGATTGCATCGACCAAAAGCCAGATTGGGTGTCGATAATGATTGGCACAAACGACGTTTGGCGCCAGTTCGACATGCCTCTATATCCTGAGAATTGTGTCGGCTTAGAAGAGTATGAGCAAAACCTCGTGAAATTAATTGAAACAACCAAGCCACTCGTGAAGGGCATCGTCCTCTGCACTCCGTTTTTCATAGAGTCAAATTTGAACGATGGCATGCGCAAACGAATGGATGAATACAGCGCCGTTGTTTCGCGACTCGCGAAACAGTACGAGGTCATTTTTGTAAACACTCAGGCTGCGTTCGACGAATATCTGGAGTCTAACCATTCGAGCAACATATCATGGGACCGAGTGCATCCAAACAACGTCGGGCACATGATAATTGCAAGGGCATTTCTGAAGGCAGTCGGGTATGAGTTTTAGAGTTTGCCTTGAAATAACTCGTCAAAATTCGCATTTACATATTCATAGTTTGCGACCGTTCCGATGTCAATCGAGAAACCGTCAATCCAGTGAGCGATGACGTCTTGTTGCTTATGAAGCCATGATGGGAAGTTGCCAGGCGCGTCGGGGTTGTTGCCGTCTGCGAGGTACTTTTTGATTAAAGGCAATGTAGACTTTTTGTAGATATAGAAAGGGTCAACCGCGGTGTTTGACTTAGGTACTTGAGGCTTTTCTTCCATGTCGAGCACAAGCCCATTTTCGTCTAGCTGCGCAACGCCCATTCTCTGAAGCTCGGAGACGTCGTCAACCTGGTGTACTGTTATGCAGTCGAGTTGGTGCTTCATGAAGAAATCATAAAAGTCAGTCAATTTGAAAGTGAACAGGTTGTCTCCCGCGAGAACCATAAGGTCGTCGTTGATTCCAGCGTTGTCGATAGCAAAATCGATGTCGCCAATTGCGCCAAGTTTTGTAGCATCGTCCAAGGTGTTGTCGTTTAGGACGATTATTGGTTTTGAATTCTCGCGTGTCTCCGCCCATTCGCTAAAGTGCGGGAAGAACTTGTCATTGCTGATAACCACGATTTCATCAATCGCATCAATCTCATTTACTTGCGCCAACACATAGTCCAAAATCGGTTTGCCGCCAATCTCTAGCAACGCTTTTGGGTGATTCTTAGTCAGTGGGAACAATCTTGTAGCGTATCCGGCTACTAAAAATAAACATTTCATTTTACTTTCCTCCGTTTTTATCTAAAATTTATTGCTTTAATAATAAATCGGCGACCTTGCAAATATCGCCGGCGCCCATTGTAATAACTAGGTCGTGGGGGTTCGCGATTTCGCGAACATAGGCTGCGATGGCCTCGAAGTCGCGTTTGTAAACACAGTTCGCGCTAACTTTGTTGATTTCATCAACTAATGAATGAATGCTCACATTGCCAGGATCCGCTTCGCGCGCCGCGTAAATGTCAGCCATTATTACTTCGTCTGCGTCGCCAAACGCGTGAGCAAACTCGTTGAAAAGTTCGCGCGTGCGCGTGTAAGTGTGTGGCTGAAAGGTGATGATTATCTTCGCAGGTGCTTGAGTGGCTGCGCGTGCTGCCGCTAAAGTCGTAAGAATTTCAGTCGGGTGGTGTGCATAATCGTCGATAACTTTCACTTCGTTGAAATATCCTTTGAATTCAAATCTGCGATTAGCTCCAGTGAAATTCTTTAAAGGTAAAATGCATGCCGCTGGCGTAAGGTCACAAAGCACAGCCGTCGCTATGCTTGCGAGTGAATTTCGCACATTGTGAATTCCGACAGTGCCTAAGGAAATTCGTCCACACTCTGTGCCGCAGTGGAGCAAAGTGTAGTTTCCGCAACCGTTTTCGTCGAAATCGATGTCGCGCGCGCTCCAATCAAAGTCAGGACTTGAAATTCCGTATGTAGTTACTTTGCATTTTGCCCCCGATGCGACTTCAAGCGCATTTGGGTCATCGCCACAAACGACGATGTGCCCATGAGCAGGGACGAGTGCTAAAAAATTCTTAAACGAGGCTTTGAACTGCTCAAATGTTTTAAAATAATCAACATGATCGTGCTCCACATTTAAGATTACCGCAATATAAGGATTAAAATTCAGAAAACTATCGTTGTATTCGCAGGCTTCGGTGACAAAATAATCACTGCTTCCAATTAGTGTGTTGCTATTTATTAGAGGAAGTTTTCCGCCGATGTGTACTGACGGATCAAGGTTGTTTTCTATTAGGATGGACGAAATCATGGAAGTAGTAGTAGTCTTTCCGTGCGTCCCCGCAACAGCGATGCTTTTTGAAAAATCTTTCATTATTAAGCCGAGAAACACGGCGCGTTCAATAATTGGGATTCCGCGTTCCGCGGCCTGCACGAGTTCGGGATTGTCACCTCGAACCGCGACGGTGTAGACAACAAGGTCAGGGCTGAAGGTTGAGATATTGGAGGCGTCGTGGGGAGAGCGGATGTTCGCGCCAGCGAGAGCGAGCTCGTCGGTCGCTTCGTTCAATGTCATGTCCGAACCGGACACCTGCTTGCCAGCATGCAACATAAAACTCGCTAAGCCGCACATGCTTGAGCCGCCAATGCCGATGAAATGAATTTTGGAAATATGGGTCAAATCGATATTTTGCATGAAATCCTCCGTGAACATTTTACTAGGTAATTATAGTACATTAAAGAGCGTTAGGCAAAATCTTTTGTAAATTTAGAGTAAAATTTGCGGATAGATTTGAAAAAGTATATAATTAAGAAAATAAACAAGCTTTCGGGAGGGAATACCATGGAAATCACAGACATTCGTATTAAGAAAAGAGACGGCGACGGCAGGTTGAAGGCAATTGTTTCAGTTACATTTGATAATGAATTTGTCATCCATGACGTAAAAATTATTGAAGGCAACAGTGGCACAGACTTTATTGCAATGCCAAGCAGGAAGACGCCGGATGGCGAGTACAAAGATATTGCGCATCCCATTCATGCGCAAGCGCGCGAAAAGTTAGAAGTAGCAATTTTCGAGAAGTATGCTGAAGTAAAAGCGGCAGCTGCGGAAGCGTTGGCGGCAATGCCAGCGGCGGAAGAGGCGGCTGCGCCAGAAGCGAATTATGAGGACGACGCTGTAGGCGAAGCGAAGGCCGAAGAAACAGCTGAGACGTCAGCGGAAGACTAGGTAAGAGCGCGTAGTCAAGGCGCAACAAAAAGGTATAATTTAAGTTAGAGACATTTTGAGGCATATGCTTCCTTTCAAGGGAAAGGTTAGCGTGTGCCTTTTTTTTTGTTAGCCTGATTGACGGGAAAAGTTTGAGAGACTGTCGAGAAAGTTATACTAAAGTTGCTTTGACAAATGGTTTTTTATAACTCGTTATAATTCTGCTCGGAAAAGGTTGTTTTTTTATAACTTTTTGAGGATTTCGATCAAATTTGGTGCGAAATCAGGTGGGAAATCAGTCATTTGAAGAAATAATCGTGGAATTGGAGATTAAAAATGTAAATTGGGTGCATGTTGACGCGCTTTTCAAGAGAAATATCGGTTTTTTTATACATAAACAGCTGAATTTTGAAGCAAAATTTAACGAGTTATAAAAAAGCGCGAAAGCGTCTATTTTAGTATATTCAATTCCCAATAAATGGAATTTGTGTTACAATAGATTACAGAATATGGAAAACGGAGCCGGCAAATTTTGTATAGAAGTGATTGAGTGTGAGAAGGAGGATTGTATTTATGGAAGGGCAAGCGGTAAAGGGCAATTGGAAAGATCATGTATTAATGACATTGGAGTTAGGAATAGAGTTTCAAGAAAAGTTTCTCGACAAAATTGAGTCGGAGTTAATTCGAATGCCAGAGGGCGCAATCAGCAAAAAAGCGATAAAGGGAAGGAATTACTACTATCAAAACATTAAAGCGAAAAACGGGAAGCTAGTCCAGCGCTACATCAAATTGAATGAAAACGAGTTAAAGGAAAATTTGATGATTAAATATTATTATAAAAAATGTATGGGTAGCCTTAAAAACAATATTCCATTAATGAGAGGCTTTATTCAAAAATATAAACCTGTTATGGCCGAGGCGGGAGAATTTGGTGAATTAAACTTTGCTCGGATGATTTTTGATAAGGAAGGAAATATCGAGAGCTGGAAAAATGAAGACAAAAAAAGCGGTGAGTTCTACGCTTCTAATTTGATTCACACCACGAATCTTGGAGAACGAGTTCGTTCTAAGTCGGAGGTTCTGATTGCAAGAATACTTGAGGGGAATGGGATTCCATACAAATATGAGGTAGAATTGAAATTGGGAGATAAAACTTACTATCCTGATTTCACGATATTGAGTCCAGTGACTGGTAAAGAATATTATTGGGAGCATTTTGGGATGCTCAGTGTTGAAGACTACAAAGAGAAGGCCGCAAGAAAATTGCAGACGTATTTCAGAAATGGAATTTACCCTTGCGAAAAATTAATTTTGACTTACGACAAGGAAGACGGCTCTTTTGATGCGATTACGGTTCAAAATTTAATTGATATGATTGTCTTGAAATGTTGAAGAATTAATGTACAATAGAAGTAGCCAAGGGGGTAAATATTAATGATTGAAAATAAGTCGAAAATTGTAGCAGTAATCCTTGCCGCGGGTGAGGGAAAGCGGATGAAATCCAAGAAATCCAAAGTCCTTCAGCAGGTTGGCGGGAAAGCTATGATTGACGCTGTTATTAGCGCTGCAAAAGGCGCTGGGGCAGATGAAATTGTTGTGGTTGTAGGACACATGGCCGATCAGGTCGTTGCGCATGTTGAAGGACGCGCAACTTGCGTGTATCAAAATGAAAGATTGGGCACAGGACATGCAGTGCTTCAAGCGAAGGATTTCTTTGGCGCGGCGCCAACGGATTCGGCACCTACTATTTTGGTTTTGTGCGGAGATACTCCAATCATCACTAGCGAAACGCTTAAAAAAATGATCGAATCGCATAGAAATGAAGGCAACAGCGGAACATTTTTGACCGCGATAACGGATGAAAAGTATGCCTATGGCAGGATTGTTCGCGAAGCTGACGGGTCAATAAATCGAATCGTCGAAGAGGTTGATTGCACGTCTGAAGAAGCAGCAATTAAGGAATTAAACGCAGGAATGTACTGCTTCAAAGGTGATGACTTGCTGTTGGCGCTTAGCCAACTAGGAAACAATAACAATCAAGGTGAGTACTATTTGACAGATACACTTGAGATATTAAATAGAAACAAAAAACGCTGTGGCGCATATGTAGTTGAGCATTTTGACGAGACGTTGGGCGTGAATGACCGGAGCAATCTGGCGACAGCTGAGAGTATTATTAAGAAGCGATGTGCTGAAAAGCATATGGCTAATGGGGTCTCGATAATTGATCCGGCAAACACATATATTTCTGAAGATGCCGTGATTGGCATGGATACTGTGATTTATCCAGGCACGATAATTGACGATGGAGTGACAATTGGCGAGGATTGCAAAATCGGGCCGAATTCGAGGCTTTCTTCGACTAGGATCGGCGACGGGGTTGCGGTTAATAATTCGATTGTCGTCGAGAGCGAGGTCGGGGACAACACGAAAATCGGGCCTTTCGCATATATTAGACCAGGAAGCAAAATTGGCAAAGGCGTTAAAATTGGAGACTTTGTGGAGATAAAGAATTCGGACATCGGGGACAAGTGTTCAATTTCGCATTTGACGTATGTCGGAGATTCGGATGTTGGCAGAAATGTAAACATCGGCTGCGGTGTGGTTTTTGTAAACTATGATGGACAAAAAAAGCATCGAAGTTTGGTTGCTGACAACTGTTTTATTGGTTGCAACACAAATCTTGTGTCGCCCATCAAAATTGGTGAGGGCGCCTATACTGCGGCAGGTTCGACGATAACGGAGGACGTGCCGGCCTTTGCGTTGGCGATAGCCAGAGAACGACAGACAAATAAACTTGATTGGGTTAAGTCTAAAAATAAAGTAAGAGAAGAAAAATAGAGGGGGATTTGTGCAATGAATTTACACGGCAAAGATATCAAGATTTTCGCCGGAAATTCCAATACTGGACTCGCAGAAAAGATTGCCGAGAGAATTGGGCTTCCACTTGGGAACGCGGTCGTTGGGCAGTTTAGCGATGGGGAAACGCTAGTAAATATTGGAGAAGTGGTTAGAGGCTCTGATGTCTTTATCGTACAGTCAACCTGCACTCCCGTGAACGACAACCTAATCGAACTTTTAGTCATGATTGACGCCATGAAACGTGCGTCGGCAGGCAGAATCACTGCGGTTATTCCGTATTTTGGTTACGCGCGTCAGGACAGAAAGGCTCGTTCGCGAGATCCGATTTCTGCAAAACTGGTCGCAAACCTTATTACCGTGGCGGGTGCCGATAGAGTACTTACTATGGACTTGCATGCAGCGCAGTTGCAGGGGTTTTTCGACATTCCTGTGGATCATTTGCTGGGCGCAAACATTCTTGCGAACTATTTTAAAGAAAAATTCAAGGGTAAAGATGATTTGGTTATTGTGTCGCCTGACGTAGGCAGCGTGGCGCGTTCGAGGAAGTTTGCAGAGAAGATTTACGCGCCTTTAGCGATTATCGACAAACGCCGTCCTCGCGCAAACGTATCCGAAGTTATGAATATTATTGGTAACGTTGAAGGCAAGCGATGCATACTTGTTGACGACCTTATTGACACAGGCGGAACGATTGTTAGCGCTGCAAACGCTCTTATTAAAATGGGAGCAACTGAAGTTTACGCAGCGTGTACGCATGGAGTGCTTTCAGGTCCTGCGATTTCAAGGATTCAGGGTTCGGAAATAAAGGAACTCATCACTCTTGACACAATTACTTTGACTGAAGATAAGAAGATAGATAAGATTAAGCAGCTTTCGGTGGCAGGTGTTTTTGCCGAGGCAATCGAAAGAGTTTATGGCGACATCTCAATGAGCACACTTTTCACCCAGCTTTAGGAGATTTGATTTGGAAGATTTGTTTATAGTAGTCGGGCTCGGAAATCCTGGCAAAAAATATGAAGAGACGAGACACAACATAGGGTTCATCACAATTGATGAACTCTGTTTTCGCCATAAAGTAAAACTAAACAAGTTGAAATATAAGGCGTCGTTTGGCGAGGGCTTTGTCGGTGGAAAGCGCGTGCTTTTTGTGAAACCTCAGACGTTTATGAATGACAGTGGTGTTGCGGTTGGGGAACTTGTGAAGTTTTTCAAAATCCCGTTACAAAATCTCATTATCGTATACGACGACGTGGATTTGCCTGTGGGCGCGGTTCGGGTGCGTGCGAAGGGGAGTTCAGGCACTCATAATGGCATGAGGTCGATAATATACCACATTGTAGAGCAGGATTTTCCGCGCGTAAGAATTGGGGTTGGAAAACCTGAAAACCCAGAGTTTGAACTAGTCGACTATGTGCTTGGAAAATTTCCAAAAGAGCAACACGAAGCTATGCTAGCGGCTGTTAAGGGCGCAGCAGATGCGATTGAAGAAATTTTGAGTAAGGGTTAATATGAATTTTTTATTTGAGCCATTAAAGAAGCTTGCGGGTTATACGGCGACACTTCAAAGCCTTAAGAGCAGCAAAGGGCCTGTCGAAGTTGTGGGGCCGGCGGATAGCCAGAAGGCGCATTTTACGTCGGCGATAGCGAGCGAGCTTGGCGGCAAGGCGCTTTATGTTGCATACAACGAAATGCAGGCGCACAGGATGCTTAGCGACTTTCAGCTGTTTTTTGGCGAGGACGCGATTCTTTTTCCGACGCGAGAGATCGTGTTTTTTGATGTGACGGCAAAAAGCCATGAGTCGGATCGCATTCGCATGCAAACACTAGACAGAATAGTCTCGGGCGACTTCAAGATTGTGGTCGCTTCAACCGAAGCCCTTGCGCTCAAGACTTTGCCCCGCGAGAATTTTGTAGGCACGAGCCTCATTATAAAAGATGGCGAGCAAGTTGATTTGCACAAGATAACAGCTTTGTTGGCGCAAGCCGGATATGAACGAACTGATTTGGTTGAGAGTGTCGGGCACTTCGCGGTGCGCGGTGGGATAGTGGATGTGTTTCCGTCCGGAAGCGACAATGCAGTAAGGCTAGAGCTTTTTGACGATCTCATCGACTCTATCCGGACATTTGATGTGGAGACGCAGCGTTCGATTGACAAGCTCTCAGAGGTCAGGATTATACCGATTGGCGAGACGGACAAGGGCGCAAAGGGCTGTTTGCTGGACTATTTGGGCGAGTGCAATATGTTTGTGGACGAACCGGACCGAATTGCGCAGCGACTTGAAAACTTGCTGCTCGAGTACGACGAAGACTGCCGCACCATGCTAGAAAAAGGTCGGATTCAAAAGGACTTTGAGCAACATTATTTTAGAGGAATTGAAGAAAAGATTTTTACCACTAAGACGTTGGTACTTAGCGTGCTCGGATGGGGCAAAGCCAGAAGCGAACAGCAGATAAGATGCGTTAGCGGAGGTGCTGTTTCGGAGGACACGTATGGGGTTATTCTTGCGGGTGGTCGCTCAAGAGCGAAACGCGTTGCGGAGCATTATCAAGAGCAGGGCAAGAATTATACTTTTATAGAAACGCCGATATCCGCGGATTTCCGTAAGCACGGAACAATTGTCACTATGGGTGCGTTGCACAAGAGCTTCGAGTACAAGGACATTGGGTTTGCGATTCACACTGACATCGAGCCGAAGGATCATCTTTCGGAACGCAAAGGTTCTAATAGGAAGAAAGTAATAAAGGACGCTGCGAAAATTGCCTCGTTTACAGAGCTGAAAATCGGGGATTTCGTGGTCCACGGAGTGCATGGAATCGGGCAATACGTTGGGACACAGCAGGTTACGGTTGAGCATGTCACTAAGGATTATTTGAAGATTAAATATAATGCTGAAGGGTTTTTGTATGTTCCGACAAGTCAGTTGGAACTGATTCAAAAGTACATCGGCTCAGGAGATAAGGCGCCAAAACTCAACAAACTCGGCGGTGGCGAGTGGACGCGCATCAAGCAACGCGTCAAAGAATCACTCATGAAGTTGGCGGAAGGCCTCGTAAGATTATATGCGCAGAGGCAGCTTTTGAAGGGCTACAAATACTCGCCCGACACGGTGTGGCAAAAGCAGTTTGAGGAGATGTTTCCGTATGAGGAAACGGACGACCAGCTTCGCTGCGTGGAGGAAATAAAAGAAAACATGGAGTCGGACCGCCCCATGGATCGCTTACTTTGTGGTGATGTCGGATATGGCAAGACGGAAGTGGCGCTAAGGGCTATTTTCAAGGCAGTAATGGATGGCCGTCAAGTTGCATATTTGTGCCCAACTACGGTGCTCGCGCAACAACACTATTCGAATTTCATTGAGCGATTTAAAGAATTTCCTGTGACGGTCGAAATGGTGAGTCGTTTTAGAACGGAAAAAGAGACGAAAAAAATCCTGCGCGAAGCCGCTGCGGGTAATGTTGACGTGCTAATTGGGACACACAAATTACTTCAGAAGGACATAAAATACAAGAATCTTGGCATGCTGATTGTAGATGAAGAACAGCGTTTTGGGGTCAAGCACAAGGAGCGAATCAAAGAGCTCAGCCCTGACATCGACGTGCTCACCCTCACGGCAACACCAATTCCTAGAACTTTGCACATGTCGCTAACAGGTATTCGCGACATCAGCCTTCTCGAAGAGCCTCCTGAGGAAAGGTATCCAGTGCAGACATATGTAATGGAATATGATGCGAGTGTTGTTGCAGATGCAATTCAGCGGGAAATTGCGCGTGGTGGGCAAGTTTTTTACCTTTCGAATCGGGTGCGGGGTATTGAATTGAAGGCAGAAGAACTTCGTAAGTTGATGCCTGATGCGCGGTTTGCTGTGGCACATGGACAAATGCACGAACACGAGTTAGAAGAGGTGATTCAGGCCTTTTTGAATCGTGAATTCGATGTGCTTGTGTGCACTACGATTATCGAACTCGGAATTGATATGCCAAATGTAAATACCATGATTGTCGAAAATGCAGAAATGCTTGGCCTCGCGCAACTGTACCAAATCCGCGGGCGGGTTGGGCGTTCCAATCGACTTGCCTACGCATATATCACCTATAAAAAAGACCGTGTTCTCGCAGAGCAAGCAGAGAAGCGGCTTCAGGCCATAAAGGAGTTTACGGAGTTTGGTTCAGGCTTCAAAATTGCAATGCGCGATCTTGAAATCAGAGGCGCAGGTAACTTGCTTGGTCCCGAACAACATGGGCATATGGAGGCCGTCGGCTACGAGACATATTGCCAGTTGCTGGACGAGGCGGTGCGGGAACTCAAGGGCGAGAAAATTGCATCCAAGACAACAGATGATGAGACGGTAATAGACATTAGTTTGAATGCATTTTTGCCTGAACGGTACATCGAGGCTGAAGCGACCAGGATAGAAATGTACCGCAAAATTGCGATAATTCGCACTGACGCGGACGCGCTTGATGTTTGCGATGAGCTGATGGATCGTTTTGGGGATATCCCGAAAGAGGCTTTAAATCTAGTGGAAGTGGCTTTGATAAAGGCTTTTGCGAGCAAGGCAGGCATATCGAAAGTGAGCTTTGAGGCGGGGACCGCGACCTTCAGTTTCAGCCGCGCTGAACGTTTTAATCTCGAGACAATATCTCGCCTCGTTTCAAAATATGCGAGGCGCATTCTTGTTAACGCGAGTAATAATCCGTACTTCACATTGAAGATAAATTCTCGAAATAATGACGAAATTGTAAACGATATAAAAGAGGCGCTGAAAACCTTGTAGAATAGGAATATTTTTATTATAATGGCTTTGTGTCAAAAAAATGAAAAGAGGTTAAATAAATGGATAACGGATTTGAGAAGAACGAACAAGAGATTGAGGAACTGCAGAAAATTGAGCAGGTGACTCGTGCAGACGAGGATGTTTCGGGCCAAAAAGTAACCGAAGAGGCTGTAACGAATGAGCAGTATGCTCCGTTGACAACTGAGAAAAGGAAGTTAAATAAAACACTTGTAGCGGTTGGTGTAATCGTTCTTTTGGCAGTGCTTGTAATGGCTGGATATTTGGTTAAGACAAACTTTATAGACAAAATGAATTCGTCTGTCAATGTTGTGGATGAGAACAAACAGCAGTTTCAGCTTAATGAAGAATATGCTAAGTCGTATAAAAATGGCACGGATCAATTGAGTTTGGACTATTATTTCTATAAAGCTTATTACTATGCTTCAGAACAAAAAAGCAACAATGACAATAAATTGGATACAATAGAAAAGCAAAAGGTGTATTGGGCTGACCAAAACAACTTGAAAGGTCTCAAGGAATCAGTTATTACTTATTTGGAACCACAGGTATTGACATATATAAAGGCTGTTCAGGAGAATTACAAATCGGATTCTGCCAAAGCAAAGGAAGCGCTTACTCAGCTTGAACAAAATTATATTAGTAAGTATGGGACATTGGAGAAAGTTAATGAGGAGATTAAAAAGGCGTATCATATTTCATTTGATCAATTCAAAAATGTAATATCAATAATGAATTTGTCTCAGGAATACTCTACAGATGAGCCAGTTAAAATCGCGGCATCAATTTCCGACGCCGAAGCAAAACTATATATAAAAGATAATAAAGATAAATTTAAGACAGTTCAGGTTAGGCATATTTTAATATCTAACTCTGATTCAAAGACGGGGCTTAAACTAACTGGAGCTAAGCTGGTGGCAGCACAGAAACTGGCTAAAGATATATTGAAGAAAGTTGATAATGGAGAAGATATGGCGAAACTTGCGTTAAAGTATTCGGCTGACGTACAAGCAGTGAAGCAAAACAAGGGTATTTATGATGTAAAGGCCGATTCAAATCTAGTGCCAGAATTCAAGGATTTTGCACTTTCAAATAAGTTGAAGGCGACAGGAATTGTAGCAACAGATTATGGATTTCATGTTATGAGAGTTGAAAAAATTACAGATACGAGTAAAAATGTTCAGTTAAAAACTGTTAAGGACTTGATTGCAAAACAGAGATTCAATGACAGTCTTGACGCTTTTATCAAAAAAGCTAAAGTAGATGTTATTGCTAATCAAGCTGCAATTGATGCAATTTTACCATTATTCTATATTCCAGAACCAGCTCCATCATCGGCACCGCAACAACCATAAAAGGAGATTTTGATAATGTCTCAAGATACTAGAAATGATCGTAGAAGAAAGACCAGCAGAGTGGCTCATGCACATCAAAAGAGTAAAAAGAAAATTGACAAAGTCACGATTATTGGCTTTGCAGTTTTATTATTAATCATCGGGATTCTCGGTGGAGTTTATTTTTGGCAACAAGGCGAAAAAGCAAGAGAAGAAGCTCGCCTACAAGAAATTCTCGCAGGAGCGTTGCCGGAAGGCACGGTCGCAACTATCGGTGACTTGAAGGTTGATACAAGCACATTAGCAGTAAAGTATTATTCTGACATGGCTCAAAAACAGCAGGAGCAGAAACTTACTGATCCGGCTGCTATCAAAGATTTTTGGAGAAAAGGAATTGTTGAAAACCAGACATCTATGGAATGGTTAAAGCAGAAAGCTCTTGGCGAAGCGCGAGATTTTGTGCTTTACTTGGACTTTGTCAAGAAGCAAGGATTTGCTTTGTCGGCAGAGAAGCAAAAAGAATTTGAAAAAACATTTACGGATAGTTTGGCAAGGAACTTTGGTCCAAACGTCGACTATAAGCAAGCTATAAATACATATCTTCATGTGTCATATGATAATTACAAGAAGTTTGAACTCAACAGTTTTCTTTTGACTGAATACCAAAAAGGCAAACTAGCTGAGTTGAAAGCTAAGGTTACTCCTAATCAGGCAGAAGATTATTTCAAAAAGAACCCTAAGAATTTTGCTACAAAATACAAGGTTCAGCATATACTGTTTTTAACTATTGACGCCACTACGGGCAAGCCACTTTCAAAAGAAAAGATAGCTCAAGCAAAGGCGAATGCGTATAAGGCGTTGAAAAGAGTTAAGGCAGGAGAGGACATGACAAAATTGGTCATGGAGCTTTCTCAACACCCATATAAAGCAACCGACAATGGGATCGTGGAGGTTGCCGCTCAAAGGACAGATCTTCAGCAAAAATTTAAAGACTGGGGATTAAAAAACAAAGTCAACGCTTCCGAAGTTGTGCAAACTCAGGAAGGGTATGAGGTAATGAAGCAACTTGTCAGCGGAAAAGAAAGTTTTGCAAGTGCGAATAAAGATATCATAAACATACTTGCTTCTCAGCAGTTGAATGATCTTTTGGGCAAGTCATTCTCGGCTGCGCCAGCTGCAAAAATGAACGACGATGTATTTGTAATGCTCGCAAATGTACTCTTGGCTGCATAAGCAAAAAGGATTTCATGAATAAAGACAGATATGATTTTGAAGATTTAATTAAAATAATGCAGATACTTCGCTCTCCAGGAGGATGTCCTTGGGATGCGGAACAGACAAACCACAGTCTGCGCAGGTATTTAATAGAAGAAACATACGAAGTGCTTGACGCCATGCAAAACGGTGGCGACGAGCACTTCTATGACGAACTCGGAGACTTGCTACTTCAAATAGTTTTCCATGCACAAATTGCTCAAGACGAGGGGCGTTTTGACATTTCGGATGTCACGACCGCGATATGCAAAAAGATGATATCGCGCCATGCACACGTCTTTGGTGACGTAGTCGCTGAGACCTCAGACGATGTGCTTGTGAGTTGGGAGCAAATAAAAAAGAAGGAAAAAGGCCTCGAATCCCACACTGAAGCTATGAAGGATATCCCCGCGAGCCTTCCAGCCCTTATGCGAGCGTTCAAGGTTCAGCACAAGGCGGCAAAGGCGGGCTTCGACTGGGACGACATACAGGATGTTTACGCGAAGGTTGAAGAGGAGCTCGCAGAAGTCAAGGACGCCATTGCTCACGCAAAACACAAATCTGAAGTGGAAGACGAAATTGGGGATCTTTTATTTGCGGCAGTCAATCTCTCGCGTTTCGTGAACACCCACCCAGAGCTAGCACTTTCGGGCACCACTGAGAAATTTATTAGGCGTTTCGACCACGTCGAAACAAGCGCGCTCAAGCAAGGAAAGCGCCTCGAAGATATGAGTTTGGCTGAGATGGACGTTTTGTGGGAACAGGCAAAAACACTTGAAAATGGGGATGCAAATGAGAATTGATAAATACTTGAAAGTCTCTCGAATTATTAAAAGGCGCACTCTTGCTAACGAAGCATGTGATAAGGGACGCGTAACTATCAATAGCAAGGTCGCGAAACCAGGTACGGAGGTCGCGGTAGGGGATGAAATCGAGATTCGGTTCGGAAACGGGACGACTCGCTTAAAAATTCTTGCTCTCACTGAACATGTGCGTAAAGACGAAGCAAAAGAGATGTATGAGATATGCAATTAATCAGTAAACTAGTTGCATTTTTACGATAATTGTTATATTCTTATTTGCAGAAAGTACAAAAGATAAAGGATGGTTGGGTAAACCAATGAAACGCTCAATTTTTTTTATGGTAATGATAATATGTTTTGTGGCTATGATTTTTGTAGTCATTCAATTTACAATTCAAGGGCCTCAAATTGCTGCAAAAAATGCGGAATTAAATTCCGTTAAAGCTGACGTCGAAAAGGCGAAGACTGAAAATGCAGAGCTTGCCGAAAAGAAAAAACGCGTTGGTACTAAAGAATACATCGAGCAAATGGCCAGAGAGAAATTAGGGCTTGTTAAAAAGAACGAAATCATCTTTTTCGATGTTGACAAATGAGACACGTGTGCTATAATTGCACTTGCCGCAAAAAAATGCCAGAGTGGCGGAATCGGCAGACGCACAGGACTTAAAATCCTGCGGTAGAAATATCGTACCGGTTCAAGTCCGGTCTCCGGCACCATAGTAAGATTGAAGAAATGCTCGTTGCTATGGCGAGCAAAATAAAAAGCGCAACAGTCGGTTGCGCAAAACTAAAATGCAGCGTCCCGCTCAAAACGCGAGAAGCTGCACACATATCGCGGAGTGGAGCAGTCCGGTAGCTCGTCGGGCTCATAACCCGAAGGTCGTCAGTTCAAATCTGGCCTCCGCAACCACAGTAAAACCCTTGAGGCTCTAGGCTTCGGGGGTTTTGTATTATTTGGGAATAGAGCAAAAACGGGTAGCTTGTCGTTTATTTGTTGTTTATTTGTCATTTGGTCGATCTGCGAGTTTTTTTAATACTCCAGTCATATCATCGATTTGCTTCGTGGCATTTTCCAGCACAGGTGTAACTAAGGAGGAGATTTTTGTAACAATCTCAACCCTCATATCAGAAATTGCTTTATTAATATCTTCATAATAAAAGCCCTTCTCAGTCTGCGCGAACAATTTTTTATAAAAACTTCCTTCAGCTTCAGGATATTTATCAAGAACACTTTTTAACTCGGCGCTTAAATTGTCGCGCCCTTCAAGCATAGCCTTTTCATCAAAAAGGTACAATTCTAGTAAATCGAGTAGTTTGTAAAAACTACTTAGTTCAAAGAATTGACCATATTTTTCTTTGACGTTCAGTTCGTCTGCTAGAGCCTGCATGGCAAGTTCCTGGCTATTCTTGCAAGGGGATAATCCTAAAAGGTAATCAGAAGTTACCTCAAAGAATTTAGCAAGCTCAATAATTCCAGTCATATCAGGTGTTCTTTCGCTATTTTCATAGTATGAAATGGTTACGCGCGACTTACCAAGTTCTTTGGCAAGTTGTTCTTGGCTGATTTTTTTCTCGGTTCTGAGTTCTACTAACCTGTCACTAAAAGTTGACCGTTGGAACATAATAATTCTCCTTCCGTAACTTAAAGTTACTAATAAAAAAGTAGGTCAAAAATAATTGACAACGACTATCGTGTTACAGTACTATATATTTGTAACATATAGTAGGCATATAAGTCAATAAGAAAATACAGATAGGGAGGTGGCACAGATGAAGGAGCAAAAAGAAATACTAGTATTTAATTGTAATCAGGCAGCGCAGTATGTTGGATTATCCCTTAGAACATTTATGAATGTTTTAGTAACAGGTGAAATTCCATACCGTAAAGCAGGATCGCGTTGGTTAATTTCCAAAGCGGCATTGGACAACTGGTTGATGTGCAAATAGCAAAACTCAATATGTAAGACGTTAAGGTGAGGTCGGAAACGTTAAACTAAACCAAGGATATTCCTGGGTAAAACCGACATAAAATAAGAGCAGTAAATTCAGGGGGTGAAGTATGTCCGGGAATTTGAGTAGAAAGTACAAGCGAAAAATGGAAGCGGAAGCAGAACGGCGCTTCTGGGGTGATGTTCCACCAAAGACAGAGTGCGGGACGACAGACTTGACGCCATATAACGCAGCAAGGGGAACAGCGTATGTGTCAGACACAAATTATGACTTGGGAAAAGTTAAAGTAAAAAGAACCTGAAACACTTCAAATTGGGGTGTTTTTTTAGTTGAAGAAAGGGGGAATCAGCAATGAATCCAATAACGATCTACACGGCGAATTGCCGGGAAAATGTAAAAAACACTCGGTATCCACAAAAGCACATAATCACAAATCTCGATGAATTCCGTGAAGCACTCAAATATGACCATGTCTGCGCTCTGTATAAGAACTTTCACAGGAGTATCGACAACTTTGTTAGCACAGATTGTCTCATGATGGATTGTGACAACACCCACTCGGATATAGAGTCCGACTGGGTAACTCCTAAGCAAGTGAGTGAAGCGTTACCGGAACTGACGTTTTATGTCTGCTATTCAAGGAATAATGGAAAGCAAAAAGGTGAAAGGAGTCCTCGCCCGAAATTCCACGTCTATTTTCAAATTGACACTGTTTCAGACGCAAAGGAATACAGTGAGTTCAAAAATAAAATAATCGAAGCGTTCCCGCAATTATATTTTGACACAGGTGCCAAGGACAGTGCAAGGTTCTTCTTTGGGGTAGAAAAGCCAGAAGTTTTTTTGATGGGGGGCGACGGCGGATGAACCTAACGGCATTTATGGAGAAAAAGAAGCAGGAAGCGCCTATTGTCGAAAAATCAGAGACAAATGTAATACCAATAAAAACTCCGACAAAACGTAGCAAAACGATACCTGTCGGAGAACGCAATACCACGCTAAGTCGTCGCGCTGGACAGATTCTAAAACGTAATGGGGATACTGCCGGATCGCGTCGCCGATTCGATGAGCTCTGTGCCTCGTGTGAAGAGCGTCTAAGCAAAGCGGAAGAGGATACAATCTACTTAAGCGCGCAAAAGTTCTTTCACAATACGGTGGAGAAATCTCCTACCTATATTGAACCGGGGAATTACGACTCGCCATCATTTGCTATTCTGACAGATAGGGGATATGTCATTTCAGCTCCGTTACTTGCTGACTATTACCTAGAGCGGCATACAGTGATCATTGAGACGGACAGTGGTTCGCCAAGGTTGTATGAGTACCAAAACGGTGTGTATCAATTTCGAACTAACCTTGAAGTGAGAGCGGATCTTGGTAATTACATCAATGCGTTTAGGCGGGGGTTGTGGCAAAGTGGAAAAATCGCTGAAGCCTATAGCGCTATTATTCATTCCACTTCACTGCACATTTCTCAAAAACAGCTTAACAGCAATCCTGACCTGGTGTGCCTTGTTGATGGTCTGCTGAACTTAAAAAACTGGCGGCTCTTGCCGCATGACCCTAAAATCTATATTACCAGACAGCTTGACTGTTGTTTTACTGACATTGAAATTATCACAGAAAACTTTGACAAATACCTTAATCGGTTATGTGAAAATGACTGTGCCAAAATACAATTCATACTTCAGTTTATGGGAGTTGTGTTCTCAAGCGTACCAGGTTGGATGTTCAAGCGGTTCCTGCTGATTATTGGACTAAAGGATAGTGGGAAAACTATTATTAAGAGGCTCATGGAGATATTCGTAGGTGAAGGCAATTACAACAACTGCGACCTGTACGACCTTGAAACAAACCGATTCGCGCTTGCAAGCCTGCAACACAAACGGCTCAGTGGTTCCAACGATTTAAGAGCAGTGCGTATTCCCGAATCCAGCAAACTAAAACAGCTAAGTGGCGGCGACAGTATGAGAGCAGAACGAAAGGGTGAGCAGGATTTCAGTATGCTCTACGACGGCTTCATTTGTGCGGTCGGCAACGAACGTCCGCTCTATGGCGGCAAATCGGACGAAGCGCTGTATCAGCGTGAAATCTTGTTCGAAGTTAACCATTCAATCCCACTTGAAGAGCAGGATCACCACATGATGGACAAACTGTTAGCTGAGAAGCAGGGGATTATTCTTAAGGCACTAAAAGCTTCGAGGAAGGCAATTTATGACAACGATTACCGTTTTGACATCCCAGCCGAATGCGAGCGGTCAAAAGTGGTACATAGGCTTGACAACAGTGTGGTTAGTCAGTTTATGCAAGAGTGCACTGAGGCAATTGATTTAAAAACGATGACAGTAAAACAGTCGGAATTGCAAACCGCTGCAAAAGTATGGTCCGCATTCAAGAGGTGGCGTGAATCCTGCAACGAGTATAAAGGGATAACCAGAAATGACTTTGAACGTGAAATGGCAGTTGTATGTGGCGTTGATTTGAATCACATAAAGGATATACAGCACAGCGGGAATATCGTTGGGAGGTTTTACCCAGTCAAACTTAACAATGATGGTCTTACTCTAAACGGCAATGAATTTCTTCAGTAACGGAATTTCTGTTACCGGTAACAGTTTTGGTAACAGAAAAAAACCAGTAAAATCAAGGGCGGTAACGGAAGTAACACTTTTTTTTATATCTGGC